>Ga0082335_1001758_pt1 | contig 43819 bp, 42 predicted proteins | sample Subgrocontami58m_FD_72375 | JGI IMG/M metagenome (GOLD analysis project Ga0082335, IMG submission 72375) | Subsurface groundwater microbial communities from S. Glens Falls, New York, USA - GMW37 contaminated, 5.8 m (SPADES assembly) (version 2) ...
AAAGACGGTGAGTTCATCGGCGAGACGAGAATCGACCCCAACCGCGACTACCAACCCAAGGGTGAGGGTTTCCGATAACCTGCACAGGTTCAACTGTTCACGATGACGTGACAGATTTCAAGGGCGCGCCCGGCAGGAATCGAACCTGCGACCGTCCGCTTAGAAGGCGGAAGCTCTATCCGACTGAGCTACGGGCGCTTGCCTGCATAGGGTACCGGGGCGCTGGCGCATTCTGCGCCTCTGTGGGCGCCCCCGCGTACCCCCACTCGATCTTTTTGCCACTTCACGATCGACGGCGACCGGGGCGATATTCCGACCTCAAGCAATCTTAAGAGGGGAGAAGTTATGACGATTTCAATTACCGTCACTGGAAATGTGGCCACCGATGTAAGGAGTATCGCCACTGCTACTGGACGCCAGGTCGCGGTCTTCCGGCTAGCCGTGCCGGACCGGCGATGGATCAAAGGCAAGGGGTGGGTCGATGGCGATCCTTCGTTCATCTCAGTCACCACTTTTTCGCAGGTTGCCACCAATGTTGCGACATCCATTGCTAAGGGCCAGCCGGTGATCGTCGTTGGGAGGTTGAGGATGACCACGTGGCAGAAAGAGGGAGCCAGCGGCCAATCACTAGAGATAGAGGCCTCACACGTGGGTCATGATCTGGCTCGAGGCACGACTGCGTTCAGTAAGAGCACGGTCTCAATTGACCTCGACGACGAGGTTCAAGTGATCACTGAGGGGCTATTAGCCGAGGTAAATCACGTTGATGGGGAGATGGGAGAGCCTCTGAGCGCCTAATTACCTGGCGGTTTAGTCGGCCACGAGCCAGCCCGATAGGGTTCTGGCTCGTGGCCGAATTTATTTACACTATGAAAAAGGCGCGTAAAGCGCACGGCGAGAAAGTCATCCTCGACGATGTCACTCTCATGTTCTATCCGGGGGCCAAGATTGGCGTCGTCGGACCCAATGGTGCAGGTAAATCCACGGTCCTTCAGATCATGGCAGGGCTCCAACAGCCATCAAACGGCGAAGCGTATCTGACGGCCGGTTATACGGTCGGCATCCTTTTGCAGGAGCCGACCCTCAACGAATCGAAGACGGTCTTAGAGAACGTCGAAGAAGGTGTAGCCGAGACTAAGGCGATCCTTGATCGCTTCAACGCGATAAGCGAAGAGATGGCCAACCCCGATGCCGATTACGACAGACTTCTGGCGGAGATGGGCGTGCTGCAAGAGCAGTTGGATCATCGCAATGCCTGGGATCTAGATTCACAGTTAGAGCAGGCGATGGACGCACTGCGCTGTCCTCCTGGTGATGCCGAAGTAACCAATCTTTCTGGCGGCGAGCGTCGCCGCGTTGCGCTCTGCAAGCTACTTTTACAAGCACCTGATCTTCTTCTCCTCGACGAGCCAACCAACCACCTCGATGCAGAGAGTGTGCTCTGGCTCGAACAGCACTTGGCAAAATATCCCGGTGCGGTTGTGGCGATCACCCACGATCGATACTTCCTCGACAACGTCTCGCAATGGATTCTCGAATTAGACCGCGGTCGTGCCTATCCATACGAGGGCAACTACTCGACCTATCTAGAAACCAAATCGACGCGTCTAAAGATTGAAGGTCAGAAAGACGCCAAGCGGGCAAAGCGATTGAAAGATGAACTCGACTGGGTGCGTCAGAACGCAGCGGGGCGTCAGACAAAATCGAAGTCACGGTTGGCGCGATATGAAGAGATGGCGGCCGAAGCCGACAAGATGCGCAAGATCGATTTCGAAGAGATCCAGATTCCACCAGGCCCTCGTCTTGGCAACGTAGTCGTGGAGGTATCGCATCTCTCCAAGGGCTTCGGCGAGCGTCTCCTAATAGACGATCTCTCGTTCTCCCTACCTCGGAACGGGATCGTCGGTGTTATCGGCCCAAACGGTGCGGGCAAGACGACGCTTTTCAAGATGCTGCTTGGTCAAGAGAGTCCAGACTCGGGCGAAATCAAACTTGGTGAAACGGTCAAGATTTCCTACGTCGATCAATCGCGTAGTGGAATCGATCCGAAGAAGACCCTCTGGGAAGTCGTCTCCGACGGACTGGACTTCATGAAGGTCGGCCAAGTCGAGGTGCCAAGCCGGGCATATGTGTCAGCCTTTGGTTTCAAGGGCCCAGACCAGCAGAAACCAGCGGGTGTCCTCTCTGGCGGGGAGCGGAACCGGCTTAACCTCGCCTTGACCCTCAAACAAGGCGGCAATCTTCTTCTTCTCGACGAGCCGACCAATGATTTGGATGTTGAAACCCTGGGGTCTTTAGAGAATGCGCTCCTTGATTTCCCTGGCTGCGCCGTGGTTATTTCGCATGATCGCTGGTTCCTAGATCGCGTGACAACGCATATTTTGGCGTACGAGGGCGACTCGCAGTGGTTCTGGTTCGAGGGCAACTTTGAATCCTATGAGAAGAACAAGATCGAAAGATTAGGAGCAGATGCGGCGCGCCCGCACCGCGTCACTTATCGCAAGTTGACTCGCTAGTCCCATGAGACATCTTTACAAATGCCCTCTTCGCTGGGGCGATATGGATGCCTTCCAGCACATCAATAACGTGGCTTTTCTCGAGTATCTGCAAGAGGCTCGGGTAGATATGTTCTGGGTCCACCCACAGCGGAGCGGTCTGACTCCATTGGTACAGGAAATCGTGGTGGCACGACACGAGATTAGTTATCTGGCACCACTTAGCTGGCGCGAAGAGCCGATCATAATCGAATCCTGGGTCCACCACTTACGGGCGTCATCTTTTGAAATTGAATACTTAGTCCGCGATGAAGAAAGAACATACGCAACAGCGCGGAGTGTCCTGGTTCCTTATGACCTAGAGAAGAAACGTCTGCGTCGCCTCTCTGCCGACGAGAGGGAGGCTCTCGAGCCTTACTTAGAGAGGACTCCGTGACCCGCCTTAATGCCGAAAGGGATCAGCCGTGGTGGCGAGACGCAGTCATCTACCAGATCTATGTCCGTTCATTTGACGACGCGAGCGGTGATGGGATCGGTGATTTAGCCGGGATTCGCGCACGAGTCCCTTATCTCTCCGATCTAGGCATTGATGCAATTTGGTTGACTCCGTTTTATCCTTCGCCGCAGATAGATCACGGCTACGACGTCTCCGACTACTGCGATGTGCACCCTGAATACGGGACGCTCGCCGATTTTGATGCCCTACTTGAAGACGCCCATGCCGCAGGGATCAGAACCATCATCGATCTCGTGCCAAATCATTCAAGTGACCAACATGAATGGTTTCAAGCTGCCCTCAAAGCAGCTCCTGGTTCGAATGAGCGTGACCGTTACATGTTTAGAGATGGCAAAGGCGTTGCTGGTGAATTGCCACCCAACGATTGGCAGGCGCTTTTCGGTGGTCCCGCCTGGCAGCAAATTACTGAACTCGATGGCAGAAGAGGGCAGTGGTACTTGCACTTATTCACACCCGAACAACCTGATTTCAACTGGCGCAACCAAGAAGTTCGAAGGTACTTCGAAGGCGTGCTGCGCTTCTGGCTAGATCGTGGGGTGGATGGCTTCCGCATAGACGTTGCGCACGGCTTGATCAAAGATCCTGCACTTCCAGATGTTGGAGATGCTGCCGCAGAACTTCTTGAGTACAAGCAACAACCAATGTGGGATCAAGAAGAGGTACACGAAATTTATCGTGAGTGGCATCGGATCCTTGCCGGATACCCTGGCGATCGCATGGCAGTGGCTGAGGCCTGGGTTCAGCCCGCTTCCCGCGCGGCGAGGTATGTTCGCAGCGACGAACTTGCTCAGAACTTCAACTTTGATTTCCTCAGCAGTACTTGGAACGCTGCAGAGTTGCATCGCGTTATTGATTCCTCGATTTCCGCAGTCAAAGAGGTGGGCGCCCCATCTTCTTGGGTATTTAACAACCACGACGTTGTCCGTTCAGTGGATCGCTTTGCACTTGGACTAATTGGCGGACGCGGTGGCACGACGCTCATCCGCCAAGGTGACCCATCAAAATTTGATGTAGCTCTAGGAAGACGACGGGCACGAGCAGGAGCGCTTCTGATGTTTGCGCTACCCGGCGGAGCCTATATCTATCAAGGAGAGGAATTGGCTCTTCCTGAAGTGCGCGATATTCCGGAGGGTGCCCTCTCCGACCCCATCTGGGCTCGAAGCGGCCATACCGACCGAGGTCGCGATGGCTGCCGCGTGCCATTGCCTTGGCAGAGAGCCTCAAGTGGTGCGCACGGTTTCTCAAGCGATGCATCCATGCTCCCAACGGAGAGTTGGCTGCCTCAACCTTCGTGGTGGGGGGAGTTTGCCGTCAATCAGCAAGATTCGGATGACTCGTCTGCATTGAACATGTATAGAGATGCCTTGCGGATTCGTAGCAGTCATTCGGGACTTGGCAATGGAGATATGAATTGGCTGCCAAGTGACGATCGAGTGTTGATGTTTGAGCGTGGCGCAGGGTTCATCTGTGCCGTCAATTTTGGGGAAGACGATCTACAACTCCCAGATTCCACACGTGTACTTATGTCGAGCGCGCCACTTTTGAGCCGTCGATTACCGATGGATACGGCGGTTTGGTTGCAACGTGAGTAGCGAAGACGTCACTTTCTTCGACCGAGTCGGCGGCGAGCCGACTTTTCGAAAACTGGTTTCAAGGTTCTATCAAGGTGTGGCCAGTGATCCAATCTTATTCCCGATGTATCCGGATAAAGATTTAGCTGGAGCGGAGGAGCGGCTTTCTAACTTTCTCCAGCAGTACTGGGGAGGGCCACACACTTACACTCAGTTGCGAGGTCACCCGAGACTTCGAATGCGGCACGTCGCATTTCACATCGGCATTGCTGAGCGAGACGCTTGGTTAAGTAATATGCGGGAGGCAGTCGACTCGCTGAACCTGGCCGCAGACCTTGACGGCGAGTTGTGGTCCTACTTGGTTGCTGCGGCCCATTCTCTGATTAACGTCGACGACGAGGGCTAACACCTATCTAGGCTGCGAACTATTCCCGACTTTGACGATGTCGCCGTTGCGCACATACCAGAGGACGCCGGTGTCGTCACGAAGGGTCGTCACCCGGAGACCAACGGATTCGACACTTCCTTGAATGTCATTCGCCACGATCCTGTCGCCGACCCCGAATTGATCTTCAAGGAGCAAGAAGAGTCCCGAGACCATATCCTTGACCACGCTCTGGGCGCCAAGCCCAACAGCTAGGCCAATAACGCTCGCAGATGCGACGATCGGTGCAACATTCAGCCCGAGTTCGCCCAACACCATTACGGTCGCCACGATTAAGACTGCTGCGTTCAATGTGCTTCGTAGGACGCTTCCCGTTGTCATTGCTCGCTCGCGCAGACGGATGTTTGTCTCCGGGTGGCTGCTCTTATGTGCCCCACTGCCAGCGGCTAGACGAGTGACGACTCGGTGGATCGCCCGACTTCCAATCCAAGCGATTCCGAACGCGACGATGACGATCGTTAGAACGTGGAGCGGTGCTCCGCTGAACCATTGCCAGACCGCCTTGGGCATTTTGCCTAATGCGATGTTCACGAGCGACCTCCTGTGGCTGAAAGTCCGGTCCAGCGTGCGGTAAACGCTAAACCATCGGCGGTTACGTCAACGGCTTTGGAAACAGCTCTACCACCGTGTCCGACATTGGGTTCGGCCCGAATCAGAATTGGCTTGTCAAATATCGTGGCGAACTGGAGTTCGGCGCACATCTTTCTTGCGTGGAGGGGATCAACACGGGAATCACCATCGAAAACGGTAAAAAGCGTTGCTGGGTAGGCAACTCCGCCATGAACGTGGTGGTAGGGCGAGTATGAAATGAGCCATTCGAACTCTTCAGCGATCGCCGCCGAACCGTATTCATCTGACCAAGTTGCGCCGAGCCCGTGTAACTCATAACGGACCATGTCAAGTAGCGGTGCAGAGCAGACCACTGCCGCATAAAGCTCCGGACGTTGCGTGAGGGCAGCCCCCACAAGGAGCCCGCCATTTGAGCCACCTTGGATGGAAAGGTGCTTAGGTGACGTCCAACCATCTGCAATCAAACGTTCTGCGGCCGCGTGGAAGTCATCGAATACATTCTGTTTCTCTCCGCGCATTCCTTGGCGGTGCCACTCTTCGCCCTCTTCGTCGCCACCACGGAGATTGGCTACGGCCCAGACTCCTCCGGCTTCAACCCAGGCGAGTGCAGCTGCCGAATATCCGGGAGTGAGCCCAACTCCGAAACCGCCGTAACCATAAAGGACCGTTGGGCGTGGACGGTCGGGATCTTTGGTCAACGAGAGAATCGACATCCGCACGGTAGTGCCATCGGGCGAAGAGTAGGCTACTTGGCGTGAAAAAACCGTTGGTACCACGATAGATCCTGGAGGATCGGCCCACTTGGTCACCTGGCTGTTTCGTGCATCAAAGTGATAGACCGTGGGTGGTGTCACGTGATCGGTATAACCGAACCAAGCTTCGTGACCGCCCTCTGGTCGCTCAGTCAGTCCGGCGAGCGAACCAAGACCAGGAAGTGTAATTTCACCGCGCTTCATTCCCGTGGCCAGATCGTGAATGGAAATCTCACTGAGCGCATGCCTGGTCCAGGCGACCAGTAGCACAGGCGTCTCTAGATTGGCGCCGTCAAGAATGCTCCAGCCTTCCATGACTGCTTCGTCATCCTCAGGGATGAAATCGTGCCAAGGTGCAAGAATCCCCTGGGCGAGTAACTCATCTGGTGACGCAGTGCAAATACGCCCTCGCGATGCATCCCTATCGGTTGAAATAAAGACCCGCCCATCGCGGGCAAAGTGGAGTCCGGTCTGGGCATCGATCTGCGCACTTTGGATTTGGACGAACTTGGGCGCGGTCATGGACGAAGCCGTTAGATCGGCAATCCAGAGGTCGTTACGTGGTTCGGTGCCGGCGCTCGCACTTACTTGCAGCCATCGGCCATCAAGCGAAACCGAGACGTCGTAATAATTTGTCATGTCGAGACCAGCACCAAAAATTTCCACATCGGTATTGGATGCGGACCCAACTTGGTGTAGGTAAATGCGCCGGTGGAATTGCGCTTCCTCTGAAGGCACTAGCGATGGGTCGATGCGTCGTACATAGAAGTAGGCTGCGCCACCCGGCAACCAGGCAACCGGCGAGTAACGGGTGCGATCGATCGGGCCTTCTACAATCTGACCGCTGGCCACGTCGAGAATGTAAAGTTTGCTCTCCTCGGTGCCGCCGACGGAAAGTTGGTAGGCAAGCAAGCGACCTTCTTTGCTTGGCTGCCACGTGTCGAGGGTTGTTGCTCCTGTCGGGTCGATCATCATTGGGTCGATGAGAACTCGTTCGCCGGTTCTTCCAATATCCACCAATAAAACGCCATGTTCCTGGCCAGCGGCACGGCGCATGAAGAAAGCGTGCTCACCGCGCCAGGCAGGTGCGGAAACATAACCAGCGCCGAGCAACTCCAGGACCCGGCTTGCCCATTGATCTCGCCCACTCAGTTCGCTCAACTGCTTGGCCCAGAGTGCTTGCTCTTCTGCCGACCACTTCTTCGTCGCCTCGCTGGTGCCATCTTCTAGCCAGCGGTACGGGTCGGGCACATTCCGTCCATGAAGAGTCTCGGAAATGGGGTCCCTGGTGGCCTTCGGGTAGGTCAAGGCCAAATTTTCGGAAGGAGCCGCACTCTTTGAAACCATACCCGAAGCCTAACGTGCGCAGTTTCTGGAATTATTTACGCGTCGATACTGGTTGAATTGGTCACTGGGGGAGAGGATTACCCCCAAGTCGGCGCGAGCCACGCGTCGGCGGGAAGGCTTGGCCAGATGCGTCATGCGTTGGTGTTGAACGCCACTTATGAGCCGCTCTGCGTCGTGCCCGAGCGCAGAGCACTAATCCTGGTTCTTAACCATCGCGCCTTGGTGGTCGAGGAATCGGATCGAGTGATTCATCATGCGCACGGAGAGACGACGTTGCCAGCGGTTATTCGGCTTGCCCGCTTCGTGCGGGTCCCATATCGACATACCGTGCCACTTACTCGGCGCGCGATCTTCGCCCGTGACGGCGGTCGCTGCGTTTACTGCAACGCCCCCGCGACGAGCATTGATCACGTTGTTCCGCGAAGTCGTGGTGGTGCCCACCATTGGGAGAATGTGGTCTCTGCCTGTCATCGGTGTAACCACACCAAGGCAGATCGCATGCTAAAGGATCTTGGTTGGCGACTTCACAATAAGCCAGCCGAACCAGCGGGAGCGGCTTGGCGAATACTTGGCTCAGGACGGGCGGATCCGCGCTGGATTCCTTACCTAGAACAGTTCGGAGTGGCAAGCGCTATCGCTTAGCCCCTAATCTCTTCACATGCCAGCCAGCCAAACGATATTGATTTTCGTGGGAGCCCCTATCGGACTCTTTCTCCTGATTGCTGGGATCGTGTGGGCGGCAACGGCGCCTAAAGGTGGCGGCACCGACGCGCTGGAGCGTCCAGAGAGCGTCTAACTAGTTAGACGCTGATCGAAGGCTTGGGCCTTCAGCGCCCGCTCTAACGCATCGCGCTGTTCGGCGACCAATCGATGTAACGCGGTGGGGATATTTGCTTGCGCCAGCCAGGTCTTTGTCTTATCGAGTGTTGTCTGCGTCGTGACCATGATCGGATATAGCCGCATCACGATGTTTGAAGCCATCTCGAATGACTGCTCACTCCAGGTCGGAAGTAACGTTTCAAAGTAGCGGTCGACGAAGGGCTCCATTAGGTTGCGTTGATTTGCGCGTTGAATTCCCGAAATCAAGGCGAGTTGAATGTGGTTTGGCACTTTGCAAGCAATCGCCTCTTGCCAGGCTGCCTCTTTTGCCTCCGCCGTTGGAATGGATGCTCGTGCAAAGGTTGCCGACTTCACGCCGCTGGCGGTGTTGTCCTTTGCAAGTGCCGCCGCGATTTCGGCTTCGCCAACCTCGGCCCGAGAGGCAAGAACAGCCAGGAAGTGCCAGCGCAATTCGTCGTCGACGACGAGGCCTTCCAAACTTCCAGACAGAAGGGACTCAACGGTCTTTAGATGTACCGAGTCCGGTGCGTTAGCGGCGGCGCCTGCGTAGGCCCGGGCGAAAGCCAGTTGAAGATCTGAGCTACTTTCACTCTGATCTAGGAGCACCTTCAGCCCTTCGGTTTGAACCGTTCGTAGTGCATCGCGGTGCTCGGGTGCGGCGAACATCTCGACGGCACTCTCCATTTGCGACAGGGCCATCTGTGCTATTGCAACGTCGCTTTCAGTCCGCAACCCACTCAAAGTAAGCGGGACGAAGTCTGACGCGCTCAATTCTGCATCGCGGAGCATGTCCCAAGTGGCTGCTGTGCAGAGGGCTCGCGCTAAGGGGTCTGTAATGTTCTCGAAATTATTTCTAAGAGTTGTGATCGATCGCTCGTCGAAACGAATTTTTGCGTACGACAAGTCACCATCGTTGATTAGTACGAGATCAGCGAGAGTTTCGCCTGTGAATTCTGGGATCTGGGTATGAGCGCCATCGACGTCGAGCTCGATGCCTCTGCGCTTAGATAGTTTTCCAGCAACGACGTCGTAAAGAGCTACAGACATCCGGTGTGGTCGCAGCTCATGTGAGCCTTGGGGGATTAGCGGCGGCTCTTGAACGATCGCGACGCTGGTGTACTTGCCGTCGCTAATCGCAAGCTCAGGCCGAACAGTGTTGACACCGGCTGTTTTGAGCCAGGTAGAAACCCAAGGCTTTAGATCGCGCCCACTAGTTTCCTCTAATTCAGCAAGTAAATCATTTAGGGTCGTGTTGCCCCACGCGTACTTGGTGAAGTAGGAGCGCAAACCAGCAACGAAGTTGCCCTCGCCAACGTAGGCAACTAACTGACGAAGGGCAGAGGCTCCCTTCGCGTACGTTATTCCATCAAAGTTTGTCTTGACGGTCTCGAGGTCAACCATGTCGGAAACGATTGGGTGCGTTGATGAAAGTTGATCTTGACGATATGCCCAGTTTTTCCGTTCTGCATTGAAGACGGTCCAAGAATTCTTGAAACGAGTGGCACTCGCAAGAGCCACGTAGGAAGCCCATTCGGCAAAGGACTCATTTAGCCAAAGGTCATCCCACCACGTCATGGTGACCAAATCGCCAAACCACATGTGCGCCATTTCATGCAGGATCACGTTAGCTCGCCAGTTATAGGCGCGATCGGTCACTTTGCTGCGAAAGACGAAATAGTCTTCGGCGAAGGTAACTGCACCGGCATTCTCCATGGCTCCAGCGTTAAATTCGGCGACTGCGATTTGGTCGTACTTAACAAATGGATAAGCGAGGCCGAATTCTTTTTCAAAGAAGTCGAAGCCTTGCTTAGTTACGGTGAAGAGTTGCTCGGCATCTAGGTGAGGGGCGAGTGATTTGCGGCAGTAGATACCTAGCGGGATCTCTTTCTCAGCACCTACGTGAGTGTCATGAACATGGTGGTAAGGACCAGCGATCAGGGCCGTGATGTAGGTGGAGATGCGTGGAGTGGTGGTGAAGATCCAACGAGTTACGCCGTCTCTCACTGGGACTTTTGAAGCTACTGGGCTGTTCGAGATGACTTCCCAGTGATCTGGGACATCGACGGTTAAAGTAAAGGTGGCCTTCAGATCCGGTTGGTCAAAACACGCATACATTCGCCTGGCATCAGCAGTTTCAAACTGTGAATACAAATACACTTCGTCATCCGCCGGGTCCACGAACCGGTGTAACCCTTCACCGGTGTTCATATAACGCGCGACCGCATCCACCACGAGAGTGTTGCCTCCAATGGTCGGGGTGAGGTGTATCGACTCGCCGTCGAACCCGGACCCATCTAACGCAGATCCGTTGAGGGTTGCGCTGGCAAGCGAGGCAGCGACCACGTCTATGAAGGTCGTTCCTTCGGCCTTGGCGGTGAACTTCACGGTCGTGCGGGAGTTGAACGTCTCTGGGCTGCTAGTCAGGTCTAGCACGACGTCATACGAGTCGACTGAGATTAAAGTCGAACGCTCCGCCGCTTCGGCTCGGGTGAGATTCAATCCAGGCACGTCGTACTCCTTCGGTTGGGTGGGCAGGTTCTATCCAAGCATGAGAAGGTTGGAGGCATGAACTCTGTTGATATTTGGGTTGATCCGATCTGTCCTTGGGCCTGGATGACTTCTCGCTGGCTCGTCGAGGTCGAGCGGTTGGGCGAGGTTCAAATTCAATTCCGGGTGATGAGCCTGGCATATCTCAACAAAGAGAAGGAGATGCCGACCGAGTACAGCGTGGTTCTCACGGAAGGTTGGAAGCCCGTTCGCACACTGACTGCCGCTCGCCTCCAGTTTGGACCTGAAAGTATTCGCCCGCTTTACGAGGCGATGGGCAAGCGAATTCACCTTGATGGGCGCGGGCTCGATGTCATCGACGAGGTGATCATCGAGGCGTTGGCCGCAGTCAATCTTCCAGCCGAACTCGCCCACGTCGGCGAAGAGGTGGATGCAGAGTTGATCCGCGAACATCATGCAGGCATGGATCAGGTGGGGGACGAGGTAGGTACGCCCGTGATTAGCGTCGGCGGTGTCGCTTTCTTCGGCCCGGTCATTACACCCGCTCCCAAGGGTGATGCCGCGCTCCAACTTTGGCGCGGAGTCGTAATGGTGGCGAGCACTCCCGGCTTCTACGAGATCAAGCGTTCCCGGGATAAGGACCCTGATTTCAGTTGAAACCGGTTGGCAAGAGCGATGTTGCTCTGCGCGAAATTCGCAGTTACAAACTCCGGAGCGGGCGGGTAACGAGTGCGCAAGAAGAAGCAATGCAATTGCATTGGAATACGTTCGGCATAACATCTACCGACCGTCTCGACCTTAAGACGATCTTCGAGCACTGCGATGAAGTTTTCGTTGAAATCGGCACGGGTATGGGCGAAGTCACCGCAGAGATGGCACAGGCCAACCCAGGTGTTGGGATTCTGGCCATCGAAGTCCACCGCCCCGGTATTGGTGCGCTCTTAGTAAAGATAGTCGAACGCGAATTATCAAACGTGCGAATCATCGACGGTGATGCCGTGACGGTTTTCGAAAACCAGATTCTCCCGGCTTCGCTCGATGGAATCCGTCTTTACTTTCCCGATCCATGGCCAAAGAAGCGCCACCATAAGCGACGCATAGTTAAGACCGCGTGGCTCGACTTAGCCATATCGCGCTTGAAGGATGGCGGAACTCTTCATATCGCAACAGATTGGGCGCCTTATGCAGAGTGGATCCGGGAGCGGTGTTATGACAATCCAGAGATTTACGGTGGTCTTGTACCTCGTCCTGCTTGGCGGCCTCTGACACGATTTGAAAATCAGGGGTTGGCTAAGGGGCATCAGGTTTTTGATTTCATATATCGAAAAAATCCTAAAAAGAACAGGGGCTAGAAAGGTGCTCTAGCCCCTGTTTCCCATCCGCCCTTGGAGGGAGTCTTTTACCACTCGGGTATGCGATTATTCGACTGGGTTAGCTGGCAATTCCGCCGGTGTTCGAATCAGACCCGCCATTGAAACCAGGGCCACCGAACCCGCCCATCATTTGACCCATTCCGCGATCGTGTCCAGGGCCGTGTCCAGGGCCGCCATCAAATCCGCCCATCATTCGGCCCATTACACCGGTGCCATTGACTTCAGCAGTGATGCGAGTCTGGAGATTGGCCTTCATTGTCGTTGCTTGTGCGGAGGTAAGGCGACCGTCGGTCACAGCCTTATTGATTTCAGTTGTTGCTTCGGTGACGAGCGCTGCAATCAGCGCGTCTTTCTTGTCACCCGCGATAGTTGCGAGTGATTCGCCGCCCTGCAGACGCTTAAGGATCGTTGGCCAATCGCTACCAATCGTGGTGGCGATCAAGGCCTCGTGCTCGGCGCGATTCGCATCATGTGCGGCAAATTGCGCTGTGCGCTCGGCTGCAGCTTCTTTAAGAATGGCATCCGATTGGGCTTGCGTGATGGTGCCATTCGCTACGAGCACCGAGAGAACGTGGCTAAAAGGGCCATTTACATCCGCACCTATGACGTTCTTCGCGTTCGTCGAAGAATTGCTATTTGCGCTGGCGACGCCCACTCCGCCGATAATGAGAGAGAGGCTGGCGCCGGTCGACGCTATGACTAATTTTGTTTTTCTTTTCAATTTGTACTCCTTTAATCGACCCACATGATCGAGCCGTGGGTTTCTTCCAGGTACTCCGTTTTCCCCGTTACCTGAAGCAAAGCGGATTAATCTGATCAGGCTCTAGGTGTGACCTGTGAGATAGCCGAGAGTATTTGACTTTTCATTTTCCGCAGATAAGTTGTCGAAACACAACGCTTCTCGTCTCGTGGAGGTGGTCGTGATGAAGCGTATGACCGGAGTTCTAATGACGGCCTGCCTGGTGGCCGCAAGTTCAACCCCTGCCCACGCAGAACGATCAGTCAAAGCGGGCAAGGGAATTTCAAAAGCCGGCCGCACCTTGCCGGCCGTTCTCAACACGATTCTTAGTGGCGTTGGTACGCCTTCTGCATCCCTTGGACACGATGGAGATTTCTACATAGATCGAAAGTCTTGGCAGTTCTTTGGTCCCAAGACCAAAGGGCGATGGCCCTTGCCCATTCTCCTTATTGGACCGACGGGGAGCCCAGGGCCCGCCGGTGCGATCGGTCCGATCGGCCCCCAGGGTAAGGCAGGCCTGAAGGGTGAGGGTGGAGCCACAGGATCTGCCACTGTTTCCGCCGGAAGTGAGGGACCGATGGGCCCTTCGGGTCCCGCGGGATCACCAGGGCCGATGGGGCCAACAGGCGCAACCGGTTCGGCTGGTCCTAGTGGCCCCGCGGGCGCGACTGGCCCAACTGGTGCAACAGGAGCAACAGGAAGTTCCGGGTTGCCGGGTCCCACGGGAGCCACCGGTGCAACGGGCGCTCAAGGTATTCAAGGCGAGATTGGTCCAACAGGCCCAACTGGCACCATCGGTTTAACCGGCCCGACAGGTCCGACTGGAGCGACTGGCTCTACCGGGGCTACCGGTCCCCGCGGTCCATCGAGCGTGAGTTCTCTTTCAATTCCGACTTTCATGCTCTCGAGTGCGATACCGAACACCGATGGCTCTTCAAGCACATTCGGAAATCTCGCCGCTAATTCAAACTACCATTTCATTGTCGTAGTGCATGGGAAAGGAAGTGCACCATCAAATAGGTCTTTCGCTTTTTCTGTCGGAGGAACCTCGACAGTAAGCGTTACGTCGGACTCTTCGGTAAATGAAAGCATCTATTACGACAAACCAACCCTTTTGTCTGCTCACGAATACACATTTCGAGCATTTGGGACAGCAAGCGGTGGCAACTCCGGAGGTTCGCTCTACGTCACGGTGACGGATGGTGTTGGAATCACAGGTACCTACCCGATGACTTTGACCGGTACATGCACTCTGCAACAGATTGAGGCGCTTACATAGTCGTTGTCGATCTAATGTGGTCCAGATCGGATGCCTAGGGTCTATTGCCGATAGGAGGAAGGCCACTCCGGGCTGATCAGCGGTAGGCTTTTTTGTCGGGAGGCGATCATGGACGTCTTGCCGTGCTGGCTTGTAAACGGGTTTATTTGCTTCGCCTATTTCCACTGTGAGGAAGATCTTGCGAGCCACATCAACTTTCTGAAAAAGATCACCAGGGGCATTCTCCCGATTAAAGCGTGGCTACTGCCGACTCTGATTCTCACCCCCTTGACTTGGCGCCACCCAATCAGAGCCGTGTCCTTGGTTGCCAGCGGATCTCCGTACCTCGTCGCCGAAAGGAAGTTGTCTCATGCCTGAACTCAGTAAGCGATTAGCCGCAGTGGCGATAACGCAGACTTATGCAAAGCTTTGGCTAACTGGTCTTGATCCGGATGCTCAGTCCAAGAAAATTGTTACGGCTGAACCTCATGCGCGCCATCATCCCGGCCGAGTCGGCCTAGCCACTATTGCGGATCAGGGACACGACCCTGAATATCCGAGTGCTGTGTTTTACGAAGAGATTGCACAAGCGATAGCAAAGGCACCCCAGATACTCTTGTTGGGTCATGGCAAGGGCAAAGCAAATACGATGGCCAAATTTGTTCAGTACCTCGAGGAGAAGCATCCTCAATTGGCAAGCAAAGTTGTCGGATCAGTCAACATCAATCTTCAGGCAATGACCGATCCCGAAATTCTGGCTAAGTCACGAGAGTGGTTTGTTCAATACATCGAAACTGGCATCTAACTGGAGGTCGTTGTGTTAAAGGGATTTCGCGAATTTGTATTGCGTGGCAATGTCATCGACCTCGCAATCGCCGTTCTTATCGGTGCTGCGTTTGGCGGACTCGTCAGTCAACTCACTAAGTCCTTCATTGAACCCCTGATTAAGTTATTTGCAGGCGGTGGTGTGCATGGTGGAGCCTTCATCGTTAACGGTGTTGCCTTCGATTGGGCAGCTTTCATCAATGCGGTAATCAACTTCCTCATCGTTGTTGCGGTTCTTTATTTCCTTATTGTCGCGCCGATGAATCGGATCAAAGAGCGCAGGCAACGAGGAGTGGTTGCGAACGCCGCCCCGATTCCTGTTCCCGACGACATCGCTCTGCTTCAAGAGATACGTGACCTCTTGAAGGGCAAGGCGTGAGTGACCGATAGCAACTTGGGAAACCAACATCAAGGAGGATCAAAATGGGAAAAAAGAAGAAGGCAAAAGCAAGAGAGAAGGCCCTGAGAAAAGCGCTAATTCAGGCTCAAGGACTAAAGGGCAAGGCCAAAGAGGCAGCTGGCAAAGTAGTCGGCAACGAGGACCTGGAGATTGATGGTGTCTCCGATCAGATGAAGGCTTCCGCGAAAGATGCCGCCATGCACCTAAGGGATGCTGCCATGCACCTTAAGGACGCCGCTCTAGTCGTTAAAGAGGCCGCTTTGAAAGTTAAGGACACGATGAAAGGCGACTAGCACCTGCGAAGACCGAAGATGGAGCGGGTGACCGGGATCGAACCGGCATGGCCAGCTTGGAAGGCTGGTGCTCTACCATTGAGCTACACCCGCGAGCACGCTCTGAAGTGGCTTGAGGGAGGCAATTCTTCCTCTAGACTTCATTTTGCGCCGCGGGGCGTAGCGTAGTGGCTAGCGCGCCTGCTTTGGGAGCAGGAGACCGAGAGTTCGAGTCTCTCCGCCCCGACCAAAGTTTGTAAAAACCCTCAATTCTAGGAGATTCGCACGTGAAAGCCGCCGTTGAGACCCTCTCGCCCACTCGCGTTCGTCTCGACGTAGAGGTGCCGTTTAGCGAGTTTCAGAGCCACCTGGACACCGCCTACCAGACCATCTCCAAGACCGTGAACATTCCGGGATTTCGCAAAGGCAAAGTCCCAAACGCGCTGATCGATCAGCGCTTTGGCCGCAGCGTCGTGCTCGAAGAGGCGATCAATAAGGCAATTCCCGTCTTCTACGCCCAGGCAGCCCGTGAGAACGAGGTCCGGGTTGTCGGGCGCCCGGAGATTGACCTTACTGAGTTGAATGATGGCAAAGAGATCAAATTCACAGTGGAGGTGGATGTTCGCCCCGACATCGCTCTGCCTGACTACTCGACGCTTTCGATCGTCGTCGACGACATCGTCCTGACTGATTCCGAGATCGACGAACAGATCGATAGCCTCCGTGCTCGTTTTGGAACCCTTACGGCGCTTGATCGTGCTGCCACGAAGGGCGACTTCGTCTCTATCGATCTTGTTGCTCAAATCGACGGCAAAGAGCTCGAAGACGGCGTGGCTCGGAAAATTTCCTACGAAATCGGCACCAATCGAATGATCGATGGTCTCGACGAAGCACTCGAAGGAATGAACGTCGGCGAGTCAAAAACTTTTGTCGCTCCGCTACTCGGCGCGCATGAAGGTGAAGCGTCAGAGGTTGAAGTGACGCTCCACTCCGTGAAAGAACGCATTCTTCCCGAACTTGATGATTCCTTCGCCGCGCTCGCAAGCGAATTCGACACTCTCGCTGAACTTCGCGAAGACGTAAAGACCCGCCTTGGCCGCATCAAAGCAATGGAGCAGGGCGCTCAAGCGCGCGACCGGCTCTTGGAGGCGCTTCTCGAAGCGACGGAAATCCCAGTTCCAGAAGGTCTTGTCCTTGAAGAGGTAAACGACCACCTCAAGAATGAGGATCGCCTAGAAGACGAGACACACCGCGCGGAGGTTGATACCGAAGTCCGTAAGTCGCTGCGTTCAAGTTTCTTGCTAGACGAAATTGGGGTCGCTGAAAATGTCGACGTCAGTGAAGCCGAGATCTCTGAGTACCTAGTCCGCAGCTCTGCACGGTATGGCGTTAGTCCTGAGCAATTCGCCCAACAACTGGTTGAGGCCGGGCAGATTCCGTCTGTTTTGAGCGAAGTGGCACGAGCTAAGGCACTTGCGAGCGTGCTCGAGCGGACCTCGATCACCGATGTTTCTGGCCGCAAAGTCGATCTCTCCGCACTCACTCCTAGGATTGCCGAGATCGCACCCGACTCTGAATCGGAGTAATTCGGTCCGTTCCACTTCACGATTGAGTGCGCCGTGAGCGAACAAGGCCATTCCTGGGAAGTAAGAGTCGCCACCCCTTGTTAGTGTCTGGGTAGCCCTAATTAGGGTCGGAGAATTGGGCGGGCCATCCCGTCGCGTAATGGAGGAAGTAAATGTCAATCCAATTACCGGTTGCCGCTGGTGAAGCACCAGGTGGCGGACTAGACGATCAGGTTTACAACCGCCTCCTGCGCGAGCGCATTATTTTCTTAGGGTCCGTCGTCGAGGACAGCATGGCCAATGCGATCTGTGCACAGATCCTGCTGCTCGCGGCCGAAGATGCCGAGAAGGATATTTACCTCTACATCAATTCGCCCGGTGGCTCTATCTCGGCCGGAATGGCGATCTACGACACGATGCAATACGTGAAGAACGATGTAGCGACCTTCGCGATGGGCATGGCTGCCTCGATGGGACAGTTCTTGCTCTGCTCAGGCGCGCCGGGTAAGCGGTACGCGCTCCCACATGCGCGCATCATGATGCACCAGCCGTCAGGTGGCATTGGTGGAACCGCCAGCGATATCAAGATTCAAGCTGAGCAGATGCTCCACACGAAACGTCAGATGGCTGATTTGATTGCTTTTCATACTGGACAGACGAAGGATCAGATCGAGCTCGACTCCGATCGTGACCGTTGGTTCACCGCTGAAGAGGCGAAGTCGTATGGGTTTGTTGATCACGTCGTGCGCAGTGCACAACAAGTTGATGGAAGTGGTGGCACAGCATGAACCAGATCACCGGACGGTATGTCCTTCCGCAGATCGAAGAGCGGACCAGTTATGGCTACAAGCGTCTTGATCCGTACACCAAACTATTCGAAGAGCGCATCATCTTCCTTGGGCAGGCGATCGACGACACGGTAGCCAACGATGTCATGGCCCAGTTGCTCACTCTCGAGTCGATGGATCCTGATCGCGACATCCTTATGTACATCAATTCACCAGGTGGATCTTTTACTGCGCTTACGGCGATCTACGACACCATGCAATTTCTCCGTCCAGACATCCAGACCTTCTGTCTGGGCCAGGCTGCTTCGGCGGCGGCAGTTCTCTTGGCCGGAGGTCAGAAGGGTAAGCGGTACGCCCTGGCGAACTCCAGGATTCTTATCCACCAGCCTTCCAGCGAGGGTGGAGGATCGGGTTCGGATATTGAAATTCAGGCAAGAGAGATCATGCGCATGCGCTCTCTTCTCGAGGAGATGTTGGCGAAGCATTCGACCCGCGACATCGAAGAAATCCGTCGCGATATCGAGCGCGACAAGATCCTCACCGCAGAAGAAGCTGTGGCCTACGGACTCGTCGATCAGGTCGTGGTGACCAGAAAAGCCAGCGCGCAGGTTTAGTCCTCTCAGGGCGAACACGATATTTCTCCAATTGGACGACATCCGAGGACAGCTCGCTCTACTCTGGTGGTCCACTTAGGTCTCAGATTTGGCAGGGAAGGAGCAACATGACGCGGCTCGGCGAAAGTGGAGACTTGGTTAAGTGCTCCTTCTGCGGCAAATCGCAGAAGCAGGTTAAGAAACTGATAGCCGGTCCCGGTGTTTACATTTGCGACGAATGCATCGATCTTTGCAACGAGATAATCGACGACGAACTGACTGAAGCAAGCACTCCAGTTCTTGAGGAGTTGCCAAAACCGAAAGAGATTTATGCGTTTCTAGATCAGTATGTTATTGGGCAGGATCGTGCGAAGAAGTCTCTATCGGTCGCTGTTTACAATCACTACAAGCGAGTTCAATCAGGTCAAGGCAAACTCCATGAGGATGGGATCGAGTTAGCCAAGAGCAATATTCTCCTTCTGGGTCCAACCGGTTGCGGCAAGACGCTTCTTGCGCAAACTCTGGCCCGCATGCTCAACGTTCCTTTCGCTATTGCAGATGCGACCGCGCTGACTGAGGCGGGCTATGTCGGAGAAGATGTCGAAAACATTCTGCTCAAATTAATCCAGGCTGCAGATTACGATGTCAAAAAAGCAGAGACTGGCATTATCTACATAGATGAAATCGACAAGATCGCACGGAAGAGTGAGAACCCATCTATCACTAGAGATGTCTCCGGCGAGGGCGTGCAACAGGCACTGTTGAAGATTCTTGAAGGAACCACGGCTTCAGTGCCACCGCAAGGCGGCCGTAAACACCCGCATCAAGAGTTTATTCAAATTGATACGACGAATGTTCTCTTTATCGTTGGTGGTGCCTTCGCTGGGTTGGAGAGGATTATCGAGGCTCGTGCCGGCAGCAATGGTGTTGGCTTCGGTGCAAAGATCCAGACCACGGCTGAGCGCGAAGAATACGATGCTTTCGCCCAAGTGATGCCAGAGGATCTCTTGAAGTTCGGAATGATCCCGGAATTCGTCGGTCGCCTGCCGGTTATCACCAGCGTGGAGCATCTTGACCATACGGCGTTGATTCGCATTCTCACCGAGCCCCGCAACGCCCTTGTCAAACAGTATTCCCGCCTTTTTGATCTCGATGGCGTTGAACTTGAATTTACTGAAGAAGCTCTCAACGCGATCGCCGATCAGGCAGTCAAACGTGGCACTGGTGCTCGTGGGCTTCGTGCGATCATGGAAGAAGTCTTGCTCTCGGTCATGTACGACATCCCGAGCCGGGCCGATGTGGCCAAGGTGGTAATCACCGCCGAGACAGTGATCGAACGAGTAAGCCCAACCCTGGTGACCAAGGATGCGACGCCAGCCAAGAGAGAGCGGCGCGAGAAGAGCGCGTAATTCTCTCGTAGACTCTCCACTCATGAGCACCCAGGACGCCGAAGCGCTTCCACCTCAGTTTCTGCCAGCCGAAATCGAGGCGCCGCTCTACTCGCGTTGGGTCGAGCGGGGCTATTTCACTGCGGATGCAACATCAGATAAGCCACCTTTTACGATCGTTATTCCGCCGCCCAACGTCACTGGAATTCTCCATATCGGGCATGCGTTGGACCACACGCTCCAGGACATCCTGATTCGTCGGCGCCGTATGCAAGGTTACGAAGTGCTCTGGCTGCCAGGTATGGATCACGCGGGAATTGCTACCCAGAATGTGGTCGAACGCCAACTCGCACTGGAGGGGCTGTCCCGCTACGACCTGGGCCGGGAGAAGTTCATCAAGCGGGTCTGGGAGTGGAAGACAGAATCTGGCGGCGCCATCCTCGACCAAATGCGCCGTCTTGGCGATAGCGTCGACTGGTCGCGTGAGCGCTTCACCATGGATGCAGGACTCTCGCGTGCGGTCCTCACGATCTTCAAACGCTTTTACAACGCCGGCCTCATCTATCGGGCCGAGCGAATTATCAATTGGTGCCCCCGGTGCATGACTGCGATTAGCGATATTGAAGTCGATCACAGAGATGACGAAGGAGAATTAGTCTCGATCCGCTATGGAGACGGAGACTCCGCCATAGTCGTTGCCACAACTCGTGCTGAGACGATGCTTGGAGATACAGCAGTCGCAGTGCACCCTGGCGATGAGCGCTATCAACATTTAGTTGGCAGCCAAGTTCTTTTACCGCTGACCGGTCGATTGATTCCGATCATTGCCGACGAGCATGTCGACCCTGATTTTGGAACCGGCGCAGTGAAGGTAACGCCCGCACATGACGCGAACGATTTTGAAATTGGACGGCGTCACGGCTTGGAGAATCTAGTCATACTCTCGCCAAACGCGATCATCTTTGGCACTGGCACGATCTTTGACGGCCTCGATCGCTTTGCTGCCAGGACAGCAGTTGTTGAAGCTCTTCGCCGCGAAGGCCGGATCGTGGCTGAGAAGCGCCCGTACATTCATGCCGTCGGACATTGTCAAAGGTGCGACACTGTCGTCGAGCCGCGCCTGTCCAAACAGTGGTTCGTGAAAGTTGAGACCCTCGCCAAGGTGGCCGGTGATGCAGTTCGGGATGGTCGAGTCCGCATCGAACCTGCCGAGCTCGCACCGCGTTATTTCGATTGGGTCGACAATATGCACGACTGGTGCATCTCGCGCCAGCTCTGGTGGGGTCATCGAATTCCGGTCTGGTATGGCCCCGATGAGGAGGTTCTCGTACTCGGTCCAGACGAAGAGGCACCAGAGGGTTGGCACCAAGATGAAGATGTTCTGGACACGTGGTTCTCATCTGGTCTTTGGCCATTCTCAACTCTAGGTTGGCCAGATAAGACACCCGAGATGGCGAAGTTCTACCCAACGGATGTTCTGGTAACCGGATACGACATTCTCTTTTTCTGGGTTGCCCGCATGATGATCTTTGGCCTCTTCGCCTTCGACGGCGTCCCACCTTTCGAAGTGGTCGTCCTTCACGGTCTGGTCCGTGATGGTTATGGCAAGAAGATGAGCAAGAGTCGGGGCAACTCCATCGATCCACTTGAGTTCATGGACAAATATGGCTCTGATGCACTTCGTTTCTCATTGGCACGCGGCGCAAACCCAGGCAGTGATCAGGCGCTCGCTGAGGAGTGGGTTGCCGGATCGCGGAACTTCGCGACCAAACTCTGGAATGCCACCCGCTTTGCATTGATGAACGGCGCAAACGTCAATGGCGCAATTCCTGCCACGGAGAATCTGAGCGCCTCGGATCGTTGGATCTTGAGTCGCCTTGCAGAAACGACTCGAGACGTCGACTCCCTCTTGGAACGATTTGAGTTCGCAAAAGCATGTGATGCGCTGTACCACTTTGCCTGGGATGACGTCTGCGATTGGTATTTAGAACTTGCCAAAGCCACCTTCGCTGAAGGCGGGGCTCCGGCCGAGGTCTCACGACGGGTACTGGGTCAAGTTTTGGACGAGTTGCTCCGGCTCCTTCACCCGGTGATGCCTTTCATCACTGAGACTCTCTGGATACACCTGACCGGCGGCGAGTCGTTGGTTATCGCGACATGGCCGCAAGCGCGGTTGAGTGATATCGATGCGAAGTCATCCGATGAGATGGCCGCATTACAGAATCTGGTTACCGAGATACGTCGCTTCCGAAACGATCAAGGACTGCAGCCCGCAAAACGAATTCCGGCTACTCTGATTGGGCTTGAGAAGAATGCTCTCGTTGCCCGCGAGGCTGAAATCAGGTCATTGACACGATTGACCGAGCCCGAGGCAGGTTTCAATCCAAGTGCCTCGCTAGAAGTTGGATCGCTTGCCGTCGAGATCGATCTATCCGGGACCATCGACGTCGTGGCTGAGAAAGCCCGACTCGCTAAGGACTTGGATGCCGCACAAAGCGAAGTCGAGCAGGCAGAGATCAGATTGGCTAATGACGAATTTCGATCCAAGGCGCCGGAAGCAGTGGTCAAAAAAATCACTGATCGTCTCGCTGAAGCCAAACGTGAAGTAACGCGGATCGGCGCTGCTCTAGAACGACTTACCCGATCTTGATTAAGGCGAACCCATCATGACCGATCAGATATCACCCGATGACCTAGCTCGATTCGCCGCCGTCGAAGCCGCACTTGAGGCTAGGTGGCCAGAGTCAAAGATCGAACCTTCACTCACGCGGATCGCTGAACTGGTCGACCTCCTGGGCTCCCCACAGCGGACGTATCCGGTGATCCATATCGCTGGCACGAATGGCAAGACCAGCACCTCGCGCATGATCGATGCGCTGCTCACCAGTTTCGGATTGCGGGTTGGACGATATACGAGCCCCCACCTCGAGTCCTTACGTGAACGAATTGCCCTGCAAGGTGAGCCGATCAGCGTTGAGCGCTTTCTCGAGACTTACGACGATATTGCCCCCTACTTAGATTTCGTCGATTCGAAAAATGAAGTCAAACTTTCTTATTTTGAAGTGTTGACTGCGATGGCTTTCGCCGCATTTGCCGATGCTCCGGTAGATGTTGCCGTTATTGAATGCGGCCTTGGAGGAGAGTGGGACGCGACGAATGTTGCAGATGGCCTCGTCTCGGTGATCATGCCGATCGATATAGATCATGTCGAGTATCTGGGCAGTTCGATCGCTGGCATCGCTGCTACAAAGGCGAAGATCATCAAAGAAGATTCACATGCGGTCTTGTCAATGCAGCCATTAGAGGCAGCGGAAGAACTTATTCGCGCTGTTGCGAAAGTCAACGCAACCCCCTACAGGGAGGGAGTCGAATTCGCGGTTGTAAAACGTGATCTTGCCGTTGGCGGTCAGCTAATAACTATTCAAGGTTTGGCCGGAGAGTATTCCGACATCTTCTTACCTTTATTTGGCTCACACCAGGCTCATAACGCTGCCGTCGCTGTTGCGGCCGTCGAAGCCTTCTTGGGCGGTGGAAATCAGATGCTGGATATCGATGCCCTTAGGGAAGGCTTCTCACAGGTAACTTCACCTGGTCGGCTCGAAACGATTCGCCGTAATCCAACGATCATGATTGATGCAGCACACAACCCACACGGCGCCAGAGCTTTAGCGGATGCACTCGACGAGGGTTTTGAATTTGATTTCTTGATCGGAGTCATCGCGGTACTTGGCGAAAAGGACGTCCATGGGCTTTTGGTGGCACTCGAGCCTGTGCTCACAGAGGTTATCGTCACCAAGAATTCATCACCTCGAGCACTTCCGATCGAGGAATTGGCGAGGGTCGCAGTAGATGTCTTCGGCGAAGATCGGGTCACTGTCGCCAGCGATCTGGCCGAGGCAATTGACGCAGCGGTCACGCGTGCCGAAGAGAATGGCGAGCTCGGCGGCAGTGGCGTAGTAATTACCGGTTCGGTCGTGACGGCAGGACAGTCCAGACATTTACTAAGCGGCCCTAGGTGAAATTGCTAGGAGCCGTCGTGCTCATCATGGAGGCACTGGTCGTCGGATTCGCGATGTTGGTCGCAAAGGATCTCTCAACCGAGCGTGCCATCCCGGCCAGTGTTCTTGGGCTTGGTATTGCAATTTTGGCGATCGTTGCGGCAGCTTGCCTCCGTGTGCGTTGGGGGTGGATTCTGGGCTGGGTGGTTCAAGTCCTGGTAATCGCTGTTGGATTCGTGGTCCCTGCCATGTACTTTCTCGGCGCTCTCTTTGCTGTTCTCTTTGGAGCGGCCATCGTCGTCGGCAAGAAAGGTGAGGCTGCCCGAGCCGCCTTTAATAAATCCTGAGTTAGGCTGCCAACGTGAGCGAGCCGCGGTTGCGCTGTCGCTTATTTAAAGTCAAGCAACCTTCGGTTGGCCGAAACTGAATTCCGAAGATTTGTCGTCGATTATTCCAACAGTTCTACTCGTCGTGGCATGAAGGGATTCACCCATGGCACTCGATAGGGTCGAGCCCACCTGGAAAGAGACATAAGCGCTGCCCGCCAGTTCAACCGTCCTGCGTAACGCCGATTCGCGCACGAATTGGGAGAGTGATTCTCCACGTGTTGCCGCTGCTTCCCGAACTCGATCTGCTTCATCAGGCGTTAAGCGAATTGAGATCATGGATGCCAATCTGCGCGATTGTCCCTGTTCTTCGACAACAGGCTCACCCCACTCTGCCTGATCGTCCTTGTGTGCTTGGTAATACGCTGCAGCCCCTGCTGACGTGGTCATGGTAGGTACTTCTTTCTTTCGGCATCGGTTGCGTCCCAACCAGTAATAGGTCGCAGTGCCCGACGATCTTCTTCCCACGCGCACACGATTGTGAGTACGCGCCCGCCTCCGGTCCTGCCCAACATCTTCCAGTCGCCTGACCGGTTTCGTCGATTTCGAAACCATATCGGATTCGACCAGAAGACCTCCTCAACATCCACTGTGCTTATTCGATGGACACCGAGCTCGCTTTCGTTGCCCTCGTCCCACAAGAGAGCCTCGGCGTGGCTTGGACCCATCCGAACTCCCTGCTTGACTGTATGACACTCATGACATTACTGTATGACAAAGTGGAACCAAATGGAAGATGTGGTATGACAAATGGAGATTGACGCTTTTCTTGCTGATTCGGCGGAGTCAGTCCAGGGCAAGATCTATGCGCTAGGAATTGGCTGGAATACGATCTTCGTGGCCCGTTTCCCTGCTGTCCACCCTCGAATAGCCGTGGGGGTGACTATTCATGTGCCCTATACGGCCACGAATCAGATGCACAAGATCGTGTTGCACCTGGAATTGCCCGACGGTCAAAAGTTTGTTCTCGGAATGCAGCCGCCCATTTCGGACGACGCGCCACCAACTCCGATGTACGAGCTACAGGGAAACTTCAACGTTGGGCGGCCACCGATCCTCACGCCAGGGGACGAACAGGTTGTCGCCCTAGCGATGGTGATCGATCAGATTCAATTTGAGAGGCCAGACATTTACACGTGGGTGCTGTCGGTTGACGGCACACCTATGAAACGCTTACCTATGCGAGTCCAGCAGCTCACTCAGACCGGCCCCTCGATGGGTGGGTGATTGGCTGCCCGAGCCGCGGTTGCGCCATAGCATCCGCGCACTGATCGTCGACGAGAACGGACGCGTTTTGCGTTGTCGTATGGATTCCGGTGATGTGGTCGTCTGGGTAGCTCCGGGTGGTGGACTCTTGAGCAGATCGCGATCTTCCTACGCAACCGCTCGACGTTGGCCTTTGAAAAATGACCCAGGACGTGCCAGGTACGCTTAGCCCATGACTAGTGGCGTTGAACGAACCCTTGTCCTGATCAAACCCGATGGAGTTGCCCGTGGTCTGATCGGTGAGGTGATCGGCCGGATCGAGCGGAAGGGTTATCGGATTACCGCAATCCGCCTCCTTCACGCCGATCGCACCCTTTTGGCCAGGCACTATGCGGAGCATGTGGGGAAGGTCTTTTACGAGCCACTCATCGAGTTCATGAGCTCGGGGCCGATCATCGCCCTCGTCGCAGAAGGTGAGCGGGTCATTGAGGGTTTTCGCTCCCTGGCGGGGGCCACCGACCCCACAGTGGCGCTACCTGGCACCATTCGAGGCGATTTGGGGCGCGATATGGGAACCAAGGTCGTCCAGAACTTGGTTCATGGCTCTGACTCGCCCGAGTCCGCTAGCCGTGAAATTGCACTTTTCTTCGGGTAAAAAGCGGGTGTTGTTTCGGGTAAAGGTGTTTCAGCAAACTCCCATTACGGGCTATCAACTCCTGCCCATTACCATTGCCTCTTGGCCCGTTGTGGTTTGCTCATGTCGACTGACTATTTGAGCTCGTTTGAAAGGTGACTATCTGATGTCCAAGAAGACCAACCGCATGGCCTTCATCGGCCGCGACATGGCGGTAGATCTGGGGACTGCCAACACACTGGTTTATGTTCGAGGGCGCGGCATCGTGCTTAACGAACCAAGTGTGGTCGCCATCAATCAGAACACCGGTGGGATCCTGGCTGTAGGCCTTGAAGCCAAGCGAATGATCGGGCGTACCCCAGGCAATATCGTCGCCATCAGACCGCTGAAGGATGGCGTGATCGCGGACTTTGACACGACGGAGCGGATGCTGCGCTACTTCATCCAGAAAGTTCACAAACGCCGCCACTTGGCCAAACCGCGCATCGTAGTCTGCGTGCCATCTGGGATCACGGGCGTTGAGCAACGGGCCGTTAAGGATGCTGGCTATGCCGCCGGCGCTCGCAAGGTTTACATCATCGAAGAACCGATGGCCGCCGCAATCGGCGCCGGACTACCCATTCACGAACCAACCGGAAACATGGTCGTTGACATCGGTGGCGGCACGACCGAAGTTGCTGTTATTTCTCTCGGCGGAATCGTGACCGCGCAATCAATCCGAGTTGGTGGAGACGAATTAGATAACGCGATCATAAGTTGGGTTAAAAAGGAGTACTCCCTTCTTCTCGGCGAACGTACGGCTGAAGAGATCAAGATGGCCATTGGCTCGGCGTTTCCTCTTCCTGGCGAGCCCGATGCCGAGATCCGCGGTCGCGATCTCGTAAGCGGTCTACCCAAGACGATTCTCGTATCGTCAGAGGAGATCAGGCGCGCTATTGAAGAACCAGTTAATCAAATCGTTGACGCAGTGAAGTCCACTCTCGATAAGTGCCCGCCAGAATTGTCTGGCGACATCATGGACCGTGGAATTGTATTAACTGGTGGTGGCGCGCTTTTGCGCGGACTCGACGAACGTCTACGCCATGAAACTGGAATGCCGGTACATATCACTGAACATCCATTAGATGCGGTCGTATTGGGCTCTGGCAAGTGCGTTGAAGAGTTTGAGGCATTACAACAAGTTCTCATCTCTGAACCACGACGCTAGACGCGATTGCCGCAATGAATCGGGATACCCGACGCTCACGCTTTATCTTTGGTTTTCTTCTTGTTCTATCTCTCCTGTTGATCACCCTCGATCTGCGGAGTGGTTCGGCGCTGAAGGGCCCCCGTTCAATCGCCGATTCAGTGATCTCTCCCATTCAGCGCGCGGCAACGAGCATAACCGCACCGTTTGGTAATTTTTTCTCCGAAATTGGTTCGTTGGGGAGCACGCATCAGCAGATTCTTGATCTGCGCAAGCAGAATGCTCAGCTAAAGGCAGAACTGATCAACCGTACAAATATCTCTGGTGAGCTTGCCCAACTCAAAGGTGTTCTTGATTTGGCGGGGGCAGGAAGATATCGGACGGTCGCGGGGCGTGTGATCGGAATGGGCTCCGCCTCGGGCTTTGGGCAGACGATCACGGTCGATCTCGGTAGCGCAGATGGCGTGACACCCGACATGACTGTGATTTCAACTGACGGCTTGGTGGGGCGAGTCCACAGTGTTGGTAAGCACTCGAGCACAGTGATTTTGATAAGTGATCTAAATTTCAAAATCGGAGCCCGACTTGCCGGCACGCAAGCCCTCGGAATCATCACCGGCGAAGGATCACAACCGCTCTCGCTCCAAGTCCTTGATGCTCAAGTCGATGTGAAAGTAGGAGACCAATTGGTTGCGCGTGGGAGCGTGGGTGGTCATCCATTCGTTCCCGGTGTGCCGATTGGCGTGATCACCGAGGTATCAAAGACACCCGGTGCCCTAACAAGATTGGCAAGGGTCCGCCCTTATGCACATCTGGGAACGCTAGACATCGTTGGCATTGTCGTAACGCCGCCAAAATCCGATCCACGGGATGCTCTCTTACCTCCAGCTCCCACGGCTACTCCGACTCCAATAGTTACCGTCACCGCCTCTCCCACTTCCACTTTTACTCCTACTCCGACACCGAAACCAACGAAGTAACATGCGCGGCTCACGCGAGACGAGCGCTTTCATCGCACTCATCGCTGCCTATGTTCTTCAGACGTCGGTAATCGCGCGCATCGATATGCCGTTGGGTGGGCCGAACCTGATTTTCGTCTTCTTTCTGGCCTGGGCGCTGCAACATGATGCCCTATCCGGTGCTGTGATCGGATTCATTGTTGGACTGCTCATGGATTTTGCTCCGCCCGCGGTTTCGACTGCTGGCGTATGGACAATTGTCTTAACAGCCGTTGGTTATGGTGTTGGGGCGCTTGCTACGAGAAGCCAAGACCTGGGACGTTCTCCTGTCGTTGGATGGATTTTTTTGGGCATGGGTCTCCTGGCTATCTTCGTTGGCAGATTTGTTATCGGTGTATCGATTGGTGAAACGCAACCTAGTTCTTTGTCACTATTCAAATCGCTCCTCGGAATTCTGGCCTGGAACTTGCTCCTTGCGCCCCTCGTACTATGGCTAACGAAGCGGTTCTACCGATCGCTCTCGCCGCGATCTGAGTTGTTGCGATGAGTGAACGTTCGTGGCGCCGGCTCGTGGTCGTGCAAGTTCTAATTGTCTCAATGATGATCGCCTTAATGGGACGTCTTTATTACATGCAGATCGCCGCCGGCCCGAGATATCAAGCGGCCGCACTCGATAATCAAAGTCGCGATATCGTCACCCCCGCTGCACGCGGAATGATTCTGGACGATCAAGGCGTCCCGCTGGCAATCAACCGCACCGGTCTCGTAGTTTCGGTTGACCACGTAACTTTGCAGAAGGCAAAAGATGGAGGTAAGGACCTGCTCACTCGACTTGCCAGAGTCCTTGGCACCTCATATGAGGTGCTCCGAGTGCGCACAACTCTCTGTGGCGAGAAGGGTGCCCCCGCCATTGGGTGCTGGAATGGATCGCCTTACCAGCCGATACCTTTAACAAAGTCAGCGAATTCGGATATGGCGTTACAGATAATCGAGCATGCTGAGCAGTTTCCTGGGGTGACGGCTGAGCCTGAAGGGTTCCGTTTCTATCCGGCAACTGGCGGTGTAAATGTTGCACATGTCCTTGGCTATATCGGACCCGTTTCGGCGGATGAGCTCAGTAGCTCAAGTTTGCGAACCATCGGACTTCACCCGTATGACCTAGTTGGGAAAGCTGGCCTCGAATATCAATATGACACTGACCTCAGAGGAAAGAGTGGTATTCGTCAGGTAGTAGTTGACCGCACTGGAGCAATCACTCGAGTCGTAAGAAATACCCCAGCCAACCCTGGGAATCACTTAGTGACAAGTATCGATGCTCGTGTTCAGAAGGTCGTGGAACAACAGCTAGCAGCAGCAATCGCACGCGCCAGGGCTGGGGCGCCGGGTGATAGGAGTGGACCGCACAAGGCGGATGGTGGTTCAGCGATCGTGATGGATGTTACGAACGGTCGGATTATCGCGATGGCTTCCTCACCAACTTATGACCCAAACATGTGGGAGAACGGTCTGAGCATTAAGGAGGCCAAGACGCTTTTCAGCGAAGCCTCTGGCGCACCAGCCCTGTCTAGGGCAATCCAAGGGCAGTTTGCGCCGGCATCGACTTTCAAAGTCGTTTCCCTTGCTGCTGCTGCTGCGGCGGGATACAACTTCAATGAGACTTACAATTGTCCCATCAGTTTGAAGATCGGGAACCGAGTCTTCACAAACTTTGAAGGCGAGAAGTTTGGTCGGATCCCGATGCGCACTGCGATCGCAGTTTCATGCGACACGGTCTGGTACCAGATTGCGTACGACATGTGGGTACGCGACGGAGGCCTAAGTCCCAAGAGCAAGCTCGCGGACTACTTTTTCAAGGCAGCTAAGGCCTTCCGGATCGGGCAACGGACCGGAATCGATCTGCCATCTGAAGCCACTGGACGCCTTGCAGATCGCCAGTGGAAGACTAATTGGTACACGGCTAATGCTCACTTTTTCTGTAATTACGTAAAAGAAGCGATCCCGGCACAACGAACTCCAATGCTGATTGCGATCGCAAAAGAGAACTGCACTGATGGGATGAAGATTAGGGCGGGTGATGCCGTCAACTTTGCGATTGGTCAGGGCGATACCACCATCACGCCGATCCAACTAGCGCAGATATACGCGGCGATAGCAAATGGGGGCACGCTATGGCGCCCTACCATCGGACGGGCAATCTTGAAGCCAGACGGCACCCTGGTGCGAGAGATCAAGCCAGAGAAGTTGGGGCAGATCCCGATGAATGCAAAGACACTTGCCTTCACGCAAGATGCTCTGCGGGCCGTAGTCACCGAAGGAACTGCACATTATCCGTTCACCGGATTTCCAATCGCGGTAAGTGCCAAAACTGGCACAGGCGAAGTTTTTGGTAAGAATCTCGACGGTTCGGCAAAGGACCCAACCAGTTGGCTGGCGACTTACGCACCGAGTGCGAAACCTCGTTACGCCGTGGTCATGATGGTGAGCCAAGGGGGGACAGGATCATTGACGAGCGGCCCTAGCGTTCGCAAGATCTACGAAGCGCTCTTTGGCGTCACCGGTTCGACGGTAAATCCTGCGAATGCCTTGTTACCGAGTGGGCCACCAAACGCCCTGCCGAGCTTGACCTCAGCCGGTCGAATCGTGCCTTTGGGGGGGAAGCCATAGTGGTTACTTTATACGGGAGTCACGCTGATCTTCGCGGCCGTTTCAGCGGAGCACTTCGTAGGGGTGGGTTTATCCGACAGATGGATTTGGTCCTGGTTGGTGCCGTGCTACTCCTGTTGATCATTGGAGCGCTCTTGGTCTCTGCTGGGACACGCAATTGGTACGCAGCGGCTGGACTGGATCCTAACTATTATCTAAAGCACCACTTGATAAATATTTTTATTGGTCTGGTTCTAGGCATTGCCACCATGCTTTTTGACTACCGGCTTCTCCGTGCATATACGCCGATCCTTTGGGGGATTGCCTTCCTCGGTTTGATTGCGGTTCTGATTCCAGGAATCGGCTCAACAATAAATGGAGCAAAAGCCTGGATCACACTTCCTGGTGGGTATTCGGTCGAGCCTGGCGAGTTTGCCAAGGTCGCGGTCATCACAGGGATGGCGATGCTCCTCGCCGAACGTAGAGAAGGAGAAACCGACCCTAAAGATCGCGATGTAGCACAGTCGCTCATGATTGCCGGTCTTCCCATGCTTCTGATCATGCTTCAGCCGGATCTTGGTACGGTCATGATCATCGGGGCATCTGTACTCGTGGTAATTGCTATATCGGGTGCTTCTTGGAAATGGATAGCGGGGCTCCTACTACTTATCTGTATTGGCTCAGTCGGAGCGGTTCAACTTCACGTTCTCCACGATTATCAAATCAAGCGCTTGCAGTCCTTCGTCGATCCGAGTGCTGACCCCCAACAGAGCGGTTACCAATTACGTCAATCGCGAATCACTATTGGTTCTGGTGGCTTCCTCGGAAAAGGGCTTTACAAAGGCCCGCAGACTAACGGGAGGTTTGTGCCGGAGCAGCAGACAGATTTTATTTTCACAGTGGCAGGTGAGGAATTGGGATTCGTCGGGTCTGGGTCGATCATCGGATTATTTGGCATCATTCTCTGGCGCGCTGGACGAATTGCTCGACGGAGCACTGATCTTTTTGGGCGACTTGTCGCCGGTGGCGTGATGGCTTGGTTTGCTTTCCAAATTTTTGAAAATATCGGAATGGCGATGGGGTTGATGCCGATGACAGGAGTGCCATTGCCATTTGTCTCTTATGGCGGCACGAGTCTCTTTGCGGTTCTGATCGGTGTAGGCCTCCTGGAGAACGTCCATATCCGTCGTTCCTGAGCAATTCCAGAAAATTTATTGAAGAATTTATTGAAGTTTTGCCTCAAGGTGCTTGCCTACTTGTGATCTGACCCACATTATTAGCGCAGGCCGAGTCTTCCTCGGCTCGTTTTTCCAATCCGCGACCGTTCTGTCGCGGTTCTTCATATGAGAGGAGTCCCCGAGTGCCAGCCAATGAGGTTGACGTTCCTTACCAAGACGAGGATGCAAAACGTCTTGCAGAACTCGGCTACAAACAAGAGTTCGATCGCAAGTGGAGTGGGTTCTCAAACTTCGCGATTTCCTTTTCAATCATCTCCATTCTTTCTGGCGGCTTCACCACCTTTGGTCAAGCCTGGAACAACGGTGGACCGATTGCGATCGCGATCGGGTGGCCGGTCATCGCCACCCTGATTCTGATCATCGGTCTCTGTATGAGCGAACTAGTCTCAGCAATGCCAACCGCCGGTGGTATTTACTACTGGGCCTTCAAACTCGGTAAGCCGGTCCACGGCTGGCTCACAGGCTGGCTAAACCTCACTGGCCTGGTTGCTGTTATCGCAGGTGTCGACTATGGCTTTGCCTACTTCTTCACAACGACAGCGAACCTCTACAGCAAGTCTTTCGATCCTTCGAATTTGAAGCAGGTTTTCCTGGTCTTCTTGATCACCGTGGCTATCCACGTCATCATGAATATCTACGGCGCAAAAGTGATTAACCGACTCCAGAACATCAACGTCTGGTGGCACGTCTTTGGCGTTGCGATAATCATCCTCGTCCTGATCTTCATTCCTTCAGAGCACCAGAGTGTGAGTTGGGTCTTTACCCACCGGATCAACAACTCCGGATTCTCCAGTGGCTCGTACTGGTTCTACGTCCTGCCTCTCGGCTTCCTGCTCACCCAGTACACCATCACCGGATTCGACGCTTCGGCGCACGTCTCTGAAGAGACTGGTGGCGCTGCGTCGGCTGCTGCTAAGGGCCTATGGAGATCGATCTTCTTCTCAGGTGTCGGTGGTTGGCTGATGCTTCTTGCCTTCCTCTTCGCTGCCACTCATGAGGCCGACGTAACCAAGGCAGGCGGATCTGTTGTTGCGATCTTCTTGACCTCGATGTCGCTTGGTTGGGTGAAGTTGATCTTGATCATCTCCTGTGTCGGCCAGTTCTTCTGTGGCATGTCCTGTATCACTGCGGCGTCACGAATGCTCTTTGCCTTCTCTCGCGACCGTGCCGTTCCTGGACACGATTTCTGGACCAGGCTAGACAAGAACCGGAACCCGAGCCATGCTGCAGCTGGTGCAGGCGCCGCCGCAGTCGTTCTTACCCTTCCTGCGCTCTATGCGCCTAAAGGACACCCAGGTGTGCCGATCGCCTTCTATGCAGTGACCTCAGTTACCGTGATCGGTCTCTTTGTGGCCTTTGCGATTCCGATCTACCTGCGCTGGAGAGTTGGCGAGCACTTTGTCCAAGGACCATGGAACCTTGGTAAGAAGTGGAAGTGGATGGCGCCAGTTGCGGTGCTTGAGATCATCATCATCTCGATCTACTTCATCTTGCCGACGAACCCTGCAGGTGTGCCTTTCAGCAAGACCTTCGATTGGACCGCGGTCCAGTACGCCCCGATTGCGATGTTTATTGTGATCGGTGGCGCCATGCTCTGGTGGGTTGTAAGCGCCCGCAAGTGGTTCACTGGTCCCGTAGTCAACGTGGCGACGCCTCTGGATCCACACCTGCTGAAAGAATAAGAAAAGTATTACTCTGGTCGGGTTCGCTCATAGTGATATGGGCGGACCCGATCTTATTGATCACTAATTCAAGATTTTTATGTTCAATGAATGGGAGCGAAGAAAATGGCCGTTGGTCGAGTTGAAGGCAGAGCCTGCATTGTCACAGGCGCCGGATCTGGGATCGGACAGGCAACCGCCGTGCGCTTGGCAGAGGAAGGCGGCCGAGTGGTCTGTGCCGACGTAAATGGAGATTCGGCGAAGCAGACCGCTGACTCTATTACGGCGACAGGCGGAATCGCAGTGTCGTTCAAAGTGGATGTCTCTGACTCCGCGCAGTGTGATGCGCTCATTGCGCATTGTGTCAAACAATTCGGTACGGTCGATGTAGTTGTGAATAGTGCGGGGGTAAACCTGCCGGGAGTTTTCCACGAGGTTCCGAATTCCATTATCGATAAGACTCTTGACGTCAACGTAAAAGGCACCATGTACTGCTGCCGTGCTGCCATTCCGCACATGCTCAAGCAGGGCTCTGGTTCAATTGTAAATATTTCCAGCGTCAATGGACTCGTCTCAGAACCATTCCTCGCGGTCTACTCGGCATCTAAGGGGGCAGTTGTAATGCTGACGCGCGGGATTGCTCTCGATTATGCAAAGCAAGGAATCAGATGCAATGCGATCTGCCCAGGTTGGGTTGATACGCCGATCAATCATGCCCATGCGAAACTTCTTGGTGGGTTAGAGAAGGTTTACGCAGAGATCGGTAACTTCCAACCTATTGGGCGTCCAGGTGAATCTCGCGAAATCGCACACCTTGCGCTATTTCTGGCCTCAGAAGAAGCATCTTTCATTACTGGATCGATCATTTCCGCTGATGGTGGAATGACCGCTCAGTAGTTTCAGCAGCGCAGGCGCCTATGTACCAAGGCAGGTACGCTCAACGAATGCGATCGCTCTGGAGCCAACTCGAACCTTTGCTACCGCTAGTTAGCAAGCCGATCCAATATGTGGGCGGAGAGCTCAACTCCAGCGTCAAAGATTGGGGTTCGGCGGAGGTGCGCTGGGCACTCATGTACCCAGACGCCTACGAAGTCGGTCTCCCAAATCAGGGGATCATGATTCTTTATGAGGTTCTCAATGAGATGGACGGTGTTCTAGCCGAGCGCACGTACGCGATCTGGCCAGATCTGGAAAAGTTGATGAGAGAAAATGGCGTTCCGCAGTTCACTGTGGATGGTCATCGCAGCGTTGCCGACTTCGATCTTTTAGGTATCTCATTCTCGACCGAGCTTGGTTATACAAATATGCTCAGCGCACTCGACCTTGCCCAAATTCCTCTTGCCACTGCGGAGCGAACCATCGATCATCCAATCGTGATCGCGGGTGGGCACGCTGCCTTCAACCCGGAGCCGATCGCTGAATTCATTGATTGTGCGGTACTCGGTGATGGCGAAGAAGCCGTTATCAAGATTACGAAAATAGTCCGCGAATGGAAATCTTTAGGACGACCGGGAGGCCGGGACGGCGTACTTCAACGTTTAGCCGCCGCGGGTGGCATCTATGTTCCACGTTTCTATGATGTCGAATATTTGCCCGATGGGCGGATCAAACGCGTCACGCCAAATCGCAGCGATGTTCCTTATCGAGTAAGCAAGCACACCGTGATGGATCTGGATGAATGGCCATATCCCAAACAACCTCTGGTGCCGCTGGCAGAGACCGTTCATGAGCGCATGAGCGTCGAGATTTTTCGCGGTTGTACCCGCGGTTGTCGTTTCTGCCAAGCGGGGATGATCACTCGCCCGGTGAGAGAACGATCAATCACCGGAGTCGCTGAGATGGTCCAACGGGGACTCGATGCAACCGGGTTCGCTGAGGTTGGGCTGCTCTCACTTTCGAGTGCCGACCACTCAGAAATCGCTGAAATAGCAAAGGGTTTAGCCGATCGTTACGAGGGATCCAATATTGGACTCTCTCTGCCTTCGACCAGAGTCGATGCCTTCAATATCGATCTGGCAAATGAACTGACGCGCAATGGACGTCGCTCTGGCCTGACCTTTGCACCTGAAGGCGGTAGCGAAAGAATGCGCAAAGTGATCAACAAAATGGTCACCGAAGACGACTTGATCAACACGGTGCGCACCGCGTACCAGAATGGTTGGCGTCAAGTTAAACTGTATTTCATGTGCGGTCTTCCCACTGAGGAAGATGATGATGTTTTACAGATCGCAGTCTTAGCCAAACGGGTGATCGATGCTGGACGTCAAGCAACCGGCGGCAAGGACATCCGGTGCACTGTGTCGATCGGTGGTTTCGTGCCAAAGCCACACACTCCATTTCAGTGGGCAGCACAGTGTGATCACGAAACGATTGATCACCGCCTCAAACTTCTCCGCGCTGCTGTACAGGGTGATCGCCGTTACTCAAAAAATATCGGGTTTCGATATCACGATGGCAAGCCGAGCGCGATCGAAGGCCTCCTATCTCGAGGTGATCGGCGAGTTGGAAAGGTCATCCTCACTGCCTGGCAACGCGGTCAGAGATTCGATGGCTGGAGCGAGCACTTTTCTTACGATCGCTGGGCGCAGGCGGCTGCGGATGTCTTTGCTGATTCGCCCATATCTCTGGATTGGTTCACTACGCGCGAGCGCCTGGAAACAGAAGTATTGCCGTGGGATCACTTGGACTCGGGGCTAGATAAGGAGTGGCTCTGGAGCGATTGGCAGGAATCCCTCGCTGGTGGCGAAGTGGACGATTGCCGCTGGAGTCCATGCTTTGATTGCGGTGTCTGTCCAAGCATGGGGACCGAGATCCAAGTAGGTCCGACAGGTAAGAGCATCCCGCTCATGCCAACCTCGTCCCTGGCACGCTCTTAGTGGACGCACCACACCAGCAAGAGCCAGTCGTACAACGCCTTCGACTCAAATATGCCAAGCGCGGACGACTCCGCTTCACCAGCCACCGCGATTTCGCCCGAGCCTTCGAACGAGCCCTCCGTCGGGCCCAGGTTCCAATCGCCTACTCTTCTGGCTTCTCTCCGCACCCTCGAATTTCCTACGCCAACGCCGCCCCGACTGGGGTGGCTAGCGAGGCCGAATACTTGGAGATTGCGCTCAAGGCGGTGGCCGAACCCGAAGTAGTCCGGAGCAGGCTCGATGCGGCCCTTCCGCTCGGGCTCGACTTGGTCGAGGTCGTTGAGGCGAGAACCCCAGACTTTGCCGCCCGCCTCGAGGCCAGCCTCTGGCAATTGGAGCTGCCAGGCGTGGCGCGGGAGTCGGTAAGTGCTGCGATCGGCGCCGTCCTCGCCGAGCATGAGGTAATGGTTGAGCGCCTCACCAAGGATGGGGTTCGACGCTTTGATGCCAGGGGGGCGATTTGTACCCTTTTTCTCGGCGAAAACCTCGGTGGTGACGTGGCGATAGCAGGGGAACGGCCACTATCTGTCATACTTAACGCGGTAGTCCGAAACGGTTCGCCGTCCGTACGACCCGATGACCTTCTCGTCGCCTTACGCGTCGTGGCTGGTCTTGTGCCTACGAGCCCCACTTTTGTGACTCGCCTGGCGCAGGGACCGCTTGATGCAAGTGGCAACGTGGCCGACCCATTCGACCACGATCGGGAGTGAATCGCGAGATCGCATCGCTTCTGCGTAACGATCCACCAGCACGACTCAACGACTTTGCCCTGTTCGCAGGGCGTGACTAAGCACTTAGGTGCACGAAGGCGATCTAATGGCCGATTTAAGCAGTACCGATTCAATTACTGGGTCGGTCACCGATTCAGACGGATCCTCCAAGGTTTTGGCGCCTAGGCGCCGCGCGGCCACTCGGCCGGCTGGGCCGCCCACTACCTCGACCCCGCCGGATAGCAAGCCCGCTCGAGCGCCAAGGGCTGCTAAGTCGGCAAAGGTCGAGTCGACTACGAGCGAGTTGGCCGCTAGCGGACCGACCATGGGCGTATTGGCCAAGACCGCGAAGAAGGCAGCGGTGAAGAAGGCGTCGACAAAGAAGCCGACAGTTGAAACTCCAATCGAGTCAGTTGATTCGATTCCTGGCCAGGTTAAATCGGCGCCAATCTCTGCATTTGCCCCGATCTTCCAGGCGCCGGTTGCTATTCCGTCCGAAGTTCTAGTGGTTGCTCCGAAGCGGGCTCCGAGACAGGCGCCGAAACGGGCCGTGCCCGAGAGCGAAGAAGTCTCGAGCGCAGTGGACCTCACCAATGAGGCAGGACCCGACGGTGAAGAATTAAGCGAAGAAGAAATCGCTAAGCGCCGACGACGCCGCCGCCGCGGCGGACGAGGTCGCCGCCGCACTGGGCGCGACATCAATGAAGCCAGTGACACCGATGACGAAGATGGCGAGCGGGCTGAGGACTCTGAGGACAATGACGGGGATGAGAGTGGCGAAGATTCGACCACGGCGCATCGCCGCCGACGTCGCCGTCGGAGTACTGGCGATGATATCGAAGGCGAGACCATCGACCCCGATGGCGTCAAGACTGTGGTCAAGGTTCGCGATGCGCGTACCGCTCTGCGGCCTAGACGCGATGATGATGAACAACAGATTTCTGGATCCACTCGGTTAGAGGCCAAGAAGCAACGACGTAGAGATAGCCGCGACACGGTTCGCCGTCGTGCACCAATCATTACCGAGGCACAATTCTTGGCTAGGCGCGAATCCGTAGATCGTCAGATGCTGGTGCGTCAGAATGGAGATCGCACTCAGATCGCCGTAGTTGAAGACAAGATTCTTGTCGAACACTACGTAAATCGTGCGAGCAACACTTCATACGTTGGCAACGTGTACTTGGGCAAAGTCCAGAATGTGCTGCCGAGCATGGAGGCCGCTTTCGTCGATATAGGCAAGGGGCGTAACGCAGTTCTCTATGCCGGAGAAGTGAACTGGGACGCTGCTGGCTTAGCGGATGGAACGCCAAGGCGGATTGAGACTGCGTTAAAGACCGGTCAGAACGTCCTGGTTCAGGTCACCAAGGATCCGATTGGTCAGAAGGGCGCGCGCTTAACAAGCCAAGTAAGTCTGCCAGGCCGTTACTTGGTATATGTCCCCGGTGGTGGCATGAGTGGGATCAGCCGAAAACTTCCTGATACAGAACGCTCTCGACTCAAGCAGATCTTGAAGCAACTGGTACCAGAAGATGTCGGTGTCATTGTGCGCACCGCTGCCGAAGGAGTGAGCGAGGAAGAGTTGACGCGTGATGTAAATAGATTGCGCGCCCAATGGGAGGACATCGAGCAGAAGACGGCAGCCGCTGTGAGTGCCAACGGCTCGGCGCCGGTTCTGCTGTATGGAGAGCCAGATCTCACCGTCCGGGTCATTCGGGACATCTTTAACGAGGACTTCCGTCAACTCACGGTGCAAGGCGATGAGGCATGGGATGAGGTCAACGCTTATCTCGGGCACATCGCCGCTGATCTCGTCGGCAAGCTAAGTCACTGGACTTCAGAGAAGGATCTCTTCGCTGAGTATCGGGTCGAAGAGCAACTTGCCAAAGCTCTGGATCGGAAGGTGTATCTGCCTTCGGGTGGTTCCCTGGTAATCGATCGGACCGAAGCAATGGTCGTAGTCGATGTCAACACCGGAAAGTTCACCGGGAAGGGTGGAAACCTCGAAGAGACCGTCACAAAGAACAATCTCGAGGCCGCCGAAGAGATCGCCCGTCAACTCCGCCTGCGCGACTTGGGTGGCATCATCGTGATCGACTTCATTGACATGGTCCTGGAGTCCAACCGCGACCTGGTGCTCAGACGTCTGACCGAGTGCCTTGGCCGCGACCGGACGAAGCACCAGGTTGCCGAGGTGACATCCCTTGGTCTGGTTCAGATGACCAGGAAACGGATTGGCCAAGGCCTCCTCGAGGCCTTCTCGACACCTTGTGAGGTCTGCCATGGTCGCGGCGTCATCATCCAGTTGTCTCCGGTCGATCAGAACCTTGGCCACCGCCACCATCGACATTTTGAACACCATGTCGATCTCGCTGACGAAGGTACAGAGGTAACTTCTATCTCGGAGCCAAGCATCGGACTCGAACTCGAGGCCGATCCAGATCAAGAATCTTTAGCCTCCATCGGAATCAAGAAGGGCCGACGCCGACCGGCGAAGAAAGCCACCGCGGTGAAAAAGGGGAAGTAACCTCATTCAGGAGCGCTGGTTTGACCCGAGCCAGGCCTAATCCGTACCCTTAGCCCCTGCGGCCATTGGTCGCCAACAGTTTTTAAGATCCAGATGTCTTTGCTAATTAGAAAGTGAGAAGTGCCGTGTACGCCATCGTTAAAGCTGGTGGGCGCCAGGAGAAGGTTGCCGTAGGCGACGTGCTCCTTATCGACCGCGTCAACCAAGCGCCAGGCGCTTCGATCAACCTGCCCGCCCTGCTCGTAGTCGACGGGGCTGCAGTCACCTCAGATGCGAAGGGCTTGGCTGGCGTCACCGTCACTGCCGAGATCCTCGAAGAGATCAAAGGCGAAAAGATCCACATCCTTCGCTACAAGAACAAGACTGGTTACCGCCGCCGTCAGGGTTTCCGCGCGAAGCGCACCCGGATCAAGGTAACCGAGATTTCGAAGGGGGAGTAGCCAGATGGCCCATAAGAAGGGTGCTTCATCCACCCGTAACGGTCGCGATTCCAACTCGCAACGCCTTGGCGTCAAGCGGTTCGGCGGCCAGATTGTCGGAACTGGCGAAATCATCGTTCGTCAACGTGGAACCCATTTTCACCCAGGTGAGAATGTTGGTCGCGGCAACGACGACACACTTTTTGCCAAGGCCGCTGGCGCCGTCGAGTTTGGTATGCGTCGGGGTCGGCGCGTAGTGAATGTGGTTCCAGTCGCTTAGCCGACACGCTCTTGGGTGAGGGCGGGCCGGGTTCTCCGGTTCGTCCTCATTTATTTTGTAAGGCAGAAGGGAAGGGGTAACGATGGCGACTTTCGTCGACCAGGTTCTCCTTTATGCAACTGCCGGCGATGGTGGCCGCGGTTGCGTCTCGATCCGTCGAGAGAAGTTCAAGCCGTTGGCCGGGCCCGATGGCGGGAATGGCGGGCGCGGGGGCGACATCATCCTTGAAGTTGATGGAAACACCACCACATTGCTGGACTACCACCATTCACCGCACCGGAAGGCCACGAGCGGGCGCCAGGGCTATGGCTCTAATAAAGATGGCTATGCCGGTGAAGACTTAGTTCTCAAAGTTCCCGATGGCACGGTGGTCGAGGATATGCAGGGCAATCAGATCATGGATCTGCTCGGAGTTGGTGTGCGTTACGTACTCGCTCGCGGTGGGCGCGGCGGGTTAGGCAATGCTGCTCTCTCATCGTCGAAGCGACGGGCACCTGGTTTCGCCCTGCTCGGCGAACCTGGCGAGGTCAAGAATGTACGACTAGTTCTCAAGAGCGTGGCAGATGTTGCACTCGTCGGATTTCCAAGTGCTGGTAAGTCCTCACTAATTGCCTCGATTTCGCAGGCCCGTCCAAAGATTGCCGACTATCCGTTTACGACGCTGGTGCCGAACCTGGGTGTCGTACAGGCCGGCGAGATGCGCTACACCGTTGCCGATGTGCCTGGCCTAATTCCCGGCGCGAGCGAAGGCAAAGGCCTTGGGCATGAGTTTCTTCGACACATCGAGCGATGTGCGGCGATCGTCCACGTAATCGACTGTGGGTCGCTCGAGAGTGACCGTGATCCATTACGTGACCTTGACGCCATAGAAGCCGAGTTGGCCGCACACGGTGGCCTCGCTGATCGTCCACGCATTATCGCGCTCAATAAAGTCGATCTTCCAGATGGACGTGCGATGGCCGAAATGGTCACCCCTTCACTCAAGGAACGTGGCTATGACGTATATCCGGTTTCGGCAGCCACGCACGAAGGTCTGCTGGAACTCACATATGCGATGGGCAGGCTCGTCCAAGAAGTTCGCGCGGCAACACCAATTCGCGAATCGGCTCGGATCGTTATTAAACCTATTCCAGTGAACGATGCTGGTTTTACCATCACTAAAGAAGAAGGCGCCTTTCTGGTCCGTGGCGATAAGCCGGAACGTTGGGTGCGTCAGACTGAGTTTTCTAATACTGAGGCCGTTGGTTATCTCGCGGATCGGCTCGCCCGACTTGGTGTTGAGAAGGCGCTCCTGGCAATTGGTGCAAAACGTGGCGATGAAGTCCGAATTGGCGAGGGAATTTCAGGCGTGATCTTCGACTGGGAGCCGAGCATCGAGGCTGGGGCCGAACTTCTCCACGGTCCTCGCGGCGGTGATCTCCGACTTGAGCGTGGCATCGAACCTGAAGAGGAGAGCGAAGAAGATGATGCGTGAGCAGGTATTAAGCGCAAAACGCATCGTCGTCAAAGTTGGTTCTTCCTCACTTACTGGCACTGCAGGCTCGGCTCTAGATAACGATGCAATCAATGGCCTTGTCGATGCCCTAGCAACTTCGCGGAACTCGGGATGCGAAATCTTGCTCGTCTCTTCGGGTGCGATCGCGACCGGGCTTGCCCCACTCGGGCTAAAGACTCGGCCCAAAGATTTGGCAACCCAGCAGGCGGCAGCGTCGGTGGGCCAAGGTCTACTCATGCACCGCTACACCGAATCTTTTGCTCGATACGCGATCACGGCCGGGCAGATCCTTTTAACCGCTGAGGATGTGATTCGACGCAGCCACTATCAGAATGCACAGCGCACGCTGACTCGTCTGCTTGCACTCGATGTGGTGCCGATTATCAATGAGAACGACACCGTTGCCACCCATGAAATTCGATTAGGAGACAACGATCGACTTGCTGCTCTAGTCGCGCATCTCGTACATGCGGATTTGCTTCTCCTACTATCTGATGTTGATTCGCTTTACACAGCAGATCCCAAGAAAGTGGGAGTCTTGCCAATTCGTGAAGTGCATTCGATTGACGAACTCAGCGACATCAAATTGGGCAAGCGCGGTGGTGCGGGGGTTGGTACTGGCGGCATGGCGACCAAAATCGAAGCAGCACGGATCGCAATGACCGCAGGAATTCCCGTTGTGCTCACTGCGACCGCTCACGCAGCCGCTGCGCTTGCTGGGGAGGAGATTGGCACGCTCTTTCACGGCACCGACGAACGGAGGCCATCGCGGCTTCTCTGGCTCGCGCATGCCTCGGCGCCAAGGGGCAGGTTGGTGCTCGATAGTGGCGCGGTCGCGGCCGTGGTCGAGCGCCGATTGTCGCTGTTGCCAGCCGGCGTTACGGCAGTGTCCGGTGATTTTGTCGCTGGGGAAGCGGTGGATCTCGTGGACCAAGCCGGCGTAGTAGTGGCGCGAGGACTCATCGCATTCGACTCGTCCGAGATCCCAATCCTGTTAGGACGTAGTACCCGGGAGCTAGGCGCAAGTCTGGGCGCGGAGTATGAACGCGAACTCGTACATCGGGATGATCTAGTTCTGATCTAACTTCCTAACGCGAGTGTGTGGAGCACCTTCGCCGTCTCGACTTCATCGACTTCTTGCGTGTTGTCGCTCAACTTGACGATGACTGTTTTTGCGCTTGGAACCATAAATACAAATTGAATCGTGCCGGGAATGTTGGAGAGTAAATCCTCTGAGAGGATTACTTCATGTCGAAAATACCTCGTTACTCTCCGGAGTTGCGTGAACGGGCAGTTCGGATGCTGGTGGAGAACCGGAC
>Ga0082335_1001759_pt1 | contig 43810 bp, 45 predicted proteins | sample Subgrocontami58m_FD_72375 | JGI IMG/M metagenome (GOLD analysis project Ga0082335, IMG submission 72375) | Subsurface groundwater microbial communities from S. Glens Falls, New York, USA - GMW37 contaminated, 5.8 m (SPADES assembly) (version 2) ...
AACCGGCGCCGTCCCTGCTGTCGGGCTTTTTTCCGCCTGCGGGGCCGAGGTGCAGCCTGCCATCGCCGCCAGCAGCACCATGCTTATGGCAATCAGGGCAAAATACGCGAATTTCATGGCATTCTATCAGCGCTTCTCTTTTTTACCCTTTCCATAAGCCTACGGGGTAAGCGAAGGGCGCCTTTATCGCCTTTGGGGAAAGCGTTAATAAATTCACGAGGGGTAAAAGCTGCAAACCACAAACGCGGTTCAAAACCACAAGGTCATATCCATGCTTTCAAAGCCGGAATTACGGAAGGAATTCGCCTCGGAATGGGAAAAGCACTACAAGCTGGAGTCGTTGGTGCAAAAGGGCTTCTCCCGCCAGCAGTGCAAGTCATGCAAACGGAATTTCTGGTCGCAGGCAAAAAGGGAGGTTTGCGAGGATTCCACCTGCGTTGGCTATGGCTTTATCGGAAATTCCCCCTCAAACAAAAAACTCTCCTACGTTGACACGTGGCGCGAAATAGAGAAATATTTCGTCAAGAACGGGCACACCTCTATCAAGCCCTACCCTACAGTAGCAAGGTGGCGTGACGACCTATATTTCACCATCGCATCGATAAACGATTTCCAGCCCTACGTGGTTTCAGGGGAAATGCCCCCTCCTGCCAATCCATTAATAGTGCCGCAAACCTGCATACGCTTCTCCGACCTCACCAATGTTGGGGTAACTGGCAGGCACTACACCAATTTCGTGATGTTCGGCCAGCACGCCTTCAACACGAAAAAAACAGGCGACTTCTACTGGAAAAGCCAGGCCGTGGAGCACGACATAAACTACCTTGCAGCATTGGGCATTCCCGAGGGCGACTTGGTTTTCATCGAGGATGTGTGGATGGGCGGGGGCAACTTCGGCCCGTCCATGGAATATTTCTGCAATGGGATTGAATTGGGCAACTGCGTATTCATGCAGTATGAAATCCTGCCCGACGGCTCAACCCGCGAGCTTTCCACCAAAGTAATCGACATGGGCGCAGGCTTGGCCCGTTTATGCTGGATTACGCACGGCTCCCCAACCTCATACGAGCACGTTTTCGGCCCGGTAATCGCAGACATGAAAAAGCAGGCCGGGGTAAGCGTTGACCAAAAGTTGTTCCTGGAATACGCCAAACTGTCCGGCTCGATAGACGCGGAAGAGGGGCGCACCGCAAAATCACAAGAGGATAAAATTGCCAAATCGCTTGGCATCTTGGCCTCTGACTTAGACAACCAACTGCGCCCGCTCTACGCCCTGTACGCAATTGCCGACCACATCTCCACCAACCTATTCACAATTACCGACGGCCAATTGCCAAGCAACGCGGGGGGCGGCTACAATCTGCGCCTAATCCTTCGCCGCGCATTCGGCTTCAACGACGAATTCGGCTTCAATCTTGACTGGGCTAAAATCATCGAGGGGCATGCCATCCATCTTCACCCGCTCTTCCCGCACTTAACCGAAGGAGTGAAAACCACGCAGGATGTGGTGGGGGAGGAAATCAAAAAATACCGCGCAACGCAGGAAAAGGGAAGGGGCAAAGTCGCCTCATTGGTGGCAAAAGCATCAAAGGAAAAAAGGCAGGTCAGCATTGGCGAGCTGACCACGCTCTATGTATCCGATGGCATCCCGCCGGAAATGGTGGAGCAAGTTGCAAAAGAACAGAACCTGAAAATCGAAATTCCCGATGACTTTTACCAAAAGCTAAGGCACGAGGATGAAACAGAGAGGAAAAAGGGCGAATTTGACGTGGAGGGCATGGCAAAAACAGAAATGCTATGCTATTCGGGCGAATTCAAATTCAAGGCCACGGTAACCGCAATCAAGGACGGATGGGTTGTGCTTGACAAAACCGGCTTTTACGCGGAGTCTGGCGGGCAGGCATCCGATTCCGGCACATTGAACAATCAGGAAGTGCTCGAAGTGAAGCGGGAGGCCGGAGTGGTATTCCACCGCGTGGGCAAGCCGGGCGAATTCATAATAAACGACACGGTTGTGGGTGAAATAAGCGCACAAAAGCGCAGGCAAATCACGCAGCACCACTCCGGCGCCCATGTGCTCAACGCCGCGGCGCGCGACGTCCTAGGGCAGCACGTGTGGCAGTGCGGCTCGCACAAGAACGAGGAAAAGGCGCATCTGGATTTGACGCATTACCGCAGGATTACAGACGACGAGCTTGAGCGCATCGAACTGAGGGCAAACGAAATTGTCTATTCCAACCTTCCAGTAACAAAAATTATCCATCCGCGCGCCGAGGCGGAAGGAAAGTTTGGCTTCCGCATCTACCAAGGAGGCGCAGTGCCGGGCCTTCAATTGCGTATTGTAAGCATTGCCGACATAGACCACCAGGCATGCGGCGGCACCCACGTAAACCAGACTGGCGACATCGGAATGTTCAAGATTGTAAAGCGCGAGTCTGTGCAGGATGGCGTGGAAAGGGTGACATTCAAGTGCGGAAATGCGGCTGTGCTCTATGTGCAGGAAAGGGAAAAGCTGCTCTCTGATGCGGCTGCGGCAATTTCCGTGCCAGACTCCCAGCTTGCCCCTTCAATAAAGAGATTTTTCGAGGAATGGAAAAGCCGCGGCAAGCAAATCGAAAAAATGGAGGGCATGGCCGCATCGGCATGGGCCGAATCGGAAATTGCGCAGGCAAAAAAAGAGGGAAGGGAAAAAGTGGAAAAACACTCCCTTGACTTCCCGCAGAGGGTGCTAGAGGCAATAGCGGGCCAAATTTCACAGTCCAACCTTGCCTGCGTGCTTTCAAACAGGGAAAAATTCATCGTTGCATCGGCACCTGATGCATCAGATGAAGACTCGCTTGCCAACCTGAAAAATGCCGGTGCAAAAGGGGGCGGCACAAAAACATTCGCGCGCGGCAAGCTTGCATAGCCCTTCTTTTTCCCATCTTCTTTTGCTTGCCTAGCCATTCCTTTTCTTCTTCTTTTTCTTTGCCGCTTTCCCGACATACCCCTGGTAGCTTTCACTCTTCCTTTTCATCCTGTCGATTTCAGCCTCGTCCATGGGCTCGAAACGGGCGATGCTCCTTTTCACATCCACATCGTGCCTGGCAAGCTTTTCCCTTTTCACCTTCTCAATCAAAAGGGTGAGGAAAGCATTGTATTCCCTAAGGTCAAGGTCGTACTCCTGCGCCATCCTCTCGCATTTCCCAAGCAATTTTATCATGTCCACAAGGAGCTTCGGGTCCATTCTCCCCTCGCGCGACTGCTCCACCGCCATTTCGGTAAGCAGCAGCCTTTCCATTGCTATTTCCTTCTGCAGGCGCCTTATTTTCGGATGCTTTTCCTTGGCGTGCTCCGGGAATTCCTTTGCCATGGTGACAATGGTTTCCCAGGGGGTGTCTCCGATGTTCTGCACTATGTGCGTGGGCAATCCGTAGCGTGCGCTAAATGTTTCTGACGCGGGCGGATAGTGCCCCTGCCCCGCCACTTAAGCGCGCCTCCTTGAAACAAACGCAAGCCCCACCATCATCGCCCCAAGGGCGGCCGGAAGGCAGCAGAATGTCGGCTTTGCGCCAGATGCCGCATCGGTGGGCGGAGTTGTCGCGCCCGCGCCAAGAAGCGGTGCGGTCGGGGCGCTGCCGGCGCTTGCCCCCTCCTCGCCCCTCTTTGTTATAAGGTTGCACACTTTCCCGCCGGTGCATTCCGAATTCGACACGCATGCGCCGGATATTTTGTCGCATTTGCCTGTGTTCTGGTTGCACGTTTCCAATTCGGCATTGCAAGCCTGCTGGTTGTATTGGGAATACTGGCATCCGGTTTTCGTTTGGCATACGCCGTCATCAGAGGGCGTATTCGCGTCGAATTTGCACTCCTGGTATGACAGGCACTTCACAGAGCCGCCCCAGCGGCATCCGCCCTTCCTCTCCACGCACACTCCCTCCTGCGCCACCTTGCCCGTTGGGCATCCGCACGCAGCCGGGTCCTCCACCATCGCCCCGTTGACGCATTTCATGGAATCCTTGCACGCGCCAGTCTGCACAGTCTGCCCGTTCACCGTGCACGTGCTTTTCACGCACTGCCCGTTCATCTCGGTGTAGCCTGGCACGTCGCTGCACGAACATTTCAAATTCGCAGGCACATCCACAAGCATGGGTTGGAGGGTATTGGATCCAGTGGCGGAATTACACCAACAACGATACCCTGGGGTTTTGGTAGAACATTTGGAATATTGGGTTCCATCCGAGCATGCTTGAGAAACACTGCATGTGGACGCATATGCCATTCCTGCCATCGCCACCATGATTATTACCGCAACAAGTGAAAACTTCGCAAACATGCCTGACATTGTCATCGCCTCGCAGCCTCTAATCAAAAAGGGATTTTAAACCTTGCGTCGCGGGCAGGCTCAAGCACGCCCGCCCCGCATCCCCACATGCCTTCATTTCACACCCTTCTTGTGAAGTAATCCGACGCAACTTCGAGGTATTTCCCCTCAAGCAGCATTTGCGGCCCTGAAAATGCAGCCTTTTTCATCGCAAATGCGAACTTGCCCGGCATGCCAATTTTCTCCCCCAGGGCAATGGCTTTTTTCAGCACATCCACCGCGGTCTGCATTCCCCTCTTTTCCACGGCAACAATCCTCTCATGCTCAAAATGCAATGAGGGCGCATTCTGGTGCTTCTGCACGAACGCTTCCACGTCCTTTTCATGCCAAATGGCAGGCCCTATCCGCCTTGCCACCGCCGGCACCTTTTCTTCCATCAGCTCTATCAATATGAGCGCATCCTTCCCATCTGCCCAGAAGTAATGCCCAAACGGCCTGAATTCGCCTGCCTCAAGCCTTTTCACAAGCAGCGACGCCGCTTTGCGAAGCTGCGGCCACAGGATATCTTCCACCAAATTGGGCGCCTTGAACGATATCGCGATGATGCAGGTGCCCCTGCCAAGGATGATTTTCCTTAGCGCTACGGGCGAGTGCACTTCCTTTTCCTTGAAAAAGAATTCCCTAGAAGGTTTTTTCAAAAACTGCCTTGATGCGTAGGTAAAGCGGGACATCGAGGTCCGGGACACAACCGCCGCCACATTCCTTTTGGCATCAACCGGGTCAATTACCACAAGAGGCGCGTCGAACAGCCTGTGCAAATACGCCTTTGCATGGTGCCCCTCCATGTCCAGCGCCGGGCGCTCGCCCCATTTTGATGCGGCTTCCAGCGCCCCGGCAAACGAGCCATACTGCAAAACAAGCAGCTCGCACAGGTAGCCTGAAAACCCCTCCACCTTCAATTCCGCCCCGTACACCCCGAGCGTTTTGCAGAACTGCTTGAGCAGCCTCACATCATCCTGCTGCCTTTTCCCCATCCTGGCGTTAACGTATTTTGTGTGCAGCTGCGAGCGGTCAACAGCCGAGCCTAAGTGCCTCGCATTCTCGATTTTGTAAGACGGTACGATGTCTATTTTGAAGCCGCCCCTCCTCACTTTCAAATAAGGGTGGTTGGCATACCCGATTTCGGTCTTTTCTCCTTTCATAGCCTTTTTCGCCCATTCCAGCCCGAGCTTTGTCATCTGCTCATGCGTATACCTTTTCGGAATCAGCATGAATATGTCTATTTCCCGGTTGCTTGCGAGGCTGGTGCCCTTTGCCGCCGAGCCCATCATCCCGATTTCCACATCTTGCGGCACAACCTCCTCCAGCTTCCTTCTTACAAACTCAAGCTGGGAGGCTGCCTCCCTGATGTCTTTCTTGGCCGGCCGCAATTTTACAGCTACTTCCTTTAGCATAGTGTCGGCGTCCATGGCAAGCTAACTTTGCCATTATTCTTAAATTTGCCCCTTAAGGGGGGAATTCTGCCCACTCCCTCCAAACTACCAAACCGCGTTAATGCGCCATTTATTACCGTATCCGCCATACGCATTCCATGCGTAAAATCATCCTTTACATCGCCTGCAGCCTTGATGGTTATATCGCCGGCAAAAACGGCGACATAAGCTGGCTCTTCCATGATGCCGATTACGGCTACAAAAAATTCTACTCCTCCGTCGACACCATCTTGTGCGGCAGGAAAACATACGAAACCGCAAAAAAATTCGAAAAAATCCCGTTTGATGGAAAGCAGGTGCTTGTGTTTTCAAGGAATGCGATGCCGCTGCCTGCAAATGCCGTCCGTTCAACCAGCCCTGTTTCCTCAGCAAAATCATTGCTGAATCAGCGAGGCAAAAATATATGGCTCTGCGGCGGCTCGCAGATAATTTCCGCGCTTCTCAACGCAAAACTGTGCCACGAAATAATAGTTTCAATCCATCCCATCATTCTCGGGGGCGGAATCCCGCTTTTTGCAGGGTTGAAAGGAAGGCAAAAACTCAAGCTGATAAAGTCCTCCTCCTTCAAAAGCGGCCTTGTGCAGCTTTCATACAAGGTGGTAAGTTAGTGATAATCCCGCACAAAATCTTTTTAACCCTGCACGCCCCCATTCAAGCCATGAAAGCAGCCATTCTTTCACTTCTCATTCTTGCAGGCGCACTTTTCGCATACGAGCCCATGCGCTTTCTTGCACCTTTGCAGCAGTCCGTGCCGGATGGCAGCTCCCTTGAAATAGGGGCAATCGGGCCCGGGCAGACGTTCATTGTTAAAATCGACCCCTTCGTAACAACAGGCGGAATCAACAAAATTGGGGGCAGGTGGGACCAGGCCGTGGCGTATTCCCTTCCGCAGGGCTGGAGTGCGCGCCCAAGCAAGCTTTACCAAAACCCGCTGCAGGTGGAAATTACCGCGGCACAAGACGCCCCTGATGGCGACTACGAAGTGCTTGTGAAAACAATTGACGAGGGGGATTTGGAGAAAATAGGCACCGAAATGTCCGCAAAGCTGCTTGTGCATGTGCAGAGGGGCGTGCTTTCCATGAAAGTGGAGCCCACTTATGCCGAGGCAGGGGCAGGCCAGCCCGCGCGCTTTTCCATCACCCTGTCAAATGCCGGGGCGGCCGACGAGGTTTTCGAAGTCGGGTCAAGGGGCGTGTCAGGCTGGGCTTTCAAAAAAAGCGTCTATGTGCCAGCGCATTCCTCCAGAACAATCACTTACGAAGTGGCAGGGGAGGAAGAATCACAATACACCGTGACAATTTTCTCACAAGCCTCCTCCTCCTCGCTAATCCGCGCAGAGCAGCCAATAGTGCTCCTGGTCAAGTCAAACCTCATTTCCGATTACAAGGCAACGAGCAACGGCGTTCTCCTCTTCCCTTTCATAATGTCCCCGATGTATTCGCTTTCCGGGCTTCTTGCACTCTTCTTTGGTTAGTCAAATGCAAAAATCAATCACGGCGGCAAAATTCGCTGCAAAATACCTGATGTCCCATCCAAATTCGGATTTGCCCAAATTAAAATCCAAATTGGCTTCAAAATACAAAACATCCATACTGAAAAATACCGAAATCCTTGCAGCCGCCCCCTCTTTTGCCGCCCGCAAAAAGCTCCTGCCCATCCTGCAGCTTCGCCCCATGCGCACAGGCTCGGGCGTGTCCCCTGTTGCGATAATGCCAAAGCCGTTTGTGTGCGTAGGCAAATGCACCTATTGTCCCCAAGGGGAGAATGCGCCAAAATCCTACACCGGCTTCGAGCCCGCCACAATGCGCGCAATAGAAAACCACTACGACCCGCGCGCCCAAATCGAATCGCGCCTGTCCCAATATGGTGCACTCGGGCACCCCACCGACAAATGCGAATTGATTCTGATGGGGGGCACCTTTCTGGCTGTGCCCAAGCACTTCAGGCACGAATTCCTTCTCGAAACCTTCAATGCTTTCAATTCGCCAAAGCTGCATGCCGCAAAATCCCCGCCAAAGCAAATCGACCCCCGCACGCAAAAAATCTACGCCCCTCCAATTGCGCGCAAAATCGCAAATTCGCTTTCAAAATATGAAAAAATGCCGCTTGAAAAGCTTGACAAGCTGATTGCCTCATCACAAAAAACCAACGAATCCTCCTCCCACCGCGTCATCGGCATGACATTCGAGACGCGCCCGGACTGGTGCACAAGGAAAGACATCGACGAAGTGCTTTTCCTCGGGGGCACCCGCGTCGAATTGGGCGTGCAAACGTTGCAGGATGAAATCCTTGACCGCGTGAAGCGGGGCCATAGGATGGATGCCGTCTACCGCGCCACCGCCGACCTCCGGAATGCCTCGTTCAAAATCGGCTATCACATGATGCCCGGATTGTATGGCACAAGGCAAACCAATACGCAAAACCTCATCAACATATTCACCGATTCGCGCCTCATGCCCGACATGCTCAAAATATATCCTTGTTTAGTTGTGCCCGGCACCGGCTTATACGAGGAATGGAAAGCCGGCAAATTCACCCCCCTCACAACCGACGAAGCCATCCAACTCATCGCAGATGCCACCCCCTCTTTTCCCGAATGGGTGCGCGTGATGCGCATGCAGCGCGACATTCCCGCCCCCAAGATTGCAGCAGGGGTGAAAAATGGCAATTTGCACCAGATGGTAATGCGCGAATTGGACAAACGAGGGAAGAAATGCCGCTGCATCCGCTGCCGCGAAGTATTTTCCCCCTACAGGAAAGACGAAAACAACAAAAACAAGACGCGGACGACAAAGCAAAAGCCGCTGCAGCTTGAAATGGTGAAGCGAAAATATGTTGCCGCGGATGGGGCCGAACACTTCCTCTCTTACGAAGACATCGAAGCGGATTTGCTTGCAGGCTTCATCCGCCTGCGCTTCCCGCCAAATTCGCACCGCCGGGAAATAAGCAAAAACTCCGCCCTCATACGCGAATTGCATGTTTACGGCAGCGAATACTCAATCGGCGCTGACAAAATCTCCGCAGGCCAGGGGGCGCAGCATCAGGGCATAGGGAAAGCATTGCTGAAAGAAGCGGAAACCATGTCCCGTGATGCGGGAAAGGAAAAAATGCTCATCATTTCCGGAATAGGCTCGCGCAATTACTACCGGAAATTCGGCTACGAGCGGGACGGGCCGTACATGGGGAAAAAGCTTTCCTAAGAGCGCATATTTATATTTTCTTATACTATTTATATAACATATAAACATCTTTCGGGGTAGTGCTATGGCAAAAAAGAAGATCAAGGTTGGCGTGGTCGGCGCAGGCAATTGTTTTGCAGGCTTGATTCAAGGCCTGGAATACTACCGACACCATCCTCTTAACGACGCGGCGGGATTGATGCACCCTGTTTTGGGCGGATACGCGCTTTCCGACATAGAGTTCGTTTCCGCCTTCGATGTTGCCAACAACAAGGTGGGCAAAAACCTCAACGAAGCCGTCTATGCCTATCCGAACGAGGTTGACTGGATAAAAAAGCTCCCTAAAACCGACGTCAAGGTGCACGAATCCCCGGCACTGGACGGATTGGGCATTTACATAAAGGAAAGGGTTACGCCGGTGAAAAACCGCCCCCTCTCGCTTCTTACCCCTGCAATAAAGCGGGAAATAGAGCGCACCGACACGCGCATCATCCTCAATTACCTCCCTGTCGGCTCCCAAAAAGCAGTCGAATACTGGGCGAAAATGGCACTGGAAACAGGATGCGCATTCATCAACTGCATGCCGGTTTTCATCGCATCTGATGAAATGTGGGCAAAGAAATTCGAGCGCGCCAACCTTCCAGTCCTCGGAGATGACATCAAGGCGCAGGTCGGCTCCACCATAGTTCACCGCACGCTTGTAAAATTGGTTGACGACCGCGGCACCCAAATCGACTCCACCTACCAAATCAACGTGGGCGGAAACACTGATTTCCTGAACATGAAGGAGCAGGGAAGGCTGATTAGCAAAAGAATTTCAAAAACCGAATCCGTGCAGTCCCAGCTAAGAAAGCGCCTGCCCGACGACCATATTTACGTCGGGCCATCAGACTTCATCCCCTTCCTTTCCAATACAAAGCTCGGATTCATGCGAATTGAGGGCAGGATGTGGGCTGACATTCCATATAATATGGAAATACGCCTGGAAGTGGATGACAAGGCAAATTCCGGCGGCATATCCGTCGATGCCATCCGCGTTGCGCAGCTTGCACTTGACAGGGGGCACGCAGGCCCGGTGTATGGCCCGTCCGCATATTTCATGAAGCACCCGCCCCGCCAATATGCCGACCCGGTGGCAAGGCAGATGACCGAAGACTTTATCGCAGGAAAGGGAGAATGATAAAGCCATGACCGAAGACTTTATAGCTGGAAAGGGCGAATGATTTTCAGGTGTTTTTCATGTTAAAGGGCAGCAAAATCGGCAAAAGCGTGCAGGATTTCTCCACGTCGATTTTCAAGGGCTTCCCAGTCACGCCCAACCAAATCACTGTAATCTCGGTAATTCTTGCCATGGTCGGCTTTGTGTTTTCCGTGCGCCGCGACTTCTGGACGGCATTCGTATTCTTCGGCCTATCCGTATTCTGCGATTTGGCTGATGGCGCAATTGCGCGCGCCAAAAACCTTGTGAGTAAGAAGGGCGGATTTCTCGATGGTATTTCCGACCGCATGGTGGAATTCTTCATGCTGGGCAGCCTGATGTTCTACGCCTGGCCTGCATTCATACTTCCCTCCACCTTCTGGCTCGTGCTCATACTGTTTTTCGGCAGCGCCATGACAACCTACATTTCAGCATATGCATTCCTGAAGGGGCTTGCTGACAAGGAAGAGTCGCCCGGCGCGCTTGCCCGCCCAGAGCGGGTTTCGCTTGTGCTTGCCATTGTGTTCTGCCTTGCCATGAATTTCGTGGTTCCGGCAGTCATCCTAGTGGTATTGACTGCATTGCTTTCCATGGGCACGGCTGCAACGCGCTTCATACATTTCTGGCTGAAAGAAGAGAAGGCATGATGGATTTTTCAGCCTGCCATCTTTCTTCTCACCATTATCGTCCTTCCCTTCGAGCTTAATTTGTAGTAAACGAATTTCCTTCCGGGCGTCTGCACCTTTTCCAACAAACCAACTTTCACAAGCTGCTCCAAATGCTCGGAAATTGTCGCCTTGCTCTTGCCAATCCTTGTGGAAATGTCGGTGGGTATCCTTTCCACCTCTTCCAATTCGCGCATTATCGCAACCCTTGTCTCATTCGACAAAGCCATCCTCACTTCCGGGCTTTCCTCCTGCAAAGCAACAGTCTGCTGCCGGAGCAAAAGCATCGCGGCAATGGCTATGAGTATTATTCCGCCGATAATAGGAATAAACGGAAATGGTTCTTCTTTCTTTTCAGCCTGCACTGCACCCGAATACGCCGAATCTTGCTGTCTAATCCCAACTGCAATCGGCATTTCCTGCGGTGCTTGCGGCGGAACACCAACCTTCTGGGCCGGAATCCCATCTGGGATTGGGGGAACGCTTTCCGCAGCTTTGCTTCCGTTGTCCGGCACACCCACTGCCGCGGTTATTGTCATGGGCTGCACCGCAATTCCCTGCGGGGGCAATTTCACAGAGTTAATGTAAACAAGCCTCTTATGCCCCCATTCCAGCGGGGCAACCTGCCTCTCCAGCAGGCAGCACGGCTTTGACGATGCCGCCTTGTCCGCCGATATCACCATCATTTCCCGCATTCCAGCCTGAATTTGTGCAAAATCATCCTCGCCTATCCCATTCAGTATCCCGTTCTCTGCCATCCATCGCAAATCCGACATCACTTTCCCCTCATCATAAATCTGCGCCATCTCAACAATCACAGTCTTATCCGCTGTTATGGCAATCGCGCTGTCCAGATTGCTTGGCGCCCTGAATACCAAGGTGCCGTTGTCAACCAAGTAATTTGTGCCATTCTCGCCAAGAGCATATGCTGCCGAATAATTGGCCGAAACATTGCCTGTGAAGCCTATTTTCAGGTATTCTGCAGAATAAGCAGGTGCTGCCAAAATCAATGCAATTGCCAATGCCACTAGTATATTTTTCATGGAAATATTAGGCTTTTTTCAGGTTAAAAATCGTTCGGTTTTGGTTCGGGCGCTATTTTTTATCCGGCAGCCATGGCGGCTCGCTGCCATTATTCGCATAAATGTAAAGTGTCGGCAGGTCAGGCAGTATTTCACGGTAATCCGGATTGTTGTATGTCAGGAAAATGCAATTTGCGAATTCCTTCTCAAGCATATCTTTCTCAGTTTTGCGCATTGCATAGTAAGTTTTCCACCCATCCTCCTTATCCCCGTTGAAATGCCTCTCCGCCGAACGCTCAAGTTGTGCCTGAAGTTTTGGGTTTACCACTGCCAATTTCTTTTTCTCCCTATTGATCATTTTGGAAGTAATCCCGTATTTTCTCCAGTAACTGCCAATGTTATGTGATGGGATTCCAGCAACTGCCAGAATTGAGCCCACCTGTATCAAATAATCTTCAGTTAGAATCCTATCTATTCCATTCATTTCCGCATGTTTGTCAGCAAGAAGCAGAGTAAACTTTGCATTTTTTCCGGTTTTCCTTTCTATTTCATCCCGGAATTTGCATAAGGTGCCTATTGCCTTTATTTCATTGGCATCTATCCTTTTTTTCCCAAGTGCGCCCCAAAACATCACGAACCTAAGATTTTCCTCCCTTATCCTTTCCAGCCCGTATGGCTTATAGCGGTTGAAGCGCCTTGACTGAAGCACGGAAATAAATTCAGCCATCATTTCACCCTGTTTGCCTTCGGCCTTTCTTTTGCCTGCAGGCATTTGTCATAGCCGAATTCCTGAAATATCGAGAAATAGTATGCTTCTTCAGGGGTGGAAAGATTCCAATCTGGATTATCAGCTACAATTCTTGCGTATTCCGCCTCGCTTTGCGTTTCCTTTATGTACTCATCAAACATCCCATCCTTCGGGTCGTTGCCTTTGTATCCCGCCCCAGCTATCAGCACGGCTTTTTTCCTTTGGCAAATATAGTCTGGCAGCTCATTTTCCAGCGCCTTGCGCAATATCCATTTTTCCACCCCATTTTTCACTTTCAGCTTTCCAGGAATAGCCAGGGCATACTCCACCAAGGCAGTGTCAAGGAACGGGGCGCGCACCTCTTCAGTAAACTGCATCGAAGTTCTGTCCACCCTCTGGCACTGCGTCCTGTGAAGGTCGGATAAGAACTGCACGGCAAGTTCATTCTGCGCATCCTCGCTGGTTTTCAGGAACTCAGCATACCCAGAAAACAGCTCATCCGCCCCCTCCCCGCACAAAATAATGCTGAACTGCTTTCCGCCTTCCGAAATGTAATGCGAGCCCATTGAATTCCGAATCACATTCGGCTCAAAGCTTTCAACCGCATAAATTACCCGCCTTACTTCCTTCCACATCGTTTTTTCATCCGGAGTCTCAACCAGAATGTATGGCACGCCAAATTCCTGGCAATACCGCAGGGCGAATTTCCTATCCTCTGATTTTTCATTGCCGGCAATTATCGCAGTGATGTTGTTGTGGTACTTTCGCGCTATGGCAAGCACCGCAGTGCTGTCAAGCCCGCCACTCATGAATACTCCGACTGGCAAATCGGTATCAACGCGCTTTTTCACGGCCTCGTGAAGCAGAAGCCTGACATTTTCCGCTATTTCCTCCGCACTCTCTTCAACTTCTTGCTTTCTGCCTATCAAATCCGAATATTTCTCCTCCCTTCCATTGTCAATCAGGTGCCCCGGCGCCACAACCTTAATTTCAGTTATTTCTGAGAACTGCACAAGCTGCTTCATTTCAGAAGCAAAGTAAGTTGCTCCGCCAGCTTCAGCTCCCCTGCCAGTTTCCGCCCAATAGAGAGGTTTTACTCCTATCCTGTCCCGGGCAGCAAAATAATCCCCTGTCTTGGTATTGTAAATGGCAAATGCGTAAATTTCCGAGTCAATCATGTCAAGCATTCTCTTTCCGTATTGCTCGTACATGTGCACCAGCACTTCAGTATCGCTTTCAGTCCTGAATTTGTGCCCTTTCTCTTCCAGCTCAGTTTTCAGCCTCTTGTAGTTGTAGATTTCCCCGTTTAGCACGCAAAGCAAGCGTCCATCCTCATTTTTTGCAGGCTGCACCGCATTCTGCCTGTCCACAATGGGCAGCCTGTTCGCCCCGATGGCAAATCCATTCCCGGCAGCCATCTCAAATGTTTTCCCTCCCCTATGGGTTATCATGCCAAGGGACTGCCTTAGCCTTGCGTCCGCATCCGCCCTTCCAAGCACTGCTCCAATTCCACACATATATAACTATTGACACAAAGAGATATTTAAAATTTATTTTAGAATTTTATTAAAAATTAGGCAATTTTAGCAAATTAACCGATATATTTAAAATATCTGCCAATCAAAGCCATTTATGGAGAAAATCGACCTTTTGGATAAGAAAATCCTCCATCTGCTTGACAGGAATTCCCGCGCTTCCTATTCCGAAATAGCCAAGAAGCTCTCCACCAGCCCCCAAGTGGTCAAATACAGGGTGGAAAGCCTCTACGCAAGGGGCATACTGCTCTACTGCTTCCCAATGGCGGAATACCGGGGGTTAGGCTATTTCTTCGGCCTGCATTTCATCAAGCTGCAAAACCTCACGCAGGAAAAAGAGGCTGAATTCTACGCATATCTGAATTCCCATCGCTTCATCCCAATCATCATGCGCGGGCAGGGCTATGCCGACCTAATCATAGCCATAGATGGCAAAGGCATCCATCATTTGGGAGAAATAATGCACGAATTGCAAAATAAGTTCGGCGACTATTTCCTAGACTGGGACACGGTTATCCCAATCGGCTTTTCCCGCTTCAACCGCAACTACTTAGTAGGGAAAGAGGAAGCCACCCCAAATGTTGCTTTCACTGGCGCACCGGTCAAAATGGAACTGGATGAAACCGACTCAAAAATACTTTCCATGCTCAATTTCAACGCCCGCACCCCCACTGCCGAAATAGCAAGGAAAACCGGCATAACTTTCGAAACAGCCTCGAAAAAAATAAAAAAACTTGAAAAATCCGGTATCATCCAATGCTACACAATCTTGCCTGACCACGTAAAATTGGGCTTTCCCCGCCATCGCACCCTTCTAAAATTCGGGAACCTGTCCGAAAAGGAGGAAAAGCGCTTCTTTTCCTTCTGCAACCTTCACCCCAACATCGTCCATCATCTGAAAGTGCTCGGCAACTGGGATGCCGTCATCGACATAGAGTGCGAAAGCACTGAAAAACTGCGCGAAATAATAATGGGCATAAAATACGAATTTTCAGGCGTTGTAAAACGGATTGAGCCCACCTATATCTACAAAATAGACCAATTCCGCGACATTCCAATAGAGCATCCGAAACTGAATTCCGGTTTTCCTAGCTAATCGCCCTGTACTCCGGTTATTTTCCCCAACGCCTTTTTCACCTTCTCCCCAAGCTTCACTTCCTTTGCCTTCAGGTAATAAAGCGGTGCAAGCGATGCTATTGAAAGCAGATTCAGCCCCATCACAACAATGTCGCCAAGCACTATGTTGTATGCCAGCCAGCCAAGCGAAAGGCAAAATCCGGTTGCAAGGGCGGTGGCATCGAAATCACTCACCTTTCTAGTCACGGCTGTGAGTGTGCTCTGCATCAGGTTCGAGGCAATGTATATCCCCCCTCCAATTACGCTGAACGCCCTGCGGGCCGCCACGCCTGTGACATCGGAAAACATGCCAATGGGGTCAGCCACAACCGCAAGCGCGGCTACCGCCAATGCCGGCAGCATCACTTTGGCCACCAGCATGTCCCAATCAGAATCCATTTTGTCAATTATTTTTTGCTTCAGCCTGTTGGATGTCAGCAGCGGAGCAAGCAATACTTTTGCCCCCAGCCTCTTTGCCTTGCTTGAAATGCCTTCGACAGCATCCTCAATTCCCTTGAGCTTGGCGCAGTAATCGTTGTGGAGAAGATTCCTTCCATGCCCGGCTGCCAGCCTGTTTCCCCGGATTTTCAGCCCCATAATTACCGCATTGTAGGTTAGCGCGATTGCATTTCCGTAAATTGCAGGGACGCAGTTCTGGAGTATCCTGTATTTTAAGTGGCTGATGGTGCCCACGCTGTCAATACCATAGGCGCCAAGGGAAAAATCGCCCGTGCCTCCGGCCATGTCCCCCTCTCTTTGTTTCTTGACAGTTTTCCACACCTGCTTTCCGCACCTTGCCGTTCCAACCGCCACAAGCGTCCAGCCAAGCCACGAGCCCCGGCTCCCCTCGTCTTCATTTTCCCTTTTGCCCGGGGCTTTCTGCAAGGTTTTTAATCCAGATCGAGCCGCTAATTCGGCGTCCGCCACCCTCACAATCGGCTGCACACTGTCCCTTCCAACCTGCACATCCGCTTTCATGAAAAAAACCGGGCTGAGCATCACCGCAACGGTGCCCACTTTTGCAAGTTGGCGTAGCCTAGCTTTCATGATGGTTAACCCAATATATATGTGGTAATTGGTATATATAAAGGGTTGTATCAAAACCACAACCAAAAAGGCGGAAGTACAAACTCCAACCTACACTGAAGGCATCCAGGCAAACCGTTTTTCAGCCTCTGCAACGGCCTTTTCGAAATCCTTCACATTAACATAAGCTTTGATTTTGGTGAACAAGAATCCATCCAAAACTATGAATTCTCCGTTCTCGTCCCTGCCGGATGAATTTATTTTCACCCCTGCTGAAAGCGCTGGGTTAATCCCAAGCAATTTGTTCTCATTCACATACACCTGGCAAATAATGCCCCTAATGGCGGTCTTGGAGAAGTAGAATTTTCCCCTGCTGATCCCCTCGCCTCCCGCCAAAATCAGGGAATAGGCGTAATAACCCAGCATTACCGACGATATCAAAACGGCGGTTCCGGCAAAAATATACGGGTTCATGCCTTCCTGAAATCTGGTTGCAAGGTAAAACAACAGCAATCCCTGCACTCCCGCAATTGCAATGAATGGTATTGCATATAGCGGGTGGTTTGCCCTTTTTCCTGCCAAAGGCAGCTCCACTGATTTTAGCAGGTCAAGCATAACTTCGATTTCCAACCAAACCTATAAATACCTTCTTCGGCGTTAATTAATCCAACCCGCGATAGCTCAACTTGGTAGAGCGCCTGGCTGTAGTTATGCGCCACGGCAATTGTGCCGGATACCAGGGCTGCAAGGAAGGTCTTAGCAGTCATCAGGATGTTGTGTGTTCAAATCACGCTCGCGGGACCATTTTCCAATCCAAGGGTGCGTATGCCTTGCAAAAACCGATTCTGTCCGTAATCATCCCAACCCTTGACGAGGGCCAGAACATTCCGGAATTATTCCGGCGCCTCCTCAAATTGAAAAATTCCAAATCATTCCAATTCATCGTGGTTGACGGGGGAAGCGCCGACAACACGCGCGATGAAGTGCTCAATTTGGCAAAAACCCATAAAAACATCGAATTGCTTGACGCCCCAAATGGCAAGGGCATCGCATTGCGCCTAGGCTTTTCAAAAGCAAAGGCAAGCGGCATAATTTTCCTTGATGCGGATTTGCAGTATCTCCCGGAAGACATACCAAAAATTGCCAAAGCCCTAAAACTTGCGGATTTGGTCGTCACAAAACGGGAAACCTCCGAATTTTCCACCCGCCGCTTCCTCTCCTTGGGCTTTTCCCAAATCATAGGGAAGGGATTGCTTTCCCTTCCGGCATCGGACCCGCAGTCAGGCTTGAAGGGCATAAAGAAGCGGCTTTTGGCGAATCTCACCCTTTCTTCCCGCCAGTGGGAGCTTGATGCGGAATTGATAAAAAAAGCGCAGGCTGCCGGGGCAAAAATCAAGGAATTGGAAATAGAATTCCGCCCTCGGACTGCAGGAAAAACAAAAACTGGCGTGCTTGGCACAAGCTCCAACCTTCTTGCCGGAAGCATAAAGCTTGCCTTTGGCAAATGATGAGCATTTAAAAACCATTTTCCCCATATAGTAAAGCCTTATTTTTGCTTGGGTGGTGTAGTGGTCTAGCATTCTGGCCTGTCACGCCGGCGACACGGGTTCGAATCCCGTCCCAGGCGCTTTCGCTTCGCTCAGCGCCAGTGCCGTCAAAAGCCTTCGGCTTTTGTCCCGCCAACCTTCGGTTGGCAGTCCCGTCCCAGGCGTTTTTTTTCTTTCCTTGTGGCAACCATTTTAATCCTTCTTCGCTTTCCTATTTCATGAACAAGGGGCACCTATTGGTTTTGGCTACCGCAATTTCAAGCGGATTTGCCGTATTCTACAATGCAACCGCGACAAAAGGCATCGACCCCCTTGCTTTCACCTTAGTAAAGAATTCCCTCACCGCACTAATGCTGGCCGGCATTGTGCTCCTGTTTGGCACATGGCGCGAATTCCTCAAATTGAATTCCAGGCAATGGCTTTCCCTGCTTGCCATAGCCGTGATTGGCGGCAGCATCCCCTTCGCCCTGTTTTTCTGGGGACTGTCAACCGCCGCTTCGGCAGCATCCGCCTCCCTCATCTACCGCCTTCTTTTCATTTTCGCCTCTGTTCTGGCAATAGTTTTCCTAAAGGAAAAGCCATCTGCAAACACAATATTGGGCGTGGGCATAATCCTGCTTGCCAACCTCCTGCTTGTGGGCAAATTCGGCATTGGTTTGGGTGAATTGGCAGTTTTGGGCGCAACTTTGCTTTGGTCTGCGGAAAACATCCTGATTAAGCGCATACTTCCATCAGTTTCACCCACGGCAGTTGCAGCCGCCCGCCTCACTCTGGGCAGCCTCATCCTATTCATAGCCTTCGGGGCAACCGGCATTTCCACTTTCAATGCATCATTAATCGGAATCGGCACCGCAGTTTCGGCAGCCTTCCTCCTAATCTACGTCCTAACCTACTACAACGGCCTTTCCGCAATTCCAGTGTCGGAGGCAACCGCCCTGCTTTCATTTGGCGGCATTATCACAGCAGCACTGCAGTTTGCATTTGCCGGCAAAGCTCCTTCCCCAATTGAGGGCGCATCCCTCCTCCTTATCGCAGCCGGAGTTGCGGTTATATTGTGGGGCGGCAGCGCAATCGCGTCAGTCGCATCCATCTTTTCCAAAAAAAGGCTCTTTCCATGGAAGGCCTAGAGTTGGCGGCCCGCTTCTCGCACGCCCCGAATTCGCTGGGGCTTTGCGGCCCCAAAGGCTTTGATGTGGGCAACAAAAGGCTTCTATTGTCGCAAATGAAGAAATTCCGCGCCCCGTATGCATATTTGCAGCTGATTGCAAAGGCAAATGGAAAAAAGCCTTTTGATTTTGATGTGGTCGAGGCATTCTGGCTAGGCAACAACTTATTGGAAAAAGTTAAGCGCGCTGATGCGGCAAGGATGATAAAAACAAAATTCACCGGGAAAGGAAGGCTGCCTGTGAAAAGGGCAAATGAATTGGCGGATTCACTCCCGCTAAAAGTTTATCCCCACCATTCCTTCCATGTTTTCTACATCGGCTCTATTTCGGGCATATTAGAGGGAAAAAAGAAAATGCTTGATTTGTGCAGGATTTCATGGGGCAGGGTGTCGCGCATCGGGAAAAGCAAATTGGAAGTATGCGCAAAGCCGGTGGTTTTTGGCAAGGGCGGGGCGGCATTTGGGCATAGGAGAATGTCAAACTGGATTTTGCCTGCAGCCTCCCTCACATTCAACATTGGCGACAAGGTTTGCTCCCACTGGGGCGTGGCAATAATGCCAATCAGCGCAAGGCAGCAGAAGAACCTTCAAAAATATACCGCAATTAACATGGGATTGTACAAAACACGCCCTCCAAGGCAATAAAATGGCAAAAACACAAACCGCACACATTGAAAACCAAAGGCATTAACATGGCAAAACCGCAAACCGCGCAAATCAGCAAACCATTGGCGGCAAAAGAAATCGCACCGCCGCAAGGGCAAAAATCGCTTTCTCCCGCAACGCAGGCGCAGCCGCAAAACTCGCTTCCCCCATCAGCATCGGCGCAAAAAAAACTCCGGGTTGGTTTTTTCTCCTTCACCGGCTGCGAGGGCTGCATGGTGGAATTCCTTGAAATACTCAATTTGAAATATTTCCAGTGGGCCCCGCTTCTTGATGTTGTCTATTCCAGGCTGCTAAAGGAAAAAACCAACCGCATCACCGACATGGACGTCGCATTCGTGGAAGGGGGCATTTCCTCCTATTCCGAAGAGGAGCGCCTAAAGGAAGTGCGCTCAAAGGCAAAATACGTGGTTGCAATTGGCAGCTGCGCAATTTCCGGCGCGCCGAACAACTGGCGCAACACATTCGACGAGGCAACGCAGAAGGAAATAGAGCCTGTGATAAAAAGGTTCGGGCACAGGCCAAGGGTGACGGGAATCGGAGATGTCGTGAAGGTGGATGCCATTGTGCCGGGCTGCCCCATCATGGACAATAAATTCATAGAAGTTACTGAAAAATACATGAAGGAATTTGGAGTGATAAGCTAAAAATATGCGGGAATTCGGAGTAATCGTATGATTTGGTGGTTTTATGCACGGCCCTGACTTTGACATTGAAATCGAAGGCATAAGCAAAATCGAAGGCCACGCAGGCTTAGAGGTTACGGTAAGGAAAAGCAAAGTTACGAATGTCAAATTGAAATTCACAGAGCAAAAGCGCTTCTACACCCAGGCAATCCGGGGCAAAATCTACTCCTCTATTCCGGCAATGGTGTCCCACATCTGCGGCACCTGCTCTATTGCGCACATCACCGCATCAATCGAGGCTGTGGAGCGTGCGATTGGCGCGCAACCAACCGAGCAAACTCTTGCATTGCGCAAATTATCCCTCTGGGGGCTAAACCTTCGCGACCATGCCATGCACCTCTACCTTTTCTGCCTGCCCGACCTTTTCAACAAGGATTCCGTGCTTGACTTCGGCCCGGAGCACAAGGAGCTCATCCACAAGGCATTCCACGTAAAATCCGCAGGCAACATGCTCTGCACAAACGTCATCGGCGCTGCCGTGCACCCGATGCGGGCGCAAGTTGGAAGGTTTTCCCAAATCCCTGACGCTGTAAAAACAAAAGAGCTCATCCATGAATTGGCGGAAGTGCGCCCGCTTGTGCTTGAATTAATCGACCTGTTCGCCGACTCCGGCTTCCGCTTTGTGCGCGATACGCAGTTTGTGGCAATAAAAAGCCCGGATTTCTCCTATCTGGGGGATGAAATACACTCCACCGACGGCACAATAATCAACGAATCCGAATATTTCGACCATCTCACCCGCACGGTGATGCCGTATTCGCAAGGTACGGGCTTCAAATTCCATGGCGCAGACTACATGGTGGGTGCGCTTGCGCGCATGAATCTGCACAGAAAAACATTGCATCCGGATACCCGCCGGGATGCCAACGGCGCGCTTTCCCGCTTCCCCTCCACCAACATATTCGACCAGAATGTGGCGCAGGCAATCGAAATGCTAAATGCCATCGACCGCTCCCAGGACATGCTGGAAAGCTATGAGTTCAAGGAGGAAAAAACCCCGCTTCCCCCTGCCAAGGAAGGCGTCGGCATCGGCGCAATCGAAGCCCCGCGCGGCACACTTTACTACATGCTAAAAGTAATGGCAGACGGCAAAGTTCAGGAAGGCACGCCCGTAATTCCAACAGCGCAGAATCAGGGCAACATACAGGACGACATAAAATTAATGGTGGAAAACAACCTTGGCATGGAAAGGGAAGACTTGGAGCACGAAATCGAAAAACTGGTGCGCGCATATGACCCGTGCGTGAGCTGCGCAGCCCACTTCCTAAAAGTCAAATGGGACGTGAAATAAACGCAACATGCGCCTGCCAATCCCCTTATTGAAATGGGACGTAAAATGATGCCTGCATTCGCCTGCCAATCCCCTTTTTATTCCTCACGCATGATGCCATACTGTGGCTTCACTGGTCGATTCAACCCTAAGGCGCCTTGACGCGCTTTCAAAGAATCCGAAATATGCAAAATTGCTTTCCGGCATATCAATTGCATTCTTTTTGTTTTTCGTGATATTCCCCCTCTTTTTCATATTCACCAGAATAACGAATTTCAAGTACGGCATTGAAATGCAAAACGCCATACTCACCTCATTTTTCATTGGCGCTCTTGTCACCGTGATTGACTTGCTTGTCGGCATCCCCCTTGCCTGGTTCCTGGCGCACAGGAAAACCCCCCTCTCCGGAATTATCGACTCTCTTGTCGACCTTCCCCTTGTCGTTCCATCAAGCGCACTTGGCCTGTCAATTGCCCTCTTCTGGGGCGCGGGCGGAATAAGCCTGTTCGCCCCGGGCATCGAGCTGATAATTCTCCTGCATGTTGCCATTACTTTCCCCTATGTCGTGCGCACAACCCAGGCTGCAATACAGGAGGTGGAGCCGGACCTTTCCAGGGCATCAAGCTCCCTTGGCGCATCCCCGCTGCTTGCATTTCGCACCATCTGGCTGCCCCTTTTTAGGGCAGGCGCCATATCCGGTGCGATTCTTGCGCTTACCCGCTCGCTTGGCGAAACCGGCGCCACAATGATTGTGGCAGGGGCAATCCGCACAGTGCCAGTCCTAACCGTGCAGTACCGCAACGCCGTTCCATCCGACATGGATTCCGCTGTATCGCTTGCCTCAATTTTCGTTTTCCTTTCCGCACTTTTGTTCATAGCCGCCCGCTCCATGCTTGGCGGCGGAAAATTTTCCCTGGGAAAAATCTATTCCGATGCAGAAAAGCGCCTGAGCAAATTCTCGCCTGCGGCAAATTACACAAGCCTTGCCTTCTTCCTCATCTTCGTAATTCTTCCCTCTTTCTATTTCCTCAAATTCACCGACTTTAATTTCCTGTCCAAGGCAACCGCCAACGCCCTGTTCACATCCCTTGTCATTGCCTCCATTGCCACCGTAGTGTCAATTGTTTTTGGCTTGCCGCTCGCCATTTACATCGCGTCCAAAAAGAGGGGAAGCGGCACGCTCAAGCTTCTTGCCAACATGGCGCTGCTCATGCCCACCGTCACCATCGGCCTGTCTGTTTTCCTTTACTGGCAGGGAAAAATCGATGAAATGCTCATGCTCGTGCTGACGCACATCGCAATAATCTGCCCGTATTTCGTAAGCACCGTGTCCGAGGTTCTGGAGGAAATGAGCACCTCCCTCTACGAGGTTGCCCGCTCCCTTGGCGCCACCCCCCTTTATGCTTTCCGCACAGTGATTTTCCCTATATTGCGCCCAACCTTCATGGCAGGCGTAGTTGTGGCATTCATGCGCAGCATTGCGGAAACAGGCGGCAATTTGGCGGCATCAAAAAACATCATCACAATCCCGATTTTGATTGTGGCTTTGAGCAAAGAAGGCAAAACCGGGGAAGCCGCATCGGCTGCAGTCTTGATTCTTGCGGCGGCAATTATTGTTGTATTCCTGATAAGGAAAAAACAGGTGAAACAATAATGGCTAAAAACAGGAAAAAACAAGGCGGGATAATAAAGGGAAAATAATATGGGATAAAAATATTGGAATATGCTCCAAAAACAACGAACTGAAGGTGTGTCTATGCCTGATATAAAAATCCACGAAGTTTCGAAGTATTTTGGGAAGGTGAGGGCTCTAAAGAATGCCTCCCTCCACGTCAAGGACGGCGAGTATGTCGTGCTGCTTGGGCCATCAGGCTGCGGCAAAACCACCCTACTTAAGGCAATTGCCGGCATTATCGAGCCATCGGCGGGCAAAATCGTAGTCGGCGGCTCGGACATAACCCGGCTCCCGCCCGAAGACAGGCACATCGGCTTTGTTTTCCAGAATTACGCCCTTTTCCCGCACATGTCCGTGCTTGACAATGCAAGCTATGGCATGCTTTCGCGCGGCGAGCTTCCGGACAGGGCACGTGGCGTAGCGACGAAAATGCTCGAAATCGTGCATCTTGAAAACCGCCTTGATGCGCTTCCGCGCGAACTGTCCGGGGGCATGCAGCAAAGGCTGGCGGTTGGCAGGGCGCTTGCCACAGGCTCCAAACTGCTATTGCTTGACGAGCCCACCAACGCCCTTGATGCGTATTTGCGCGTGGAACTGCGCAACGAGCTTCGTAAAATGGCAAAACGCCTTGGCCTTACGGCAATCCATGTCACGCACGACCAGGAGGAGGCAATGGCAATCGCCGACAAAATCGTGGTGATGAAAAACGCCACTATTTTACAGGTCGGCACCCCATCCGAAGTCTATGACAAGCCCGCAAGCCCCTTCATCGCCAATTTCATCGGGGAAGCCAATTTCTTCTATGTGGTGTTCGAAAAGGGGAAGGGAAAGCTGCTTGGCAAGGCAATTCGGCGCAAGCTTGAAGGGGAATACATCGCAGTAATCCGCCCTGAAAATCTCACTCTTGGCACAAAAGGCTCGCCAGTAAAGCTCATTTCCAAAGTTAAGCTTGGCCCCTATTACCGTTATGAGGTTTTATGCGATGAGCGCCCCATCAAGGTGCGCTCGCACCGCGACTGCAGCAAGGCGACGCACGTGCAGTTCAGCCCAGACAAGGTGCTCTTTTTCAAGGAGCCGCCAGAAGGGCTTGAAAAATCATTGCAGGCAACTGGATGATTAAGCCTGGTCGGAGGGTAGCTTTCCGAAAGTTTCCTACATCCATCGGGCTTTCGCAATTGCCGCCGCAAGCTTGGGGCTAGGATTGAAAATCCAGGTGATTCCCCTCAAGCCGACCGCGATTTTGTTGCTCTTTTCCAAATATTCCAAAATTGCCATGAGCGTATAATGGTTCACCTGCTTCGGCAGTTCCCTTTTCAGCTGTGCGACAGTCACAGCGCTATCATTCATTTTTTGCAGTGTGTTTTCAACCATTATTACCGTATTGAGCGTGGGTGCATGGTGGAATTTTGCCGTATCCACACTTTTGGTCATTTCAACTGCTTTTGTCATATCAATCACTTTTCTTTACTAATTGATAATTAGAAGTTATAAGTTTATAATAATTTCGCTACTTCCCCGGCTATCCTCTTCCTGTCCCCTTTCTCCGGCACGCCTATTATTTTCATTTTCCCGAGCATGCCGAATTTCTTCAATAGTTTCAGCTGCGTGCCCAAATCAAAATCGTGCAAAGAGCAGGCTTTCGTCTCCACTATCCTGTCCACGTCATCAATTATCATCACTTTCTTCGCCCCCTCTACAGTGTCAATGAAAACCAAATCCTGACTTTGAGGTATGTCCATCCTTGTGGATTCGAAAGGCAAAAATTCAAACTGCGGGCACGCCTTCTGCAGCAGAGGCATTATTTTTAGGGGCATGCTGTCTTTTGCCAAGGTGGGATTGCCGACAATATACACCGTTTTCTTGCCCATATTATTCATCCAGTTGCTTTGGTTTCAGCTGCAGCCCACATCAATTCGAAATATTCATCAAATGCCCTTGCCACCTTCTCATCCTCTATCTGTATTGAAAAAGGCGCCTCTTTCCCCCAGAAAATCACCCATGCGTATTTTCCGCAAGAATGCAGCCCAACTGGTATTTTCTGCATGCCCTTGATGTATCTTATCTGGGTCGCGGCATGCTTTTCAAGCTGCTTTCCTCGCCATGCGGCATCTGCTGTGAAAATCAGCATGGCATTAAGCCCAAGTTCCGCCCTTTTCAAATGCCAGCGCCTAAGCCAATTCCCAAGCAGCTGGATAGGGGACGCGTCGCTAAGCATCACCCGGTAAATATTGCGTTTCGGGCCCGCCTTCATGGTTTCCATAGTGGTGTTGAGCATCGTCTTGATTCCTTTCACTCCTGTCAGAATCGTGATATTTTCCTTTTCCGCACCTGCAAACGCCCTCATTACTTCCGGTATTGCCTTGCTTATTTCCTCCTGCTTTTTCTTCAAAAGCTCGGTGATAGCCTTGGTGTCGCTGATAGAGTAGACTCTCCTCTTGTTTTTCACCACATACGACACAAAATTTTTCTGCTTCAACCTCTCCAGCGCATCATACACCTGCGGGCGGAAAAGCCCTGCTTCCGAAGCTATTTCCGAGGGGCCTGCAAGCCCAATCCGTATCATGACAGACATAACCTTGGCTTCCGTCGTTGTTAGCCCTGCCAATTGGAATGTTTCTTCCCGTATCATAGTAGTAATAGTATTACTACAGATTATTAAATATGGTGGATGGGTTATAGAAAGTGGTGATAAATTGAAAGCAAAAACCACACTCGCAACCCTCGCCCTTGGCGTTGTGCTTGCCTTCCAATCCCCAGCCCAAGTGTTCTACCACCGCGCAATTTCCCGCTCCAGCGACATCTATTTCCGCCCCTCCGCCCTTACCCTAAAGGGCAATTTCATCAGCAATGCAAACGGCTTTGACGCTTTTGCAAATTATTCCAGAAAAGACGGCGATTTCAAATCCGGCATAGCCGGAGGGATAAACCAGTCATGGACAAGCGCCGGCTTGCCGACAAATAACAAATTCGTGCAAATCGGAACAGGTATGGAAATATCCAAAGGTTATACTGCAAATTTTGAAATAAGGGGCGACAGGCTTGACAAAAGCACCACCAATGGTGCCCAAACCTCATATGTATGGGAAGCTGGAGGCTTCTTGGTATCGCCAAATGGCACAATTTTCACAGTGGCAAGAAACCCGGAAGATGCGAAAAGGCGCCAGCTTGAAATTTGCGCCGAAGTGCGCCCGGGCGGCGGATTTGCCATTGCAGCAAAAGAGTTTGTCAATTTCCAGAGGCAAAACCAGCTGTTCATTGGAGCAGGGCAATATGTGAAAGGCGTGCTTCCAAACGAGGGCATTCTGGTTTTGGAAGCCGATGCAGAAGTTCATTCTCCTGCCAAGGTGCAGCCGAAATTCTTGGAGCGCCTCCGCCTAGGAATTGCCGCCTACTTCGAAAATTTCCGGGTTTACCTTGCATCAATCAAGCCTGGAATGAGCGGCAACAAAACAGAAGTGAAAGTGGATATTAAGCTGTAATGAGGTTGGGATATGGGTTTGGAACAGCTCACTACAGACCAACGCAATCGGGTGCAAAAGCAGCTGGAGCTGCATGCGGCAATTCGAAAGCCTTTCCTCGGTCTCATTCATACCATCACGCTTTCGGGAAGTATGGTGCTTTTGAAGCTCTGCTTAAGCCCGGCGCTGTTGCACAGGTCAACTTTAAGCCCAAGCTTTTCGCTCAAATACCTTTCCGCCCTAAGGAGTGTGAATAGGCTGGGCACTTTTGCAAATTCCGCGAGCACATCCAAGTCGCTTCCCTTTTTTTGCTCCTTCCTTGCGTAAGAGCCGAAAATCCTCACTGACCTGATGCCGAATTGGCGTTTCAGCTCTTCCTTGCAATTTGTGAGCCTCTTTTTTACGATTTCAAGCTCCATGGCATAATTTGGCTTCTTGAAGATAAAAACCTTATGCCTCAATGGCGGAAAATCCGTCCTCGCATGGCTTTCGCTAATCCTGACGAATTCATTCAAAATTCAATTAACTGCCTTGAACTTGCTCCTGATTTTCAGGTCGCCCCAGCAGTCCTTGCAGATTACCCAGCGCCTTGTCTTGTTCGCCCTCTTGGCGGATTTTTCGCACGCAAGGCACGTCATCCTCGCGCAGTAATCGCACTTTTCAGTAAGATAAACCTGTTCCGAGCATCTGTCGCAAATCAAATTATCACCTAAGCTTTATCAGTGGATTTATATGGCTGCAAACCCTTAAAATAGCTATCGGCAGGGCACTGGGTTCGTTTCTTGGCAAATGGCCGAGTTACGGGGCTGTTTAATTGGCACTATCCTTGCCGGAACTGGTTTGATGGCAAAATACCACCTGCGCACCTACGGCTGCACTTTGAATATGGCCGATTCGGACATAATGAAAGGAATGCTTAACACAGCAGGGCATGTTGAAGTGGAGACAGAGGATGCGGCTGATGTGCTCATTGTCAACTCCTGCCAGGTGAAATCCTCAACCGAAACCAAAATACTGAATAAACTGATGCAGCTAAATTCCACCGGAAAGCCAATCATCCTTGCCGGCTGCCTGTCAATAAATGAAAAAGCCGTCCGCAAAAAAGCCCCCAAGGCGACAATTGTCGGCACCTCCTCAATCAAATACATCAATGATGCGGTTGAAGACGCATTGACTTTCGGCTCCTCCACTTTCCGCACTTTCACTTCAAAGGAAAACCTGCCGAAGCAGCAGCCAATCGGCCCGATTGCCCGCATACCGATAAATGACGGCTGCCTTTCAGCCTGCACTTTCTGCGTGACTAAACTTGCACGCCCTAAATTGGCAAGCTACACGCTCAAGGGCGTAGTTAGGGAAGTGGAAATTGCCCTTGCGCATGGCGCAAAAGAAATCCAACTGACTTCGATGGATTCCGGCGCATACGGCAAAGACATCAAAACCGACCTGGTTGGGCTTTTGCAGGAAATCACATCGTTGCCCGGCGACTTCCGAATACGGTTGGGGATGATTAACCCGCAGCACATCAAGCACTTGGGATTAGAGCGCTTCCTTTCTGTTTTCAAAAGCAGAAAAATGTACAAATTCCTCCACATTCCGGTTCAGGCAGGCTCGGAGCGGGTGCTGCGCTTGATGAAACGGGGCCACACCGTAAAGGAATTCGAAACTCTTGCCTGGGCTTTCCGCGAACTCTATCCAACCGGCATGCTTTCAACCGACATCATTGTCGGCTTTCCCGGTGAAACCGAAGATGATTTTGCCCAAACCCTCTCCCTTCTCAACAAATGGCAGTTCGACATCGCCAACCTTTCCAAATTTACCCCCCGCCCGGGCACAGAAGCAAAGAAAATGGCGCAAATTCCTAACGGCGTGATAAAGCAGCGCTCTGTTGCGGCCACGCGCATAATCCGAAAATGGATGAAAATGCGCAACCTGACCTGCATCGGGGAAAAATACAATGTGCTGGTTACGGAACAACAATCCACTCTTACCGGAAGGAATGACGACTACCGGATGGTGTCATTGCCGAAAAATGCAAAATTCAAATTGGGCGGCCGTGCGGATATGGCCGTTACCGGCGCCCTTTATTCCTGCTGCCTTGGAAAACAATTATAAGGTGTGTTTTCCTCCAAATTGCATGGCAAAAATCAAGTCTATTTCGGCCAGGGAAGTGCTCGACTCAAGGGGAAACCCCACTGTTGAAGCCACAGTCACGCTCTCATCGGGCATTTCCGCATCGGCAATTGCCCCATCCGGCGCATCCACCGGCAAATTCGAGGCAATGGAATTGAGAGATGGGGACAAAAAAAGGTACGGAGGAAAAGGGGTATTGAAAGCGGTAGCTAATGTCAACGGTTCCATTGCGAAAAAACTTTCCGGCATGGACATCCAGAACCAGGAAAAGCTCGACATGGCACTCTGCGAATTGGATGGCACCCAGAACAAATCCAAATTGGGGGCGAATGCCACAACTTCCGTTTCCATGGCATGCCTCAAAGCTGCCGCCTCTGAAAAAGGGAAAGGAATCTACGCGCATCTGGGCGGCAAAATCCTGCCTGTCCCTTTCATGAACGTAATCAACGGCGGCAAGCATGCCGGCAGCGGATTGGCAATACAGGAATTCATGATCGCCCCAACCGAATTCAAAACTTTCAGCGAAAGCTTGAGGGCCGGTGTGGAAGTATACCATGTTTTGCACGATGCCATCAAAAACAATTTCGGCCCATCCGGCACCAACGTCGGGGACGAAGGGGGCTTTGCGCCGCCAATCCGAACCAGCGAGCAAGCAGTCGTGCTTCTTACTTCGGCCATCGAAGAGGCAGGCTATGCGGGAAAGGTGAAGCTTGCCATGGACTGCGCCGCAAGCTCATTTTTCGACGAAGCATCCGGAAAATACAAAATTGACGGCAAGGAGCTTACGCCAGAGCAGCTGGGCTCGCTCTATTGCGAACTTGCATCCAAATACCCGATAATTTCCATCGAAGACCCGTTTGACGAGGGCGACTTCCACCACTTCTCAATGCTGAACAGGGAAATCGGCAAGCGCGTCCAAATCGTTTCCGACGATCTCACTGTTACCCAAATCGACAAGCTGCAAAAGGCATCAAGGGAAAAATGCATGTCCACCCTGCTTTTGAAGGTCAACCAGGTCGGGACAATTTCACAGGCATTGGAATGCGCGAATTTCTGCAAAAAAAACCGCCTTGGCGTGATGGTGAGCCACCGCTCAGGCGAAACCGAGGATACGACAATAGCGGATTTGGCAGTCGGGATTGGCTGCGGCATGATAAAGGCCGGCGCGCCCTGCCGTGCGGAGCGAACGTCAAAATACAACCGCCTTCTTGGCATTGAAAAAGAGCTTGGCAAGCCGGGCAAATTCGCAGGAAATGGGGCAATCCGGCTTCAATAGCAAAATGCGCAATAGGGGAAAATTTCGCAGGCAGCTGGGCAGCCAGGCTGCAAAAAGGCCAGTGTGTCTTACCATTTGTATTTTCTTGCGGAAAATTCATGCACATATGCCGATAAGAAAGTCAGCCCTGTGAATATCGGGTATAAATACAACATGCCAAGCAGCGGCAGTATGTGCCTCTTTTCCATTTTCGCATGCGAAATGTGGAAGCTCTTGTAAACGAAATACCCCCACATCACAAGCGAAATGAACCCGAAAAGCATTGCCGAATCAAGCAGGAACGGGTCTATTTTCGGCGCCAGCATCAGGGCGTCTGCCGCCACATCCGGCTTCCCAATCCAAGGCGAAACATAATTCATCAAGGCCCTGCCGTAATTGAAAATGCTCCATAGCATGAACAGTGCCGCGAAAAATCCCGCGCCAAGTGTTGTGGGCAGCACAAACAGCCCGAAATTCCCGTATTTTGGGTTGAGCAGCATGTCGATGTATTTGAGCATGTTCATTATGCCTCCCCTAAACCAGCGCAGCCTCTGGCGGTAAAGCGAAGGGATTGTGGAGGGCACTTCTGTGTGCACCACCGCGGAGTGGCATGTGCGTATTTTCCATCCGTGCCTTTGCATCCTCAGCGCAATTTCCATGTCTTCGGTAAGGTTTTTCTCGTCAAATCCGCCAAGCTCCTCGAACATTTTCTTCCGGTACAGCGCCATAGGGCCCGGCGTCACATACAACCCGTCAATCGACGCCACTGTCTTGAAAAAGAACCCGAACGAAATCCAGTATTCTATTTCCTGCACAGCCTGGATGAAATTGTTCGGGTGCGTGGTGTTGATGAAAAGCACCGATGCCCCCACTTTGGGGTCTTCTGCAAAATATTTCACCGCCTTTTCAAGGGTTTTCGGGGTTGGGTATGTGTCTGAATCAATGCAGGCGACAATTTCGCCCTTCGCCCTCACAATGCCGCTGTTTAGGGCGGCGGATTTCCCCTCATTTTTCTCCTTCCTGATGACTGCGATGCCTTCCAGCCCTTGCAGCTTCTCAAACGACCCGTCCGTGCTTCCGTCATCTATTACCATGATGTCGTACGTGCCGCTGTATTCAAGCTTCTTGCAGGACTCGACGCACTTGAAAATGGTGTGCCCTGAATTGAACGACGGAATTATGAGCGTGACGTGCGGCCACACTTTCATTTCTATTTTCGGCTCCTTTTCCTCCCATGCCCCGTCTGTCCATAGCACAAGGTATGCCATGAAAATGAAAATGGTATAAATGCTGTAAATAAGAAATATTGTCTGGTATGAAACCAGCAGGGCGGCCATCACCGCAACAGCAAGAATCACAAGCCCTGCAATTGCCATTCCTTTCCTTGCGGGTATGCTCACGCCCGAGCGCTCAAATCCTTTCTTTGCTATGGCGCCCTCAAGCTGGCCTGAGTCTGCGTCATAGTGCTTTAGTTGCATCTTCTCACGTGCAGGCGGCCCCTGCCTCTTTCAAGGTTGCGACCACGCTTTCCTCGCCCTGAAGGCCGGTAAGGGTTTTTTTGTCATTGATTACAATGGCAGGTGCGGAACTTATCCCATACCTGTTGGCAATCACCTGCACTGGCTCGAATTTGCTGTCAAAAGGAAAAGCGTAAATCCTTGTTTTTGGGCACCTGGCGGCGATTTTTACCATCAATGCATCCTGCGCCCTGCAGTCCGGGCAGTTGCTGTTTTCGGCATAGAAAAATGCCATGGGCGTCTCGTCAAGCCCGCAGGTTTTCTTGTTCTCGAATGCCGAGATATACATGTCTGACAATGCGATGAAATAGGAGGACTTGAGCGTATTGTATTCGGTGTCAAGCACGTTGCTTCTCTCATAATCCTGGATTTTGGTGGCAAGCGAGTAAGTTTTGTCAAGCTGCTTTTGCCTCAATGATGCCAAATACGGGCACAGTTCGGACGGCTTTTCCGCCATCACCTGCTTATAGTGCATCAGTACGTAATTTGCCTGGTTTTCAGCCACAACAGAGTCGATGTTTTTCCTAAGCTCGCTTGTCCTTGCGCTGTCAATCTGAGACATGAGCATCAAGGCAAGCACCACTACTAACATGGTAAGCAATCCGGCTTTTAGAAACGGGTTTATCATGCATGGATTTTCGTCGTATTATTTATAAATAGATGTGGGTTTGTCGACTGCCCAAGGGTTTCTGAATTTTTCCAATGAAGTTCAAAAAGAGGTGGCATTAAAAGAATTGCTAAAGTGCCAATAACGTGGCAGAATGGACATAAAAAAAATAATTTCTGATTCAAAGCTTTCGATCGCTGCAATCGTAATCCTGCGTCTATTGCAAATCCTCACTTTTTTTGTCCTGGCATTCTCCGGTATGTTGAAAAATACGGGCGCCTTCTCATTTGAAACATATGCAATTCTTGGCATCTCGGCAATTATCTCTTATATTATTACTCCCGGCATTGTGATCTGGGTTGGCTTCCGGCTTGCAAAAAGAGGCTCTTCGATGGAGGAATGCCTCGCCGCAGGCTTTCTTGTCGCCATTATCTCTGGCAGCATAAATACGGTTATCAATTTGTTATATGCGCTTGTTGGTGTGGTTTTTTTTGCATCATTCCTTATTGGCTCTCTTGCTTTTGTGGCAACTTTAATCGCCGATCTTATGTACTTGGTGCTATTCTCAATCGGCGGATTGATTTTCGGTCTTGTCGGCTGGGGAATCGCGCAAATCGGAAAGCCTTCGGCTAAGACAAATTAAATAAAAAGCAAAAACTATTCGGCCTTCTTCTCAGCGGTTTTTTCCTTCTTTGGCACGGCGGCCTTCTTCCTTGCGGCAGCCTTCCTCACTTCGGCGACTTCCGGAGTTTCGCCTTCCACCGGTGGCTCGACCGACGCCCCTGCCTGGTGCTCAGGCCCGTCCTCCTCGTTGTCTGCCGCCTCATCCTTGTCTGTGTCATCATCGGATGATGGCGCTTCAGCCACCGCGGCATGCGTTATTTTCTTTTCCACTGCCGGTGCCTCGGAAACAGGCGCTACAACTGCCGCTGCAGCCCCCTCGCCAACAACAGCAGGTGTGCCTTCTGTTTTTTCCGCCTCCTGCGCTTCGAATTCCTCAAGCGTCGGCTTGAAATCATCGTACGAGCTTATTTTCCCGTTGCTAATCGCCATTTCGCGCGCAAGCAGCCAGAAAATAAGCGAAAGGCTTCGCCTTCCCTTGTTATTGCATGGGATTACCCAGTCGATGAAGGTGGTGAAGTTGTCGGTGTCGCACAGGCCAATGCTTGGCACGCCGCTTTTGCCGGCCTCAATGACCGCCTGGTGCTCCCCCTTGGGGTCGCACACCACGAGCATCTTAGGCTCGATGAAGTCCTCGCGCGACACATTGGTGAACCTTCCGGGTATGAACCTGCCGCTGAGCACTTTCACTCCGGTAATGGATGCGAATTTTGCCGCAGCGGCAGAAGAGTACGTCCTGCTTGCAACCACCACGATGTCTTTTGCCTCGTATTTGGCCATCATTTTTCCGGCCTGCCTTATCCTCTCATCCACTTTCCTTAAGTCAAGCACGTATAATCCGTCGTTGCGGGTTCGGTAGATGAACCTGCGCATGTCAATTACGCGTATCTTGGTGCCGATGTGTATGCCGGCTTCCAGGTACTTCTCCTGCTTTATCAGAAATCCGTCGCTTGTTCCCATTTTTCCACCAATTTTCCAAGAGTTCCGCAATTACTCATGCTTTTTCAGCATGGCTACTTTCGGAATCACTTGCGATTATTTTTTGCAATAAAATAATGGGGTCACCGAGATTTGAAGGGCGTCTTGGGGGCGGGCTTCGCCCTCCCCCGCAACCCCCGGGTGCACCCCCCTCCCATTGCATTTCACACCATATTTTCAAAAAATAATGGGGTCACCGAGATTTGAATTTCCTGCAAGAATGCTGTGTTACAGCATCGACCCGCACTCGGATCACCAGCACCCCAAGCTGGTAGGCTGCCAGGTTATCCCATGACCCCATTAACGCAATCCATTCCTCCTAAAGCTTCCCGTATTTCACTACCTTGTCCATCACTTCCACGTGCGAGAGGAACATCCTTCGGCAGCAGTACCTTTCCACGCCAAGCGTATCCAGCACTGCGGCGTTTTTCTTGCCATTCTTGACCTGCTCCTCATAAGTTTCCCACTTGTCGCCTACTACGGCGCCGCAGGTGAAACATCTTACTGGGAAATACATGCATCCACCCCATTTAACGGTATGATTTCTGGAACCTTGCGCGCGCCTTGGGCCCCTTGTATTTCTTGGGCTCCACGCGCCTGAAGTCCTCGGCAAGCAAATACTTGTCCCTCTTTGAAATCCTCTCCTTCAATTCCGGATTGCCGGAATGCTCCACAAGCGCGCGGGCAATTGCAAGCCTTGCGGCCTGTGCCTGGCCCATGGCGCCCCCGCCGAATGCAATGACGTCTATGTCGACTTCAGCTGCAATTTCAGGCGCAAGCTTGAGCGGCTCGGAAAGCAGCTCCTTGACATACCTGTTGGAAAGCGATTCAATCCTCATGTGGTTGAACCTCACCACTCCCTTTCCCTTTTTCACGGACGCGCGGGCAACGGCTTCCTTCCTCTTGCCTCGCACCACTTCCGCGGCCTTCTTTTTTGCGGTTTTTTTCTTTGCAACTGCCATCATCACACACCTCAAGCTTTCCAGCCGAACGATGCGCACACCGCGCCGATCGTCGTGCTCTTCTGCATTGCGCCATAGGGCTTTGCAGCCTTGTCAAAAGGCTTAAGCGCGCCTGCTGTTTCAATCCCTTCCGGAACCCCTACGTAGCACCGCAATTTCTTGAGCGCGTCCCTTCCCCTCTGGGATTTCTTGGGCAGCATGCCCCTCACAATCCTCCTCATGTATAGGTGGGGGAGCCTCGGGTACTTCGGCCCCTCGTTGGGGTCGCGCTTGTTCTTCTGGCTCCTGCGCGATGTCATGGTGTCAACCGCCGTCTGCAATTTGCCTGAAATCACTGCCTGCTCGGAATTCACGATGGCAACCTCCTCGCCTGCAAGCAGGAGCTTTGCCACGCGCGCGGATATCCTTCCTGCGACCTGGTCTTTTGCGTTTACAACTATCATCACAACCACCTTATGCGCAAGGCGCCCAAGCGCCCCCGCAATCGATACATCCGTTCGCTTTCATCACAACCACCTTATGAAATAATGACAAAATCCTTTCCGCTGGGGTTTGCCTTCTTAGCATCGCCTATGCTCATTATTTTTCCGCCTGCAGCCTTTACCAGCTTCGCCGCAGTTGCCGACGCGCCCGAGCATGCCACCGTCAGCGCATGCGCCATTTTTCCGGATGCGAGCAACTTGTCCGGCACCACCGCAGTCTGCCCTGCCTTGGTGTATTTGGAAAGCTTGCTGAGGTTAACGCCGCGCCTTTTCCTTTTCGGCTTCCCCTCAAGCTCGCTCACGCGCACCCAGAAGGGGGCTTTTGCAACTTTTTTTTCTGCCATCATAATCACCGTTTTATTTGGAATCTGCCAGCCCGCATCCGGGAGGAAGGGGGCGAGGCGAATCATATTTTCGTCGGGGGGAGGGTCAGGAAGACCCCCACGCACAACGACCTTGGGTCGTTGGCGCCCCCGACCGCGTTTCGACGCGGTCGAGGGAACTGGGGAGGGGGCGCTCCCCCTCCGCGGTTCGGATTGCAGGGGAAGGGATTTGAACCCTCGAAGACCTAAGTCACTAGCCCCTCAAGCTAGCGCATTTGACCTGGCTCTGCCACCCCTGCAAAAACATCAATCCATCAACCACTCCATAAAACATTCCTTCGCATTTCATCCTCGTTTTTCATTTCTCCTTTCCCGCATTTTATCCTCGCATCATTTTTGCTTACTGTTCCTTTTTCTTTTTCGCACTCTTTAAAGCGCTTTCCAGCTCCTCGCTCATCTCTTCACATCTGCCCTCGACAACTTCGGCTGCCTTGATTGCCATGTCCCTGGGCGTAAGCTGCTGGAACGTTTCCACGGTGAATTTGAAATCCCCGTTCTTTCCGATTTCATACGCGCCTATTCCGGTCTGCCATTTTGCGTGCTTGCGGCCATACCCGATTTTCGCCTTTGCCTCAAGGCGCAGATTCTGCTCCTCAAGCAACTTCAAAAGCGGGATGCGCTCGTTGGCAATCCTTATTTTGTCCGCCACGCTCTTGAGCTCTCCGGAATAAACCGTGCCCGGGCCGTGCGCATCAAGGGAGAAAATCACCTCGTCGCCGGGCTTATACCCGCTTGCCATCTTTATCGGCACAAGCCCGATGCGGTTGGCGATATACTCGTCAAACAGCGAGCTTGTGTTCTCGTATACCGTTATCGAGTCTATGGCAAAGATGGGCACCGAGCCCATCGCATAGCGGCGGAGCATGTTGGCAAAGCCCACGCTGGCGCCCGTTAGGGTGAAGCGCATCTGTATGTCATTTTCACTTTCAATATCCAATTCCATATCCACACCCCGCAAAAGGCAAGCCGTATTCCGCATGCCCAATGTGCCGGCTCTTCTCCATATTCCTTACACCCTGCGCCCGCGCCTGCCGCCAGGCCTCTTTGTGGTGTCGGTCGGCACTGGCGTGACATCCTCGATTTTTCCCACCCTCACTCCCTGCCTTGCCACTGTCCTGACCACTGCCTGCGCGCCCTGGCCCGGAGTCTTGCTCCCATGCCCGCCTGGCGCCCTAATCCTGATGTGCAAACCCGTGATTCCGCGGCTTTTCGCCTCGGTCACGGCCTTTATTGTCGCTTTCATGGCGGCATAGGGCTTGCCTTCCTCCCTGTCCGCCTTCACCATCATCCCGCCCGTGCCCTTGGCAATAGTTTCCGCCCCGGAGAGGTCGGTGATTGTGATTATTGTGTCGTTTTTGGACGAATACACATGGCACACCGCCCACTTTATGGGCCCCCTTGGGGGGATGAAGGGCGCCGGCGCGCCGGCTGTCGGGGTGGAGCCTGCAATCGGCTCGGCTTTCTCTGCAGCCTGCGCCGGGGCATTTTCTCCCGCAACAGCTTGGGCGCTTTCCCCTTTAACCGCCTGCGCATTTTCCTTTGCAGGGGCTTTTCCCTCTTCCTTGCGGGCTTCCGTGTGTTCGATTTTTTTGTCATCTGCCATAATTATCACCAATCTTATGCGCTTGGCGCACCTGCCGTTGAGGCGCTATCCGCAGCCTCCGCCGCCTGCATGTTGCGCGCGGCTTTTCTTGCCTCGTCGCCTGTTTTCGCACCGTTGTTTTCGGGCGGGGCGATGTCTATGGCCTTGAAATACGAAATCGTCGGCTCCTCGCTTGCAGTCACAAGATAGGACGGTATTGTCACTTTCCTGCCGTTCACGGAAATGAACCCGTGCGTGACGAGCTGCCTTGACTGCTTCGGCGTGCGCGCAAGCCCTTTCTTTAGCACCAAGGTTTGCAGCCTTCTCTCAAGGAAATCGCGCACTGAAAGCCCCAGCACATCCTCAAGGGCGATTCCCTGCTTCCCGACTCCCATCCTGGAAAGTTTGTCAAGGATGAACTGCCCTTCCTTCTTTCCTTCCTCTCCCCTTGACAGCTGGAGCCGAGCGTACCTTCTGACTTTTTTGAGCTCCTGCGTGATTGTCCAGATTTCCCTGGTTTTCCTCAGGCCGTACTCGCGGGTAAGCCCGGAATCGTTCTTTATCCGGTCCTCGTCCCAGACTTTCCTTGGCGTCTCGTACTTTGGCCTTGCTTTTCGGGGGTCTCCCATTCATATCACCTGATAAAAAAACATGCCGCAGCCATTCAGGGCGCGCGGCTGTTTTGCAATCACTTCTTCTCTCCTCCCTTTGCCGCCGGAGCGGCTGCCTTCGGAGCTGCTGCCCCTGCCGCCGGCTTGCCGGCTGCCGCCTTCTCATCCTTCTTGCCAGGTGCCCCTGCCGCAGGCGCCGCGCCAGCTGCCTGCGCAGCCGCGCCGGTTGTTGCCGCAGCAGCAGCGCCTGCCTTGGCAAGCACCGCCTTCCTAAGCACTCCGACGGTCATTCCGGTGCGGCCTGTGCTCCTTGTGTGCTGGCCCCTCACCTTCTGCCCGTATGCATGGCGGTATCCGCGCCATGTGTAAGCGTCCTTCTCATGGTCTATGTCCTGCCTCACGGCGTAATCCAAGTCTGTGCCGATTGCGTGCCTTGACACGTTTGTGGCAAATTCCCTTCTCCTGTTCAGCATGTATTCCGGCACTCCGAATTCCTCGGGGTGCGAGAGCACTCTTTCCAGTTTCTGCATTTGCTGCTCATTCAGCTCGCCAATCATGGTTTTTTCATCCGCGCCAATCTGCGATAAAGCAACGCCGGAAATTACCATTCCAAGGTTTACCCCTATTCCCTTCACAATCGTAATGGAGCGCTTCACGGACCAATGCCCCTTGATGTCCCTTCCCGCCATGCGGACAATTCCGCGGATTTCCTGCCCGTCCTTTCCAAGAATGACCTGCGCCACTTCCTTTTTCCTCGGGTCCCCTTTCGGCTTTGGCGCGGCTGCCGTTGCTCCCTTTTCGCCTTGTGATGCCTTTGGCGCGCCCGCGTCATGCTTTCCCTTGGATTCTTTTTCCGCCATCATACCACCATTTTCAAACCAAACGCAAAGATTTCATCGCCGGAATTTTTCATCCCGCCAATCGTTTCCCCGTTTTCATCGTTCGCTTTTCTTCGCCGGATGCGATTTCCCATCCCGATTTTTTCCCTTTCCATGATTGTGTTTTATTTCGCCGGGAATGGGATTTGAACCCATAAACCCTTGCGGGAACACGCTTGCCGGCACCGCATCCTTGTACGGATTTCCAGGCGTGCGCACTACCAGATTATGCGATCCCGGCAATAGCATTTCCATTTTCAATAATTGCCAAATATCTTCTTCGGTTTCGCCGCAATCCCTTCTTCACCTATCCATTCCGCTATGCCGATAAGCCTGCCATCATGGCATCTCAACTGCACGAGCCTTCCTTTTTCCAGTTTCGCCTCGGCGGAAGCCACACCGGAATGCGCCAGAGGCGCTCCGCGGCATACCGCTTCAATGGCATCTTCTGCCAATATTACCCTCGGAATATTTATATAGTCTTCTGCAGGGCGCAAAAGCGGGGAAAGAAGGCTTTCGTCGTGCTTTTCCTTCCACATCCAAACCGCATCCTGCAATTGGGTTAGGGTGCACAAATCCCTTTCCCCAACCTCCCCGACATCCGTCCTCCTCAATTCAATCATTTTTCCCCCGCCAAACGCTTTTCCAACATCAACACACATCACCCTGACATATGTGCCTGCCTCAACTTTCGCCCGGAAAAGCGCAGTATTTCCCTGCAATTCCAATGCGGTAAATTCGAACACGCGCCGCATCCTTTTTCTCTTCGCCACAGCCGATTCTTTCGGGGGCATTTGGCTTATTTTTCCAAGCAGCCTGTCCATTTCACCCTGCAATTCTTGCAAATTAGCCGGAGCATTCCTAAGCCTCAACACCCCGACATAAGTTTTCTCCTTTGCAGCCACAAACTGCAAAAGCCTCGTAGCTTTTCCAGTGGCAATAATCAGTGCTCCGCTAACCTGCGGGTCAAGCGTCCCAAGCTGCCCTGTTTTTTTCACGCCCAATAATTTCTTCACGTAAGCCGTAACCTCGTGCGTGGAAGGCCCGCGGGGCTTGTCAAGGAAGATGAAGGAGAAGTCAGGGTTCATGATTTTGCCCTATTGCGCGGAATGCTCCTGCACGTATTTGATTAGCAAATATCCGAGCGTGATTGTCTTTATCGTTGCAACATCACCGCCGTTCTGCTCAATCGTTTTTGCTCCTTTCTTCAGAATCGCATCATATGCCGCAGGCTTTTGCTGCTCCAGCAGCAAATCAATTATCGCATTCGTCACCTGCCCCCTTCCTGTAGAAGTATTGCTGAAAAACGCAATATCTGTTTTTGGATTCGCATTCATGTAAGCCGGAGTGCTTCCAGCGCTTCCGCAGCTTCCGGGGATGAACAGGAAATTCCCCGCAATGTTTCCAAATACGTCATATGGCAAATTCCGCTCTAGGCTGAACGAATGCCCCCTGAACGTGAGAATGCCCCGTCTGTTGGATTTCATCCAGCCTTTTGCAAATTCCTGGTTTTTTTCTCCCTCTTCTCCCATGAACAGCACAACCCTCGACCTGCCATTCTCATAAATCAATTCTCCGCTGCTTCCAATTTTCGGCTTCCCCATCTGCGCCTCAAACCAGTTCTGCGTGTAAATCCAATGGTCATTTTGCGTATCTTCCCTGTCAAACACCTGAAGCACCTGCACCTTGCCTCCAACAGAATAGTCTTTCCTATCAAACTTAGTTGCAGCCAACTCTTTCCCTATGTTCTCGAGCAAAAACCTTATTGCTAGCCTCTGCCTCGCATCCTGCGCCTCCATTTCCGCCGCCCCAAGCTCCTCCCTGATTCCCGGAAGCACCTTGCCTATATTCTCAAGCGCATTTGCAAAAAGGTAGAAATACTGCGGGTCATATTCCTTCGCATGCAGCCCGGAGGAAATTGTCCTGAACGCAAGCCCAAGCCCATCTTTATTGGCTATTGAATCGCCCCTCCCATAGAGCCTGCCGTAGTTTATCGCCCTGAAGAACAAGTTTTGGAGCTGCTCTTCCCCAAGAGAATATTTTTCAATCAATCCTCCCAAGTCCTTTCCGTTCATTTTCTTCAAAAGCCTGTCAAAAAGCAGGTGGTTTGATGATGTGTAGAATAATTCTGGATTTGAGCATAGCAGCCCCACCACGGTTGCTTGGGGAAGTTTTGAAAGGAATTCCCGCCTTTCCGCATCCCTCTCGTGCAAGTTATCAAGGGGCCTTCCGGTTTCCATTGCCATGCGGCTATCCAAAAACAGTGGAACAAAAAACCGTTCAAACGATGTTTTCCCATCGCAATAATCCGCAAACCTCCTCCCGACACCATCATTTGAAAGCGCCTTAAACGCCCAGCCAGCCCCTCCCCCTACAACCTTGGCAATCTCCACAAACGCCTGCGGATTCTCCGCAAACCTCCTCCCAACATCAGGATTTGAAAGCGCATCAAACGCCCAGCCAGCCCATCCCCCGGCAGCCTCGGCAATCTCCACAAACGCCTGCGGATTCTCCGCAAACCTCCTCCCAACATCAGGATTTGAAAGCGCATCAAACGCCCCGCCAGCCCATCCCCCGGCAGCCTCGGCAATCTCCACAAACGCCTGCGGATTCTCCGCAAACCTCCTCCCAACATCAGGATTTGAAAGCGCCTTAAACGCCCAGCCAGCCTCTTTCCCGGCAGCCTTGGCAATAGCCTCAGCCGCCTCATTCACTTCCTTTATTTTCTGCAAAGGCTTCTCGCTTTTCACAATCTCCCTGCAAACGTTGTCCGGTATTCTTTTGTCAACCTGTTTCCTCACTTGCTCAAAAGTAATCTCAATGACCGGAAGCGCATGCTTCTCCTCTTCTTTCTTCCGAATAAACGCCTGCATACAACCAACTATTTCCCAGTCATCCATTTCCAGGCAGCCACTACTTTTATCCTCTTCCCTTCCACCGAGAACTCATCCTCCTGCCCCATGGTAATTATTGCCCCTTCCTCCAGCTTTACCATTTTCAAAGCCTCGACCAGGCCGTTTATTTCCCTTTCCTTGTTTTCCTCCGTAAGCTCATGGCATGCCTGCAGCGCCAATACTATTTTCCCCCTCTCTTTGACTAAAAAGTCGCATTCACCCATTTCATGGAAATAGAAAATTTCCTTATGCTTTCTCCTCAAGTGCAAAAATATGGCATTTTCAAGCATCCTGCCGCTGTCTTTTGAAAAGGAAAGCGTATTGGCGCTTGAAAAGCCGGTATCTATGGCATACGACTTTTTTGGGTTGACAAGCTGCTTTTTCAGGGAATAATCAAACCGAGGCAGCGTGAACATGAGGTAGCTGTCCTCAAAATAGGACACGAAGGCAATGGCGCTGTTTATCGAGCCAAGCCCGAAGCTTTTGCCAAGCGAATTGTAGGTGAATTCCTTGCCGGCATTTGAAAGGAGGAAAAGGGCCATTTCTTTCAGCGATTTTAAGCTGCGTATGCCGTGCCTTACCGCAATGTCCCTTGCAAGCACGTCGGAGAGCAGGTTCTGCAATATGTCCTTCCTGCCCTCCTTCAGGTATTCCGGAAATCCCCCCTGCTTCAAATAATTCTCCAAAGACTCCCGCCCCGCCGCCATCCCCAAGTGCCCAAGATATTCAGAATATGAGAAAGGGAACAGCTCAATGTCCAAATGCCTGCCAGTCAGCCTTGTCCCAAGCTCCCGGCTCAGCAACGAAGCATTTGAGCCGGTTACAACCACTTCTTTTTTCCTGTCCAGCAGGGTGCGCACATGGCGCTCCCATCCGGCAATATTCTGTATCTCGTCAAAGAAGTAGCTGCCAGGCTCCTCGTAAACATCTAATAGCGCCTCCTCAAGCCTCCCAAAATCGGCAATTTCAAATCCTGCCAGGCGCGGGTCTTCAAAGCTGAAGTAGCAGGAATTTTTTGCCTTTTTCATCATCTGCAGCAAAAGGGTGCTTTTGCCACACCTCCTTATGCCTGTTATTACGGTTGCGAATTCCGGCGTGAATGCCGCGCCGCCAAGGGCTTCCCTTTTAAACCCCGCGTCGTGGCGCGCAAGCTCGTCACGCTGGCTTTTGACTATCTCCCCAAGGAGTTCCTTTCCAAGCATGCAGTTTTGATGTTTTTGAAGTATATAAAGGTTCTCATTAGTAATGAACACTATTGTTCATTGGCAATGAACACCACTTAAGCCGTAACCTCGTGCGTGGAAGGCCCTCGGGGCTTGTCAAGGAAGATGAAGGAGAAGTCAGGGTTCATTTAATTCGCCTATTCTGCTTGGCTATTTTCCTGCACGTATTTTATCAGCAAATATCCGAGCGTGATTGTTTTAATTGAGGTAATATTCCCGCCATTCTGCTCAATCGCGTTCGCCCCTTTCTTCAGAATTGCATCATAAGCGGCAGGCGTCTGCTGCGCCAGCAGCAGGTCAATTATCGCATTCGTCACCTGCCCCCTTCCTGTAGATGTGTTGCTGAAAAATGTTATATCAGTTTTTGGATTTGCCTCCATGTAAGCTGGAATGCTTCCAGCGCTTCCGCAGCTGCCGGGGATAAAGAGGAATTTCCCATCCATGTCCCCAAATACGTCATAAGGTAAATTCTTCTTAAGGCTGAATGAGTGCCCCCTGAAAGTGATTATGCCCCTGCCATTCTTCCTCATCCATTCCTTGGCGAATTCCCGATTTGCTTCTTCATTTTCACCCATGAATATTGCAACCCTCGATTTGCTATTTTCATAAATCAGTTCCCCGTTCTCCCCTATTTTTGGCTTCCCCATCTGCGCCTCAAACCAGTTCTGGGTGTAAATCCAATGGTCGTTCTGCGTGTCTTCCCTGTCAAATACCTGAAGCACCTGCACTTTGCCGCCAACCGAATAGTCTTTCCTGTCAAATTTCACTTCGGTCGGGGCTTCCCGGTTTTCCATCAAAAACTTAATTGCAAGCCTCTGCCTCGCATCCTGCGCCTCCATTTCCGTCGCCCTAAGCTCCTCCCTGATTCCCGGAAGCACCCTGCCTATATTCTCAAGCGCATTTGCAAAAAGGTAGAAATACTGCGGGCTATATTTTTT
>Ga0082335_1001761_pt1 | contig 43795 bp, 46 predicted proteins | sample Subgrocontami58m_FD_72375 | JGI IMG/M metagenome (GOLD analysis project Ga0082335, IMG submission 72375) | Subsurface groundwater microbial communities from S. Glens Falls, New York, USA - GMW37 contaminated, 5.8 m (SPADES assembly) (version 2) ...
TTTCCGCGCGCGCACCGAGGTGGACCAGCAGGGTGGCGTCGCCGCCGTCGTCGAGGATCATGTTCGGCTCGCCGCCGTCGCCCCACTCGAAGATCTTGTGGGTGTAGTCCCAGTATTCCTCGAGGCTCTCGCCCTTGATGGCGAAGACCGGCGTGCCGGCCTTGGCGATCGCCGCGGCGGCATGATCCTGCGTCGAGTAGATGTTGCACGAGGCCCAGCGCACGTCGGCGCCCAGCGCCTTCAGCGTCTCGATCAACACGCCGGTCTGGATGGTCATGTGCAGCGAGCCTGCGATGCGCGCGCCCTTCAGCGGCTTCTTCGGCCCATACTCCTTGCGGATCGACATGAGGCCCGGCATTTCGGTCTCGGCCATGTCGAGTTCCTTGCGGCCCCAATCGGCGAGCCCGATATCCTTGACGATGTAATCCTGGGCCATGTGGCGCTCCTGAAGTGCGGCTGAAGGGGAAGCGGGCGTGTCATATCAGCGGCCCGGCACCGCCTCAACGCACCGTATGCGCATATAAGCAAGAATTTATGGGCAGATAACCCACGCTTTATGCGGAGGTGCCATCCGGCTCAATCCTCGCCGAATTTGCCCTCGATCAGGGCCGAAAGGGCGGTCATGGCCTCGACGGCCTGGCGGCCCGAGCAGGCGAGTTCGATCTCGCAGCCGATGCCGGCACTCAGCATCATCAGTCCCATGATCGACAGGCCGGAAACCTCCTGGCCCTTGAAGCCGACGCGGACGGCCGCATCGAACTGGCCGGCGGTGCGGACGAACTTGGCCGCGGCCCTGGCGTGCAGGCCGCGCTTGTTGGCGATCCCAAGGGTCCTGCGGAGCGCTCCGATACCGGCGTCGGCCGCGCCCAAAGACGCGGCTTCGCTCACGAGGCTTCCTTGGCCAGGATGCGGGAGGCGACGGTGATGTATTTGCGGCCGGCCTCCTGGGCCATGCGCACGGCCTCGGCGATCGGTCGGCTGCGGACGCTGGCGAGCTTGACCAGCATCGGCAGGTTGACGCCCGCCAGCACCTCGATGTGTGCCTGCTCCATGATCGAGATCGCGAGGTTGGAAGGCGTGCCTCCGAACATGTCGGTCAGCACGATGACGCCTTCGCCGGTGTCGCAGGCGCGGGCGCGCTCGAGGATCTCGGCGCGCCTCTTCTCCATATCGTCGTCGGCGCCGATGCAGACTGTCGAGACACATTGCTGCGGACCAACGACATGTTCGAGCGCAGCCAAAAACTCACGCGCGAGATTGCCGTGGGTCACCAGTACGATACCAATCATCCGTCCCCGCCCGATTTGTCTTGTGCGCCCTCGGGCCCCCCGGCCCCGTCGGCGTCTCGGTGGGTGAGAGTGACCGAGCGGCCGGCGCCGCGCAACCAGTCTGCCAGCGCCTCGGCGACGGCGACGGAGCGGTGGCGACCGCCGGTGCAGCCCACGGCGATGGTCAAATGGCTCTTTCCCTCTGCGTCAAAACGCGGCAGCAGGGGGCCGATCAGCCCCCTCAGACGCTCGAGGAAGGGCTCATAGTCGGGATCGGTTGCGATGAAAGACGCAACCGTCGGGTCGCGACCGGTCAATGGCTTCAGCGCCGGCACATAATGCGGATTCTTCAGGAACCGCACGTCGAACACCAGGTCAGCTTCGCGGGGCAGGCCGCGGCGGAACGAGAATGACATCACCGACAGGCGGGTCCCGAGACGCGGCCCCAGCGCGAAATGTCCGACCAGAAGCTGCTTGAGCGCATGCGGCGACAGCGACGAGGTGTCGACCACGAGGTCGGCGATATCGCGCATCCAGCCGATCTGGCGGCGTTCCTCGATAATGCCGTCGATCACCGGCCGGTCGGGCGCCAGCGGATGCGGCCGTCGCGATTCGGTATAGCGACGCTGAAGCGCCTCGGTGTCGCACTCGAGGAACAGCAGCTTCGCGTCGAGGTCGGGGCGCTGACGGAGCTTGTGCACACGGCGGACGAGTTCCTGTGGATCGAACCCGAACGTGCGCGTATCGACGCCGAAGGCCAGTGGCGGGCCGACCGTGCCGGAACTGCCGGCAGTCGAGTGCATCAGGTCGTCGAGCAGCGGCAGGGGCATGTTGTCGACCGCGACGTAACCCATGTCTTCAAACGCATTCAATGCCGTCATCCGGCCGGCACCGGACAGGCCCGTCACCAGGACGAACGGGCGACGCTCGATGGTGGTCGTCGGAGGCGAGGAGGCCAGGCTGTCCTGCATGGGAGAATGTGAGTCCATCATGCGGAGTCGATTCGCGCCAGTGCAAGATGCAACTTGACCACCGCTGAAGCCTCGAACGGCGCCAGCGCAAGCACGGGCAGGTCTACGCCCAACAGGGTCTCCGTAGTCGGCTCGGGCAGCCGCTCGACATGGCCGGTCGGCACCAGATCGACCAGCAGCGACAGCGGCGCACCCGACAGCAACTGGCCGCGTGCCAGCTTCAGGATGCCGACGCCGCGCGCCTCGATCAGGCCGGCGAGCGCGGCCGGGGCGGTAGCGAGCAGGGCGCGGCCGCGCCGGGCAATGCGGGTCTGGTCGTCGGCCACCAGGCGGCCGCCGGCCTCGATCAGGCGCAGCGCCAGATCGGACTTGCCGGCGCCCGACGGCCCGCGCAGCAACACCGCGCGCCAGGCCCGGACGGACGACTTCCCGCGCGGCCGGAGCGCCACACAGGTCGCATGGACGAGCGCCGTCATTTGCGCGCGTGGGCGGCGGGCACGCGGACCGTGAAGCGTGCTCCCAGCACCTTTCCATCCGGCGCGCGACGATTGCTGGCGGCGATCGCCCCCCCGTAGGTCTCCATGATCTGCCGGCAGATCGAGAGGCCAAGCCCCGAATGTTGGCCAAAATGCTCGGTCGGGCGCTCCGAGTAGAAGCGTTCGAAGATCGATTCGAGATTCTCCTCGGGAATGCCCGGCCCTTCGTCGTCGATCGTGACGACGAAGGGGCCGCCGCGCGGCTCGCGTCCCAGCTCGACGACGATCCGCGAGCCGGGCGGGCTGAACGACAGCGCATTGTCGATGACGTTGCGAAATACCTGGCCGTAGCGGCCATCGTGGCCGTGCGCGGCGAAAGGCGGGTTGGCGGCGAGGCGGAACTCGACGTCGACGCCGGCCTTTCGCGCGGTGCTGACGGCATAGTGATCGACCATGTCGGTCAGGAGACCGTGCAAATCGACGGCCTTCACCTCGCCGCGCATCAGTTCGGCGTCGAGCCGCGAGGCATCCGAAATGTCGGAGATCAGCCGGTTCAGCCGATTGATGTCGTCCATCACGATGGCCATCAGCTTGTCGCGACGTTCCGCGTCGAGGCCCGGCCGCGCCGCCGTCTCGATCGCCGAGCGTAGCGAGGTCAGGGGGTTCTTGAGTTCGTGCGCCACGTCGGCGGCAAAACTCTCGATGGTGTTGATGCGCTGCCAAAGCGCATCGGTCATCGAGCGCAGGGCGTCGTTGAGGTCGCCGATTTCGTCGCCGCGCTTGCCGAGGTCGGGAATCTCCGGCCGGCTCTCGCGCGCCAGCCGCACTTCGTCGGCGGCGCGCGCCAGCCGCACGATCGGCTGGGTGATGGTGCCGGCGAGGTAGAGCGAGAGCAGCACCGTGATGCCGAGCGCCGCCGCGGCGATGGTCAGCATGTCGTAGCGGACCTGCCGCAGGGAGGCTGCGATGGCGCGATTGTCGCGGGTGAGGATCAGCGCTCCCAGCACCTGCTTGTAGCGTTGCACCGGCACCGCGGCGCTCAGGATCAGGCGGCCGTCGGCGGCGATCCGTACCGCCGAGGCGTTGAACCCGCGCAGTGCGCTCGCCGCCTCGGGGTAGTCGCGCGCGGAGGGCGTGGCACGCTCGACATATTCGGGGAAGCGGTCGGCCCGAGACAATTGCCGGGCGATCCAGTCGCTCACCTGGTCCGTGACGGGAATCACGGTGACGGCAGGCGCCTCGGGGGGCGGCAGCGGGACGCTGTGGATGCGGCCGGCTTCGCTCAGAAAGTCCGAATCTCCCAGAAGGTCGCCGGTCTCGCTGAACAGGCGGGCACGCACGCCGGTCGGCCGCACCAGACGGGTCAGAAGCTGGCGCGCGGCGTCGGCGTCCAGCCGGTTGACCGTGGCTTCCCCGCCCACCACCGCGACCTCCCCGATACCTGCGGCCACCATCTCGCCCTGGACCAGCAGCGAGGCAAGTTCGGCATCGATCAGCTCGTCTTCGTAGTCGCTGAGATAGACGGCGCCCAGCGTCAACAGCGCCACCGGCACGATATTGAGCAGCAGGATGCGGCGGGTGAGCGGCGAATAGCGCCGGTCGCTGCGGCGCCGGCGCCGCAGCAGCGACGGCGTTTCCGCTGCCGGCGACGGCGCGCGCGCGCGCCACCCGGACGGCATCAGCCGGCCGAGTGCCGCCGCCAGTCGCGAACCGAACGCTTGCGGCGCAACGTGGCGCCGGCCCGGTTCAGGCGTCGCGGTATCGGTATCCAATGCCATAGAGCGTTTCGATCTGCTCGAATTCGCCGTCGACCTCGCGGAACTTGCGGCGCACGCGCTTGATATGGCTGTCGATGGTGCGGTCATCGACGTAGATCGTCTCGCCGTAGGCCGCATCCATCAGCTGGTCGCGGTTCTTGACATGGCCGGGCCGCTCGGCGAGCGACTTCAGGAGCAGGAATTCGGTGACCGTCAGGTGCACCTCCTTGCCTTTCCACGTGCACTGATGGCGGCTGGGATCGAGTACCAGCTCGCCGCGCACGATGCGCTCGGCCGCGGCTTCGCCCTTGGCGGTTCCCGTATCGGCGCGACGCAGGACGGCGCGAATGCGCTCGAGCAGCAGGCGCTGCGAGAACGGCTTGCGGATGAAGTCGTCGGCACCCATTCGCAGTCCCAGCACCTCGTCGATCTCCTCGTCCTTGGAGGTGAGGAAGATTACCGGGAAGTGCTGCGTCTTGCGGATGCGGTTCAGCAACTCCATGCCATCCATGCGCGGCATCTTGATGTCGAAGATCGCGAGGTCGGGTGGCGCCTGGTTGAGGCCTTCCAGTGCCGAAGCGCCGTCATTGTAGGTCTTGATCTGGAAGCCCTCGGCTTCGAGCAGCATCGACACGGACGTGAGGATGTTGCGGTCGTCGTCGACGAGGGCGATGTTCTTGCGCACGGCGTGGATTCTCCTGACAGGCAAGGCGGGTAGTAGTTGAATGGTAACACGACCGGGGCGTTGCCGCCGCTCCCACGATCTGCCATCGATATCCGCGAATTAAGGCCGTTTTGCCCTGAAATGATTGAAGATATGTCACGTACGGTCCGCGATCTGGTGCGCGGTCTCGATCGGGCCGCCCTCGCGACCGCCCTGCCGGCTTCTGTTCGAGGCGAAAGCGGCGCGGCTTGGCCCTATGCCTCGTTGGTACTGACGGCGGTCGACCACGACCTGTCGCCGATCCTGCTGCTGAGCGATCTGGCCGAGCATACCGGGGCGATCGCGGCCGAAAGCCGGGTTTCGCTGCTGTTCGACGGCACCGGCGGCCTCGACCAGCCGCTCACCGGCCCCAGGGTCACGCTGCTCGGGCGCGCCGCCCGGACCGCCGACCCGCGGCTTGCCCAGCGCTTTCTCGCCCGTCATCCGGACGCCGCGATGTACGCCGGCTTCAAGGACTTCCACTTCTACCGCGTCGCCCTGGAGCATGCCCATCTGGTCGCCGGCTTCGGCAAGATCCGATGGCTGGACGCAGCCGACCTGCAGCCACAAGGGGCGGCGGTGGGCCTGGCCGAGAGCGAGGCCGGCATCGTCAGCCACATGAACGACGATCATGCCGACGCCCTCCAGCTCTATGCCGGAAAGCTGCTCGGCTTGCCGGGAAGCGATTGGCGGATGACCGGGATCGACGCCGAAGGGCTCGACCTGCGACGGGGCGGGCAGGTGGCCCGACTGCCGTTCGACCAGCCGCTTGCAGGCGCCGCCGATGCCCGCAAAGCGCTGGTCTCCCTGGTCGACCGCGCCAGAGCCGCCTGATGCCGCGACGCGGGATGCTCTTCGCACATGCGAAATCTGATCCACATGATCTTCGAAACCAGCTGCCAGTGCCCCTTGCCACCCCTTTGCCACACCAGTAGCGCATAAGGTGCTATCGGATCAGCCGCACAAATCGGGAGAAACGCCGTGCATCAGGCGGGCTTCGTCATTCCTAAAGTTGGACTAGAGACGCTCGGCTTGAAAAGCCCGGGTAACGTCTATTGGAATCTCCAGGTTCCCACGCTCTACGAGGAGGCGATCCGCCGCCGCGAGGGCACGGTGGCCGACGGCGGTGCCTTGGTCGTGCGCACCGGGGTGCACACCGGCCGTTCGCCCAACGACAAGTTCTTCGTCGAGGATGACGAATCCAGGGGGCGTATCGATTGGGGCAAGACGAACAAGCCGATTTCCCCGGAACGCTATCGCGCCCTCTACAACCGCATGCTCGCCTACGCCCAACGCCGCGACCTGTTTGCGCGCGACTGCTGGGCCGGCGCCGATCCCGCCCATCGCATCGGCGTGCGCGTGATCAACGAAACGGCGTGGCACAACCTTTTCGCCCGCAACATGTTCCTGCGCCCCAAGCCCGAAGAGCTGCAGGATTTCAGGCCCGACTTCACCATCCTCAACCTGCCGGGCTTCCAGGCGGAGCCGGCGCTCGACGGGACCGCGTCGGATTGTGCCGTGCTGGTGAACTTCACCGACCGCGTGGTGGCGATCTGCGGCACCTGGTACGCCGGCGAGATCAAGAAGTCGGTGTTCACCATCCTGAACTACCTGCTGCCTGACAAGAACGTGCTGCCCATGCACGCCTCGGCCAACCTCGGGCCGAAGGGCGACGTCGCTGTCTTCTTCGGCCTGTCGGGCACCGGCAAGACGACGCTGTCGGCCGATCCGTCGCGCACCCTGATCGGCGACGACGAGCACGGCTGGGGCGAGACCAGCCTCTTCAATTTCGAGGGCGGCTGCTACGCCAAGGTGATCAATCTCTCGCGCGATGCCGAGCCCGAGATCTACGCCACGACCGAGCGCTTCGGCACCGTGCTGGAGAACGTCGTGCACGATCCGGTGAGCGGCCGGCTCGACCTCGACGACGGCAGGCATACCGAGAACACCCGTGCCTGCTATCCGCTCGAGTTCATTCCCAACGCCTCGGACTCGGGGATCGCCGGCACGCCGGAGAACATCGTCATGCTGACGGCCGATGCCTTCGGCGTGCTGCCGCCGATCTCGCGGCTGAGCCCCGAGCAGGCGATGTATCACTTCCTCTCGGGCTACACCGCGCGCGTCGCCGGCACCGAGAAGGGCGTCACCGAACCGCAAGCGACCTTTTCGACCTGCTTCGGCGCGCCCTTCATGCCGCGCCACCCGACGGTCTACGCCAAGATGCTGGGCGAGAAGATGGCCCGCCAGAACGTGCGCTGCTGGCTGGTCAATACCGGCTGGTCGGGCGGCGGTTTCGGTGTCGGCGAGCGGATGTCGATCCGCCACACCCGCTCCATGCTCCGCGCCGCGCTCGACGGCACGCTGGCGACGGTTGCTTCGGCGGCCGATCCGCACTTCGGCATGCAGGTGCCCAGCGCCTGCCCGGACGTGCCGGGCGAAGTCCTCAATCCGAAGAATACCTGGAAGGACAAGAAGGCCTATGACAGCGCCGCGCGCGAGGTCGCCAAGCGTTTCGAGGCCAATTTCGAGCAGTTCGAAAGCCACGTCGACGGCAAGGTGAAGCAGGCGGCGATCCGCGCCGCCGCCTGACCGCGGCGTCCAGGGCCATGTCCGGCCGGCCAAGGAGTCTTTCGCCTTGGACCGGAGGACACCGTATGATGTTCCGGCTTGAGCAACCTTTCTGACACCTCCCCTTCGGTCGCGGCCCCGGCGGTGGCGGCGCCGCGTCGGCGTTGGCGCCTGCCGCTGATCGCGGCGCTGGCGCTGGCGTTCGCTTCGTTGGCGCTGATTTCGGGGATCGCCTACATCGCGGTGCTGACCGGCGCCACCGGTACCGCCGAGCGGTTGCTCGTCGACCGGGCCGAGCGCGTCGTCGACGCCCAGGTGGCAATGATCCGCAGCCGGCTCGATCCCGTCGCGGACCACCTCGAATTGATCGCCGCCCTCGCTGCCGCCGGCCGCATCGACATCGATTCGCCGGTGGCGGTACGCGAGGCGCTGGCGGCAATGATGACACGCGTGCCAGCAGTCTCGGCGGCGGCATTCGCCACGCTCGACCTCCAACTCCATCGGGCCGTGCGCCATCCTGGCGGGCTGGTGACGCGCGACACGCTCTCGCTCGTCAATCTGCCGCAAGGCATGGAGCGGTTCCGCCAGTTGCAGACGTCGCACGGCACCTTCTGGGGCGCCCTGTTCTGGAGTGAAGAGCTCAAGCAGCCGGTGCTCAACGTGCGGACGCCGGTGCGCCGCATCGACGACGCCTTCATTGGCGGCCTGATTGCCACCGTGGCGGTCGGTGACCTGTCATACCTGATCGGCGACGCCAGCCAGGGCACCGAAGGCCGCTACTTCATCCTGGTCGGGCGCGACCAGGTCCTGGCCCACCGCCGTCTGGTCGATCCGCGCGGCCTGGGCCTTTCCGAAGACAAGCCGCTGCCCACCATCAAGGAAGTGGACGACCCGGTCCTCGCCAATATCTGGGATCCGCCGGTGCGCTCCGAGCGCATCGACAAGGCGCTCGGTGACTTTGGCCGGGTCGTTCGCGCCGAGGGCCGGCAGTGGGTGTTCGTCTATCGCGAAATCCGGCGCTATGGCCCCGATCCTTGGCTGGTCGGCCAGTACTATCCGCTCGAGGAAGCGACCGGCGATCTCGACCGGCTGACCAATGGCGCCATCGTCGGCGCAGCCACACTCGCCATCGCGATCATCCTCGCGTTGCTGATGGGATTGAGCATGGCACGCTCGATTCGCACCATCACTTCGGCGGCCGAGGCGATCGAGCGACTGGAGTTCGATCATCCGTTGCACAAGCGTTCGCGACTGCGCGAGATCGACGATGCCGGACATAGTCTCGACAAGGCACGCGGCGCACTGAAATGGTTCGGCGCCTACGTGCCGCATCGCCTCGTTTTCCGGCTGATGGAACTCGGCGAGGACGCGGTGGCCTCGCGCCGGCGCAACGTTACGGTGATGTTCACCGACATCGTCGAGTTCACGCCCCAGGCCGAGAACCTGCCCGAGCAGGACACCGCCGATCTGCTCAATCATCACTTCGCGCTGCTGGGCGCCTGCATCGACAGCGACCTGGGCGTGATCGACAAGTATATCGGTGATTGCGTGATGGCGGTGTGGGGCGGTCTCTCCAGGATGGAGGACCATGCCGACCATGCCGTGCATGCGGCCCTCGAGATGGCCCGGGTGCTGCGCGAGGACAACGAGGTCCGCCGTGCCTCCGGAAAGGCGCCGGTCCGCCTGCGCGTCGGAATTCATTCCGGTCCCGTGATCGTCGGCAACATCGGCGCACCCGGGCGCGTCAACTACACCGTGGTGGGCGATACGGTGAACGTGGCGCAGCGCTTCGAGCAACTCGGCAAGGAATTCATGCTGCCGGGCGATGAGGTCATCGTGCTCGCGAGCGGCGACACCATTGCCGCCATGATTCATCCCGAGGTGCTGGGCGTTCTACCCAAACCCATGTTGCGCCATGTCAAGGGACGCGATGAGCCGGAGGAAGTCTACCGACTGGTGTGAGCCGCCCGTGATGTCGTGCCGATCCGCGGCGGTGACTGCTTCGCGCGCTGGACGGCATGACGCCATCGCCGCTAGTGTATGGCGGTCGTCGGGGGACTTTTGAGGAAGGGCGGACGGGACATGAAACGACGCAACCTGCTGGCTGTTTCGACGGCAGCACTGGTACTTGGACCCGTTCACGCACTTCGGGCCCAGGCTACGAACAAGCCCTTCACGTCCGAGCAGCTCGACCAGATGCTGGCGCCGATCGCGCTCTATCCCGACGCCCTCCTGGCGCAGACCCTGATGGCGGCGGGCTATCCGCTGGAGGTGGTCGAGGCCGCGCGCTGGTCGGCAGCCAACCCCAACCTCAAGGGTGATGCGGCGGTGGCCGCGGTCAAGGACAAGAGCTGGGATGTCAGCGTCAAGTCGCTGGCGGCCTTTCCCCAGGTCCTCAAGATGATGAACGACCAGCTCGACTGGACCCAGAAGATCGGCGACGCGATGATCGGCCAGCAGAAGGACGTGGCCGAGTCGGTCCAGCGACTGCGGGCCAAGGCAGTGGCGGCCGGCAACCTCAAGAGCACGCCCCAACAGAATGTGACGACCCAGCCCGCGGCGCAGCCGCCGGGCAGCAGCACGATCGCGATCGAGCCGGCCAACCCGGAAATGATCTACGTGCCCTACTACAATCCGTCCTGGGCCTACGGGCCGTGGCCCTATCCGGCTTATCCGCCACCGTATTATCCGCCGCCGCCCTACTACGGCGCGGCGCTGATGAGCGGCTTGATGTTCGGTATCGGCCTCGCCGCCGGCGCCGCGATGTTCGGCGGCTGGAACTGGAACCACGGCAACACCTACGTCAACGTCAACCGCGCGACCAGCATCAGCGCCAACAACTTCAACGCCAGCCGTTACGCCAACGGCAATTGGACGCACGACGCCACGCATCGCGACGGCGTGCCCTATCGCGACCCGGCGCTGCAGCAGAAGTACGGTCAGAACCGGCCGGGCTCGGCATCCCGAGACCAGTATCGTGGCCAGCAGTTCGAGAACGAACTGCGCGGCGGCCAGGCCGGCCAGCGTGACGGCGCCGCCCGCTCCAACATCGAGCAGCGTGCCGGCAGCGGCGAGCGGGCCGGCGCGGGCGCCGGCGAACGCGCGGGTGGTGGCATTCGATCGGCGCCGGAGAGCCATAGCGGCGGCGCCTTCAACGGCGTCAACCGCGGCCAGGAAGTCAATCGCGAGGCCGAGCGCGGTCGCTCGTACGGCGGCGGACGCAGTTTTGGCGGCGGTGGCGGCGGCAGGTTCGGCGGAGGTCGGCGATGAGCGGTTCACTTCTTCGGCGTGGCCTCCTGACGCTGGCCCTCATCGCAGGTCTCGCCGCCGGCGCGGCGGCGCAGCACGTCGTGAAGCTGCAAGGCTTCTCCAGCGCCGACGCGGCGGCGTCGGCATTGACCGAGGCGGTCCGCAGCAAGAACTTCAAGGCGATGGCGGCGATGCTCGGCCTCGGCTGGGCCAACTTCGTGCCGACTGACGCCGGCGAGAGGGATCGCCGGCGCGCCGCCTACCTGGCGGCCTGGGACGAGGGCCACAAGGTCACCGTCTCGGACGGCACCAAGGCCGTGGTCGAGGTTGGCAAGACCGGCTGGACCCTGCCGATCCCGATCGTGAAGGACGGCGCCGAATGGCGCTTCGACGTCGAGGCCGGCCGCAAGGAGATGCTGGCCCGGCTGATCGGCCGCGACGAACTCGCCGTCATCCAGACCATGCTGGCGATCGTCGACGCCCAGCGCGATTACGCCGCCCTCGATCCGATGAAGACCGGCGCGCCGGCCTATGCCCGCCGGCTCTTGAGCTCGCCGGGCAAGAAGGACGGCCTCTACTGGGAAACCCCGGCCGGCCAGCCGCCGAGCCCGCTGGGACCGGCGGTGGCCAAGGCGCAGGCCGGCAGCAGCACGCCCGACGGCCACTACGGCTACAACTTCCGCCTGCTCTACGCCCAGGGGCCGGCGGCGCCGGGCGGCGCCCGCGACTACATCGTGAACGGCCGCATGATCGGCGGCTTCGGCGCCATCGCCTGGCCGGTGCGCTATGGCGAGACCGGGGTGATGACCTTCATCGTCAACCAGAGCGGCGACGTCTACCAGCGGGACCTCGGACCCGAGACGGCGCAGCGCGCGGCGGCCATCGTGACGTTCAATCCGGACAAGGACTGGACCAAGGCGGACATGACGCCTCCATGAGGAGGCCCATCAAGGAGAGTGCAATGATCAAGACGAAGGTCCTCGTGATGCTCGCAGCGGCGGGCATCCTCGGTGGCTGCAGCCAGAACCTGTCGGACGGCCAGACCGGCGCCATCGTCGGTGCGGCGGCGGGCACGGGCATCGGCCTCGCGACCGGCGGCAGCTTCGGCGCGGTGGTCGGCGCCGGCCTGATCGGCGGCGCGGTCGGCTATCTCGGCGGCACCGCGATCGGCAACAGCAAGTGAGCGGGAGCGCCATCATGACTTCCAGAATCCTTCTCGCCGCCGGCGCCCTGTTGGTCGCGTCCACGGCCGCGCAGGCCCAGCTCGCCCCCACGAACTTCGATCAGGCGGCCTACATCACGTGCAAGGAAGCGCACGCCATGCGGCCCGAGCCGCGCAAGATGCTGGCGACCTACCTCGCCAATCATGCCGCGGCCTATCGCGGCGTGGTGATCCCCGACGGCGAGCTGGGCGCCCAGCTCGCGCATCTTGTGCGCGGCGGCTGCACCCTGGCGCCCGACGCCTACCTGTTCACGGTGATCGACCGGGCGATCCTGGCCGAGATGTCGAAGCTGCCCAAGCGCAAGTAGCGGTGCTCAGGTCATCTTGACCATGACGTGCCTGGCGTAGGCCGGGCGTGTCGCGAGGCGCTCGTACCAGGCCTTCACGTTCGGCAGAGACGGCCGCTCGATGTCGAGCGCATACCAGCGATAGACGAAGCAGCCGACCGGAATGTCGCCCATGGTGAAGTGCTGTCCGGCGACGTAGCGCTTGCCCGCCAGCCAGCCGTCGAGCCGGCCGAACAGCCTGCCCGCGTCCTCGGCCGCCTTCCTGATGGCGGCCATGTCGCGCTTCTCCGGCGGCGTGCGCACCAGTCCCCAGAAGGCGATGCGCATGGGCTCGGAGATCGTGCTGAGCTGCCAGTCCATCCAGCGGTCGGCCTCGCTGCGCGCCCCCGGATCGTTGGGCCACAGGGAGCCCGCGGCATATTTGGCCGCGAGATAGCGCACCGCCGAATTGCTCTCCCAGACGATGCGACCGCCGTCGTCGATGGTCGGCACGACGCCGTTGGGGTTCATGTCGAGATACCATTTCTGGTCGTTGCCGCCGAACGGCCCGCCGACGTCCTCGCGCTCGGCCTTGAGGCCGCACTCGTCGGCGGCCCACAGCACCTTCTGCACATTGATCGAATTGGCGCGTCCCCAGATCTTCATTGCTTGCCGTCTCCCGATTCCTAGTGTGCGGTGGCCCAGTCGTCGCCGACGCCGGTGTCGACGACCAGCGGCACCGACAGTTTGGCGGCGTTCTCCATCACGCTGCGCGCCACGTCCTTGGTCTTGTCGAGTTCCTTGTCGGGCACTTCGAACAGCAGTTCGTCGTGCACCTGCAGCAGCATGCGTGCCTTGAGCTTGGCGCCGGCAAGTGCGGCCGGCACGCGGATCATCGCCTTCTTGATGATGTCGGCGGCGCCGCCCTGCAGCGGGGCGTTGATCGCCGCGCGCTCGGCGAAGGCGCGCATGCCCTGGGCCTTCTCGTTGATGTATTTGAGATGGATCTTGCGGCCGAACGGCGTCAGCACGTAGCCGTGCTTGCGCGCGTACTCCTTGGTCCGCTCCATGTAGTCGCGGATGCCGGGATAGCGCTGGAAGTACTTGGCGATGTACTCCTTGGCTTCCTGCTGGCCGATGCCGAGCTGGTTGGCGAGGCCGAAGGCCGAGATGCCGTAGATGATGCCGAAGTTGATCGCCTTGGCGCGCCGCCGCACCAGCGGGTCCATGCCCTTGACCGGCACGCCGAACATGTCGGAGGCGGTGATGGCATGGATGTCGTCGCCGCGCGCAAACGCCTCCTTGAGCGAGGCGATGTCGGCCACGTGCGCCAGTAGTCTGAGCTCGATTTGAGAGTAATCGGCGCTGAGCAGCTTGTGGCCCTTCTCGGCGATGAAGGCCTGGCGGATCTTGCGGCCCTCCTCGCTGCGCACCGGGATGTTCTGCAGGTTGGGATCGGTCGAGGCGAGCCGGCCCGTGGCGGCGCCTGTCATGTGATACGAGGTATGCACGCGGCCGGTCTTGGCGTCGACCTGGCGCACCAGCGCGTCGGTGTAGGTGCCCTTGAGCTTGGCGAGCTGGCGGTGTTCCAGGATCTTCACCGGCAGCGGATGGCCTTGCGCCGCAAGGTCGTCCAGCACCGAGGCATCGGTGGCCCATGATCCGTTCTTGTTGCGCTTGCCGCCCGGCAATTTTTGTTCGTCGAACAGGATTTCGCCCAACTGCTTGGGCGAGTTCACGTTGAACTCGCGCCCGGCGATCTTGTGGATCTCGCCCTCGAGTTCGCCCAGGCGCTTCTCGAAATCGTTGCTGAGGTTCTTGAGTTTCAGCGCATCGACCTTGATGCCGGCCGTCTCCATGCCCAGCAGCACCGGGATCAGTGGCCGCTCGATGGTCTCGTACAGGGTCGTCATGTGCTCGGGCACCAGCCGCGGCTTCAAGTGCCGCCAGAGCTGCATCGTCACATCGGCGTCCTCGGCCGCATAGTCGCGTGCCTTGTCGAGCGGCACCTTGTCGAAAGTCACCTGCTTGGCGCCGCTGCCGGCCACGTCGGAGAACTTTATGGTCGTCTGTCCCAGATGCAGCGCGGCCAGCTCGTCCATGCCGTGGTTGTTCTTGCCGGCGTCGAGCACGAAGGAGATCAGCATCGTGTCGTCGACCGGGCCGACCTCGACGCCATAGCGGCGGAACACGGTCATGTCGTACTTGATGTTCTGGCCGACCTTCAGCACCGCCGGGTCTTCCAGCATCGGCTTCAGCGCGGCGATCGCCTTCTCGAGCGGGATCTGCCCGTCGAGGAGCTTGCCGCCGTCCTTGTCGCCGCCATCTCCCAACAGGTCGAGCGCGCCCTGGGCCGCACCGCCCGGGGTGCGATGAGCGAGCGGCAGATAGGCCGCCCGCCGCTTCGTCGAGTTGACGTCGCCCCACGGCCCTTCGAGCAGGGCGAGCGAGACGCCGACCAGGCCTGCATTGTTGGCATCGAGCGCGTCGGTCTCGCAATCGAACGCGACCGCGCCGGCCTTGGTGGCCTCGGCGACCCATTCGGCGAGCTGCGCCTCGGTCTGGATCAACTCGTAGTCGGCGATCGTGAAGGGTTGGTTCGACTTGGCGTGCGCCGCCGGCGCCGGCTTCGGTCCCGCAGGCTCGGCCTTCTTCACCGGTGCCGGCGTCGCCGGCGGGGCCACCGGGTCGGTCGCCTCGCCCAGCTCGCCCTTGTAGCGGGCGAGCAGGCTCTTGAAGCCCTGCTGCTCCAGCCACGGCAGCAGCACGTTGGGATCGGGGGCGTGCTTGTCGAAGGAATCCGGATCGGCCGGCGGCGGCACGTCGTCCCGCAGCAGCACCAGCTTCCGGGAGATGCGGATCAACTCGGCATTCTGTTCCAGCGATTCGCGCCGCTTGGGCTGCTTGATCTCGCCGGTGCGCGCGAGCAGCGTTTCGAGGTTGCCAAACTCGTTGATCAGCAGCGCGGCCGTCTTGATGCCGATGCCCGGCGCGCCGGGCACGTTGTCGGTCGAATCGCCGGCCAGGGCCTGCACGTCGACCACCTTGTCCGGCGTGACGCCGAATTTCTCCATCACTTCGGCTGGCCCGACCTTGCGCATCTTCATCGGGTCCATCATGTCGACGCCCGGGCGGATGAGCTGCATCAGGTCCTTGTCGGACGACACGATGGTGCAGCTGGCGCCAGCCTCCACCGCCATGCGGGCGTAGGTCGCGATCAGGTCGTCGGCCTCGAAGCCCGGAAGCTCGATGCTCGGCATGCCGAAAGCGGTGGCGGCCTCGCGGATCAGCGGGAACTGCGGGATCAAATCCTCCGGCGGTTCCGGCCGTTGCGCCTTGTACTTGGGATAGATCTCGTTGCGGAAGGTGGTGCGGCCGGCATCGAGGATGACCGCCACGTGATCGACCTCGGGATCGTCGAGCAACTGCGTCAGCATCCGGCAGAAGCCGAACACGGCGTTGATCGGCGTGCCGTCCGGCCGGTTCATCGGCGGCAGCGCGTGATAGGCGCGGAAGATGTAGCCGGAGCCGTCGATCAGGAAGAGGTGACGGATCGGTTTGTTGTCGCCGTTCGCGGTCTTCGCGGGAGCCGTGGTTTTCGCCATGCCCAAGCCCTAGCACGACGGGGGCGGGAGAGGGGAGGCCGGTGTCGCGTGAATGGCGACGAAAACAAAATCCGTTTCGGAACTTTCCGGCCCGGCAACGGTCGGGCCCAAGTGCTTGATGGGGCGATGGAATCGCCATCCCGTCGGGTTCCAGGCCTGTCGCATGAAACACGACATTTTCAGGATTCGTTTCGGAGTTTTTTCGCCACCAGGTCGGCGGCCCGCTCGAGCATGCGATTTTCGGCGGAGAGCTGAAGCTCGGCCAGCTCGCGGCGTTCGGCACGGTCCTCGGCGCGGTGCCGCGCGCGGTCGAGGCGGTTCATCACGTACATCGCCAGCCGATCGTTGCGGCGCTCCACCGAGGCAACCTCGTTGCCGCGGTAGAGAATCGGCCGCCGCTCGACGTGGCCGGCGCGCAGGATGAGGTCGTCCTCTGTCATCGAAATGCGCTCCTCGACGAGGGCGTCGTAACGGAAGGCGAAGCGCGGATGGGTGGCGCGCCAGCGCTGCACGGTGCGCGGCGTGATCCCGGTGCGGGCGGCCGCCTCGGCCACCCTGCCGCAGCGCCTGAACTGGCGCAGAAAGTAGCCCTGCTGGCGCGGCAGGCTGCGCTTCTTGGCGGTGGCAGGAGGGGGCGGTGGGGGTGGCGTTTCGGGGTCCATTTCATCTCCGTTTTAGGGAGTAGGATAGGATATATAGGGATGATCCGCCTCAAGTCAAGTACAAAACAAGAACAAGCAGCATTGCAGAAATACGGTAAAGCGGAGTACTTTGATCCCGTGAAGACCACCCTGACCGTCACCGACCGCGGCACCGTCACCTTGCCGGCCAAGCTGCGCCGCGCCCTTGGCATCAAGGCCGAGGATCAGCTCATCGCGGAGGCCACGCCCGAGGGCCTGTTGCTGAGGCCGGCCATCACGTTGCCGATCGAGATCTACGGCGAGAAGCGAATCGCCGAATTCGACGCAGCCGAAGCGGAACTCGACAAGGTTCTGCGTAGCAGGCGGCCGCCGGCGCGCTGACCGTGCCGCGTGCGGAAATTTCGTGCGGATATTTCTCGACGCCAACGTGCTGTTTTCGGCCGCGAAGTCCGAGGGCGCTGTGCGACTGCTGTTGGAACTGCTGACCGCCGAGGGGCACGTTCTGTGCGCCGACGGCTATGTCGCGGAAGAAGCGCGCCGCAACCTGGCGGCCAAGGGGCCTGCGAGCCTCACAGTGCTGGCAGCGCTGCTCGATCGCCTGGAAGTGGCGCCCGCACAGGCCGATCCGGATTCGATGGCGGCGGCACGCGCGTTGCCTGAAAAGGACCGGCCGGTTCCGGTCGCGGCGGCCCGAATGACGTGCGACGCGCTGGTCACCGGCGATCGTACCCACTTCGGTCCATTCTACGGCCGCGCGCTGGGCGGCGTCGCGATCCACTCGCCACATTCGCTGGCGGAATGGTTGTTCGGCGCAAAGTGAGTCTTGAAGTGTGTCTTGGACACCGTGAGACAACCATTGTCGACTTCGATTCCGCCAGAGGGAGACGAGCGATCATGATGTCGCGGCGTGCTGCAATTGTCGGGCTATCATTGCTGGGTCTGTTGTCCATGTCGCCGGGTGCATCGGCACAGGACGTTCGCGTCATGGAGTCGGCGCCGAAGGCGAGCGCCGTGATCGAAGGCCGCAGCAGCGAGTTCTACGTCCGCTTCGACAGGCCGGTCGATCATATCCACTCGCAGCTCGCCATCACCCGCAACGGGCGGCTGGTCGAAAGGCTCGTCCCGCGCCTCGAGCCGGCGCCGGAAGTGTTGTACGCCCGCGCGCCGACCCTGCCGGCGGGCGACTACGAACTCAACTGGCGGGTGAAGACGATGACCGGAGTCGAGGTCATCCAGGGCAACATTCCCTTCACGGTGAAGCCCTAGAGTTCATGTCTTGCCGGGAGCGCGCCACTCCAGTGGCGCATCTTCTCTTGAGCATGGGCGCCACTGGAGTGGCGCGCTCCCAGCAATGAAATGTATCCGTCTAGACGAAACCCAAACGGCGGCGGCTCTCGCGGCTGGTGGCGTTCGTCAGCATTGTCACGAGCTGCGCGGCTTCTGCCGGGGCCTCGGCCTTGGTGGCGGTCGCGGCGGTATAAACCGTCGCCAGCGCGCAACCGGGCGGCAACGGGCCCACCAGGGCGATGCCCGGTGTCGAGAGGATCTCCGTGGCCTGCGTGCAGCCGATGGGACGGCGGCTGGTCGAGGCGGCGAGTTCGCGCATCGCCGTGGCGCCGTTCGGCGCCGTCTTCAGCCGCGCGGCGACTTCGTCCCGGATGCCGAGCTGCCGCAGCACCTTGTCGAAATGGATGCCGGCGGTCGCCTGCTCCGGGTCGGGAAAGTGGATGGCGTCGGAGTCGAGCAGGGCGGCGCGCAGCGCGGGGGCATCGCCGACCGGCGGCGGAGCGTCGCCTCGCCGGACGGCGATGGCGGTTTCGACCGTACCGAGGTCCGCGACCGTCGCTGCCGCGACATGGCCGTCGCGCGCGAGGTCGTCGATCAGGGCGCGGGTCAGGATCACGAGGTCGGCCGGCGCGCCGCCGAGAAGGCGGGCACGCATCGCGCCCACGGCGCCGAACGTACCTTCGATGGTGCAGCCGGTCGCGGCTTCGAACGTGGGCCGCAGCGCTTCCACCAAGCCCTGGGCGGCGCCGCCGCTCAGGATTCCGAGCTTCTTCATCCCCTTATTGGACCTTGGCGCCGGACTTCTCGATGACCTTCGCCCACTTGTCGATATCGCCCCGAAGATAGGTGGTGAAGGCGGCCGGGGTCATGGTCATGGGCACGGCGCCCTGCCTGGCCCAGGCCTCGCGGATCGCCGGTTGGGCGATGATCTTGCCGATTTCGGCGTTCAGCCGCGCCACGATCTCGGGCGGCGTTCCGGCCGGCGCCATGATACCGAGCCAGATCGTGGCCTCGTAGCCGGGCACGCCCGCCTCGTTCACCGTCGGCACGTCGGGCAGGACGGCCGAGCGCTTGAGGCCGGTGGTCGCCAGCGCCCGCACCTGGCCGGCGTCGACGTGGCCCTTCATCGCCGTTACCGCGTCGAACATCATCGAGACATGGCCGCCGATCACGCTGGCGCGCGCCTCGCCGCTGCCCTTGTGCGGGACATGCAGGATGTCGGTGCCGCTCATGGCTTTGAAGAGTTCGCCCGCCATGTGATAGGGCGTGCCCGGGCCGGACGAGGCGTAGGAGAGCTTGCCGGGCTCCGCCTTGGCCAGCGCGATGAACTCCTGCAGCGTCTTCGCCGGCACCTTGGGGTTCACGACCATCACGAGATCCGACGAATTGACCGGCGCCACGGCGGTGAGGTCGCGCATCAGCGCGTAGGGTTTCTTCGACAGCAGCGTCTCGTTGGTAGTGTGGGTGTTCGACATCATCAGCAGCGTGTAGCCGTCGGGGGCTGCCTTGGCGACGATGTCGGTGCCGATCACCGCGCCGGCACCCGGCTTGTTCTCGACGATGAATTGCTGCTTCAGGACGTCGGTCAGCGCCTGCCCGAGCTGGCGCGCATAGACGTCGGCCGGGCCGCCCGGCCCGAAGGGCACGACGATCCTCACCGGCTTGTTCGGATAGGGTTGTGCGGCGGCGGGCGCCGACAAAGCGGCGATGGCCCCGATCACGAGGCCCAGTCTCGTCAAGGCGTGCATGTTCTTCCTCCCTGATTTTGCCAAGCCTTTTGGCCAAGTCATGCCATGCCGCGGTCGGGGGCCACAATGGCGGGCGTCGGCTTTCCGGCTTTGTCTGCGACTCGGTTGCAGGATATATTGCAGGATATATATTTCCAGGAAGGATGGGCATGGACGACACCGCCCAGGCACGCGCGCTCAAGAACCACCGCAAGCGCCTGCGCGAGCGCGGCATGGCGCGCTTCGACGTGCTGGGACTTGATGTCGATCGCAAGCTGATCCGCTCGCTCGCCAAGCGCCTGGCCGCCGACGATCCCGGCGCCAAGAGCATTCGGGCGACCTTGAGCCAGGCACTCGCTCCGGAGGAGCCGAACAAGGGCGGCATTCTCGCCGCCTTGCGCCGCTCGCCTCTGGTGGGCGCCGACCTCGACGTCGCCCGCGCGCCGACACGCGGGCGCAAGAGCGTCTTGTGACCCGCTATCTTCTCGACACCAACATCATCGGGGAGACCGTCAAGCCGGCGCCGCCGCCGATGCTGACGGATTGGCTGGGTGACCAGGCCGACGAAGACCTGTTCATCTCGGCGTTGACCCTGGCCGAGCTTCGGCGCGGCGTGTTGCAGCTTCCGGCCGGCCGCAGGCGCCGCGACCTCGAGGCCTGGTTCGCCGGACCGGCCGGACCAGCCGCGCTGTTCGCCGGACGGGTGCTGGCGTTCGACGAGCGTGCGGCGCTCGTCTGGGCGCGCCTGATGGCGGAGGGTACGGCCAGGGGCCGCCCGCGCAGCGCGCTGGACATGATCATCGCGGCCGTCGCCGAGGCGAACGGCTGCGTGGTCGTCACCGCCAACGAGAAGGACTTCGCCGGCCTGAAGATCGTCAATCCGACGAAGGGCTAGTGCGACGGGTCTACTGCTGCTGCTGCTGCTGCGACTGTTCCTGCTGGCCCCAGCCCTTCTTCTCGGCGTCGAAGAACGACGCGAAGACCTTGCGGATGGTGCTCTCGGCGATGTCGCGTGTGATGAACACCACGCGGCTCTTGCGGTCGTCGCCCTCGGGCCAGGCTTCCAGCGTGGCGGGCGGGTGGAAGACGTGCTGCACGCCGTGGATGACCACGGGCTTGTCGGTGTCCTTGACGTTCAGGATGCCCTTCATGCGCAACAGGTCGGGCCCGCGGTAGGTCACCAGCGCGTCGAAGGCGGCGGCCACCGTCGACCAGCTCATCGGCTCGTCGAAGGTCATGCAGAAGGAGCGGATGCGGTCGTCGTGGCGGTTGACGTCGTGCGGGTCCTGCTCGCCGTGGCTTTCATGCTTGTGATCGTGGTCGTGCCCATGGTCATGGCCGTGATGATGGTGGCCGTGCCCTTGATCGTGGTCGTGGCTGCCCTCGTAGGCTTCGGCCTGCAGCCACTTCTTCACGTCGGCGGTCTTGCTCTCAGGATTGTAGAGGCCGGCGTTCAGGATCGCGTTGGGGTCGATGTCGCCGGTGGCGACGGTGTGGAACGGTGCGCCGGGGTTGAGATGGTGCAGGCGGTGCTTCAGCTCCTCGAGCCTGGGGGCGTCGGCGATGTCGACCTTGGTGAGCAGCAGGCGGTCGGCGACGGCAGCCTGCTTCACGGCCTCCTCGTGATTGTCGAGCGTGCTGGCGCCGTTCACGCCGTCGATCGTCGTCACCACGCCGTCGAGGCGGTAGCGCGAGGCGAGCAGCGGGTCGGTCATCAGCGTGTGCAGGATGGGCGCCGGATCGGCGAGGCCGGTAGTCTCGACCACCATGCGCTTGAACGGCGTCACCTCGCCGCGCGAGCGCTTGAGGAACAGCTCGCTCATGGTGCGCACCAGGTCGCCGCGCACCGTGCAGCACAGGCAGCCGGAGTTCAGCGTCACCATGCCCTCGTCGTCGGACTTCTCGACCAGCAGGTGGTCGAGCCCGATCTCGCCGAACTCGTTGATGATGACGGCGGTGTCGGCCAGTTCCGGCCGGCGCAGCAGCTTGTTGAGAAGCGTGGTCTTGCCGCTGCCGAGGAAGCCCGTCAGCACGGTGACGGGAATGCGCTGTTCGGCGGCGGTGCTGGTGTCGCTCATTGAATTTCCATCCTGTCGTTGCTCCCCCCTCCGCCCTTCGGGCACCTCCCCCGTCAGACGGGGGAGGGTAGGGAGGGGGTCATGCGCGCCAGAACCGCCCGGTCTTCCTGAATGCCGCCCAGGCCCGCTCCAGGCGGCGACGGCGGCGTTTCTCGCCGGACGCCACCTGCTTGGCGAGGGCCTTGAGCGGCTGCGCCACGTCCTCCGTCGGACGGGCCGCCGTCGCGAGATCGGTCAGCATCTGGGCCGCCACCGCGCGATCGTTCAAGGCGCCGAGCGCGCCCTGCAGGCGCACCGTGGCCTCGATATAGGGCTTCGCTCCGCCCGAGGCAAAGGCAGGCGCGAGAAAGGTCGCGGCGTAGCGCAGCTTCTTGATGGCGATGCGCAGCCGGTGCAGGCGCTCGGTGTCGTATTCGCGGAGCTTGCGTCCGCGGCGCAGCGCCTTGGCATGCCGCATGTCGAGCACGGCGCGGCCGAAGGCGTCGAGACGGCCGTCGGCCGAGGATGCGGGCGATCTGGCGGTGAAACTCGCCAGTCCGCGATCGAAGGCGGCGAAGCGCGCCCCCGACAGGGCCGCCCGGGCGTGCCGCAGGTGGACGTCGGCGAGACGCCTGGCAACGCGCCGGACGAGCGGCGGCACGTCGCTCACGGTCTCGGTCAGGAAGACCTGCAGGTCGCGGGCCGCGCCGCACTCGCGGGCCAGCCACTTGGCCTCGGCCGAAAGCGCCCGGACCGCCGGCCCGTGAACGGCGTCGCGGAACAGGCCGAAGGCGGCGCGCAGGCGGCGGAGCGCGACGCGGGTCTGATGGATGCCGTTGGGCCGGGCGCTTTTCAGCACGATGGCGCGATATTTCAGGAGGTCGGCATGGCAACCCGCCACGATGTGCCGCAGGGCGGTCTCGGGGTTGGTGTCGGCGCGCAGTCCGGACTTGGTCGATGGGGCCATGCCAAGTCGACGGTAGCGGCCGGGCAGAACCGGGCAACCGCAAATAACGACACTCTCATGAAGGTTTTATGTCGGTCGAGAAGGCCCGGCCGGCCGGTGGTTCGGGGCGATTCCACCGGATCGGCCCGGGTGGGCGGCCGTTTCCGGTGGCGGCAGCCGGCCCGGGTGCCCTAGACTCCTCAAATGAATATCGATGCGGCTGCCTTCAAAAAGGGCATGCGCCACCTTGCGGCCAGCGTGACCTTGATCACCACCCGGCATGGCGACCTGCGCGGCGGCCTGACCGCGACCGCGGTATGCTCGGTCTCGGCCGAGCCGCCGCAGCTCCTGGTGTGCGTCAACAAGACGGCCAGCGCCCACGACCCGATCGGCGAGGCCGGCGTCTTTTGCGTCAATATCCTGAGCCCCGCCCATCGCAAGATCGCCGAGCGCTTTGCCGGCATGGACGGCGTCGAGGGCGATGCGCGCTTCCGCGACATGGGCGACTGGTCGGCGCTCAGCACCGGCGCGCCGGTCCTCAAGGGTTGTCCGGTGTCGTTCGACTGCAAGCTGGTGACCCGCCTGTCGGCCGGCACTCACACCATCTACATCGGCGAGATCGTCGACCTCGCGCTCGATCCCGAGGCGACGGCGCTGCTCTACGCCGACGGCGCCTTCGTGCATGGCGATGCCCTGAAGCGCGCGGCAACGGCGGCGTGAGCCGACCGAGGCGGCCTGAGGCCGCAGTAGCGCCGCAGTGGCGAAGTCATTATGTTCCGCCCGCCTGCTGGGGCGTCGCCAAGCGGTAAGGCAGCGGATTTTGATTCCGCCATTCCCAGGTTCGAATCCTGGCGCCCCAGCCAGGCCTTTCACATGAGACCGGAGCGTGCAGCCGGCGCCACCCGGTCGACGGGTTGGCGGAACGCCGGCCCGAACCCGGCTTCGACGGGCCGTTGACGAGGACGATGTCGGGCCAGCGAGTCAGAGGTGCGGCCTCGTGCGCGCGGGACGCGCCGACAACACTGCCAGCAGGGCGACCAAGGCGGGTAGTGCCTGGGTGTAGAGGATCGACATCTTGGCGGTCAGCCCGCCATAGACGCCGGCCGCGATCACGCAGGCGAGGAAGAACACCTTCACGTCGCGGCGGTCACTCACCAGGCCCCACACCAGCCCGGCGGCGAGGAAGCCGTTGTAGAGGCCCTGGTTGGCGGCGAGGATCGCCGACGAGGCCGATACTTCGGGCGTCATGTTGAAGATTTCCCGGCCGACCGGATGGTTCCAGAAGAACATTTCCAGGATCATGATGCCGACGTGGCTCAGGGCGACGAAGGCCGTCAGCAGCAGTGCGATCATCCGCATGGTCGTGATTTCCCCCCGGGCTTCGCCGGCAAGCCTAGCATGTTCCGCAATGCAGGGGTGTCAGCGCCGCCGCATCGCCCGTTCGCGGGTCGTCCAGGCGCGGGCCAGCCGCGTGGCGCGGCTTTCGCCCGAGGCGAACAGATCCGGCCCGCCGCGCTCGACCTTGGCCAGCAGCGCCTCCTCGATCTCGGCATGCGGGCGGGTGCCGCCGTCGGCCAGCAGATGCTCGACCGCGACGCCGCGCTCGGCAAGGCGCCGCGACACAAGCACGGTGCGGTGGCAGTCGAGCGGCTCCTTCTCGGCGCACATCAGGCAAAGCATCGTGCCGGCGGCGTCCGCGGTCAGGCGGCCGAGCGCGTCGGCGAAGTCGGGCCGGGCGGCGAGATCGTCGTAGCTGCCGCCGCCATCGGGCTTGCCGCCGAGGGCCGCGCCTTCGTGACGATAGGCGATGCCGGCGGCGGCGAGGCTCTGCGCCAGGCGCTCGCGACCGAACTGCGGGAAGCGGCGCGAGTAGGGCGTGGAGCGGACGTCGACCACCGTCTCCACGCCGCCCGCCTTCAGGAGATCGACGAAGCGCTCGATCGGGTGGTTCGAATGGCCGATGGTCCTGATGAGGGGAGTCTTGGCGGATTTCATGATGGCAGGCGGCGCACCAGGTCGATGAAGGCGAGGGTGGCGACGGAACGCTCGTCGCGGCGACAGGCGAGGTTCAGCGGCACCTTCAGTGCCGGCCTGCCCTTGAGCCTGCGGTAGGTTACACCTTCCAGCGGCAGGCGGCTGAGCGACGCCGGCACGATGGTGATGCCGAGGCCCGCCGCCACGAGGTTGAGCGTCGACACGATGCGCGGCGCCTCCTGGCCGACGTGCGGGCTGAAGCCGGCCTGGGCGCAGGCCGCGATGATGACGTCGTAGAGGCCGCGTCCGTCGGGCCGGCGGTAGAGGATGAAGGTCTCGCCGGCGAGGTCCTTGAGCGTGAGGTCGGGACGGCGCGTGAGCTTGTGGCGCGACGGCAGCGCCGCGGCCATGTCCTCCTGCAACAGCGCGTGGACGGCGAGGCCTTCGGGATCGACCAGGCCGGAACGGATGAAGGCGACGTCGAGCCTCTCCTCGCGCAGGCCGCCCAGGAGATCGCCCGAGCTGCTTTCCTCGAGTACGAACGAGACGTCCGGCCGGGTGAGCCGGAACTCGCGGATGGCGCGCGCCACCAGCGGATGGAACGGCGCCGAAGTGGTGAAGCCCACGGCGATGCGGCCGGTCTCGCCGCGCGCCGTGCGCCGAGCCCGCGCCGCGGCGCGATCGACCGCGGCCAGCACCGCCTCGGCGTCGGCCAGGAACGAGCGGCCGGCGTCGGTCAGCGCCACGCCGCGCGGATGGCGCACGAACAGGGCGGCGTCGATCTCGCGCTCGAGCGCCCGGATCTGCTGGGAGAGCGGCGGCTGCTGCATGTGCAGCTTCTCGGCCGCGCGCGTGATGTGGCCCTCGTGGGCCACGGCGACGAAGTAGCGGAGGTGGCGCAGTTCCATAGATATATTCAATAAGTATGCCATAGACACTTACCATATATTTGAACACTGCAGTAGCCCGCCCTAGCGTGCCGGCCATGACAATCTCGTTGGCGGCAGGGCTCGGGCTCCTGATGATCGGCACGGCGTTCCTGTCCGGCATCTTCGGCATGGCCGGCGGCATGGTGCTGATCGGCGTGCTGCTGGTCGTGCTGCCGCTGCCGGTGGCCATGGTGCTGCATGCGGTGACGCAGATGGCCTCGAATGCCTGGCGGGCGGTCCTGTGGTGGCGCCACATCCGCTGGCGGGTCACCTTCTTCTACGTGATCGGCTGCCTGATCGCCGTCGGTCTGTGGTCGCTCACGCTCTATGTGCCGGAGAAGGCGGTGGCGCTCCTGATGCTGGGCTTCTCGCCCTTCGTGCTGCGTGCCATTCCCGTGCGGCTGATGCCGGCCACGCTGGGGCCGCTGCAGACGATCGGCGGTGGCGTGGCCTGCATGGCGCTGATGCTGCTGACCGGCGTGACCGGCCCGCTGGTCGACCAGCTCTTCCTGCGCTCGACCATGGGGCGGCGCGAGATCGTGGCGACCAAGGCCTCGTGCCAGGTGTTCGGCCACGGCTTCAAGCTGCTCTATTTCGGCGCCTTGATCGAACAGGCGGGCACGGTCGAGCCGTGGGTGCTGGCGATGGCCGTCGCCGCCTCGATGATCGGCACGTCGCTCGGCAAGACCATCCTCGAGAAGCTGTCGGACCTGCAGTTCCGCACCTGGGCCGGCCGGCTGATCAACGTGCTCGGCGCCTGGTATGTCGGCTACGGCCTCGTCCTTCTGGCGGGGATTGCCTAAGATGGCGCGTGTCCATCCCTCCAGGTTTCCGCAAGCTCACTGAAGCGTCCGGTTTCGCCGCGGCCAACGGGCCATGGTTCGAGAAGATCGAGAACGGCCGCGCGATCCGCGGCTTCCTGCCCGGGCCGCAGCACGCCAATGCGCTGGGCATCGTCCATGGCGGCATGCTGGCGGCCTTCCTCGATTCGGCGATGGGCGTTTCGGTCTGGCAGGCGCTGCAGCGCCGCGCGGTCACGCTCACCCTCACGCTCGACTATCTCGGGCCGGCGCGGATCGGCGACTGGCTGGAGGCGGTGGGCGAGGTGGTGGGGCACGACGAGCATGTGGCGCAGGTGCGGGGCCGGCTCTATGGTCCGCGCCACGAAGTCCTGGGCGGGCTCGGCGCGTTCTCGCTGCTGAGTCGCCACCGGACGCTCAAGACCCGGAGTTAGCGTTTGCTCAACGATGATCCGCCGCCCGAGTTCCTGAAGATCGACTTCGCGCGCGGCCGGCCCGAGCCCACCTTCAATTCCCATGTCGGCGCGCTCTACGTGAAGCGCGGCGAGAAGGGCACGCGCGACGAGTTCGTCATGGGCTTCCGCGTCCATCAGCACATGTGCAACCCGGCGGGCGGCCTGCACGGCGGCATGATGATGACGGTGGCCGACCTGGTGGGCACCATGGGCGGCGGCGCGCTGGCGGGGCTGCGCAAGTTCCTGCCGACGGTGAACATGACCTTCGACTTCGTGGCGCCGGCGCGGGTGGGCGACTGGGTCGAGGGCCGAGCCGAGCTGGTGAGGGTCACGCGCTCGCTGCTTTTCACCAACATCTACCTGACGGTGGGCGAGGAGAAGATCCTGCGCGCCTCCTCGATCTGCAAAATCCCCTCGGGCGACGGCCTCGCCTTCGGCAGGGCGCGGCTGGTGCGCGAGGACGCGGCATCCTAGCCCGGTGCCACGGACCATGACATCCCCGACCCCGCCCTCCCTGCCGAAAGCCGTGCTGTTCGATCTGCTGACGGCGCTACTCGATTCCTGGACGCTGTGGAACGCGGCGGCCGGCTCCGAGGCCGCAGGCCGCGCCTGGCGCGCCGAGTATCTGCGCCTGACCTACGGCTGCGGCGCTTACGTGGCCTATGAGGATCTCGTGCGCGCGGCGGCGCGCACGACCGGTCTCCCGGAGGTCGTCGCCGATGCGCTCGAGGCGCGATGGCTCGAGCTGCCCGTATGGAGCGGCGCCGAGGCCATACTCGACTCGCTGCAGGGCCGGACCAGGCTTGCCGTGGTGACCAACTGCTCGGTTCGGCTCGGCATGCTGGCTGCAGGGCGATTGAACACGCGCTGGGACTGCGTCGTCACGGCCGAGGAGGCCGGCTTCTACAAGCCCGACCTGCGCCCCTATCGGCTGGCGCTCGCGCAGCTCGGCGTCGAGCCCCGGGACGCCGCGTTCGTCGCCGGCTCGGGTTACGATCTTTTCGGCACGTCGGCCGTCGGCCTGCGTACCTTCTGGCATAATCGGGCCGGTCTCGTGCGCCCCGACGGCGCGCCGGCCGCCGCCCTCGAGCGGCCGACGCTCGACGGCCTTCTTCCCTGGCTCGAAGGGCACCTGCCGTGAAGCTGACAGACATCGACACGCCTGCCGCATTGATCGACGAAGCCCATATGGCCGCCAACATCGCCCGCCTGCAAGAGCGCCTGAGCGCGCAGGGCGTGCGCCTGCGTCCCCATGTGAAGACGTCGAAATGCATCGAAGTAGCCCGGCGCCAGCAGCAGGCGGGCGCACGCGGCATCACGGTTTCAACCCTGAAGGAGGCCGAGCAGTTCTTCGCGGCGGGCTTTTCGGACATCCTCTATGCAGTCTGCATCTCGCCCGAGAAGCTCGATCGGGCGCTGGCGCTCAGGCGCCGCGGTTGCGCCTTGACGATCCTCGTCGACTCGGTGGCCGCCGCACAGGCGGTCGTGGCCAAGGGCCAGTCCGAGAGGCATGCCTTCGAGGTGATGATCGAAATCGATTCCGATGGCCACCGCTCCGGCGTCCAGCCCGAGGATCCCGGGCTGATCGCGATCGGCAAGCTGCTGCATGAGGGCGGGGCCGTGGTGAAGGGTGTGCTGACCCACGCCGGCAGCTCCTACGAACTCGATACGCCGGAGGCGCTTCGCAAGCTTGCCGAGCAGGAACGCGCGCTCTGCGTGCGGGCGGCCGAGCGTTTGCGTGCGGCCGGCGTGCCGTGCCCGGAGGTCAGCGTCGGCTCGACGCCCACCGCGCTCTCGGCGCAAAACCTCACGGGCGTCACCGAGGTGAGGGCCGGCGTCTACGTGTTCTTCGACCTCGTGATGGCCAATGTCGGCGTCTGCACGCCCGATGATGTTGCGCTGTCGGTGTTGACGACGGTGATCGGCCACCAGCCGGAGAAGGGCTGGGCGATCGTCGATGCCGGCTGGATGGCGATGAGCCGCGACCGCGGCACGCAACGCCAGAAGACCGACTACGGCTATGGCGCGGTATGCGATGCCGACGGCCGGCTGATCGATGGCCTCCTGGTCTCGGGCGCCAACCAGGAGCACGGCATCGTGTCGCGCCGCGACGGCCAGGGAGACGCAAGCATCGTCCAGCGTTTCCCGATCGGCACGAGGCTGCGCATCCTGCCGAACCATGCTTGCGCCACCGGTGCGCAATTCCCCAGCTATCGCCTGGTGACGCCCGCCGGTGCTTCCCGCGAGTGGCCCCGCTTCCAGGGCTGGTGAGGGTATTCCTCGCGAACGGGTGTCCGCTTCGCTCTATGCAACGGGCGTCCACGGATGGTCGGGGAAGTAGCGCGCCATCATGCGCGCCACGTAGGCGACCAGATTGGCGTGGCCCTCGGCCCGCCGGCGCAAATCCGACTCGAAGAAGGGTGTGAGAATCCCGGCAAGCGAACCGAAGGCGGTGGCGTCCAGGCCCACCGGGCGGTCACCCATCAGAAAGGGCTTGTCGCCGAGCAGGATCGAGAGTGCCCTCAGGGAGCGGTCGCCGAGTTCGACGACCTCGTCCGGCGCGTGGCGGCCGGCGCCCTGGGCCTTCAGATTGGCGGTGACGACGCCCAGCACTTCCCGACGCAGCGCCTCGGCGACGTCTTCCGGAGGGCCGTCGAAGAAGTGCGCCGGACCCTTGGCGAAATTCTCCGGCAGCAGCCATCGTGCATAGACCAACGGGCCGTTCAGGTGGTTCTCGATCATCCGTTCGATGGCCCAGGCCTCGGCGCGTTGCCGTGCATCGAGACCCTCGTCGAGATCGACGCCGTAGGTCTTCTCGATATGGGCGCGAATGAAGGTCGAGTCGGCAATCAGTGCGCCGCCGTCGGAGATGAAGGGGAGCTGGCCCTTGGGCGATGCGCCCGGCGTGGCTCGTTCCTTGGCGAAGGGCAGCCCGGCCATTTTGAGCTGCACTTCGGTCTTGGTGACGAATGGACTCACTTCGGGCAGGCCGAAGCCGGCGCCGCCGCCGAACAGGGTGATAGTGGGGATCATGATGTGTCTCCGTTGTGATCGATGCCCCCTTGTCTAATCGCCCCCTGCTGCCATCGTGGTGGCAGCATGAGACGCGCCGACAGACTTTTTCAGATCATCCAGATACTGCGTCGCTCGCCGCGCCGACCGATCACGGCCGACGCCATCGCCCGCGAACTCGAGACGTCCCGGCGCACGGTCTATCGCGATATCGCCGACCTGATGGGCCAGCGCGTGCCTATTCGTGGCGAGGCGGGCACCGGTTACGTCCTCGATCGCGGCTACGACCTGCCGCCGCTGATGCTGACCGAGGACGAGATCGAGGTTGCCGTGCTCGGCGCCCAATGGGTGGCGGGTCGGGCCGATCCGGCGCTGGCCCGGGCCGCCCAGGATCTGGTCGCCAAGATCGCCGCCACGGTGCCCGAGCGGCTGCGCCCCCATGTTCTCGAGCCCGCGTCGCGCGCGCCACCGGCCTGGAATGCGCCGGTCGACGGCCTCGACATGTCCAAGACCCGCGCGCACATCCGTGCCGGCTGCAAGATCACGTTCGCCTATCGCGACGAGTCCGACCGCGAGAGCCGGCGCATCGTGTGGCCGGTCGCCATCGGCTACTTCCAGACCGTCCGGCTGCTGGTTGCCTGGTGCGAGCTACGGCGCGACTTTCGCAACTTCCGCACCGACAGGGTGGTGGCAGCGGAGTTCCTCGACGAACGCTATCCCGAGCGCCCCGCCATATTGCGCGCCCGATGGCAGCGATCGCTCGCGCTCGAGCGACGGTGTCGGTCCGACAAGGCTGCGACCTAAACCGTCGCGCCGAAGTCGCGTGCAAGCGTGCGCCGCCCGGAATCGGTCAGTCGTACCGTGCGGCCGCGGCGCAGCTTCTCGGCCCAGCCCTTCTTGAAGAACGTATCGGCGATGGCCGAGCCCAGCGCGCCCGAGATGTGCGGCCGACGTTCGCTCCAGTCGAGGCACTGGCGCGCGAAGTGGCGCGTGCTCGCCTGGCGCGCGCTGCCGAGGTCGACGCCGACCCGTGCGCAGAAGAGTTCGCCCGACGGGGTGAGCCTCCAGTCGCGCGACCCCTTGGGCTCGAGGTGGCCGTGCTGAGTGAGCGAATCGGTGACCGCGATGCCGACCTGGCCCGCAAGGTGGTCGTAGCAGGTGCGGCAGAAACGGAGATCGGGATCACGACGCCACGCCGCACTCCTGGAGGCCGGCTGGGCACGCGTGCCCGCCAGGGCCATCAACGATTCGATGGCATGGGCCACGTCGGGCGACGCCAGGCGATAGAAGCGGTTGCGGCCCTGGGCGCGGGCCGCCAGCAGATTGGCTTCGGCCATGCGCCCGAGATGGCCCGAGGCGGTTTGGGCGGTGACGCCGGCGGCCAGCGCCAGGTCGGACGCGGTGTGGGCGCGGCCGTCCATCAAGAGCGACAGCATGGCGGCGCGCGCCGGGTCGCCCATCAGGGCGGCGACTTCGGACAGGGCGTTCACGGTGGTCATGGCGAGAATTTACGCCCCGGCGGGAACGTCTGCCACGGCCAATGCTTCGGTGGTCACCGAAGTATCATATCTTCGGGCTCGCGCACCGTCCGGAAGAGTCAGCGCCACTTCGGATTGGCGATGGCGATCTTGTCGGCGATGGTGGCCTCGAGGTGTGCCATCAGCGCGAGGTCGCGTTCGTCGCGCGTCCCGGCGCGAAGCTGGCGGGCGAGTTCGCGGTTGAGCTCCTCGAGCGTGCCGTCGTGGCCGAGCAATTCTGCAAGCCGCGCCCGCTCGCGCGCATCGGCGGCGGGGCCCAGCAGCACCTCGCGGCCGAGGATGGCGAGGGAGTTCGCGGCGACGCGCATCTGGAAGCCCAGCCGCGGTTCGGCCTTGTCGAGCGCAGGCGTCGCCTCCTCGCGCAGGAAATCGGCGATGGCGGCCAGCAGCTCGGCGGCCGTGGGGCGGTCCTGCGCCATGCTCAGGCTTCCCGTTTCAGCAGTTGCAGCAGATCGACCTCGGTCTCGACGGCACGGCGACCGATCGAGGCATGCTCCATCGACCTGATCGAGCCGGAGAGATGCTTCCATGCCTGGTTGAGGCAGATGATGCCCCAATGCACGGTGCCGAAGACCTCCCACCAATGGGCGCGGCCGGGATCGACCCGGGGGCCGCCGGCACGCTCGTAGGCGGCCCACAATTCCTCACGGCTGCCAAAACCGCCGGCCGGCTTGTCGACGGCGCCGAAGCGCCAGCTCTTCACGCACAGCCAGCCGAGATCCTCGATCGGGTCGCCGAGATGCGCGAGTTCCCAGTCGAGGATCGCCGTCACGCCCGTGTCGTCGGCGAGATAGTTACCGGTGCGATAGTCGCCGTGCACCAGGACCGGCCGCGCCAGCGGCGGCGGCTTGCGCCGGTCGAGCCAGGAGAGGGCGAGTTCGAACACCGGCTGCGGCTGGTCGAGCAGGTCGAGCGAACGGCGCAGGCCCGCGATATGGTCGGCCGCTTCGCGACGCACCAGCGGCGGCAGGGTCGCGGGATCGGTGGCATGGATGCGCGCCAGGATCTCGCCGAGCTGGGCCGCGATCTTGCACCGCGCTCCGTCGTATTGGGCATCGCGCAGCAGCTTGCGGGCGATCGCCGTGCCGCCCACGCGCTGCATGACATAGGCCTCGCCCAGGCCGTCGTCGGGGCGGAGCTCGAACAGCACCTCGGGAGCCCGTACGCCGGCCTTGTGGGCGGCGGCCAGCACACGGAACTCGGTGGCGCGGTCGATGGCGATGGAGCGTTCGCGCTCGGTCTTGCCCTGCGTCGGCGGGTCGCGGCGCAAGACCAGCTCTTGGCGCGCGCCGGCGACCACGGCGTCGAAACTCCAGGTCTGGCGCGAGGCGCCCCCCGACTGGCGGCGGAGCCCTTCGATGACCGCTGTGCCGCCGAAATGGCGGCCGGCCGCGACGGCCAGGACGGCCGCGACATTTTCCGATTCGGTCGGCGTGTGAACGGTCATTCACCGGACTGTGGCACACGGCCCGGCGCGTGGTAAGAGGTCGGCCCTCACGTGGGGAGAACAAGACTTGGCGCAGTCCCTTTCGGCCATGAACGGCCTCTATCTCGAAGACCTCAAGGTCGGCATGTCGGCGATGTTCGGCAAGACCGTGACCGAGGCGGATATCGCGGGCTTCGCCGGCGTCTCGGGCGACACCAACCCGATCCACCTTCATGACGGCTTCGCTCGTACCACGCGCTTCGGCCAGCGCATCGCCCACGGCATGCTGAGCGGCAGCTTCATCTCGACGGTGATCGGCACCAAGCTGCCCGGCCCCGGCGCGGTCTATATCTCCCAGACCATGAATTTCCTGGCGCCGGTGCTGATCGGAGAGACCATCACCGCGGTGGCCACCATCACCGCCATCGACGAGAAGCGCCGGCGGGTAACGCTGCAAACCCAGTGCTTCAATGGCGACAAGGTCGTGATAGACGGCGAGGCGACGGTTCTGGTGCCCCGGCGCGACGTTGCATGAGGCAGGGCATGAGTCCGGTCTTCGACGATTGGCGGTCGGTCCCCGCCACCTGGAAGGGCGGGGCCGTGGCCCTCGGCAATTTCGACGGCGTGCATCGCGGTCACCAGACGCTGCTGGCGCAGACGGTCGCCGAGGCCAGCGCGCTCGGGGCGCCCGTGGTGGCGCTTACCTTCGAGCCGCACCCGCGCCGCTTCTTCGTGCCCGACACCGGGCCGTTCCGCCTCACCCTGCCGCCGGCCAAGCTCAGGCTGCTGGCGCAATACGGCGTGCAGGCCGTGCTCGCCCAGCGCTTCGACGCTGCGTTCGCGGCGCTGTCGGCGGAGACCTTCATCGCCGACGTGCTGCTGGCGGGGCTGGGCGCGCGCCATGTCGTCTGCGGCTACGACTTCACCTTCGGCACCCGCCGCAGCGGCAACGTCGAGCGCCTGCGCGCCGAGGGCAAGACCCGCGGCTTCGGCGTCACTGTGCTCGAGCCGGTGACACGCGAGGGCGAGATCTATTCCTCGACGCGCATCCGCGAGGCGCTGCGGGCCGGCTGGGTGACGGAGGCGGTCGGCCTGCTCGGCCATTCGTGGGAGATCGAGGGCACGGTCGAGCTGGGCGACCAGCGCGGCCGCACGATCGGCTTCCCGACCGCCAACGTGGCGCTGGGCGAGCACCTGAGGCCGCGCTTCGGCGTCTATGCCGCGCGCGCCCTTGTCGACGGCACCTGGCGCAACGGCGTCACCAACCTCGGCCGGCGTCCCACCTTCGGCAAGCTGCAGGAGAACTTCGAGGTCCACCTGTTCGATTTCACGGGCGACCTCTACGGCCAGACGCTGCGGGTGGCGCTGGTCGACTTCATCCGGCCGGAGATGAAGTTCGCTGGCCTCGATGCGCTGAAGGCCCAGATCGCGGCGGATGGCGAGGCGGCAAAGCGGGTCTTCGCCCAGCAGGCCTAGCTAGGAATGGGGGGACTGCAGGTGCGCCAGAAGCTCCGCACCAGTCTCTGCCAGCAATGCCGTGAATGCTGGGGAGGTCGGACCGCCAATCAGCCACTCTGCATAGGCCAACCAAACCTTGGCGCCGCGTCGCCGCGCTACCGCTGCGGCTTCCTCGGCCGTCGCCCGCGCTCGTTCGGCAAGGCCTGCGCGCAGCTGGACATAAGCCAAGTCGCCCAGCATGCGCGCTTCGTTCTCCAGACCTGCCTGACGCTGGCGCGCCAGACGTAGCGCGCCGCTTAGGGTCGTCGTCGCTTCGGAGAATTCGCTTCGCATGGCCTGTCCCAAGCCAGCATAAGCCCGGCCATAAACCATGAGATAGGGATTGCCACTCTTTTCGCCCAGGCGATAGGCGGTCGCGCTGTGCTCGGTGGCGAGCGTGACGTCTCCAGTGCCCCAGGCGACGTCAACCATCGTTGCGTGTGCCTGCAGCCGATGCAGCACGTCCACCATCGATTCGTCGGCCGCAATCAGTTCGGCGGCAAACGAACGGGCCTCAGCATAGCGGCCCATCATGGCGAGGGTCTGGCCGCGCATGCCCTTGACCCAGATTTCCACCCGGAAACCCAACGTCTGCTGGTCCAATTCCTCGACCTTGTCGACATTCGCAAGCGCCAAGTCATTGTCAGCGAGGGCGGCGCGCAGGTCACCCGCGAGCCGCAGCGCGTGGCACCTGATGGTTGTCAGCACCGTTGCAAGGCCGGCGTGCTCGAGCGGATCGAGCATGGCGCGCGCCTCACTCACCTTGGCGACATAATCGACAGCCGAACCAGTGCTGCCCAGCGCTCGGCCGTAGGCGGCGGTGACCAGCATGATTGCCCGCATGTCGCCGAGGGAACGCGCAATCTCCAGCGCTTCGGTATAGTAGGGCTCGACGTCAGCCGCCGTCAGTCCCTCGCGCCAGGCAAAGTTCACGATCTGGCCGCTTGCCATCAGTAGGGGATAGCGTGCCGGCCCTTCCAGCGGCAGGCCGAGCAACAACCGGCGCACGCGCTTCCACGCATCGAGCGCCTGGGCCGGGTCGCGCGTGCCGTGCCACATCGCGGCCTTCATGTTGTACGACGCGGCCTGCGGCAGGTTTCCCGCTTCCTCGAGGTGGTAGGCGATGAAGCCGGCTTGCGCACCGCCGGGGTCGGGCAAGGTCTTTTCCAACTCGGTGGCGACGGCAGCATGCAGGGCACGCCGGCGGTCAGATACGAGGGAGCGGTAAACCACCTCCTGGAGCATTGGATGCTTGAACGCGAACGTGCCGGCGGGCGGCCCGCCGGTTTCATAGACCAGTCCGGCTGCCGATAGGCGGTGCAGCGCCATGCTCACCACCGATTCCGCGATCCCCGCGACATGCTCCAGAATTGGCGCCATGAATTCGCGACCGATGACGGCGGCCGTCTGTAGCAACGAGCGTTCCATCTCGGGCCGGCTGTCGACGCGGGCCGCAACGATTGCCTGCACGTTGTCGGGGATCAGCCGCATGTCGGGCGCGCGCAACAACCGGTAGGCGCCCGCCTCGCCCGCGAGGTGACCGCTGTCGGCGAACTTGCGCACCAGCTCCTCGATGAAGAACGGATTGCCGCGCGCCCGGTCGGCGATCAGCGGCAGCAACGACGCCACGGACTCGTCGTCGCCCAGAAGGTGGGCCGCCAGCGCATCGGCGGCGGTCTGGCGAAGCGGTGCGAGGGAGATCTGGTCATAATGGTCGCCGCGCATCCACCGTGCGGCGTAGCCGGGCCGGAAATTGACCAGCAGCAGGAGACGAGTGCCGACTAATGCCTTGGCCAGCACTTCGATCAGCGATTCGCTACCTGAGTCCATGAAGTGGAGATCCTCGAGCAGGATGACCGCCGGCGTGGTCGCTCCGGCCGCACGCGCAAGGCGGCGGAAGAGCGCCTCGAGACGGTCGCGACGGGTTCCCGGATCCATTTTGGGCAGTGCGGGGCCGCCGGCGCCAATGCCGAGGAAGTCTGCGAGCAGCGGCAGTTCGACCTCCAAAGCGGGATCGATGCGTTTGAGCACCTCAGCCGCCTTAGACCGGCTCCGCTCGGCAAGATCGCCCGGGGCGATCTCGAAGAACGCCTTGACGATGTCGATGACCGGCTCGAACGGCGTGGCACGGCTGTGCGCCAACGCCCGCCCTTCGAGCACGCGCACACCCCGCGCGCGGCATCGCTCGGCGAATTCGAACGCCAGGCGACTCTTGCCGACGCCGGCCTCGGCCACGACGCCCACCGCGCATCCATCGCCCTCGGTCGCGCGCTCGAGGTTGCGTTCGAGCATGGCCAACTCGGCGTCGCGGCCGACGAAGCCCGAGCGCTCGCGCTCGAGGCTAAATCTCTGGCTGGTCGGGCCGCGGCGCAGGCCGGTCAGCAGGAACACTTCCAGCGGCGCCGACATGCCGCGGATCTCCCGTTGGCCCATCGACTCGACGGAGACGAATTGGCGGGCGCCGCGCAGGGTCGTCGGCGAGATCGCGATCTCCCCCAAGGGCGCCAAGCTCTCCAGCCGGCTGGCGATGTGAACAGTGATACCGGTGGCGTCGAAGTCAGTCGAGAAATCGGTGGCCACGGTGCGCGCCAGCACCTCGCCCGAATGGATGCCGACGCGGATGGGAAGCTTGTCGCCGGGCAAGGCTTTGGTCGACGCCTGCATCGCCAAGCCCGCGCAGCAGGCCCGCACGGTGTGGTCCTCCTGCGGGGCGGGCGCACCGAACAGCGCCATGATGCCGTCGCCCTGAACTTTGACGACCGACCCCTCGAAGCGGTGCACGGCGTCCTGCATCGCCTCGATCGCGGGGGCGAGTCGCTTGGCCGCTTCTTCCGGATCGAGCCGCTCGATCAGCTCGGTCGAGCCCGAGACGTCTGCGAACAGTACGGTAATTTGCTTGAGTTCGCCGCCGCTGGCTGGTGCCGTGCTGGCGGCGGGCTTCGCTACGAGCGCCGTGCCGCACTGCCCGCAGAATCGGGCAGCGGGCGGATTGGGATGTCCGCAAGTACAGAGAATGCGTCCCAATACCGTGCCACATACGATGCAGTACCGGCTGTCTGGCGCATTCTCGGTCTCGCAACTCCCGCAACGCATTGCGCCCTCGACGATGCAACAGGATTCAAGCTACCTGTCCCGACAACAATGAAACCGAAACATCGTTACAGCTTCCCCGGTCGGTCGGCGGCTGGGAAGCAAGCCCGCCGACGCCACTCCGCTTCCGCGGTGGCTAGGATTTCTTTTTCGCTTTTGCTGCGCGCCTGGCCTGCACCATTTTCTTTATTGCGGCCTTCATCCTAGTGGCTTCAACGGTTCGAACCGTAATCAACAGCGTATAGCTATTGGAAGCTCCGACCTTTTGTCCCTCATCGACTGCGATCGTATCGCTCGGAACGACAGTAAGTACGATCTCCTTGCACTTGGAGTCGTCTAGGCCCTGCCATATCAGGTGGGATAGTTCAGTGCCTACGTCACTTTGCACGCTAGACGCTGCAACAGCATTCGGATGGAATTGGCTTAAGGTCGTCGATGGTGCCGAACTCAGGGCGTCCAGCCAATTCCACCACTTGCCATTATGTGATTCGTCGTCATCGTCATCCATAGGATCGACTCTGACGTTCTCATCCTTGGAAATCTGGTTCAGTGATTTTCTGTCCGGGCCGCCCTTCTTGAAGAGCTTCTTCTTGCCCGGCTTCTTCCATTTATCAATTCTTCCACCGTTGTCCTTGGTGGCGAAGTGCGAGTTGATCCTCGCGACCATCTTGATCGTTTGAGGTGTATTGAAATAGAGACCCATGCTGTCCCTCCCGCCGCACGCTGCTCCAGTTCGAAATGACCTAGGCGCGCCAAAAATTAGCACGCCGCGAGCGAAAATCTACTGTATTGCGGCAATGCGATCGAGTTCGTCCAATCCGCGATCGAAGGTTCTTACTGCTGCAGCGTGGCCGCAAATTCTAGGCAGCCCGATATCACGCGCCCACTCCGTCGCGCGCTCTTCGCTGCTAAGCCATCTATGATATCTGAGCGATGGATCGCCCCCAAGGTGATGGCCGGTCTCGTGTGCGAGGGCCACGGCAAGACCAGCACGGCTGATCTTCCGGTGACGCACCAAGCCTCCATACAGGCGCACCCTTTTTTGGGCGCCATCCAGGAATGCCTGTGAATTCGCGAGGTCTACGCTGAGATCCATGTCGTACGTCAGCTGAGGAAAGGCGCTCTGAAATACCCGGATCAGTGCTCTCGCTCTTCTCTTTGGCCATTGTGCATTCTTCGGCCAGAGCAGGTGGCGAGGCACGGGTGGATCGAACAACGGCATTCATTTGATGATGGCAGCGGGATCTGGTCTCTGCAATTCAAGCAACTACGGCTCCTTGACCCTCCTGACTCCCGTCCCTAGATTGCCCGCCCTATGTCTATCGGGGCCCTTCAGGAGCGAATTATCCGCCCGGTCCGCTGACCGCGGCCGGGTTGTCCTGCCTGTTCGTGGCTGCCGTTCCGGCTGCCGCCCACTGCTCCTTTTGCACCGAGTTTCTTGTGACAACTGACTATAAGTCCAGCGTTTTCCTGCCCAAGACCGACTTTCCCATGCGCGGGGGCCTTCCCAAGAAGGAGCCCGAGCTGCTGAAGCGCTGGGCGGACATGAAACTGTGGGATCGCCTGCGCGCCGAGAGCAAGGGCCGGCCCAAGTTCGTACTCCACGACGGTCCCCCCTACGCCAACGGCAACCTCCATATCGGCCACGCCCTCAACAAGATCCTAAAGGACCTGGTCAGCCGCACCCAGCAGATGCTGGGCAAGGACAGCCACTATGTCCCGGGCTGGGACTGCCATGGACTCCCGATCGAATGGAAGATCGAGGAGGAGTACCGGGCCAAGAAGCAGGACAAGGATCAGGTGCCGGTGGTCGAGTTCCGCCGCCAGTGCCGCGCCTTCGCCGATCACTGGATCGGCGTGCAGCGTGAAGAATTCAAACGCCTGGGCGTCGACGGCGACTGGGACAACTACTACTCGACGATGAAGTACGAGTCCGAGGCCACCATCGTGGCGGAGCTCGGCAAGTTCGTCATGAACGGCGGGCTCTACAAGGGCTCCAAGGCCGTTCTGTGGTCGGTGGTCGAGAAGACCGCGCTGGCCGAGGCGGAGATCGAGTATCACGACCATGTCTCCGACACGATCCACGTGGCCTTCCCGGTGGTGAAGTCGCCAGGCGGCAAGCTCGACGGCAGCTCGGTCGTCATCTGGACGACGACACCCTGGACCATCCCGGGTAATCGTGCGCTCGCCTACGGGCCCGAGATCGACTACGCGCTGGTCGAGGTCGAGACGGTGGCCGAGGGCGGCAAGGCCAGGGTCGGCGACAAGATGGTGCTGGCCAAGGAGCTGGTCGCGGCGACGGCCGAGGCGGGCAAGTTCACCGCCAGGATTCTGGCCGACGTCGCCGCCGCCGATCTCGAGGGCGTGATCGCGGCCCATCCGCTGCGCGGCCAGGGCTACGAGTTCGACGTGTGTCTGCTGGCGGGCGACTTCGTGACCGCCGATGCCGGCACCGGCTTCGTGCACATCGCGCCGGGGCACGGCGCCGACGACTACGAACTCGGCGTCGCCAATGGCGTGGAAGTGCCGGACACGGTGGCCGAGGACGGCACCTATTATCCGCACGTGCCGATGTTCGCCGGCAAGCGCGTCTATACGCCGGAAGGCAAGAAGGGCGACGCCAACCGCACGGTGATCGCCGCGCTCGACGCCACGGGCAGGCTGCTCGCTTCGGGCCGCATCACCCATTCGTATCCGCATTCCTGGCGATCGAAGGCGCCGGTCATCTTCCGCAACGCGCCGCAATGGTTCATCGCCATGGACAAGCCGATCGCCGAGATCGGCGGCACCTTGCGCGAGAAGGCGCTGGCCGCAATCGACGCCACGCGATTCGTGCCGCCGGCCGGCTACAACCGGCTGCGCTCCATGATCGAGACGCGGCCCGACTGGTGCGTGTCGCGCCAGCGCGCCTGGGGCGTGCCGATTGCTGTATTCGTCGACAAGAAGACCGGCGAGCCGTTGCGCGACTCCGAGGTGATGGGGCGCGTCGTCGAGGCCTTCAGGGCCGAAGGCGCCGATGCCTGGTTCGAAAGCCCGCCCGAGCGCTTTCTCGGCAACAAGTACAACGCCCGGGATTTCGAGCAGGTCACCGACATTCTCGATGTCTGGTTCGATTCCGGCTGCACCCATGCCTTCACGCTCGAGGGCAATCCCGATCTCAAGTGGCCGGCCGACCTCTATCTCGAGGGTTCCGACCAGCATCGCGGCTGGTTTCACTCCTCGTTGCTGGAGAGCTGCGGCACGCGTGGCCGCGCCCCCTACGACGGTGTGCTGACGCACGGCTTCACGCTCGACGAGCAGGGCCGCAAGATGTCGAAGTCGCTGGGCAACATCACCGCCCCGCAAACGGTGTGCGACCAGTACGGCGCCGACATCCTGCGCCTGTGGGTGGTCGGCACCGACTACACCGAGGACCAGCGCATCGGTCCGGAGATCCTGAAGCACCAGGCGGAGGCCTATCGGCGGCTGCGCAACACCTTGCGCTACCTGCTGGGCAGCCTCGACGGCTACAGCGCCGCCGAAGCGGTGGTCCATGCCGACATGCCGGAGCTCGAGCGCTGGGTGCTGCACCGGCTGGCCGAGCTCGACGGGCTGCTGCGGCGCGCGGTCGACGACTTCGACTTCCATACCATCGCGACCGAACTGCACAATTTCTGTGCCGTCGATCTGTCGGCGTTCTATTTCGACATCCGCAAGGACGCGATCTACTGCGACGCCGCCGCCTCGCTGCGCCGGCGCGCGGCGCGGACGGTCATGGCCGAGACTTTCTCGTTCCTGACCGCCTGGCTCGCGCCCATCACCTGCTTCACTGCCGAGGAGGCGTGGCTTGCCCGGCCGGGCGACATGCCGGACGGCCAGGCCGACAGCGTGCACCTGCGCGTCTATCCTGCGATCCCGGCCGCCTGGCTCGATGCCGCGCTTGGCGAGAAATGGAAGACCGTGCGGACGTTGCGCCGCGTCGTCACCGGCGCGCTGGAACTGGAGCGCGCCGAGAAGCGCATCGGCTCGAGCCTGCAAGCCGCCCCGCACGTCCATGCCGGCACGGCGTTCATCACGGCGCTGAAGGGCCTCGACCTCAGCGAGATCTGCATCACCTCGGGCGGCGACCTGATCGAGGTGCCGGACGGCTCCGTGCTGCCGTCAGGCGCCTTCGCCCTGTCCGACGTGGCCGGCGTCGCCGTCACGCCGGCGCTGGCGGCGGGTGTCAAATGCGCGCGCTGCTGGCAGGTATTGGAGGAAGTGGGCAAGTCGGCCGCCCATCCGCTGCTCTGCCGGCGCTGCGAAGAGGCGGTGACGGCGTGAGATTCCCCCGATGAGGCGCCTTCAATACCAGGCGATGGCTCTGGTCGTCCTGACGGTGGTGCTCGACCAGCTGTCCAAGGAACTGCTGCTGGGCTACCTGTTGAAAGCCGGTGCGGCCGTGTCGGTGGTCGACGGCTTTTTCCGCTTGGTCGTGGTGTGGAACCCGGGCGTCAGCTTCGGCATCCTGGGGGGCGACCGCGCCCTGCCGCCCTGGGTCCTGTCGGCAGTGGCCGTCGCCGTCTGCATCGCCCTCTTCATCTGGCTGCGACGAACCGACCGGCCGCTCCACGGCTGGGGCATCGGCCTTGTCATCGGAGGCGCTATCGGCAATGTTATCGACCGCGCCCGGTGGGGAGCGGTGTTCGATTTCGCTGATTTCCATATTGGCCAGTGGCATTGGCCGGCGTTCAACGTCGCCGATTCGGCGATCGTTGTCGGCGTCGGGCTGATGCTCATCGACTCTCTCATCGGCGAAAGACAACGCGCGCCCTGATGCGGCCATGATCAGCGGACAGAAGCGGACCCCGAAGGACGGACGATGCAACGGACAAGCATAATCCCGGTGACACTCCTCGCGCTCGGCGCCCTCGCGATGGGCGGCTGCAGCGCCTTCGAAAACCTGGGCGGCGGCAAGAAGATATCGCCCGACGAGTTCAAGATCGTCTCCCATTCGCCGCTGACCATGCCGCCGAATGCCACCTTGCGCCCGCCGCGGCCCGGCGAGCCCAGGCCGCAGGAAGTGACGCCGGCCGAGCAGGCCCGGGAAGCCCTGGCACCTCAGACCGCCGGACGCTCGCAGCGCGGTGCCGGCGGCAACGCGCCGCCGAATCCCGGTGGCGCTTCCGAACAGGCGTTGGTGGCCAAGGCCGGCCAGGGTGGCATCGATCCCAACATCCGCAGCCGCGTGAACCAGGACACACGGACGATCAACGACGACGACAAGAGCTTCGTCGACTCCTTGATTTTCTGGCGAGACGCGCCGCCGACGGGCGTTTTGCTCGATCCGACCAAGGAGCAGCAGCGACTGCGTGACGCCCAGGCGGCCGGCCAGACCCCGGCGGGGGCGACGCCCACGATCACGCGACGCAAGCGCGGCCTGCTCGAAGGCATCTTCTGAGTGCTCTGACACCCCGCCGCCGCGCCCTGCTCGGCGGCCTCGTCGCAAGCGCGGTCTGCTCGCCGGCGTTCCCGGCACTGGCGAAGCTGTTCACGGTCGCGCGCCGACAGTCCGAAACCTTCACGCTTCCCAACGGCCTGCGGGTCGTCGTGCTGCCGTCGCGCCGCGCGCCGATCGTGACCCAGGTGCTGGTCTACAAGGTCGGCAGCGCCGACGAGAAGTTCGGGCACACCGGCGTCGCGCACTTCCTCGAGCACATGATGTTCAAGGGCACCGACCGGATCGCCGCCGGCGAGTTCTCGCGCATCGTGTCGCGCAACGGCGGGCGCGACAACGCCTACACGACCTACGATTCGACCGGATACCACCAGACCGTCGCGCCCGACCGTCTCGAGATGGTGATGCGCATGGAAGCCGACCGAATGACCGGCCTGCGCATCGCCGAGAAGGATCTGATCTCGGAGCGTCAGGTCGTGCTCGAGGAGCGCCGCGCGCGGACCGACAACGTGCCGGCGGCACTGCTCGACGAGGCGGTGCGCGAGCAGCTCTTCGGCCGGCACAAGCCCTATGCCATGCCGATCATCGGCTACGCCGACGACATCAAGAAGCTGAGTATCACCGAACTCGCGACCTTCTATCGCCGCTTCTACTCGCCCGGCAATGCCGTGCTGATCGTGGCGGGCGAGACTACGACCGAGGCGGTCCGCAAGCTCGCCGAAAAGCATTATGGGCCGATCCCGAGCCGCAAGGTCGAGGCACGCCGCCGGCCGGCTCAGGGGGCTCAGGACCTGCCGCAGCGGGTGAGCCGCGCCGACGTCCGCGTCGTCGAGCCGCGGTGGTCGCGCGACTGGCTGGGGGGGGGCCACCGCGGCGGGGGGAGGGCGGGCGGGGGCGGGCCTCGCGCGCCAGGGC
>Ga0082335_1001762_pt1 | contig 43788 bp, 57 predicted proteins | sample Subgrocontami58m_FD_72375 | JGI IMG/M metagenome (GOLD analysis project Ga0082335, IMG submission 72375) | Subsurface groundwater microbial communities from S. Glens Falls, New York, USA - GMW37 contaminated, 5.8 m (SPADES assembly) (version 2) ...
CGAGCGGTGGCGTTGCTCATGCCGAGCGGTGGCGTTGCTCATGCCGAGCGGTGGCGTTGCTCATGCCGAGCGGTGGCGTTGCTCATGCCGAGCGGTGGCGAGCCGATCCAAGAGAAGCGCCTCAGAAGGTGCAGTGCCATAAACTCTCGAAGAGACTGGTTGGTTAGTCGAAACGTTACGGCTCAGTCCGGTAATTGTTTACAACCGCGATTCGGGACGTATGGAAACGAAAGGCAGAACCCGATGGCGGGTCAGGGTGGTGTATTCCTTGGTGGAGGCGGATCCGTCGATGATGAGGCGGCTTTGTGGGATGAGTTTGCCAAGAACGAATATCGAGTCCTCTACTGGCCAATGGCGTTGCCGTTCGAGCAGCACATCTCTGCGGAGCAATGGCTACGTGGATCTCTCGCACCTCGCGGTTCCTTTGACATAGTTATGTGGTCCTCGGTGGCAGACCACAGGTCCGAAGAGTTGGTTGGGTTCGATCTGCTCTTCATTGGCGGCGGCAACACCTATGCACTTCTCGACGATCTGCAACGGCATGAGTTCTTAGAGCCAGTACGTCAGTTCATTGCTAATGGGGGATCTCTTTACGGCGGTAGCGCGGGTGCTGTGCTCGCGGGAGCAGATATCAGCACCGCCGAGCCGTTCGACTCGAATGACGTTGGCATCAAGGACACTTCAGCGCTCAACCTGCTATCTGGTGCGTCGCTGCAACCCCACTACGAACCGAGTCATGATGCGCTGCTACGAAGTTATGTCGCCGAAACATCAACTACAGTCATTGCCCTTCCGGAGCGCTGCGGAGTAGTGGTGCGCGACGACCAAGCCCGCAACGTTGGCCCCGAGCCTGTCACAATCTTTCGGTCCAACACTTGCCATCTCATGCATGCTGGTGAGATCTGGAAGTTATAGACGCGTCCAAAATCAGACTGGTTCGCAAATGGCCTTCTCAACTTCCAAGAGGCTGAGAGCACCCGGTGTCAATGGACGATCCGGGTGCTGTATGAGATGGCAGGAATGCCAACAGCACGAGCGCCTTCTACGTCAGCTTGCGGGTTGTCGCCAACTATCCAGACTTCTCTCGGGTCTCCGGAGAGTTCACGGCCGATCGCTCACCCGCACATACTGTCGATTTTTTAGCTACCTAGCGAGCCTTCCCAGGTGCCGACGGCTCCGACCTTCGCCAGAAATCGGGACAGATGTGGGTCGAACCGATCTGAGGGGACTGTGGACCTCCGATGGGGACCACCATCGGACGCTTGCGAACTCGCCACGGTCCCAGGCAAGAGCATCGTCGGCCGAGCCTTGCAGCAGAAACCCGCAGGCTGACGTCTATATGGGAGTCAGGCCCAACCGTCTTGGTCCAGGTTAGGAAAACCGCGTGCTGGTCTGGGGCGAGCAACTTCGCCTCAACACCGGATGCTCGTCGGGTTCGACATGGCCACCCGATGGCAGCCACAACCCAGCCAGGCGGTGTTCGACGAGCAAGATGCGACGCTGAGCCTGGTCAAGGAGCAGGAAGTAACTCACAAGATGTGGTGCCGATGTTGCGGGCTTGGCTCGCCGGAACACGTCGCTGGTGGATGCAAGCAAGGACAGCGATTTCCGCGATGCCCCACTTCAAGCGCGTCGAAGGGGGCAAGGCGCTCCACGAGTCCCGTCACGGTTGCCGCGGTCGCACTCGAATTCACGATGCCACCGCTCGGGGTGAGCAACGCCACCGCTCGGGGTGAGCAACGCCACCGCTCGGGGTGAGCAACGCCACCGCTCGGGGTGAGCAACGCCACCGCTGGGGGTGAGCAACGCCACCGCTGGGGGTGAGCAACGCCACCGCTCGGCAAGGGGGTTAGATGCCGTCGCGTTTTGACCGCGCTGACCTTCCTCGGCTACTCTCACCTCTTGCCTGGCAACTTATCGGGCCTTGGAGTTCTGCGCTGCGCGCAAGAAATCCCATAGTGCGAAGAAATTTGCGTTATGTCGTGGGGGATGGGCGACACGCCCGACCACGTGGGTCGGAGAAGAGCGGTTGGGTAGTCAAGATCGATCCGAACGAGCGGAGATGCAGTGCCAACGATCCAGCAGCTGGTCCGTAAGGGCCGTGCGGACAAAGTCGGGAAGACTAAGACCCCGGCGCTAAAGGGAAGCCCTCAGCGCCGCGGTGTCTGTACGCGCGTCTACACGACCACCCCTAAGAAGCCGAACTCAGCGCTGCGCAAAGTGGCTCGTGTCCGTCTCACTAGTGGCGTCGAAGTAACCGCCTACATTCCTGGCGTTGGCCACAACCTTCAGGAGCACTCAATCGTGCTCGTCCGTGGTGGTCGAGTGAAGGACCTGCCGGGTGTGCGCTACAAGATCATCCGCGGCTCGCTCGATACCCAAGGCGTAAAGAACCGTAAGCAGGCGCGCAGCCGTTACGGCGCTAAGAAGGAGAAGAAGTAATGCCACGTAAAGGCCCGGCGCCGAAATCGCCAGTCGTTGCAGACCCGGTATACAACTCACCGGTGGTCACCGCGCTGGTAAATAAGGTTCTCCTCCATGGCAAGCGTTCTACTGCCGAGGCAATTGTTTACAGCGCGCTCGAAGGTTGTCGCGAGAAGACTGGTGCAGATCCGGTAATCACGCTCAAGCGTGCCCTCGACAACGTCAAGCCAGCCCTAGAGGTACGGAGTCGCCGTGTCGGTGGCGCCACCTACCAGGTGCCAGTTGAAGTACGCGCTGGTCGCTCAACCACCCTTGCCCTGCGTTGGCTCGTCAGTTTCTCCCGTCAACGACGCGAGAAGTCGATGTCAGAGCGTTTGATGAATGAACTTCTAGATGCAAGCAATGGCCTTGGCGCATCAGTCAAGCGTCGCGAAGACACTCACAAGATGGCCGAGTCCAACAAGGCCTTCGCGCACTATCGCTGGTAATCAGGAATTTAAGAGAAAGAAGAGAGAGAACGCATCGTGGCAATAGAGACCGCAATTGACCTGGCCAGGGTCCGCAACATTGGGATCATGGCGCATATCGACGCGGGCAAAACCACCACGACCGAGCGCATTCTCTTCTACACGGGAATCAACTACAAGATCGGTGAAGTCCACGAAGGCGCAGCCACGATGGACTGGATGGAGCAGGAGCAAGAGCGTGGGATCACGATCACCTCTGCAGCCACAACCTGTGAATGGAAAAACCACCTAATCAACATTATTGATACTCCAGGTCACGTCGATTTCACCGTCGAAGTCGAGCGCTCGCTGCGCGTTCTTGACGGTGCAGTAGCGGTATTCGATGGTGTCGCTGGAGTCGAGCCGCAGTCAGAGACCGTCTGGCGTCAGGCTGACCGGTACCAGGTTCCTCGTATCTGTTTTGTAAATAAGCTCGATCGCACTGGCGCTGATTTTGATATGTGTGTCGGAATGATTGTCTCGCGCCTTAATGCAACGCCGCTGGTTCTCCAGATTCCAATCGGATCTGAGGGTGACTTCAGCGGCGTTGTTGATTTGATCGCAATGAAGGCTCTGGTCTGGCCTGGCGAGACGAAGAAGGGCGATGACTACCTGATCGAAGAGATCCCAGCAGATCTCAAAGAGAAAGCTGATGCTGCTCGCTTCACGATGATCGAGACCCTCGCCGAGGGTGATGACATAGTCATGGAGAAGTACCTAGAGGGTTCACAACTAAGCGAAGACGAGATCATTGCCGGAATTCGTCGCGCAACTATCGCCGACAAACTCACCCCGGTTCTCTGCGGCTCTGCGTTCAAGAACAAGGGCGTTCAGCCGATGCTCGATGCGGTTACCCGCTACCTTCCGAGCCCATTGGACATCGACGCGATCGTTGGCCATAAGCCTGGCAACGAGGCCGTTGAAATGGAGCGTCAACCGAGCAACAGCGAGCCGTTCTCGGCGCTGGCATTTAAAATAATGAGCGATCCCCACCTGGGCAAGCTCACCTTCATCCGCATCTACTCGGGTCTTTTAGAGTCTGGATCTTTTGTGCTCAACAGCACCAAAGATAAGAAAGAGCGGATCGGCAAGATTTATCAGATGCACGCCAACAAGCGTGAAGAGCGTGATAGCGCCGGCGCGGGAATGATCGTTGCGGTGATGGGTCTTAAAGACACCACGACAGGCGAGACTCTCTGTGACCCAGCCAAGCCGATACTTCTCGAGTCCATGAACTTCCCTGCGCCCGTCATCTCGGTTGCAATCGAGCCAAAGACCAAGAGCGACCAAGAGAAGTTAGGCACTGCAATCCAACGCCTGGCTGAAGAAGATCCGACTTTCCAGGTGCATACGGATGAAGAGACCGGCCAGACGATCATCGAAGGTATGGGCGAACTCCACCTGGAAATCCTGGTGGACCGCATGCGTCGCGAATTCAAGGTCGAAGCAAATGTCGGCAAGCCTCAAGTGGCTTATCGCGAAACTATTCGTCGCGCCGTAGACCGTCACGACTACACCCATAAGAAGCAGACTGGTGGTTCAGGGCAATTTGCCAAGGTGCAGATCGCCATGGGTCCGCTGCCTGCCGATGTTGAAGGTACTTATGAATTCGTAAATAAGGTCACGGGTGGGCGTATTCCTCGCGAATACATTCCAGCTGTCGATCAAGGCGCCCAAGAGGGAATGCAATCTGGCCCTCTTGCTGGCTACCCGCTCACCGGTGTGCGATTCACACTGCTCGACGGCGCTTACCACGACGTCGACTCATCTGAACTTGCCTTTAAGATCGCCGGCTTGATGGCTTTCAAAGAGGCCGTACGCAAAGCTGACCCGGCTCTTCTAGAGCCGATTATGTTAGTCGAGGTCATTACCCCTGAGGACTTCATGGGCGATGTCATCGGCGATTTGAACTCGCGTCGTGGTCAAATCCAGGCCATGGACGAGCGGGCCGGTGCCCGAATTGTAAAAGCTCTTGTTCCGCTTTCTGAGATGTTCGGCTATGTCGGAGATCTCCGGAGTCGTACACAAGGGCGTGCAAGTTACTCCATGCAGTTCGACTCGTATGCAGAAGTTCCTGCAAACGTGGCTAAGGACATCATCGCCAAAGTTCGTGGCGAGTAAGTCCAACCGAATTCCACCTGCATAACCAACGGCGTCAGACTAGAAAAACGGGAGGCCCCAAGTGGGTAAGGCGAAGTTCGAGCGGACGAAGCCGCACGTAAACATTGGCACCATCGGTCACATTGACCACGGCAAGACCACTCTTACCGCGGCCATCACGAAGGTGCTTCACGATAAGTTCCCTGATGTAAACCCATTCACGCCTTTCGACCAGATCGACAAGGCTCCTGAAGAGCGTCAGCGTGGAATCACGATCTCGATCGCACATGTCGAGTATCAGACCGCGAAGCGTCACTACGCGCACGTTGACTGCCCAGGTCACGCTGACTACATCAAGAACATGATCACCGGTGCTGCTCAGATGGACGGTGCAATCCTCGTGGTTGCCGCAACTGATGGCCCGATGCCGCAGACCAAGGAGCACGTGCTTCTTGCCCGTCAGGTCGGAGTTCCTTACATCGTTGTCGCACTCAACAAGTCCGACATGGTCGATGACGAGGAAATCCTTGAACTCGTTGAGATGGAAGTTCGCGAACTTCTCTCTTACTACGAGTTCCCCGGCGACGATCTGCCAGTAGTCCGAGTCTCGGCGCTCAAGGCGCTTGAAGGTGACGCTCACTGGTCAGAAGAGTTGATGAAACTCATGGACGCGGTTGACGAGTTCATTCCGCAGCCAGAGCGCGAGGTTGACAAGCCCTTCCTTATGCCAGTCGAAGACGTCTTCACGATCACAGGTCGTGGCACCGTAGTCACCGGTCGTATCGAGCGGGGCGTCGTCAAAGTCAACGAGGAAGTTGAGATCGTTGGTATCCGCGAGAAGTCGACCAAGACCACCGTTACCGGTGTCGAAATGTTCCGCAAGCTGCTCGACGAAGGTCGGGCCGGCGAGAACGTTGGTCTGCTCCTTCGTGGCACCAAGCGTGAAGAAGTTGAGCGCGGGCAGGTTGTCTGCAAGGCGGGCTCAATCACTCCACACACGGAATTCGACGGCAACGTCTACATCCTTTCGAAGGACGAAGGTGGACGTCACACTCCATTCTTCGATAACTACCGACCACAGTTCTACTTCCGCACCACGGACGTCACCGGCGTCGTCACGTTGCCAGAAGGCACCGAGATGGTCATGCCCGGCGATAACACCGAGATGCGCGTATCGCTCATCCAGCCAATCGCCATGGAAGAGGGCCTACGTTTCGCAATCCGCGAAGGTGGACGTACCGTCGGGGCTGGTCGAGTCACCAAGATCCACAAGTAGTAGTGCCACCGGTGGTGTGGGTCCGCCCGCGCCACCGGTACACAGAAGTGCAAGCAAGATTTTTTCAGTAACTCAATAGCAGTTTCGATAGCAGCAGAGACGAGGAACCATGGCGGGACAGAAGATCCGCATCAGGCTCAAGGCTTATGACCACGAAGTGATCGACTCATCGGCGAAGAAGATCGTCGAGACTGTTGAGCGCACGGGGGCCAAGGTCGCCGGTCCCGTCCCGCTGCCCACTGAGAAGAACACCTACTGCGTGATTCGCTCTCCTCATAAATACAAGGACAGCCGCGAACACTTTGAGATGCGCACCCACAAGCGCCTCATCGACATCCTCGACCCGACCCCGAAGACCGTCGATTCGCTTATGCGTCTTGACCTTCCGGCCGGCGTCGACATCGAGATCAAGCTCTAATCGGAGATATGTAGCCATGACAAAGACGATCAAGGGCTTGCTGGGCGAGAAGCTCGGTATGACTCAGGTCTTCGACGCAAATAACCGGATCGTTCCGGTTACCGTCGTTAAGGCTGGTCCGTGTGTTGTGACCCAAGTGCGTACTGAATCAAGCGATGGTTATGTCGCAGTTCAGCTCGCCTTCGGTGCGATCGACCCACGCAAAGTAACCAAGCCACTCACCGGACACTTCACTAAGGCTGGGGTCACTCCTCGCCGCCATGTTGTTGAACTTCGCACTGGCGATGCCGACCAATACACGCTGGGTCAGGAAGTCGGTCCCGAAATTTTCGAGAACGGCCAACTCGTCGACGTGACCGGCACCAGCAAAGGTAAGGGTTTTGCTGGCGTTATGAAGCGCCATGGTTTCCATGGCGTTGGCGCTTCGCACGGTGCACACCGCAACCACCGCAAGCCAGGCTCCATCGGTGCTTGCGCGACACCAGGCCGCGTTTTCAAAGGTCTCCGGATGGCTGGCCGCATGGGCAACGAACGCGTCACCACGCAGAACCTGACCGTGCACGCAGTTGACATCGAGAAGGGTCTGCTTCTCATCAAAGGCGCAATCCCCGGCAACACCGGCACTCTCGTCTTCGTCAAGACCGCAGCGAAGGGAGTCTGAGTAATGTCGCTCTCGATCGATGTCGTCGACGCCACTGGAAAGAAAAGTGGCACCGTCGAACTTCCAGCAGAGGTCTTTGACGTCCAAGTCAATATTCCACTTATGCACCAGGTCGTTGTTGCTCAGTTGGCTGCCGCTCGTCAAGGCACCCACAAGACCAAGAACCGTGGCGAAGTAAGTGGTGGTGGAAAGAAGCCTTTCAAGCAGAAGGGCACCGGAAGGGCTCGACAGGGCTCAACCCGTTCGCCAAACCAACGTCACGGTGGTGTCTCGCATGGGCCGGTTCCTCGCGATTACGCTCAACGGACGCCAAAGAAGATGATCGCCGCCGCGCTCCGTGGTGCGCTTTCAGACCGCGCCCGCAATGGCCGCGTTCACATTATCAACGCGATTGTTGCGGATGCACCATCAACAAAGGGTGCTATCGCGGCAGTCAGCCAATTCTCAGACCGTCGCCAACTGCTCGTCATCCTCTCCCGCACTGATGAGAATTCATGGCGCAGTCTTCGTAACGTCGACCGCATCCACTTGCTCGTTCCTGACCAGCTCAACACTTACGACGTGCTCGTTAGTGACGATGTGGTCTTCACCGAGAGCGCGCTAAATGAATTTCTCGCTGGACCGAACCGTGGCAAGAGCGCGTCTGCAATCGGCCGCGCAACTGATCAGGAGGTCTCGGTATGAGCGAATTGCAGAAAGACCACCGCGATGTGTTGATCGCCCCGGTCGTATCGGAGAAGTCCTACGGCTTGCTCGATGAGAATAAGTACACATTTTTGGTCGCACCAGATGCGAACAAGACTGAGATCAAGATTGCTGTAGAAAAGATTTTTGGCGTCAAGGTTCTTGATGTCAACACCATGAACCGTCAGGGCAAGCGCAAGCGGACCCGCGTTGGTTTTGGAAAGCGCAAAGACACTAAGCGCGCCATCGTTTCGGTGGCTGTTGGTGACCGTATCGACATCTTCGGAGGACCCGTCTCCTAACGGAGATAGGGCCGAGACAGGACTCACATGGGTATTCGTAAGTACAAGCCGACTACGCCGAGCCGACGCGGCTCGAGCGTGGCTGACTTCGTCGAAATCACTCGCACGACCCCGGAGAAGTCGCTCGTTCGTCCGATCCACAGCAAGGGTGGTCGTAACGCATCGGGCCGGGTAACTGTTCGCCACCAAGGTGGCGGACATAAGCGCGCTTACCGGCTTATCGATTTCCGTCGTAACGATAAGGACGGCGTGCCAGCGAAGGTCGCTCACATCGAGTACGACCCCAACCGCACCGCGCGCATCGCACTTCTCCATTATGCGGACGGCGAGAAGCGCTACATCATTGCGCCAAACAAACTCGCCCAAGGCGACATGATCGAGAATGGCGCCCGTGCCGACATTAAGCCTGGTAATAACTTGCCACTGCGTAATATCCCCGTCGGTACTGTCATTCATGCGATTGAACTTCGCCCGGGCGGTGGTGCCAAGATTGCACGCTCTGCTGGGGCTAGCGTCCAACTCGTTGCCAAAGAAGGCCCCTTGGCGCAGTTGCGTATGCCATCTGGCGAAATCCGCAATGTCGACGTGCGCTGTCGGGCGACCATCGGCGAAGTCGGTAACGCGGAACAGTCAAACATCAACTGGGGCAAGGCAGGCCGGATGCGTTGGAAGGGCAAGCGCCCAACCGTACGTGGGGTGGCTATGAACCCGGTCGATCACCCACATGGCGGTGGTGAGGGTAAGACCTCTGGTGGTCGCCACCCGGTAACCCCATGGGGTCAGCCTGAAGGACGTACTCGTAAATCCAAGGCGAGCGACTCACTCATTGTCCGCCGTCGCAAGTCGAATAAGAAGCGGTAGGAGCAACATGCCACGCAGTCTTAAGAAGGGGCCTTTCGTCGATGGCCACCTCACCAAAAAGGTGGATGTCCAGAACGATAAGGGCACGAAGAACGTCATCAAGACGTGGTCACGACGCTCCATGATCGTACCGACGATGTTGGGACATACGATCGCGGTTCACGATGGCCGTAAGCACATACCGGTATTTATCACCGAATCAATGGTCGGTCACAAGCTCGGTGAATTCGCACCAACGCGCACCTTCAAGGGGCACGTGAAGGATGATCGGAAGGCAAAACGTGGCTAAGACTGTAAAAGAGTCCAGCGAACAGAGTCCGGTAGTAAGTTCGCGCGCCTCGGTAAATGAAGTTCGCATCACTGCGCAGAAAGCGCGCCGTGTTGTAGACCTTATTCGCGGTATGAAAGCAGATGATGCGTTGGCGGTCTTGAAGTTCGCTCCGCAGGCAGCCGGCGAGACCGTCTACAAACTCGTGGCATCCGCAGTGGCCAATGCCAAGAATATTCACGGTGTTCGAGATGCGTCCGAACTTTGGATCACCCAAGCGTTTGTTGATGAAGGCACCACGCTGAAGCGCTTCCGTCCCCGTGCTCAGGGGCGGGCATTCAAGATTCGTAAGCGGACCAGCCACATCACGGTGGTTGTCTCTGATGCCAAAGGAGGAACCCGCTAATGGGTCAAAAAGTTAACCCATATGGGTTCCGCCTCGGGATCACCACCGAATTCAAATCACGTTGGTATGCCGACAAGTTGTACAAGGATTACGTCAAAGAGGATGTTGCAATCCGGCGGATGATGAACAAGGGCATGGAGCGTGCCGGGATTTCACGAGTTGAAATCGAGCGCACCCGTGACCGTGTCCGCATCGATATTCACACTGCGCGCCCTGGCATCGTCATTGGTCGCCGTGGGCAAGAAGCTGACCGTATACGTGGCGACCTCGAAAAATTGACAGGTAAGCAAGTCCAACTCAACATCTTGGAAGTCAAGGTGCCTGAGATCGACGCACAACTAGTCGCACAGGGCGTTGCAGAACAGCTCTCAAGCCGCGTCTCGTTCCGTCGGGCGATGAGAAAGTCGATGCAGACCGCACTTAAGTCAGGCGCCAAGGGTATCCGAATTCAGTGCTCTGGCCGTCTGGGTGGCGCAGAAATGAGCCGCAGCGAGTTCTACCGCGAAGGCCGCGTTCCTCTTCACACTCTCCGTGCCGATATCGATTATGGCTTCTACGAAGCTCGTACCACTTTCGGTCGGATCGGGGTCAAGGTCTGGATCTACCGCGGCGACATCATTGGCAGCCGCACGGAACGTCAGGCAGCAGCGTTGGCTGCAGCCCGCGCCCCTAAGGCACCTCGCCCACCCGCCAAGAGCGCTCGCGCTCCTCGCGCCGCGGTAACTGTGAAGCAGGCGCCGCCCGCGGAAAGCCCGGAGGTCTAACCATGCTGATCCCTCGCCGCGTCAAGCACCGCAAGCAGCACCACCCGAGCCGTTCTGGCTCCTCAAAGGGTGGCACCACCGTTGCCTTCGGCGATTACGGTATTCAAGCTCTCGAGCGGGCATACGTAACCAACCGCCAGATCGAAGCCGCACGTATCGCAATGACTCGTCACATCAAGCGTGGTGGAAAGGTCTGGATCAACATCTACCCAGATCGCCCGATCACGAAGAAGCCTGCTGAAACCCGGATGGGTTCTGGCAAGGGTTCACCTGAGTGGTGGGTCGCGAACGTCAAGCCGGGTCGGGTCATGTTCGAACTCTCCGGCGTCACAGATGTCGTTGCTCGCGAGGCAATGACTCGCGCAATCCACAAACTGCCAATTAAGTGCCGCATTATCCGGCGCGAGGAGGCGTAATGGCAATCACTGTCAATGAATTACGTGCACTTGAGGTTGACGAATTAGCCACCAAGCTCAAGGAGGCGAAGGAGGAACTCTTCAATCTCCGCTTTCAAGCCGCGACTGGTCAACTCGAAAGTCACGGCCGCCTTCACTCCATCCGCAAGGAGATCGCGCGTATTTACACGATCATGCGCGAACGTGAGCTCGGGATCGATGGTGCCGCATGAGCGGAACAGGGAAGAAGGACGAAGTGAGTAGCGAAGAACGCGGTTTCCGCAAGACTCGCGAAGGCACGGTCGTGAGCGACAAGATGGATAAAACCGTCATCGTTGCTGTCGAAGACCGCGTTAAGCACCCGCTGTACAGCAAGGTCATGCGACGCACCAACAAACTCAAGGCGCATGATGAGCAGAACAACTGTGGCATCGGCGACCGCGTAATCATCATGGAAACTCGACCACTCTCAGCCACCAAGCGCTGGCGGGTCGTCGAGATCCTCGAGCGCGCCAAGTAAACATCCGGCACTAACTAGTTCAACAATCAGGAGAACGCAGTGATTCAGCAGGAGTCGCGACTACGCGTCGCCGACAACACCGGGGCAAAGGAGATCCTTTGCATCCGAGTGCTTGGCGGTTCGTCGCGCCGTTACGCCGGCATCGGCGATGTCATCGTGGCCACCGTTAAGGATGCAATTCCTGGCGGACAGGTCAAAAAGGGTGACGTCGTCAAAGCGGTCGTCGTACGGACAGTGAAGGAGCGTCGTCGTCCAGACGGCTCCTACATCAAATTTGATGAGAATGCTGCGGTCATCCTCAAGGCAGATGGCGAGCCACGCGGCACTCGTATCTTCGGACCGGTTGCTCGGGAACTTCGTGACAAGCGATTCATGAAGATCATTTCGCTCGCACCGGAGGTGCTGTAATGGCGCGAATCAAAAAAGGTGACACAGTTCAGGTGATCACAGGTAAAGATAAGGGCGCCAAGGGCCGGGTTATTCACGTCTACCCGGAGAGCGACAAACTACTTGTTGAAGGCGTCAACCGAGTTAAGAAGCACACGAAGGTCGGACAGACCACTCGTGGTGCCCAGACTGGTGGCATCATCACGCAGGAAGCCCCAATCCACGTTTCCAACGTAATGCTCGTTGATCCAGAGACCGGCAAAGCCACTCGCCTTGGTTCGCGTCAGGACGAAGATGGCAAGAACGTGCGCATCTCTCGCAGCACCGGTAAGGACGTGTGAAATGACAGTTTCTACGCTACCTAGGCTCAAAGAGCGCTACCGCTTAGAGATCCAAAAGTCGCTGAGCGCTCAATTCAACTACCCGAACGTCATGCAGATTCCAGGCCTGGTCAAGGTCGTTGTGAATATGGGTGTTGGTGAAGCGGCCCGTGATTCAAAATTGATTGAAGGCGCGATCCGTGACCTCGCGGCGATAACTGGACAGAAGCCACAAGTAACTCGGGCTCGCAAGTCGATCGCCCAGTTCAAACTCCGCGAGGGGCAGCCAATCGGTGCACACGTGACCCTACGTGGTGATCGGATGTGGGAATTCTTGGATCGACTGGTGTCAATCTCGCTTCCACGTATTCGTGACTTCCGCGGTCTCTCACCTCGTCAATTCGATGGCAAGGGCAACTACACCTTCGGCCTTACCGAGCAGGTTGTTTTTCCAGAAATTGATCAAGATAAGATTGACCGGGTACGCGGCATGGACATAACCGTGGTGACCACCGCGTCAAACGATGAAGAGGGCCGTGCGCTACTGCGCGCTCTCGGCTTCCCATTCAAGGAGAACTGAGATGGCCAAGACCTCATTAAAAGTTAAGGCTTCACGAACCCCGAAGTTCAAGGTTCGTGGCTACACCCGTTGCCAGCGCTGCGGTCGACCTCATTCGGTCTACCGCAAGTTTGGTCTCTGCCGTATCTGCTTCCGTGAAATGGCGCATAGCGGCGAACTTCCAGGTATCACCAAAGCAAGCTGGTAAATCCAACACGCCGTAGGTCCTAACGGAAACCGCGGGGAGAAAGGCCAAAGGCCAAGCATGACAATGACCGATCCAATCGCAGACATGTTGACTCGTCTGCGCAACGCAAACAGTGCTTATCACGACACTGTCGCCATGCCTTCATCGACGGTGAAGCAACGCATCGCCGCTATTCTTCAACAAGAGGGTTATATCGGTGGCTATCACGTGCAGAAGAACGAAGAAGCCGCAGGGTCTTCGCTAATTATCGACCTCAAATTTGGTCCTAATCGCGAACGCTCCATTGCAGGTCTTCGTCGTGTGAGCAAGCCTGGTCTCCGTGTTTATGCGAAGTCCACCGGACTGCCAAAGGTACTTGGCGGTCTCGGCGTCGCGATCATCTCAACGTCCTCAGGTCTGCTGACTGACAAGCAGGCTCACAAGAAGGGCGTAGGTGGAGAAGTTCTCGCCTACGTCTGGTAACGGGGGATAACAAATGTCACGCATTGGACGTCTACCTATCACGCTCCCGCAGGGCGTTGAAGTCACGATCAGCGGAGCCGATGTAACAGTTAGCGGTCCCAAGGGATCGCTCAACCACACTCTCGCTGCGCCAATCACCATCGCAAAGGATGAGAACGGCGTACTCGTCATTTCCCGTCCTGATGATGAACGCGATTCGCGTTCGCTACACGGCCTATCGCGCACCCTTGTCTCCAATATGGTCACTGGTGTCACCGAGGGCTACATCAAGGTCATTGAAATAGTTGGTGTTGGCTACCGTGTTGTTGCAAAGGGGAGCGACCTAGAGTTCGCACTCGGCTTCAGCCACCCGGTGGTCATAACAGCACCTGCTGGAATTTCATTCGTCGTCGAGACGCCGACCCGTTTCTCAGTAAGCGGTATCGATAAGCAGCTCGTCGGCGAGGTCGCTGCGAATATTCGCAAGTTGCGTAAGCCCGACCCATACAAGGGCAAGGGTCTTCGCTACCAGGGCGAAATTGTTCGTCGCAAGCAAGGAAAGACGGGTAAGAAGTAATGGCTATCGGGGTAAAGGTCGTCAAGGGTTCGACGCGTGTCGCCAGAGCGCGGCGCCACTTCCGCGTGCGGAAGAAGGTCAGCGGCACATCTGTCCGCCCACGCCTGGTCATCAGTCGCTCGACTCGTCACGTCTTCGCTCAGGTGGTCGATGACACCACTGGCAAGACCCTGGTATCTGCATCGACCATGGAGAGCGAATTGCGTGCTTTGGCCGGCGACAAAACCGCCAAGTCACGTCGAGTCGGAGTGCTCGTGGCGGAACGCGCTAAGAGTGTTGGAGTTTCATCCGTTGTATTCGATCGCGCAGGCAATCGATACCACGGTCGCCTGGCAGCACTTGCTGAAGGTGCACGCGAGACCGGATTGGACTTCTAATGGCTACACAATTCAATAGGGGGAACCTCTAATGGCTGCTGCTCCCACCAAAGGTCGCGGACAGACCTCGACTGGTACCGGTGCTGGCGCTGGCGCCAGTGGCGGCGAGCGCCGTGACCGCCGTGACCGCCGTGATGGTGGCGGTTCCGCGAGCGAGAAGAGCGCCTACATCGAGCGCGTTGTCTTCATCAACCGGGTGGCCAAGGTCGTCAAGGGTGGTCGTCGCTTCTCATTCACTGCACTTGTTGTGGTGGGCGATGGCGATGGTTCGGTTGGCGTCGGCTATGGCAAGGCGAAAGAAGTTCCACAGGCCATTGCCAAGGGCGTTGAAGAGGCGAAGCGGTCTTTCTTCAAGGTCCCACGCATCCAACAGACGATTCCGCACCCAGTTCAAGGAGAAGCCGCTGCCGGAGTGGTGCTTTTGAAGCCGGCCAGCCCTGGAACTGGGGTCATCGCTGGCGGTCCAGTCCGCGCCATCATGGAGTGCGCTGGCATTCACGATGTCTTGAGCAAGTCGCTGGGTTCAAATAATGCGATCAATATCGTCCACGCGACTGTCGCTGCGCTAAAAATGTTGGAGAACCCAGAGGCAATTGCTGCTCGCCGTGGTCTTCCGCTGGAAGATGTTGCGCCAGCAGCACTCCTCCGTGCACGTGCTGGGATAGGTGCCTGATGGGTCGGCTGAAGGTAACGCAGAAGAAATCGGTCGTTGGCGGTAAGCCAGAGCACCGTGAGACGGTCAGAACCCTTGGACTAAAACGCATTGGCGATGTAGTCGTTAAGGAAGACCGCCCTGAGATTCGTGGCATGGTTCGCGCCGTGCGTCACCTGGTAACCGTCGAGGAAGTTGACTGACATGACACTCAAAGTTCATCACCTTCGCCCGGCCCCTGGGGCTAAGACTGCGAAGACTCGTAAAGGCCGTGGCGAAGCGTCAAAGGGTAAAACTGCGGGACGTGGGACTAAAGGATCCGGTGCTCGTACGACCGTCTCAGCTGCATTCGAGGGTGGCCAGATGCCACTTCACATGCGCCTGCCTAAACTGCGGGGTTTCAAGAACCCGGCTCGCGTTGAATACCAGGTTGTGAATCTGGCGGCGCTCTCTCAGCTCTACCCATCGGGTGGCGAAGTCACTGTCGATGATCTTGTCGGCAAAGGCGCAGTTCGCGATGGTTTGCCGGTCAAGATTCTTGGCAATGGCGATCTTTCAGTGAAACTTGACATTACGGTCAATGCCTTCTCGGCGTCGGCTCGTGAGAAGATCACTGCAGCCGGTGGCAGCGTTAACTCAATTTAGTAGTTAACCGGCCGCCGCTTCGCGCAAGCGAAGCGCCCTAAGAAGATATCGGAGGAAGTCGTGCTCTCAGCGTTTGGAAAGGCGTTTAAAACGCCAGACCTCCGTCGCAAGATCCTTTTTACTGTTGGGATCATGGCGATCTTCCGATTCGGATCAATTATGCCGACGCCTGGCGTTTCGTACGTAAACGTTCAGGACTGTCTGAAACAGGTTCAAAGTGGCGGACTTTTCAGCCTCGTGAACCTCTTCAGCGGTGGCGCACTTCTCCACTTGAGCGTTTTTGCGCTAGGCATCATGCCCTACATCACCAGCAGCATCATCATTCAACTTCTGACTGTGGTCATCCCACGATTTGAAGCACTGAAGAATGAAGGCCAATCGGGAACCGCAAGGTTGACGCAGTACACGCGTTACTTGACGGTAGGTCTTGCGATTTTGCAATCCACCGGGCTTATTGCAGTAGCACGGGCACCAGGACGGCTTTTCTCAGGCTGCAACCTCCCCATAATCCCCGATGCTTCGTGGCAGCGAATTGCAACGATGATCTTCGTGATGACCGCTGGCACTTCGGTAATCATGTGGCTGGGTGAGTTGATCACCGACCGCGGAATCGGCAATGGAATGTCAATCCTGATTTTCACGTCGATCGCAGCAGGTTTTCCTGGTCAACTATGGGGCATCAAACTTCAGAAGGGGTTCTTCACCTTCTCGGTAGTGCTTGCAATCGGCGTGTTGATCGTCGCTGCGGTTGTTTTCGTCGAGAACGCCCAGCGTCGTATCCCAGTGCAGTATGCCAAGCGAATGGTTGGTCGTCAGATGTATGGCGGAACCAGCACTTACATCCCGATCAAGGTAAACCAGGCTGGAGTCATCCCAGTCATTTTTGCCTCGTCGATGCTCTACATCCCGTCCCTTGTAGTGAACCTTTCATCCAGCAAGTCAGCTTGGTCGGTGTGGGTTACCAAGAATTTCGTCCGAGGCGACCACCCGATTTACATGGTGACTTACTTCCTTCTCATAATTTTCTTCACCTACTTCTACGTGGCAATTACCTTCAACCCTGAAGAAGTTGCCAACAACATGAAGCAGTACGGTGGGTTTATCCCTGGAATTCGGGCGGGACGTCCGACGGCGGAATATCTGCAGTACGTGCTGTCACGGATTACCGCGCCAGGATCTACATACCTTGCGCTCGTTGCGATCATCCCAATGATTGCTTTGGTGCTCTTCCAAGCAAGCCAGAATTTCCCATTCGGTGGCACTGCGATTCTCATCATCGTTGGTGTCGGTCTCGATACTGCTAAACAGATCGAGAGCCAGCTCCAGCAGCGTTCCTACGAAGGATTCCTTCGCTAATGCGGATAGTCCTGGTTGGTCCGCCAGGTGCAGGCAAAGGAACGCAAGCCCAGTTCCTTTCTGAGCACTTCGCGATTGCACATATCGCTACTGGTGATATCTTCCGAGCTAATTTGCGAGCCGGAACATCGCTGGGGCTCGAGGCGAAGAAGTATATGGATTCGGGCGAATTGGTCCCCGACGCAGTCACCAATGCCATGGTTGCCGATCGTCTGGCTCAACCTGATGTCGTAAATGGTTTTCTATTAGATGGCTTTCCCCGGAACGTCAATCAAGCCGAGGTGCTTGATGCGATTCTCAGCCAGGCTGGCACCCAACTCGATGCTGCACTGGAACTATCCGTTGACCCGGATGAAATTATCCGACGACTTGCTGGGCGCCGTACGTGTCGCAATTGTGGACGCGCTTGGCACGTGGGATTCGATGCCCCGGCGGTCCCGGAGAAGTGCGACGACTGCGGTGGCGAATTATATCAACGCGATGACGACAATGAGGAGACCGTCCGCCGACGCCTCGAGGTTTATGCCGAGCAGACCGCTCCGATCATTGGCTATTACCGGCATCAAGGGTTGCTCATTTCAATAAGTGCCATGGGAGAGATCAGCGAAATCACCAATCGAGCAGTCTCGGCGCTGCGCGCTGCGGTTGCTCACTAAAGCTGAGCGCCGCCCCAATACCTATGACCATTCAGTACAAGAGCGATCAAGAAGTCCAAGCCATGCGCCTGGCTGGAATTGTTGTTGGCCAGACTCTAGAAATTCTCCGAGCGAGCATCACAATCGGAATTACGACGAATGAGTTGGATGCAGTGGCTGAAAAACACATTCGTTCGTGCGGGGCCATCCCATCCTTTAAGGGATACCAAGGTTTCCCGGCCACGATCTGTGCCTCCGTGAACGACGAAATCGTCCATGGAATTCCAAGTGATCGGCGGATAAATGATGGCGACGTCGTCTCGATCGACTGCGGCGCCATTCTCGACGGCTGGCATGGCGATGCCGCATTCACGGTCGGGGTTGGCCAGGTTGATCCGAAGGACCAGGCGCTGATTGAGACGTGCGAGGCTTCGCTCTGGGCCGGGATCGCGGCCGCCCACCTGGGTGGCCACCTGAGTGATATCGGTCATGCCGTGGAGCGGGTCGTCAACGCACGCGGTCGCTATGGGATCCTGCAGGAGTATGGCGGGCATGGGATCGGGACCGAGATGCATCAGGAGCCTCACGTGCTCAACTATGGGAAGCGCGGGAGAGGCCCAGAGTTGGTGCCTGGCCTGGTCCTAGCCGTCGAACCGATGATCACCAGAGGAACCCACAGGAACCGTACCCTGGCTGATCAGTGGACCGTAGTGAGTGCCGACGCCTCCCGGGCTGCCCATTTCGAAGAGACCTTCACCCTGATGCCCGACGGTCGCCCTTATGTCCTAACCAGCTTGGATGGCGGAAAATCAGCCTTAGCCGCGTTGGGTGTCGAGGCCTACGCCGATTGAAGTAGGGGTATTATCCGCCGATTTCTCGAAAACCGGGTCCGCCAAGTAGAATCTCAAGGTCTACCGCCCGTAGAGCAAGAACCCTCAAGCAATCTTCAGCACGGATAAGGAACTAAGCGCGCCTTGACGAAAAAAGACGGTGCCATCGAGATCGAAGGCACGGTTGTCGAGTCGCTGCCGAACGCCATGTTCCGGGTCGAGCTTGCCAACGGACACAAAGTCCTTGCCCATATCAGCGGAAAGATGCGTCAGCACTACATCCGAATCCTCCCAGAGGACCGCGTAGTCGTTGAGTTAAGTCCGTACGACCTCACCCGAGGTCGGATCGTCTACCGGTACAAGTAGTAGAGGAAGTGCCATGAAGGTAAAGCCGAGCGTCAAGAAGATCTGCGACAAGTGCAAAGTGATTCGTCGCCACGGCCGCGTCATGGTGATTTGCGAAAACCTGCGTCACAAACAACGTCAGGGCTGATCTCACCCAAAACTTTATATTTACGCGCAATAACATTTACGCGTGAAAAGTTACGCGCAAGGCGACTGCGAGAGCAGACCCTTGGCCCGGAGGCCAAGGCCCAAGGATTTTTAGCCGAATCCAGGGAAGCATTGCGGAGGACCTCCGGATGAACGAAGGAATGCTCAATGGCACGCCTTGTCGGCGTCGATCTTCCCCGCGATAAGCGGTTGGAAGTCGCGCTCACCTATATCTATGGAATCGGTCGTACTCGCGCTCTAGCGATTTTGAGTGCCACTGGTGTTAGCCCGGATGTTCGAGTTAAAGATCTTGACGATCCTGCGCTGGTTAAACTCCGTGACTTTATTGAAGGCAATTACAAGATCGAGGGTGATCTGCGTCGCGAAGTCGCCGCTGACATTCGCCGCAAGGTCGAGATTGGTTGCTACCAAGGCATTCGCCACCGTCGTGGCCTGCCGGTACGTGGACAGCGCACCCACACCAACGCGCGCACCCGCAAGGGGCCACGTAAGGCAATTGCCGGTAAGAAGAAGGTGAGCAAGTAATGCCCCCAAAGCCAAAGAGTGGTACCGCGGCCAAGACCAAGGTCCGTCGTAAAGAGAAGAAGAATGTGGCTTACGGCCACGCTCACATCAAGAGCACCTTCAACAACACAATCGTTTCGATCACCGATCCTACGGGTGCGGTTATCGCGTGGGCTTCAGCCGGTCACGTCGGCTTCAAGGGCTCACGCAAGTCAACCCCATTCGCGGCGCAACTCGCTGCCGAATCTGCTGCTCGTCGCGCTCAGGAGCATGGCATGCGCAAGGTCGACGTCTTCGTCAAAGGCCCGGGTTCGGGTCGAGAGACGGCTATCCGTTCATTGCAGGCCGCTGGCCTCGAGGTCGGTTCCATCTCTGATGTAACCCCTCAGCCGCACAACGGCTGCCGTCCACCCAAGCGCCGACGCGTTTGACGCCCAAGGAGATATAGAAGATGGCCCGTTATACAGGCGCCGATTGCAAGCGCTGCCGCAGAGAGAAGACCAAGCTCTTTCTCAAAGGCTCCAAGTGCGATGGCCCAAAATGTCCAATCGAATCTCGCCCATACCCACCGGGTGAGCATGGCCGTGGTCGGAGCAAAGACTCCGAGTACTTACTCCAGATGCGTGAGAAGCAGAAGTGCGCTCGTATCTACGGCGTGCTCGAGAAGCAGTTCCGTGGCTACTACGAAGAGGCAAACCGTCGCCAAGGCAAGACCGGCGAGAATCTCCTTCGCATCCTCGAATCGCGATTGGACAACGTCGTATACCGTGCCGGCTTTGCCAAGAGCCGCGATATGGCTCGTCAGTTGGTAAAACATGGTCACTTCTTGGTCAACGGCGAGAAGGTAGACATTCCTTCTTTCCGAGTCACCGAGACCGACGTCATCGATGTGCGACCGACTTCTAGTGAGTTGACGCCTTTTATCGTCGCGCGCGCCGAGTTGGGTGAGAAGACCGTGCCGGCCTGGATTGAGGTTGTTGGCTCCAAGATGCGAATCCTGGTCCACTCACTACCTGCTCGCGCCGCAATCGACACCTTGGTCCAAGAACAGCTCATAGTCGAGCTTTACTCGAAGTAAGCAGTAAAGCCTGCTACGCCGGTGGCAGGTTTCGTAGGGCGTCAAATGGTGGGCGCCCACAGACAGTGGAGGAAGAAAAGTGCTCATTGCACAGCGACCGATCCTCTCCGAAGAGGTAGTTAGCGAATACCGCTCGCGATTTATCATCGAGCCGCTAGAGCCAGGCTTTGGCTACACACTTGGTAACTCGCTTCGGCGTACGTTGTTGTCGTCCATCCCGGGCGCATCTGTCACGAGCATTCGTGTCGATGGTGTGCTCCACGAATTCACCACGGTTCCTGGAGTTAAGGAAGATGTAACTGATCTCGTCCTTAACATCAAGGGCTTGGTTATCTCCAGCGAGCACGATGAACCTGTCGTCATGTACCTGCGCAAGCAAGGCCCTGGCGTGGTTACCGCAGCCGATATCGCGCCGCCAGCCGGAGTTGAGATTCATAATCCAGATCTGCACATTGCCACCCTTAATGCCAAGGGCAAGTTGGAGATGGAGTTTACGGTCGAGCGCGGTCGTGGCTATGTTTCTGCCGTTCAGAACAAACAGGCGGGTGCTGAAATTGGCCGGATACCAGTTGACTCCATCTACTCGCCAGTTCTGCGCGTAACTTACAAAGTTGAAGCGACTCGTGTTGAACAGCGCACCGACTTCGACCGTCTCGTGGTCGACGTGGAGACCAAGCGGAGCATGAGCCCGGCAGATGCAATGGCATCAGCAGGTAAGACCCTTGTTGAACTCTTTGGCCTAGCTCGTGAACTCAACTTTGAAGCTGAGGGCATCGATATGGGTCCTTCACCGACCGATGCTGCGCTAGCGGCAGATCTCGCGTTGCCAATTGAAGACCTTGAGTTGACCGTCCGTTCATATAACTGTTTGAAGCGCGAAGGCATCCACACAGTGGGTGAGCTCGTTGCTCGCAGCGAGGCTGATCTGCTCGATATCCGTAACTTCGGTTCGAAGTCGATCGATGAAGTCAAGGCCAAGTTGGTCTCTATGGGGCTATCCCTTAAGGACAGTCCAGCTGGCTTCGATCCAACTCTCGTTCCTGGGTACCACGACAACGATGACGACCTTGACATCTACCCAGATGACGAAGTCGCCTTGACTGAGGAGTAGAAATGCCAGCGCCAAGTAAAGGTCCACGCCTGGGCGGTGGACCATCTCACGAGCGTTTGCTTCTCAAGACGCTTGCTACCCAACTCCTGCAGCACGGCCGAATCACGACGACTGAGACGAAGGCGCGCCGTGTGCGACCTTTAGCTGAGCGCATGATCACCTTTGCAAAACGCGGTGATCTCGCTTCACGCCGTCGCGTGATGATGGTGATCACAGATAAGAGCGTTGTGCACACACTCTTCGCCGAGATCGGGCCACGGTTTGTTGATCGCGATGGTGGCTACACGCGAATCACGAAGGTCGGCCCGCGTAAGGGCGATAACGCGCCAATGGCTGTCATCGAGGTCTTGACCGAAGGCACCACGGCCAAGCAAGCCGTGGTAGCCGAAGCTGAGGTCACAGCTAAGAATTCAGCCAAGAAGGCTCCTGCCAAGAAAGCTGCTGCAAAGAAGGCTGCGGCCGAAAAGGCTCCTGCCAAGAAAGCTGCTGCAAAGAAGGCTCCTGCCAAGAAAGCTGCCGCAAAGTAATAAGCGAAGGTACTACCATGAGATTGCTGAACGAGCCCGCCAACCGCGGGCTCGTTCGCATTATCTTTGATCTTTCCTATGACGGCACCGATTTCGCTGGTTGGGCCCGCCAACCAGATCAACGCACCGTGCAGGGTTTGATTGAAGATTCACTAGCCATGATGTTGCGGGTGCCGGTAAGTCTTACCTGCGGTGGCAGAACTGATGCGGGTGTTCATGCACGGCATCAGATTGTGCACTTCGATTTAGAACTTTCAATCTGGCGTGAAATGGGCGGAGATTTGCTCCGTCGGCTCGCTCACTTCCTGCCAAGTGATGTTCGCGTAAATTCGATTGATATCGCACCGACAGGTTTTGACGCTCGCTTCTCGGCCCTGCGTCGGCACTACAAGTATCGGATATGCGATGTGCTGGTAGGGATCGATCCGTTGGAGCGAATCAATGTGCTGAACTGGCAGTCACCCTTGGATGAAACACTAATGAACGAAGCATCATCGGCGTTGCTAGGCAAACATGACTTTGCGGCATTCTGTAAAAAACGCGAAGGTGCAACATCTATTCGTCAGTTAGAACAATTTGTTTGGTCGCGCGATGCCTCAGGACTCTTAGTTGGGGACGTAGTCGCCGACGCTTTCTGCCATGCCATGGTGCGATCGCTAGTCGGCCCGGTTATTGCAGTCGGTGAAGGCAGGCGTCCAGTCTCATGGCCACTCGGGATGCTGCAGAGCGGGGCGCGGTCGGCTGAGAGCATTGTTGCCAGCCCTGAAGGACTTACTCTGGAGCAGATAGATTACCCAGCAGATGATGAACTAGAGACCCGTGCACTGATTACCCGCAAAATGCGCGAACTCGACAACTGATTCATCTGCAACCATGGGACACGTCGATGTAAGCGGTATCAACTACACGCTATCCGACGGACGTATTCTCCTTAGCGACATCACCTTCCGAGTGGGTGACGGTGCGAAAGCCGCCCTGGTCGGTCCAAACGGTGCGGGTAAGACAACACTGATGCGCTTGATCGCTGGAGATATCACTGCCGAGTCAGGGAGTATCTCACGTAGTGGTGGTCTCGGTGTGATGCGCCAATTTATCGGCTCGGTGCGTGATGGAAGCACAGTGCACGACTTGCTTATCTCGGTTGCGCCAGAGCCCATTCGAAAAGCTGCCAATGCGCTCGATCAGAGCGAACTGACAATGATGGAAGTCGATGACGAGAAGAGCCAAATGGCTTATGCGCAGATGCTCTCTGATTGGGCCGATGTCGGTGGCTACGATTGGGAGGTTCTCTGGGATTTCTGTTGCACCGCCGCGCTTTCTGCCTCATTCGACGAAGTGCGATACCGCCAGGTGAATACGCTCTCTGGCGGTGAACAGAAGCGGATAGTACTCGAAGCGCTCTTGCGCGGACCTGATGAAGTCCTGCTCCTTGACGAGCCCGATAACTATCTCGATGTTCCTGGCAAGCTCTGGCTGGAAGAGTCAATCAAAAACAGTTCGAAGACGATTTTCTTCATCAGCCACGATCGCCAATTACTTTCACATACGGCCAATCGAATCGTCACGGTGGAAGAAGGCGCAGCCGGCAGTACGGCCTGGACGCACGGCAGTGATTTTGAGAGTTGGCACCACGCTCGCAGGTCGAGGAATGAGCGAATGGCCGAGTTGCTCCGCCGATGGGAAGAAGAGCATCAACGGCTGAAAGATCTCGTGCGTACTTTGCAGCAGCAAGCGGCTAATAGCCCTGCAATGGCTGGAAAGTACAGCGCGATGCAGACGCGGCTCCGTAAATTTGAAGAGGCTGGTCCACCGGAGTCACCTCCGCCAGCACAGGACGTGAGAATGAAATTACGTGGCGGACGAACGGGCCTGCGTGTAGTCACGTGCGACCAACTAGAACTGGTCAATCTCACTTCGCCATTCGACTTCGAAATTTTCTACGGCGATCGGGTAGCCGTTCTCGGCGCCAATGGCTCTGGCAAGAGCCACTTCCTTCGACTTCTTGGCGGCGATCCAGACGTCCGCTTTAGCGGCGAGTGGAAATTGGGTGCCAGGGTGGTTACCGGTCTATTCGCCCAGACCCATGCCCACCCCGAGTTCATCGGCAAAGAGTTGGTCGAAATTCTCTGGCTCGAACATTCGCTCCAACGCGGACCGGCAGTCTCGGTTCTACGCCGGTATGAGTTAGAGCATCAGGTGGATCAAGAATTTCAGACGCTCTCTGGCGGTCAGCAGGCACGCCTGCAGATCCTCCTGCTCGAGTTGGCCGGCGCCACGCTGCTACTTCTTGACGAGCCGACCGACAACCTCGATCTGGCCAGCGCCGAAGCCCTTGAGACCGGATTGGAAGCCTTTGACGGCACGGTCGTCGCGGTGACCCATGACCGCTGGTTCACCAGGGGTTTTGACCGCTTTCTGGTCTTTGGCAACACCGGACTAGTCAGAGAGAGCCCTGAGCCGGTCTGGGGCGATTGGTAGCCTCCGTTAGCAAACCTACGGTCCCGTAAGTTACGCTACCGTAGGTTAGGTGTTAATTACCTGGCTGCGGAGATCGTGGAGGCTGCAATGGCGTGCGTCGAACTGCCGACCATCATTCAAGGTGGTATGGGCGTTGGTCTCTCCAATTGGACCCTGGCCCGCCAGGTTGCCCTCCGCGGGGAATTGGGCGTCGTCTCTGGGACGGCCTTAGACGCGGTCGTTGCCCGACGTCTCCAAGATGGCGATCTGGGCGGTCATGTCCGTCGAGCCTTGAGTCACTTCCCTAGCCCAGAGATGGCCGCACGAGTACTGACCCACTACTTCATTGCCGGGGGGCGGAGTGTGGCCGATCCCTATCTGGCGGTCCCCAAGATCTCGCTAAAACCAAGCCAAGCCTGGTTGGAGTTGAGCCTTATCAGCAACTTTGTTGAAGTCTGGCTCGCCAAAGAGGGACACGGAGGTGTCGTTGGGATCAACTTCCTTGAGAAGATCCAGATGGCGACACCAGCTGCCCTCCTTGGTGCGATGCTGGCCGATGTTGACTATGTGTTGATGGGGGCCGGAGTGCCGCGCGAAATTCCGCGCCTACTCAATGACTTCGCCCGTGGCGCCGAAGGTTTTATCAACATAGATGTAGAGGGCGCGGCCGAGCCTTTCCGCCTGGTTCTCAACCCGGTCGAGCTGCTTGGCGCTGAGCTGCCGACGCTAAACCGCCCCTGTTTCCTAGCAATTGTTTCGGCCGATGTCCTTGCCACTTACTTGGCCCGAAATGAGGCAATTAGGCCCGATGGTTTTATCGTCGAGGGACATCTGGCTGGAGGCCATAATGCGCCGCCGCGCGGTCAGATGACGCTGGATGAGCAACAAGAACCCATTTACGGGGTGCGCGATGAGGCGAATTTAGCCAAAATCTCCGCGCTTGGACTGCCCTTCTGGCTCGCTGGCGCCTATGGCCGACCCGAGAAGGTAGCCGAGGCGCTCGCTTCGGGTGCCACTGGTGTCCAAGTCGGAACTCTCTTTGCCCTCTGCCGAGACTCGGGGCTCACTGGCGAACTTAGAGATCAACTCTTGGCAGAGCTCGATGGCTCAGGCCCAGTAGTCAAGACCGATCCACTCGCCTCTCCCACCGGATTTCCCTTCAAGGTTGTCCAGTTGCCGGAAACCCTCTCGGATGGCGCTGTCTATGAGGAGCGCCCCCGCCTCTGCGACTTAGGGTATTTGCGGACCGCATTCGTTCGGCCAAATGGTCTAGTGGGCTACCGCTGTCCTAGCGAACCTGTCGCGGTCTACTTGAAAAAAGGCGGGAAAATCGAAGATACGGTGGGGCGTCAGTGCCTCTGCAATGGGCTGATGGCAAACATTGGTCTTGGCCAACACCGCCTGGATGGTTATGTGGAGCCGCCAATTCTCACCCTGGGATCAGATGTCGAAGCGGCCCGGGCACTGCGCGCCATCCACCCGGCTGGTTGGGGTGCGGCAGATGTACTTACCTGGCTGCTGAGTCAAGTAACGGTCGAAATTCCAGCACTGGTCGGGCAGAAACGTTGAAGGAGGCGCTCTCACTTTGACCCGCGCCACCCTTGATGGGTAATCTTGGCAGGCTCTCATCGTAGAGCCCAGATTTTATATAGGCCCAACTAACATGACTGAATGAGTGAGGCAAGGCGTGCGCACGTATAGCCCAAGACCAGGAGATGCCAAGCGCGAGTGGCATGTCATTGATGCCACTGACGTAGTCCTTGGTCGTCTCGCTTCACACGCCGCCGCCCTCCTCCGCGGCAAACACAAGCCGGTTTACGCCGCTCACATGGATATGGGCGATTTTGTCATCGTCATCAATGCCAGCAGGATCGTTCTGACAGGTCAGAAGGTCGAGAAGAAGATGGCATACCGCCACTCTGGTTTCCCTGGCGGTCTGACCACCACTCCATACTCTGAGCTCCTTGCCGACAACCCGACTCGGGCGATTGAAAAGGCGATCAAAGGCATGCTCCCTAAGAACACATTAGGCCGCATGATGTCTAGCAAGCTCAAGGTTTATGCAGGCCCAGAACACCCACACAGCGCGCAGAAGCCGCAGCCATTTGAGTTCACTCAAGTCTCTCAGATCATTAAGAAGTAGGACGGATATACGTGGTTAACAAGAGCCAAGTCGACGAGAAGTTTGACGACTCCGAGGTAGCGGATGCGCCTGAGTCCTACACGACGAGCACGCCCGCTCCCGCTACCAATCGCCCGGCGCTGACTGCCCCGGGTGGCGGCACTGGTCGTCGTAAGGAAGCTGTCGCGCGCGTGCGCTTGGTTCCTGGTAATGGTCGTTGGGTAATCAATGGCCGCGCTCTACCTGAATACTTCCCAAACAAGGTGCACCAGCAGTTGGTCTCCGAGCCATTCCGCACCGTTGGTGCTGAGGGCACATACGACGTTCTTGCTCGTATCGGCGGTGGTGGCGTATCTGGTCAGGCTGGCGCACTCCGTCTCGGCATCTCCCGCGCACTCAATGAAATCGATACGGACGCGCACCGCCCGGCCCTAAAGAAGGCTGGATTCCTGAGCCGGGATGCCCGAGTGATCGAGCGTAAGAAGTACGGACTAAAGAAAGCTCGTAAGCGTTCGCAGTACAGTAAGCGCTAACGCGCTACTGCGGATCATCAAGTCTCGGGCGCCCCGTCTGCCTTTAGGCACGGGGCGCCTGCTTTTTCCGGTGGTGGTGGGAGGATGGCATCTGTGGCGCGTTTATTTGGCACTGATGGTGTTCGAGGATTGGCCAATGCCGACCTGACTGCCGAATTGGCACTCGACCTCTCCGTCGCGGCGGCCCATGTCTTATCTGATATCGGCCTCTTTGCCGGGCATCGGCCTACCGCAATCGTTGGACGCGATACCCGAGTGTCAGGCGAGTTTCTAGAAGCCGCGGTCGTCGCTGGTCTGGCGAGCGCTGGAGTAGATGTAAGGCGGGTCGGAGTGATTCCCACTCCAGGTGTGGCATTCCTCGTAGATGAAGAGGATGCCGACATCGGAGTCGTTCTTAGTGCGTCACATAATCCAATGCCAGATAACGGGATCAAGTTTTTTGCCCGTGGTGGACGCAAACTCGATGACGCACTTGAAGAGGCAATTGAACGGCGGATGGGCGAGCCGTGGGAGCGACCTACAGGTGCTCACGTAGGGCGAATTGTTGACGATGCAAATGGTCTCGACTCCTATCTGACGCATCTGGTTTCCAGCATTCCAAATCGTCTTGACGGTCTCTCCGTGGTAGTTGATTGCGCCAACGGGGCTGCTTCATTCATTTCGCCAGAGGCATTGATTCGCGCGGGAGCGACAGTCACGGCCATTTCCGCGGAACCGGATGGGCTGAATATCAACGATGGTTGCGGCTCGACTCATATCGCCAGATTGCAGAATGAAGTACGCGCGCTCGGCGCCGATCTTGGAATTGCCCATGATGGCGACGCCGATCGATGTCTGGCTGTTGATGCCGGCGGAAATATCGTAGACGGGGACGCGATTCTCGCGATTCTCGCGATCTCGATGAAGGCGTCAGAGCGGTTGGTCAGAAACACCGTCGTTGCAACGGTCATGAGCAATCTCGGTTTCCACAACGCGATGTATGCGCAGGGAATCCAGGTAGTCACGACGACTGTCGGAGATAGGTACGTCCTCGATGCGATGCGCGAGCAGGGTCTGAACTTGGGTGGCGAGCAATCTGGTCACATCATTATTTCTGACTATGCGCGAACCGGCGATGGTGTGTTAACCGCGTTGCAGTTGATGTCGGTGATGCGTAGTTCGGGCCAGAGTCTTAGCCAATTGGCAAGTGTGGTCAAGGTGTTGCCTCAGGTCTTAGTGAATGTTCCAGACGTCGACAAGAGCCGCTTGGACGAGAGCCGCCAGATTGCTCTCGTCGTTGCCAGCGTAGAAGCCGAGCTCGGCGGCCAGGGTCGAGTCCTACTCCGACCATCTGGTACCGAGCCTTTGATCCGAGTCATGGTCGAAGCGAAGACGCTCGGTCTGGCGCAGGCAAGTGCCGCGAGGATCGCTGAGGCGGTACGAGAGCATCTCTCGTAGTGGATAGATCTAGGCTTGGACTCTGATCGGAAGCAGACGGGGGATTTGAAGATATGTGCGGCATCGTCGGTTACGTTGGCCCCCAACAGGCGCTTGACGTCGTAATCGAGGGGCTGCGCAGGCTCGAATATCGCGGCTATGACTCGGCTGGAGTCGCCTTATTGACCGCCGACGGTCTGGCTACCGATAAGCGAGCTGGGAAGTTGATCAACCTCGAAGGTTCGCTCTCCGGGCGTCCTCTAGCGGCATCGAACACCGGTATTGGACACACCCGTTGGGCGACTCATGGTGGGCCAACTGATCGCAATGCGCATCCACATATTGATTGCGATCGCAATCTTGCGGTAATTCATAATGGCATCATCGAAAACTTCGTCGAGCTACGCCAGGCGCTGGAGAAAAAGGGTCACCAGTTCTCCTCGGATACCGATACTGAATCCGTGGCCCATCTACTTGAAGATGAATATCGCGAGAGCGATGGAGATTTGGCCGAAGCGATGCGCCGCGTCTGCCGCCAATTACGTGGCGCATTCACACTCGTTGCCATACACACGGATTCTCCAGACCAAGTCGTCGGTGCCAGACGTAACTCGCCGCTTGTGGTGGGCCGAGGTGCGAATGAGAACTTCCTTGCCTCCGATGTCACCGCCTTTATCGCTCATACCCGAAACGCGATCGAACTGGGACAAGATCAGGTCGTAGATATGCGACCTGATTCAATTGAAATAACCACTTTTGCTGGTGGTCCAGCAGTCACAAACGAATATGAAGTCACCTGGGATGCTGCGGCGGCCGAGAAGGGTGGCTTTGAGCACTTCATGCTCAAGGAGATTGCCGAACAGCCCCGTGCCGTCAATGACACGTTGATGAGGCGAGTGGGCAGCGATGGCCGTCTGGTCTTGGATGAGATGCGACTGGCCGATGACGAATTACGCGACATCGACAAGATTATTGTGATCGGTTGCGGGAGTGCCTATCACGCGGGGCTGATTGCCAAATATGCAATCGAGCACTGGACTAGGATCCCGGTCGAAATTGAGTTGGCTAGCGAATTTCGCTATCGCGACCCAATCGTTGATCGATCGACTCTCGTAATCGCCATCTCGCAATCAGGCGAGACGATGGATACCTTGATGGCCCTGCGTCACGCGCGCGAACAGCATGCTCGAGTTCTAGCAATCTGCAATACAAATGGCTCGACCATTCCTCGAGAATCCGACGCTGTCCTATACACCCATGCAGGACCGGAGATCGCAGTTGCTTCGACGAAGGGATTCCTCACTCAAATCGTTGCGGCCTATTTGGTGGGTCTGTATCTCGCCCAAGTTCGCGGAACCAAATTCGACGACGAGATTTCTTCGATACTTACCCAGCTTGCGGCGATGCCCGAGAAGATCGAACAAGTTCTGGAAACCGTCGAGCCAATCCGGGAATTGGCTACGATCCTGAAGGAGAAGCAGTCTGTTCTTTTCCTTGGCAGGCATGTTGGCTACCCAGTGGCTCTCGAGGGCGCTCTCAAGTTAAAGGAACTGGCTTATATGCACGCAGAAGGCTTTGCTGCGGGAGAGTTGAAGCATGGCCCGATCGCGCTCATCGAAGAAGATACTCCGGTGATTGTGACAGTCCCATCGCCAAGTGGGCGCTCCGTTATTCACGACAAGGTGCTGAGCAATATTCAAGAAGTCAGGGCGCGCGGTGCGCTGACGATCGTGATCGCAGAAGAAGGCGATGAGTCGGTGGTGGAATTCGCTGATCATCTGTTCCGTATTCCTTCCTGCCCAACTCTTCTTCAACCAATATTGGCTACTGTTCCGCTCCAGGTTTTTGCTTGCGAAATGGCATCCATAAAGGGTTTTGATGTTGATCAACCGCGGAACTTAGCGAAGTCAGTAACCGTTGAATGATTTGAGCAGGTCGAGTCACCTGACCACGCTTGGTGATCAGGTGAGACGAGCCCAGATGCGTTCCGCCCTTCGTTGGTGCTCATCGCTCTTGGCATTGTTTGCACTGCTTACTATTTTCGTAACCAGGCCATCGATTGTCACTCAACTTGATAGTCAACTTGGAGTCCGTCGCCCACCGCACCTAACTGGCCTGACAAATACGATCGTCATTGGGCTCGACGACATCGGACTTCGCGGATTTAGCGCGACGATTCTTCTGATTGCAGCGGTCTTCATCTCTTTGCGGTTTCGATCCTGGCGTCCAATAAACCTCTCGCTCCTGTCGCTCATCGGTCTCAATGTCGTCGTCGGTGGGTTGAAGATGGCATTTGGACGGGAGAAACCCCGCCTCGGGCTAGACCGTCTACATGTTGTCAGCGTCGGTTCGTATCCGAGCGGCCACTCGGCGAATGCGATCCTCACATGGGGCCTATTGGCATACTTGATCTACCATTACACACATCGAGCGATGGGGCAGGCTCGGCTCCTTGGGGCAATAGTGGGTACCGCAACCCTCACCGTTTGCATCGTTTCCCTTTACCGCAATACACATTGGCTTTCGGATCTCGTTGGTGGCGTCCTTATTGGCGGTGCGATTTTAGTTTTCGTAATTGCGGTGGACCGTTTTGTCCCGTCAAGTAAGCAACCAGTTCAGCCATGATCCAAGGTATTGGCATCGATGTAGTCGATATTGAGCGTTTTAGTCAGTCGCTCGAGCGGACCCCAGGTCTCCTGGAACGCCTCTTTACCCCTGGGGAACGCCAGTTGCCAACGGCCTCACTCGCTGCTCGTTTTGCCGCGAAAGAAGCCTTGGCAAAAGCCCTTGGCGTCCCTACGGGACTGCACTGGCACGATGCTGAAGTAGTCAAGTCCGCCAGTGGTGCACCGTCATTCCTGCTTCGTAGTTCGGTCTCTCGGGCCGTCGATGGTGCGAAAGTGCATCTCTCTCTTTCACATGATGCCGGGATCGCATCCGCAGTAGTTGTGGTCGAACGCGAGTAACGATGAGATACGCCTACTTCACTGACGATGTGCGCATTGCAGAAATACATGCGCAGAGCGAGTTGGCGCCGGGGACTTTGATGGTGCGGGCTGCCGTCGGCGTGGCGACCATTGCGATTCGACTTCTCCAAAATGCCATCGGTCGGGTCTTTGGTTCCAGAGTTTTACTGCTGATTGGTAGCGGTGACAACGGTGGCGACGCCCTATACGCAGGTGCATATTTGGCCGCGCGAGGTGCTGACGTGACAGCATTGCTGGTTGGCAGCAATGCGCACCAAGGTGGTTTGACGGCACTACGAGATTTGCAATGCAAGATCGTCAATTCGTTGGATGATATTGATTTTGCTGGGATCGATCTGGTGATTGACGGGATTGTTGGAATTGGTGGTAGAGGCGGCTTGCGCCCTGAAGCTGCTCGCGTAGTTGCATCGTTATCTGAAGATTCGATGGTGCTATCGGTTGATCTGCCAAGCGGTGTGGATGCCGACTCAGGTGAAGCGTCAGGCCCGTTCGTATCGGCTGATGTCACTGCCGTCTGTGGTTCACTCAAGCCTGCCCATCTTTTGGACCCGGGTGCGGGTGCTTCGGGCATATGCGAAGTAATCGATCTAGGTCTTGATTTTTCTAATGCTCTCTCGCGGATCGAAGTCTGGCAGGGATGCGATGTGCGCATGGCTCTGCCGCGTCTGGGCGAGCGGGTTGATAAGTACCGACGTGGAGTACTGGGTGTGGTTGCAGGTTCGAAGGAGTACCCGGGAGCGGGCTCACTTGTCTGTGCGGGCGCGCTCGCCGCCGGAGTGGGAATGATTCGGTACTTGGGAGAGACAAGCGAGATGGTGATTGGAGAACACCCTGAAATCGTCCGCAGCCCTGGGCGCGTGCAGGCGTGGGTGATTGGTCCCGGATTGACGGATGCATCGAATGAGAGCGAACTAGCCACGGCAATCTCCAGCGCGGAACCTTTGATTGTCGATGCGGGTGCCTTACGAATGCTGCCGAAGGGCCGAGCAAAAACGCTGATCACACCACACGCTGGTGAGTTGTCAACGTTACTAGCTGTCGAACGGAGTGAAGTCGAGAAGAGAAGTTTGTACTACGCCAGACTCGCGGCAGACACTTTAGGCGTCTTGGTTTTATTAAAGGGTGCTACGACAGTCATTGCCTCGCCAACGGGTCGGGTCGCAGTAAATCCGACGGGCACCCCGCGACTTGCCACTGCTGGAACTGGCGACGTCCTCTCCGGGTTAATCGGTGCTTTTGCCGCCGCTGGCACTGAACTGTTTGAGGCGGCGACGATCGGCGCCTGGGTGCATGGATTGGCCGGGCGGATCATGAACGGCGGTGGCGCAAGCGATGTTGCAGCGGCAATCCCCGATGCAATTGAAACTCTCTCGTGGCAGGCTGATCAACTGTGAACGCCTCCCTTCACCGCGCCGTAGCACACATCGATTTGGCGGCGATAACGCATAATGCCAGGACCCTTAGGGAGCGTGCTGGGGTCGAACTCATGGCGGTGCTCAAAGCTGACGCATACGGCCACGGTCTAGTCCCAGTGGCACGAGCCGCTATCGCAGGTGGTGCCACCTGGCTTGGCACGGCGCTTCTGGAAGAGGCGCTCGCCCTCCGTGAGGCTGGTATTTCTGGTGTTCGGATCATGGCGTGGTTGACGCCCCCAGGTGATCAATATCGCGAAGCCATCGACTCTGACATCGATCTATCGGCCAGTTCCATCGAATCCGTCGAGGAGATCGCCGGTATTGCCAACAGCCTTGGTCGAAGGGCGCGGCTCCATCTTGAAGTTGATACCGGCATGACGCGTGGAGGAGCACTTGGCTCTTGGCCACAGGTCGTTGCGACCGCTGCCAAACATGTAGCAGCCGGTGATCTCTTTCTAGCTGGGGTATGGTCACATTTCGCTCGGGCAGACGAGCCGGGACATCCTGCGAATGAAGCTCAACGGAACTCTTTCGAAGAGGCTCTGGCGGTTGTCTATGAGTCGGGGATGAAGCCAGAGGTTCGTCACCTATCCAACTCCGCGGCTACCTTGGTAGATCCTCGAGCTAGGTACGACCTGGTACGTACGGGCATTGCGTTGTACGGGCTATCACCAGACCCGACGACGCTCGGCAATGCAGTCAAATTTGATCTACGTCCGGCCATGAGCCTCACGGCCCGTCTCCTGTTAGCCAAGGATGTACCTGCTGGAGTCGCGGTCTCTTATGGCGGAACCGCAATGACAAAACGGGCAACGACCGTCGGCGTTGTTCCAATGGGTTACGCGGATGGCGTTCCACGCCATGGGTCGAATGCGCTGGCAGTCGGTTTTGACGGAAAGATCGTCCCGGTGCTCGGGCGGATTTGCATGGATCAATTCGTGATCGACCTTGGGCCAAATTCAAAGGCGAAGGCTGGAGACGAAGTAACTCTCTTTGGTACTGGCGGCCCAAGCGTGGATGCTTGGGCGGCTGCCAGTGGGACGATCAACTACGAAATTGTCACCAGATTGGGTCCCAGGGTCCTGCGCGAGTACCGCTAGGTTGCGGTAGCGTCCCAGCCATGTCTTTGCTCCGCGTTGAGAACTTATGCGTGAGTTTTGGCGGCTTAAAGGCATTAGACGGAGTCGACATCACTGTTGGACCTGGCGAGGTGGTCGGTTTAATCGGCCCAAACGGTGCTGGCAAGACCACCGTCTTCAACGCGATCTCCGGATTCATTGCGCCAGATGAAGGCGTGTTTAGTTGGCGGGGGGTGGCGACCCCATGGCCGAAGCCGCACAAATTACATAAGTTAGGTATCGCGCGAACCCTCCAAGGCGTCGGTCTTTTCCCCGATCTCACTTGTGTCGAGAACGTGATGGTTGCCCTTGACCATCGGGCGAAAGCGGGTGTCGTCCGGGGTCTGCTTGGCGCAACCGATCGTGATGAGATGCGGCTCAAGAAGTTGGCCATGGAGGCCCTCGACAAAGTTGGGGCGACTTCGTTGGCAGAAGTTCGCGCCTCTGCGTTGCCTTACCCGACACGTAAACGAGTTGCCCTTGCCCGTGCTCTCGCAAGCGACCCGACACTGCTCCTACTCGACGAACCAGCGGGCGGTCTTGGAGTGGATGATATTGATTGGCTCCGCGGCCTAATTACATCGCTTAGTTCGACTTGCTCGATCTTGCTCGTCGAACATCACATGGAAGTGGTCATGGCGGTAAGTGATCGAATTTATGTTTTAGATTTTGGTCAGATAATCGCCAGTGGAAATGCAGATCAGGTAAGGACCGACCCAGCCGTTATCGCTGCCTATCTGGGCACTGCTGCCGTTGGCCGAGAGCGGTATGCCTGATGCTTTCAATCGTTGGGCTGACCACCGACCACGGACATGTGCGGGCGCTAGAAGATGTCTCTTTCGACGTACCTGCCGGATCGTTGACTGCGGTCATCGGGGCTAATGGGGCGGGTAAGACGACGTTGCTGCGCACATTGACTGGGTTGGCCAAGCCAACCTCGGGTTCTGCCCACTGGCGCGCCCACGATCTCTTATCCATGCCTACCGAGCAGGGGGTTCGCCACGGCGTCGCCCACGTTCCCGAAGGCCGTTCCGTCGTTAGCGAGTTGACGGTTGCGGAGAACTTGCAACTCGGTGCGCTGTGGAGAAGAAAAGATCCGGATGTGCAGATCGCCCGCGATGAAGCCTTGGTTCTCTTTCCTCGCTTGGCTGAACGACTCGCGCAGCGGGCTGACACTCTCTCTGGTGGCGAACGGCAGATGTTGGCGATTGCCCGCGCTCTGATTGCGCGACCTGAGTTATTGCTTCTCGATGAACCATCGCTCGGGCTTGCTCCACTCGTGGTCGAGCAGATCTTTCAGGCGCTTAACATGCTACGCAAAGAGACTGGATTGACGATCGTATTAGTCGAACAGAACGCGATAGGTGCACTCGAAATAGCAGACCATGCCGTTCTGTTGAGCCTAGGGAAAATCGTCACGAGCGGCTCAGCGACGCGGATCGCGCAAGATACCGAATTACGACACGCCTACTTGGGCTACTAGGAGGTGGGTCATGCAGCAATTCATCAACACGCTTGTTAACGGTGCCAGCCTAGGCTCTATCTATAGTCTGATGGCACTTGCGATGATTCTGGTCTGGCGCAGTACGCGCGTTGTAAATTTTGCCCAGGCCGGTCAGGCGGTTCTCTCGACATATATCGGGTTAGAGATTCATCGCATGACTCATTCGTATCCGCTCACTTTGTTAATTGCAATAATTTTCGGCGCGATCTTCGGCGCACTCGTTGACTTGCTATTGGTGAGGCCTCTTATGCATCGAGTGGGCGGTGGTCCAATCGCTTCCGTTGCCCCGGTAATCCTCACCCTGGGTCTCCTAGGCGCTTTACAGGGTTTCGTTGGTCTGGTCTGGGGCGGAGAATTCCGGAGTTTTCCATCAGCTCTGTCTCCAGAGGGATTTAAAGTTGGGATGACAAGAATTCCATTCTCACCTTTCGATCTTTTTATTCTCTTCTCGACTCTTATCGTGATGCTCGCCTTCGCCTACATATTTCAGCGGAGCGGGCTAGGACTGGCGATGCGTGCGGCGGCCTTCGAACCAGAAGTAGCCCAATTGGCCGGGGTCCGCGTTTCACGAGTTCGCACTATTGGTTGGGCCTTTGCTGGTGGTGCGGGCGCCTTAGCCGGAGCGTTGATCACCCCGACAACTTTGCTTGCTCCGAATTCACTCGATCTACTACTGGTCTTTGGTTTCACCGCTGCGGTGCTTGGTGGTTTGGAGAGTCTGGTCGGTGGCGTCGTCGGCGGTTTTCTACTCGGCTTGGGTTTGGCGTTAGTCGTGACCTACCTCGGCAGCTCATTCACTTTCATGACCGCTTTCGTCGTTCTGATTTCGGTTCTTCTGATCCGGCCTCGTGGCCTGATTGGAGCGCGGAGCGTGCGTAATGCGTGAATTTTGGAGACGGCTTCCACGCGCTGTACGAGGCGCTTGCCAATTATTTCTCGTTGGTTGGTTCCTCTTGCTCCTTGGCGATCGGATCTCAGAGTTCCGCGTCTATCAAGGAGCGACTGTTGCGACCTATTTGGTGGCAATAGTTTCGATCGTTCTGTTAACGGGTTACTCGGGGCAAGTGTCACTTGGCCACGGAGCTCTTCTTGCCGTCGGCGGGTACACTGCCGCGCTGGTGATGGCAAATTTGCATTGGCCTTTCTGGATTGCTTTCTTTGTAGCTGTTCTCGCCGCAGCGTTGGTAGGCGCATTGCTTGGCATCGCCGCCGCCCGTTTATCTGGCCCATACTTGGCCGGTACAACTCTCGCTTTCGCAGTCGGGCTGCCATCGCTGGCAAATCAGTTTTCGTTTCTTGGTGGCGAGCAGGGACTCTCTTTCGATATCGGCCAGGCGCCAGCCAGGTTCGGCGAGAATTTCAGTCCTTACAAGTGGCTCTTCTGGATTACTGCACTTTTCGCACTACTTGCGCTCTTCGCGGCAGCAAACCTCCTACGCGGTAGGTATGGCCGGATCTGGCGTGCCGTTCGTAGCGATGAATCGGCCGCTGCCATTGCTGGGATCAATGTCGCAAAGAGCAAGGTGCTCGCATTTACGGTGAGTGCTGGTTTTGCTGGCCTGGCCGGCGCCCTATATTCCGCGACGGTTTCACTTGTAACGCCGGGCGGTTTCTCGCTCTCGCTCTCCTTTGCAATCCTCACTGGGGCAGTGATTGGTGGCGTGAGGAGCATCTTTGGCGCCGTGATCGGAGCCTCTACGCTGGTGATTCTCCCGATGATTGCCGATGCCCTCTCGCAAGGAGCAAGCGAGGCAGTATCGACGAATCTACCGGCCGTTCTCACCGGCCTGCTCTTGATCGCCACGATTCTCATCGCGCCCGGGGGCGTCGCCGAATCCCTTGCTCAACTGGGTCGGCGGGCCGGGCTAACCCGACAAACACGGACATAGTTCGTAAATCGCCTCTAATTGGAGTAGAAACTGGGGCAGAAAGTAAAAAAAGAATGGGTTAGCAGAGCCCTGGCTCTCCCACTTCCTACTGATGAGTAATAGCCTCACCCCAACGCCCTTGAAGAACTTGATCTGAAAGGATCCCAATGAGTAGCAGATTGCGCAGGCTCACCATTTCGGTTGCGGTGCTGACGGTGTTCGGTCTTGCGATAAGCGCGCTCCCCGCCCAAGCAGCCAACGTTCATGCCGAACCAGGTGTATCCGCTGATGAAATTAAGATCGGGATCACGATTCCGATGAGCGGCATCGCCGCTCCCGGTTACAACAAAATTGCGCCAGCTGCACAGGCTTACCTCGATTACGTCAATGAGAAGGGGGGCGTATTCGGAAGGAAAGTCACCTTGAAGGTGGAAGACGATCGTTACTCGCCCACCACGGCTGTCTCTAAGACGAACAAATTGGTCTTACAGGACAAGGTTTTTGCGATTACCGGGGCACTTGGCACTGCCAACCACCTTGCCGTACTTAACAGCGTCCGCCTCGGCGTCCGCGGTATCCCCGATCTTTTCGTAAATACCGGTTATAGCGGTTTCGATAACCCCAAGAAATACCCGACCACTTTCACCTACCTTCCGTCGTATGTCATGGAGGCCAAGATCATCGGCTCTTATCTGGCTAGCAACTATGCCGGCAAGAAGATCGGTCTCATTTATCAAGATGACGACTTCGGGCGGAATGCGAAGGTCGGCTTTAACACCGCGGGCACCAGTTTTGTTGCCTCGAAGGGTTATGCCTCTGGATCTCAATCCTCACCAGGTCTTGCCTCTCAAGTTGGCGCGATGCAGGCAGCGGGTGCTGAAGTTGTCGTCATGTTCGGCGTCACTTCCGCTACGGCAGTTGCCCTCATCACGGCCGGAAAAATGGGATTCAAACCTTTGAAGTGGGTCATCGGCTCGGTCGGTGGCGACTCAACTACGCTCAAGGCGCTCGGGGTCCCCGTAGCGGTCCTTGCGGGTGCGACCGGCGCCTCATTCCTTCCTTCACCGACTGATATGTCAGACCCCTACGTCGCCTTCTTCAAGGGGATCAACGACAAGTACAACAATGGACGGGAGAAGTCGTGGGATAACAACGCTCTCGTTGGAATGAACATGGCGATGATCTTGGTCCAGGCACTTCGCGCGGCAGGCAAGAACCCGACTCGGAAAGCGGTTGTGAGTGCTCTTGAGTTGAAGGGCAAGACATTCGCGCAAGCCGGGCTCGTGCCACTTGGCTTCTCGAAGAGTAGCCACGCCGGATATACCGGGTACTGGTTCGGAACTTACGATGCGAATGGCGACCTACAGCCGAATGGTGGCAAGTACTCGACGCTAGTCACCAACTCCGGCACCGGAGCGGTAACCACCTCCAACTACAAGCGGCCTGCCCTCCCGGCAAATGGCTTGCCAACTAACAAGTGAGGATGAAGATGTCTAAGCAAATTCTCGGACGACGCTTGTCGGCCATCCTTGCAGCGGTAGCCATGGTCGTTGCTACGGTCGTTGCCCTTCCCACTACTGCAATCGCCGCTGCACCACAATGTGCCACGGCAAGTGGAGTGACTTCGTGCCAGGGCGCAACAAGTGATGGCGCCCCTTACGTGATGAGTGCTCCGCTTAACTTCAACGGCACTCTCTACCTCTACTCCCATGGCTACCGGTTTGCCGTCGATATTCCAGTCGGGATTCCTGCCATCGGTGGTTACAAGGTGACGCAGACGCCTCAACCAGCACCTAATGCTGATGTTGCAAAGGCTCTTCTCTCTCAGGGTTATGGCATTGCGGGTTCGGGGTTCGTCAAACAGGGGTGGAATGCAGATTCCGCCGTTGCTACCGACGTCGAACTAATTGGCATATTCAAAACGCAATTCCCAACGACAAAGCACGTTATCGCTTGGGGAGAATCTCTCGGTGGCTATATAACGCAACTTCTGGCCGAGAAGAATCCATCTCTAGTAAGTGCAGCCGCTCCGATGTGTGCAGTTACCAATAGCATCGAGCAGCAACTGTCCGTTGCCACTGATGTTGTCTGGGGATTCCAGACACTCTTTGATCCATCGATTGTGGGACACGGCTACGCACCTGGCCTAGCTGGTTATGCCCAAGCGATGGGCGACCTAGGCAAAATCTTTACGGTGCTCGGTAAATTGCAGGCAGGGGTTCTAACGGGCGCCTGGCCGGATACCGCAGCAAATTCGCCGTTTGGAGCAGCTCTTTCAGCAGCAAAGGTTCCATCGCGCAGTGCTCTGCTGCTTATTGGTCTAATGGCTGGCCTCCCGGCACAGAGTGCGCACTTCGATGGCACGACTGGGCCTGGAGATCCAAATGATCCACGGAATACCTCCTACGACTCGTTTGCTCTGGCGATTAGCCCAGCCCTGGCGGAACTCGAGAACATTGCCAATGCGGCAGCGCTTGGCGTGATAGCCCGCCTTGACCTCGAAGCGCAATCAGGCGGTCAAATCGGTGATAACACTAAGACCGATTACGCAGCCCAACTGGGCGATGCTGCGGCCACTTTCAACATGGGGCTCTCCGGCGATACGGCAACTGGCGCGATGCTTGGAGCGCTCGCACAGGCACCTCGTTGGAGTGCAAATCCTGCTGCATTGGAGAAGTTACGTGCGTTGGGCCGCCACACCGGAACTATCAATGTCCCAACGGTGACTATGCACACGGAAGCCGATCCAGCTGTCTCTGCTGGTAACGATCAATGGTTGATAGACAAGTACGACGCTTTCTACACCCAAATGGTTGCGGCAGGTGTAGCCAAGGCGAAGGCCCTGACGAAGAAGGCGAGGCTGGCAAAGAAGAAGACGACGTATTCATACACGGCGCCGCCGCGTAAATTGCTCTCTTTCTTCACTGTGCCACCTGAGCACTACACGCGGTTCACAGCTGTCGGTACCCCAGACACGTCGGGGCCGGCCGCCAACGGAACCAACCACTGCAACTTCAGTTATGCGCAGTACATGAGTACCGCGTTCTTGACTGGATATGCATCACAGTTTGGCGTCTTCCCTGACGCGCCAATTGTGACCTTCATGCGAGAGGCGACTCCGGGTTTCAGTAGCGACACCTTGTATCGCGCTCCGCTCCTGAAGATCTACGGCTGATCGAACAGATGGCTCGGGCCCGGTCGTAAGACCGGGCCCGAGCCGCGTTATACGCTGAGCGAGTGAAACGGCGAGTGGTTGTAGATGAGGCAGAGATGCTCGCACTCGGCCAGGAAATTGCCGCACAGCTTCGACCTGGGGATCTGATCCTGCTGGATGGCCCGCTTGGCGCGGGCAAGACCACTCTGGCCCGTGGAATCGGACTCGGTCTGGCGCTCGATACTCCGGTTACCTCGCCCACTTTTGTTATTTCACGCGTGCACGACGGTGCGCTTCCGATGATTCATGTTGATGCATATCGGCTCCTTGATGCCTTTGGGGGCGCAGCGGTGGCGCTAGATGATCTAGATCTAGATTCGGAGCGAGCGAATTCAGTGACCGTAATGGAGTGGGGGAAAGATGTCGGCCCCAGGATGTCCGATGAATATCTCCTGATGCGAATAGTCCGACGGGATGATGATTGGCGCGAAGTAGAATTTGAAATGCATGGAGATCGATGGCAGGAGTTACGATTTTAATGAGCCAATTTCTTCTTGCTCTCGATACCGCGACGACTCGCACTAGTGTCGCCCTCCTCGATGGCACACAGACACTCATTGAGGTGAGCCGTGATGGCGCAACTGGGCATGGTGAAGCTTTGCCTGAGCTAGTGGCGCAGGCGCTGAAAGATATTTCACCAACTCAACTGCGCGCGATTGCCGTGGGAATTGGTCCTGGCCCGTTTACCGGTCTGCGAGTTGGGCTTGCCTTTGCTAGATCAATGGCGTGGGCCCTGAACATCGACGCTATCGGAGTTTGCACACTCGACGCCCTCGCGCGTGATTATTATGCGCAAGACTCCGCACTGCTGGGAGGTTTTGCAGTAGCCACCGACGCAAGACGGAAAGAGGTCTACTGGGCGACGTATGACAAATATGGAAATCGCCAAGGTGAACCGATTGTCACTCGGTCCACAGAAATCCCCAGTCACCTGTTGGCATTGCCGACCGTCGGTAGCGGGGCCGCTCTCTATCCGCAAGAGTTCAGAACACACCTCATGCCGCTCTTTCCCACGGCCGCCGCTATCGGCCTACTCGGACTTGAAAAACTCTTAAGCGGTCAGTCCCTCTCGACGGAACCTCTATACCTACGACGCCCTGATGCAATCCCTCCTACCGCAACTACGGCCGCATCCCGGTGAGCGAGTACCTGCTCCGTCAGATGAACGGGGCCGACCTTGATAGTGTCTATCAAATCGAACGCGATGTTTACCATATTGATCCATGGAGCAAAGAACAGATCGCATCCGAATTTGCCGGAGTCCCTGACACTCGGTACTACATCGTCGCCGAGAAGGAGGGGAAAATCGTTGGCTACGGCGGACTTTTCTCACCGAGCAGGGGGGTAGAAGCTGATGTGCAAACGGTTACCGTCACAACTGAACTGCAAGGCAAGGGTATTGGTCGATTACTGCTAGTGGATCTGATCAATGAGGCAGTGAGGCGTGCTGCGCCGGCCATCCTGCTCGAAGTACGCGTGGGTAATGACTCGGCAATTCATCTATATCGCTCTTGCGGATTTGTCGAGATCGCCCAACGACCCAACTATTATGGGCGCGACCTTCATGCGCTTGTGATGCGCAAACCAATTTCGGATATTGCCGAGGCGCAATGAGTCAGCCACTGGTACTTGGTATCGAGACATCATGTGATGAAACCGGTATCGGAATTGTTCGTGGGACAACTCTTCTTGCTGATGAAGTAGCAACTAGCGTTGAGGAGCACGCACGGTTCGGTGGCGTCGTTCCTGAAGTGGCTAGCAGGGCACATTTGGAAGCGTTGATCCCTACTCTGGAGCGAGCTTGCCTAACGGCGCATGTGAAATTGCGCGAACTCGATGCAATCGCGGTTACTGCCGGGCCTGGATTGGCAGGCGCGTTACTCGTCGGCACCAGTGCGGCCTCTGCATTGTCGATCGCGCTGGGACTTCCGCTTTACGCAGTTAATCATCTCGCCGCACATATAAGTGTCGAAGCTCTTGAAACTGGCGCACAAACAGAACCTACGATTGCCCTCTTGGTCAGTGGAGGGCACACTTCGCTGCTACGTGTGGAGGACGTCACTGCAAGTGTGGTGAGCCTCGGCGCGACAGTTGATGATGCAGCGGGGGAGGCTTTCGATAAAGTTGCGCGACTGCTTGGCCTCCCGTTTCCCGGTGGTCCGCAGATCGATCGCATCGCACGCTTTGGTGGGGCAGATGCAATTGCGTTCCCTCGTGGATTCACCTCATCGAAAGACCAACTTGCACACTCGCTGGATTTCTCTTTCTCTGGTTTGAAGACCGCAGTCGCTAGATACGTCGAAGCTCTAACTCGAGATAAACACCCTATTGACGTGCCATTGATCGCTGCCTCTTTCCAAGAGGCTGTTGTCGATGTCTTACTGAAGAAGTCGATCGCGGCCTGCGAGAAAGAGGGCATCGACCGACTCTTAATCGGCGGCGGGGTCGCCGCAAATTCACGACTCAGGGCTTTAGCCAAGGAGCGATGCGGGAAAGCTGGTATTCACTTATCGATTCCGCGCCCTGGACTCTGCACCGATAACGGGGCAATGGTCGCCACCCTTGGATCGCTTGCCTTGTCGCGGGGTCGGGTGCCAACTGCGATCGGTTTCACAGCCTCGCCAAGCCTGTCGGTGGCTAGGTCGCTGATTTAGAGCTCCTTCTGAAGATGAGCGGAGCCACCGCTCGGGGTGAGCGGAGCCACCGCTCGGCAGTGGGTTACGCCAGGCGTAGTGCCTCATGTCAAGATGCTCGCGAAATCTGTTTCGGTGCCTCACCTATTTTTGCTCGCGAAACGCTGGCGGTGAGTGCTTCGGTTTTGTCCTTGGCGAGAGTGATGAGGCGGGTCT
>Ga0082335_1001765_pt1 | contig 43691 bp, 45 predicted proteins | sample Subgrocontami58m_FD_72375 | JGI IMG/M metagenome (GOLD analysis project Ga0082335, IMG submission 72375) | Subsurface groundwater microbial communities from S. Glens Falls, New York, USA - GMW37 contaminated, 5.8 m (SPADES assembly) (version 2) ...
TCAAAGTAGCCAGTCATAGTAAGCGCTTGTTGTTTCATCGTTCGTCTCCTCGCGTTCATACCGGCCCAACGTTTACCGTGCCCGGTACGATGACAGCGAGACGAGGTTTTTCAGAGTTTCCTTAGACGAATAACGTAAACAGGCGAAGTTCTGTTTGCATTCAGAGTGCTACCGGGATTTCAATGAAATTGACGGTTTGGCTCGAAATCCGCGTTGCACTTTTTGGCTGTGTCGGGGGTCATGTTAGACGAATAACGAAACCGCGGGTGCGCTTAGACGATTAACGAAACTGCCTCTGGACGGCAACCCGCGCAGCAGGTAAATATGGGGAGCTAGCCGCCAGCAAGCCCGCGAACATCGACCACGTGGCTGAACAGTCGGATTCCCGGCTGCTGCGTCTGCAGGCGCGGGTGCTGCTGCATAACGCCGGTACGAGCGGCACACTGCGAAGGCCAAGGTGCCGGCAGGGCTGCGCTCCTGTGCGGGTGCCGAGAGCGGGTGCTCCGCTTAGCGAGCTTTAAGGGCATCGCTGTGCGGCCGCCAACCTCGCAACTCCGGTTCATCTGCCAAAATTTAAACGTCTGTCAGCTTCTTTCGCGAAAAGGGTATATTTACCGCTAGAATCAACACATCAGGGAGCGCTAAGCAATGCACCAGGCTAGTGGATTACCGACGTCCGCGCAGAAGCCTGCACCGGCCCCGTGGCGACAGTTTCAAGAAGGCGAAACGCCCCAAGCGAGCCTTGCGGTTGAATCTCCGGAAATTGAGGAGGTTCTCGACCTCCTTACCGGGGAGCACTTGCATGCCGCCGCTTTGATTGGCGACGACTACGCCCGCGCCATCCAGCTTCGGTTGCAGCTCCGTTCGGACATTTATGCAGAGAACGCGCGCTACCGGTGTTCGATTTGCGGTGTCCCCGTTTATCTCGTGTCCCGTTGCGACACACGCCGATTTTTCTTTCGCCACTTGCTCGAGGACGGACGGTGCTCCGCGCATACGCGCGGTGCCTTCTCTCAAGATGAAATTGACGCCCGCAAGTACAACGGTGCCAAGGAAAGTGAGGCCCACCGTCAAATGAAAATGTGGGTTGCCCAGTGTCTGGAGGCCGACCCACGATTCTCAAATGTGCGTGTGGAAGCAACCTGGCGGGGTGCGCTTACCGGAAAGTTGCGGAGACCGGATGTTCGTGCAACGCTGGATTCAAAGGACGTCGCATTTGAAATCCAGCTTTCCACCACCCACCTGAACGTAATCGCTGAGCGCCGGCTTTTTTATCTGCGCGAAGGCGGGCTACTCTTCTGGATATTTAGGACTTTCGACGCCGACGGCCGGCGCCTCACGCATGACGATGTATTCTTCAACAACAACCAGAACGCGTTCGTTGTAACCAAGAAAACGGTTGACCTATCCTGCGGCAGTGGGGGCTTTCACTTGGATTGCATCTGGGCAAAGCCCACCTCCCCGACAGAAAGCTCAGCGCTGCAACGTAAGCTCGTATCATTTCACGAGCTGACGCTGGATTTTGAGAAGCAGCAAGCCTTCTATTTTGATTTTGAAGGAAGGCGCAAAGCCCTCGAGAATGCCAAGCTCGAGCAGACCGCAGCGCTCCGCAGCGCCTTTGAGGCATTCTGGCTCCCTTACGCTGAGTCACGTCAAGACGATGGCGGTGCCTGGCGTGCGCTACGGACAAAGTTCCGGGCGCTTGGACTTAGCGTGCCCGCCTACCCGAGCCAGCTTCCGGTGTCCCTGCTTAACGCGCTCTATTCTGCGAAGTATGGCCGGCCCGTTGGGTGGGCCTTTCGTACGCTGGTCCAGGTAGCACACCAAGTCGCGGAGACGCATAGGCGCGAATTGCTGCATTTTAGGCAGGCGCTTGCAGCATTCGACCGAGGACCCCAACTCGTGGAGGAAGACAGGAGCGGTAAGTGGCAGAAGCGGGTGGAAGCGTACAAGGCGGCTATCAAGAAGGGCTCGCTGGAGTACGCGCCGGATACGGCACACGATACGCTGGTAGAACTTCTGTTCCCGGAGCTGGGTACCGGGTTCGCGGTGACGAATCATGTTTGACTCGATTCACAATTTCTTTGAGCAAAGGAGGCGTCAGAAGGACCTCGACAAGATGCATATGCTAACCGTTGGCTTTGTGAACTCGGTCAAGGCCCTCGCAAAGAAGGACGGATACGCAAGCGCATTGAATTCCTTGGAGGTTCTGGTTCTCGGCGCCTTTATCGTTTCAGAAGTCTATCTCGGCTTGTCTCGTGACAAGACTTTCGCCTCTAGTGTGCTTGATGAATTCCACCACTACGGCGCTGAGTCGCTGTTTAGAAGCAATCTCCCCTCTTACAAAATCCAGTTCCCTGCCGAGGATGTTGACACGATTCACGACCAATTTGCATCGTGGTTCTACGACAAGACTAAGGAGCGATACGCTGAGTACAGAAGTATCATGCTGGGGGAGAATGGATTATGGCGAGATTCTTCCATGGGCCACCTACTTGACCTCAGAAAACACCTTATAACGGCGTCGACCAGCATCGAGGGTGAGCCTCAAGAACTGATGACATTGCCCTTCATCATGGCTGTCGTAGACCACCTGGCTCGGTGCAATAAGTCATTGAAGCATTAAACCCTGGCTAAATGTCTACGGACGCGATGAAAATTGCAGGGACTTTCCGAACCGACGAATGGCCCGCGTTGTGCGCACGGCTAAAGGCCGACGAGACAGCCGCGTGGCACGAGGCTGCGACGCTCCTTCGCCAGCGACTCGGCGGTCGATACCTTGAGCACGCGCGCGAACTCCTCAATCGTCGCTTCAGCGGCTTTGCCATCTTGGCCATTGATTGCGCCGTTATTGAAGCACTGGAGCAGTTCCGAAAAGGCACGCTCAGCACCCCTCGTAGTATGTCTGGTGCGTACTATAGAGATTTCTTTACCACGACCAGGTTCAGAAAGTTCTTCACAGCGAATAGAGCCGACCTCTTTTTCGATACCGTCCGCTGCGGCATCCTTCACCAAGCGGAGAGTAAGGCAGATTCTCTGGTGAAGAAGTCGGCCGCCTCCTTCGTCGTGAGGGAGTCATCGAGTGGCGCAGGCCTCGTCATAAATGCAAAGCGTTTTCACGAGGAACTGGAGGGGGCACTTGACGACTACATTAACGCCCTGCTTGCTGGCGACGTCACTTTGCGAAAGTCCTTCATCAAAAAGATGGACTACATCGCCAGGAGTCAAACGGGCAGTGGAGCCGTCGTCTAACAAACCATACGCATATCCGGCTATCGGGGGAAGGTTGCTACGAAGTCACCTTTACCGAGCATTCTGTGCAACGAATTTCAGCTTCGGTAGCCGATACGGTTGGGTAGCCATGAACCCCGCTTGATGCGCTTGAAAGTACCAGGCGGAACGTATCGCAGCGTGCAGATTCGCGTCCGTCGCGATATAGATAGCCAATCGGACTCGCGGCTTGATACGAGAGTGTGCGAGCACCATTCGGTTCGATTTCAAGATAACCGCTTTCTAGGGCTTGTTTCGCAAGCATGTCATAGTCAGAGGTGCTACCCGACTCAAGCACAGAATGGGGCCCGGCAGAAAAGCTCGAAGGACGCGTGTGCTTCTCTGCTTTCTCGACCTGATAGGCGTTTGGGCTGGAACTCGGTGCGTGCAACCCGCAGAGCAGGCCATGCCGGTCGGCGCATGCGTGGCACAGAAAGGTAGGTTGGTGTTTAGGCATGTCGTCCCCAGCTAACTGAGAATGAAACCTACATTTCCATTGGTTTAGGGCGAGGAGGCGTGGCTTGCGGATTACTCTTCTGCCTTCCCGGTGTCTGACGTTTTCCTGCTCTATATACCAGAACCATGCGTGTAATTTCTGGCAGCGTTTTTTGTTCTATACCTTCTCTGAAGTCCCTACTTCCTGCACTTGTCGGGGCCCGTGCGAGTATCAACGCGTCAAGCTCCCGCCGACATGCAGCATGAACTGCGTTAGCAATGACATCCGCGGGTGAGACTCCATCATCAAGCTTGGAGACAGCTTCTCTCTGGCAAAGCTTGAGTGCTTCCAAAGTGAGATTTTGGGAGGCGTTAGCGATGGATGCGAGTTTGGATTGCGCAGCGGCATTTCCCTGCGCGGCGGCTTTCTCCCACCAGAACACGGCCCGCTTCTGGTCTTGCGCTACTCCCTTGCCCTCTTCGTACATGAAACCCAAGTTGACCTGCGCATTTGAGTGTCCCTGCACGGCTGCCTTCTCATATAACGACACGGCCTCTTTATAGTCCTGCGATACACCATTGCCATTGGCGTACATGAGACCCATGGCGAATTGCGCATCTGCGTTCCCCTGCGCTGCTGCTTTCCGGAACCAGAGCATTCCTTGCTTGTAGTCCAGCGCTACTCCTGCACCTTTGGCATATAGGAGACCCAAGCCAAATTCCGCGTCTGCGTCCCCCTGCGCGGCTGCCTTCTCATACCAGTACAGGGCTTGTTTGTAATCCTGCGCGACGCCTTGCCCGTTGCTGTACCTAGCACCCAACACGGATTGCGCTGCTGCAAACCCCTGTGCAGCTGCCTTCTCATGCCAATACAGGGCCCGCTTTTCGTCCCGCGTTACTCCCAAGCCGAGGTCGTACTGAACACCCAACCCGAACTGCGCTTTTGCAATCCCCTGCGCCGCCGCCTTCTCATGCCAGAACGCGGCCTGCTTGTAATTCTGCGGTACACCTTGGCCTTTGCTAAACATGAGCCCCAAGTTAAATTGCGCACCGGAATGTCCCTGGACGGCTGCCTTCTCATACCAGTACAGGGCCTGCTTGCCATCCTGCGCTACGCCTTGACCTGTGCTGTAGATAACGCCCAAATTGTATTGCGCACCCGCATTCCCTTGCGTCGCGGCCTTCTCATACCAGTACAGAGCCTGCTTGTAGTCCTGTGGCACGCCTTGGCCTTCGTCGTACATAGCGCCCAACACCGATTGCGCCGCGGCATCCCCTTGCTCCGCCGCTTTGCGGAACGAACTTGCCGCTCTCGCGTAATCCTTGCTCTCTGCAAACTTCACGCCGTCCGCATAGTCCCCCGCAAAGGCAGAGATAGCTGCCAATGCCACGACAAGACCAATCACCACTAAAAGGCGCATGCAGCGTTCCCCATATCCGCCGCCCCGCAAACGTTGAATCCTGCCGCCGCGGCGATGGCGGAGGATAAATATCGTTGGACCAAGCCGCCGGGTGGCTGCGGCTATGGGGATTGTAGGCGTGCGGGGACGGGAGTCAATCGTTTGGCACGACGATGAATCGGCAGGATAAAGTAACGCGGCGATGAGCACCCGCTACGCGGTGGGCGGCTGCCTGCGAGCGTTCGCCTGCTTTTCCGCGAGGCTCTTTGCCCAGGCTAGCGCGCCGAGACCCGGCCCGAGCGTGATGGCTGTTACGACCCAATTTAGAACATTAAACGGGCTCATGAGGTCCTGCACGGCGGAGAAACCGCCCTTCATCCAGACGCCCGCAATTCCGATGGCAATGGCGATAACGCCAACGACCACCCACGCATAGCCGAAAATCTTTAGCACGACAACCCAGACCTTCACCGCGCTTCCCCGGTTCGACAGCGAGACGAAACGCACCTATTTGCTTGCAGCCCCTGCTGGAGCGTCATCACCATCCTGAAGCGCTGCGCTCAGCATTGAGAAGTGAATCTCTGACCTCCGAAATAGACTTACAGGGAAGGAGTCGGTCTCGCAGTATGTCGAGAGGATGCTTCGGTTCCGTAGCCAGGGGGTCTTGAAACATCAGCATCATTTTTCGGAGGTACGCGTCGTAGCCGCCAGCCATCGTGGGGTTGTATTCCCAAATAGTCTGGACAGGAAAGATGCCAAGCAGCCCCATCTTCATTATCTTGACGCTAGGGGTTGGGGCGGCCGCAATAGAAATGAACACTCTTTCGCCACTCACAAGCTTAATAGAGCAGCAGCACATGCGTTTGCTGTTCGCATAGTGGGTCACCTTGCCAATCGGGGCTGGCGCAGGCTTTGGCTCAAGAGCCTTCCTAGCCAGAATCTCTCCGTCGGTAGCCAGCATCCGGTTGAATACAGCCTCAACCTGAGGAGGCACCGGCACAACGGCCACGTTACGGTGCTTGACGCGTTTCGAGAAATACTGAAAGGCAGTACCCAGCTCTACAGAAGGCGGTACGCCCTTCGCAAAATATGAACGAAACGCCTCGCCAATCTTGGCATTGTCGGCTTGATTGAGTTCACGGCCTGCGCAACCCAGCCACGTTTCTATTGTTCTCCAATCCGACAAAATCCTATTTGGTACGTTTGGCTGCGCGGCGAAGTAGCGAAGATTGTGGACGAAATGTGAACCCAAGTCGACTAGGGTGTCAGTTTCATTGGAATTGCTTCCGAGAGTTATTGTTCTGGTCTTGCTATCGTATGTCATAGCAGTACTAGCGGCCACGCGGTGGTCTGCAAATATGGCAGGCTACTACTACCGCCCAATGTAGGCAAATTTCCACTCCAGAGGTGACCTGCACCTCATCCGCGCGTTTGGCATCTATTCGAGGCCCGAACATCTGTATTCCCCTGGGCCGAGTCTCTTACACGTGGCACGCCGGGACACCCGCGACGCTAAAATTGGCCGCCGCCCAAGACAGCATTCGAATGGCCTCACGGACAATTCAAGCAAAACCTGCTAACCACTTGACTTGACGCGCCAAACAACGGTTTTTCATTATTCGTCTAATATGGCCGGCGTCGCAACCGGGTTTAGGGGCCTAGACGGGCCGCAGTCCCAACGGTTTACGTTAATCGTCTAAGGAATACCGCCTGCAGAGGGTTGTTAGGCCTCATTGGCGGCTCCTCGCTCACCCCACCAATACGTATCAAGGTGCACGCGTGCGAGACCTGAGCGCACGGCAAGCTTGGACGCGAATGATTGGTACAAGGCACTGACCTCCTCTGTATTGTGCTTTACGCCTGGCCAACGAGGAAGTTCACCACGATTGGCTTCCTTGTAGATGCGGCCGGCTGAAATGGAGTCCAGCGGAACCTCGAGAAAGTCCTCTGACCTTTGGAGTTGAAAGTGGTCGCGTAGGTACGAAGTGTACAGCGCATCACGGAGGAATATGTTCAGCAGCTTCCGAGCGAGCCCCCAGCTTCGCGACCCTACTGGGAACGTTTTGGCAAGGTCTTGCGTCGTTTTGTCCAATCGAGTGCGAAACAACGACTCTCGGGCGGTTGCAAACTCCTTCAGTTCGAGCTGCGCGAGGAAGCCGCGCGCTGGTTCAATGATGCCGCCACCTTGCTTGCGTGTAGCGGATGCACTGACGGAGATTCTGGCAGCGCGAGTCTGCACAGCAACGAGGAACGAATTGGTTGACATGGTGACGAGTAATGAGGTCCGACAAGAAGTCGGCCCCCGAAAAGGGGCCTTATAAGGACCCCAAGAGCGGGGTCTAGCACAGCCAGACTACGCTCGAATCCTTGATTCTTCAACCGTGGCGACCGAGATAGGCACCAGTTGGATTGTCATGCCGTCACCGCGCGTCGGCTGTGCAACTTTACTCCGCTGACGGATTTTCGCTACAAAACTGCCATTCCATCGCGAAGCTGTGGGCGTCGCCTTTGGGTCGAAAGCGCTCATTGGGATTACCCCCAATCGGCTACCGAAAAGCGGTCGCCGTCGGAAATTTTTCAAGAAAGATGAATCGGGATCGGTGGAGCTACTCAGAGCGACAGCGGATGTGATCCACGGTATAAAGTCGGAGGGATATCCAGCCGGAGACTTACTGTACCGACTCCAGCAGCGCCTGCGCTGTCGCGACATGCGCTGCACTCACTGAACTTCGCTGGAAATTTCGATCACCATGCCTGCCGTCCCAGGGCGCACCGGCTTGCTCACCCCCTCGAGGTCGCCGCCCTGGGGCACCACATTGCCGGTCTTGGACACGCGCGCCGCGATCACCACCTCGGCGAAATCGGAAAGCTTCGACGACGGGTTCATCGCCATGGAGTCGTCGAACGAAAACGCCAGCGGCAGGTCCTTCACCTTGACGCGCACCGCCGCGAGCGGCATGCGCGAACCCTGCGCGGGGCGAGCCAGCACGAACACGATGTCTTCGGGCGCCGCGCGTGCGGCAAGTGCCGGCGCAAGCTTTACCGTGCCGCTGACGCGCGCGGCCTTCGCGCTGGCGGCCGACGACTTCGCTGCGCCGCCTTGCTTTTCCTGTGCTATCGGGGTCGATGATTTCGGCGCACCACCCTGCTTGTCCTCGGCTTCCTTGATGCTGGCGCGGACCGAATCCACCATGTCCGAATCCGGCGGAAGCAGCGACAGCATCCGCCTCCAGTATTCGACCGCCTTGGCAAAATCGCGCTTCTCGAATTCCACGGTTCCGGCCAGTGCCAGCGCCTTGAGATTGTTACCGTCCGCCTGCAGTGCGCGCCGTACCAGCGCTTCCGGCCTGCCCTGCAAGTTCTGACCCTGGGCCATGGCCAGGCTATCGGCATAGTCCGCCAATAGTTGCGCATTCTGCGGAAACTTGGCCTCAGCCTTGGCATAAGCGCCCGCCGCCTCGGCAAAGCGCCCGATGGTGCCATAGGTGCGCGCCAGCATGATCCAGCCTTCGCCGTCGTCTGGGTTCGATTCCAGCCGCTGCGCCAGGCGCGCTGCCATGGATTCGATCTGCTCTTGCGAAAGCTGGTGCGGCGCTCCCTGTGCAGCACTTTGCTTGCGCGGATCCAGCCCCTGCGGGCTGCCCAGACCCAAATACAGCAATACTGAAGCGAGGGGCAACGCAATCCCGATGGCGATTGCCGCTGCCTTGGAACGCTGGGCCGGCGCCGCCGCGCTGGCCGCAGGCGCGCCGACGTCCTCCAGCAATCCGCGCTGCAGGTCACCGCGCGCCGCTTCCCATTGCTCGCGGCCGATGCTGCCCGCCGCAACATCGGCGTCGAGTTCGGCGAGTTGATCGCGAAATACCGTCAGGTTGGATGCGGCGCGCGATACCGACGCGCCGGCCACGGCGCGGCCACGCACCAGCGGCGTGAGCAGGAACGCAAGTGCCACTGCCGCCAGCAGCGCCGCGTATCCCCAGAATAGGGTCATGGGCGCTCCTCTTGCTCATCGAGCAGCGAGCGCACGCGCGCCTCGTCCGCCTCGCTCAGCGGCTGTTCCGGTTTTGAACGCCGCCGGCGCAGGATGTAATAGAACAATCCCGCGAGCGCCGCGAACAACAACGCGAACGGACCGATCCACAGCGGCAGCGTGCTCGCCTTGAGCGGCGGGCGGTAGAGCACGAAATCGCCGTAGCGCGCCACCATGTAGTCGATAATCTGTGCATTGCTCATGCCTGCTTTCAGCTTCTCCCGGATCTGGTTCTTCAGGTCGACTGCGAGTTCGGCGTGCGAATCGGCGATGGTCTGGTTCTGACACACCAGGCAGCGCAGTTCCTCCGCCAGCGCCATGACGCGCTTTTCCAGCAACGGATCCGCCGCGACGGTCGGCGCTTCCCTGGCGAGCACTGAGCCGGCGAGGATGAGCCCGAGCAGCAGCGCGAGTAGCTTACGCATTTGCGTTCAGCTCCTTCACCAGCGGCAGGATTTTATCGCGCAGGATCTCCGGGGTGACCGCACCGATGCGCTTGTAGCGAATCACGCCGGCCTTGTCGATGACGTAGGTTTCCGGAACGCCGTATACGCCGTAGTCGATGCCGATGCGGCCGTCGCGGTCGTAGGCGGATAGTTGATAGGGATTGCCGAAGCGCGCCAGCCAGGCGATGCCGTCGGCGCGCTCATCTTTGTAGTTGAGGCCGTAAATCGGCACCGCGCCGCTGCGCGCGAGCTCGACCAGGTTGGGATGCTCCTCGCGGCAGGCTACGCACCACGAAGCCCACACGTTCAGCATCCATACCTTGCCCAGCATATCTTTCTGGGCAAAGGTCTTGTCCGGCGCGTGCAACTGCGGCAGCTGGAACGCGGGCGCGGGTTTGTTGATCAGCGGCGAGGGCACCTCACGCGGGTTGAGCGTGAGGCCCACGCCGAGAAACGCCACCAGTACGGCGAACACGGCGAGCGGAATGAGAAAGCGGGCGCGCAGCATGTTAGCGCGCCGGGGAAGTTTTGAGGCCCGCAGCAGCGGCCGGTTGCGCCGAACCGGCATGCGCCCTGACGCGATAGCGCCGGTCGATGGCTGCAAGCAAGCCGCCGAAACCCATCATCAGGCAACCGACCCAGATCCAGCTGATAAAGGGCTTGTAATAGAGGCGCACGATCCAGACCTTCGGGTTGATCGGCTCGCCCAGCGCGACATATAGATGGCGCGTCACACCATAGTCGATCGACGCCTCGGTCATGGGCATGTTCTGCGCGGTGTACAGGCGCTTTTCCGGCTTCAGCATCGTTACCGGACTACCGTCTCGCGTAATTTCAATGGTGCCGCGCGTGGCAAGGTAATTCGGCCCCTTCACCTCGTCGATGGCCACCAGCCGGAAAGCGTAGCCGGCGAGCTGCGAGCTATCCCCCACCTCCATGCGCACGTCGGTTTCGACCTCGTAGCCCTTCACCAGGGTCACGCCGACGACGAACACAGCTACGCCGAGGTGTGCAAACAGCATGCCGTAGTAGCTGCGCGGCAATTGCGCCAGCCGCGCACCGATGCGCCCTTTCGGCACATGCGCGAGTTGCGCCTTGAGGCTGACCAGGCTGGTCGCGACGATCCACGCCGCCAGCAGCATGCCGAAGCCGACCATGGTGCTCCAGCCTCCCATGGCGAGCGGCACGACAATCGCAGCGGCGAAACTCACCGCCAGAGCCCAGCGCAGGCGCACGGCAAGTTCGGGGACGCTCGCCTGTTTCCAGCGGGCAAGCGGCCCGACGCCCATCAGAAACAGCGCCGGCGCCATCAGCGGCACGAACACCGTTTCGAAATAAGGCGGCCCGACCGAGATCTTGCCCAGGCCCAGCGCATCGAGGACCAGCGGATAGAGCGTGCCCAGCAAGACTGCGCCGGCGGCAACCAGCAGCAACGCGTTATTGGTGAGCAGCATCGATTCTCTCGATACCGGAGCGAAGCGCCCGCCCAGCCCCACCCTGGACGCGCGCCAGGCGAACAGCGTGAGCGAAGCGCCAACGACCACGGCCAGGAAAGTAAGGATGAATATGCCGCGTCTTGGATCGGTGGCAAATGCATGCACCGAGGTAAGCACGCCGGAACGCACCAGGAACGTCCCCAACAGGCTCAGCGAGAAGACCAGGATCGCCAGGAATACGGTCCAGATCCTGAACGCCCCGCGCTTCTCCGTCACCGCCAGCGAATGGATCAGCGCCGTTCCCACCAGCCAGGGCATGAACGACGCGTTCTCCACCGGATCCCAGAACCACCAGCCGCCCCAGCCCAGTTCATAGTAGGCCCAATAGCTGCCAAGGGCGATGCCGAGTGTGAGGAACATCCAGGCCACCGTCGTCCACGGGCGCGACCAGCGCGCCCAGGTGGCGTCGAGCCGCCCGTCGATCAGCGCCGCCATGGAGAACGCAAACGCAACGGAAAAGCCGACGTAGCCCATGTACAGCATGGGCGGATGAAATACCATCCCCGGGTCCTGCAGCAGCGGGTTGAGGTCGTGCCCGTCCGCGGCCGCCGGCAGCAGGCGATCGAACGGATTGGAGGCAAACAGCATGAACACCAGGAACCCGACACTGATCAGTCCCATGATGCCGAGCACGCGCGCCAACATCTCCTCGGGCAGGGTGCGGCTGAAAATGCTCACGGCGAACATCCACACGCCCAGCATCAGCGTCCACAGCAACAGCGAACCCTCGTGCCCGCCCCACACCCCGGCGACGCGATATTCCAGCGGCAGGCGCGAGTTGGAATGCTCCGCCACGTATTTCACCGAGAAATCGTTGGTCACAAAGGCATACGTAAGGCAGGCGAAAGCGAACGCAATGAACAGGAATTGCCCCTGCGCCGCCGGCCGCGCGACCGCCATCCACGTGGCATTGCCACGCGCTGCGCCGACCAGCGGCAGAACGCCTTGCACCAGGGCGATGCACAGCGTCAACATCAGGGCGAAGTTACCGAGTTCGGGAACCATCATTGTCCTTTCGGCGGCGCCACCACCGACTGCGCGGCGGCTTTGGCGGTTGCCTGATTGAGTGCGTCTTGCGCTGCCGGCGGCATGTAATTCTCGTCGTGCTTAGCCAGCACCTCCTCGGCGCGGAACAGGCCGTCCGGCCCTAGTTTTCCCTGCGTCACCACCCCTTTGCCCTCGCGAAACAGGTCGGGCAGTATGCCGCGGTAGAACACCGGAATGCGCTTGGCCGTATCCGTCACCACAAACTGCACGGTCACGCCATCCGCCTCGCGTTTGACGCTGCCTTTTTCCACCAGTCCGCCGATGCGAAAGCTTTTTCCCACCGGCGCCTCGTTTGCGGCGACCTGGCTCGGCGTGAAAAAGAACACCAGGTTTTTCTGAAAAGCGGAAAGCACCAGACCCGCGGACAGCGCCAACCCGGCGACACCCACCCCGACCAGAACAAAACGTTTATGCCTCGGTTTCATCATTCCTCCTGCGCGCCGCATAAAATTTGGCAAGACGCCCGATCACGCCGCGCCGGCGCATGACCAGTTCCACGATCTCGGCCGCGAGCACCACCAGGGTAACTGCATAAGAGCCCCATACATACAGGCCATAGCCGCCCATGGCAAAAAAATTCTGCCAGCTTCCCCAGTTCATGATTGCCCGCCAATTTGCGCCGCCACCCAATCGGTATGACGTTCGCGCTCGAGAATCACGCAGCGCACCCGCGCCAGCGTGGCGGCGATACTATACATCCAAAAACCCAGCGCCATTATCAGCATACCGAGCAACATCGTCGCTGCCATGGTCGGCGCGCTTTTCATGCTTACCGAAGCGCCCTGGTGCAGCGTGCTCCACCACTGCACCGAGAAATAAATAATCGGAATATTGACCACGCCGACCAGCGCCAGCACCGCGCCCGCCTTGTCGGCGCGGCGCGGATCGTCGATCGCAGCCTGCAATGCCATGAAACCTATGTACAGGAAAAGCAGGATTAGTTCCGAAGTCAGGCGCGCGTCCCAGACCCACCAGGTGCCCCAGGTCGGCTTGCCCCACAGCGCGCCGGTCCACAGCGCGATGAAGGTGAACAGCGCGCCGGTGGGGGCGAGCGCGGTCGCCACCATCGACGACAGCCGCGTATTGAGCACCAGTCCGACCCCGGACCAGAACCCCATCACCAGGTAGAGAAACATCGACATCCAGGCCGCCGGGACATGGATGAAAATAATGCGGTAGGACTCACCTTGCTGCGCGTCGGTGGGCGCGACGAAAAAGCTGATATACAGCCCAACGGCGCAAAGGAAGAAGGCGAGCGCCGCGAACCATGGCTGCAGCGTACCCGCCAGCGGATAGAAGCTCTGCGGCGAGGAAAATAGAAACCAACTGAATCTCTGCGATTTGGTCATTGCTTCCTCATTCCATCGCGATGCGCAGCGCCGCGGCGCTGGCCCAGGGCGCAAGCACCAGCGCCAGAGCCAGAAATCCGCCGAGCAGCAGCAGATGCGCCTCCGCGCCGGTGCCGGCGGCGGTCGCACCGACCGAGCCGGCGCCGAAAATCAGCACCGGCACATACAGCGGCAGCACCAGCAGCGCCACCAGCACGCCGCTGCCGCGCACTCCCAAAGTGAGCGCCGCGCCGACCGCCCCGATCAGGCTCAGTAGCGGCGTGCCGATCAGCAGCGACACGCACAGCACGGCGAGCGCATCAGCAGGAAGGTCGAATTGCAGGCCCAGCAGCGGCGCCATCAGCACCAGCGGTAATCCCGACACCAGCCAGTGCGCTATCACCTTGCCCATGACCAGGACTACCAGCGGTTCTCCGGCGAGCAGCATCTGCTCCAGCGTCCCATCCTGGTGGTCCGGCGCGAACAACCGCGCCAGCGACAACATGCAGGCGAGCAGCGCCGCGACCCACAACACGCCGGGCGCCATATTGCGCAACTGGCTCGCCTCGGGGCCGACGCCGAGCGGAAACAGGCTCACCACGATGACGAAAAAAACCAGCGCATTGACGACGTCGCCCCGGCGCCGAAATGCGAGCAGCAGGTCGCGTCGCAGTACCCACCCGAGCGCCCTGATCATGCGGCCAGCAGTGCCGCAGTGTGCACGTCGAGATCGATGCGCAGCACCGCGTGCGCCACCACCTGCACTTCCTGGTGCGTGGTCAGGACCACCATGCCAGCCGAAGCGAGATGGGCGGCGAGCAGACGCTCCAGTTCCACCACTGCCCCGACATCGAGCGCGGAAAACGGTTCATCGAGAATCCATAAGGGCACCGCCGGGGAAAGCGCGAGCCGGGCCAAGGTCACGCGCCGGCGCTGTCCCTGAGACAGTATTTTCGTCGGCAGTTCCGCGCAATGGGCAACGCCAAAACGATCGAGAGCGGCACGCATGCGCCCCGCATCGGTGGGCATGCCGCCCAGAGCCGCCGCAACCTGCAGGTTTTCGAGTGCCGTGAGATCGTCCTTCAGGGCATTGAGATGGCCGATGAAGACGAGATTCCTGGAATATTCCTCGCGCTCGGCACGGATGGGGCGTCCGCGCCAGCGCAACTCGCCCGCGCTGGGGAGAAGCAGGCCGCACATGATACGCAACAGGCTGGTCTTGCCGCTGCCGTTGGCCCCGGCCACGCGCAGCAACTGGCCGGCACCGAGCCCGAAGCTAAGTCCGCTGAATAACCGCCGTTCGCCGCGGGTGCACTCGAGTTCACGCGCTTCAAGCATTACCGCAACACCTTTTCAACATGCCCACCAGGAAAATCCTTGCCGGCGGACGCCAGTGTATCCGCATAAAGACGCCCCGATTTTGCGCTGCATCAAAAGATTCTCTCGTACCGCGCGATCAGACGCACGGGCATTCCAGCGACAAAAATCGGCTTCAGGCCGATCTCATGCCGCTCGGCGGCACGGATCATTCAGGAGTTTTTTTTCGTGGCATTTCCGGCAAATCAACCTCTGGGCGGGAGGCAAGTCAAATTGCCCTTATGCGCCTATGAGGTTTCTGCCTTGTCCGGCGCCAGAACGGGGGTGGGGGCCTGATCCGGATTATCCACAGCCGGAGCAATGTTTTTCTCCAGCTTGCGCAGTCGTTTTTCTTCCTGCTTTTTCTTCTTCGCCAGATCCTTCTGACGCTTTTCATATTGATAATTAGGCTTTGCCAATTTGTCACCCTTCCGGCTGGTAGGCTTGATTGTTGAAGTTCGAAGTATACGGCCAAAACATCGATTCGTACGCCGGCATTTTGCGCCCACTCGGGGATGGCATCAAGCGAATCAGCGGCTCATCGGCAGAAATATTTCGTCTCCTACGGCGCCGCCGCTCGGCCTTGCGCTTGGACAGACGAACCATTCAGTTCGCGCACCGCTGCCGACGCGTGTTACAGCACCACCGGCTCGTTTGGCAGTTCGTTGGAATCGTCCTCGGCCGATGGATAGTGCGTGGCCAGCAGATCGCTGATCGCGGCGACGCCGAAGTTCACGCCTGGTTCGAAGCGCCCGGCCGCGAACGAGCGCTGCATTTCGCCGCAGATCGCTTCCCAGGCAGCGTCGCCGACCTTGTTGTGGATACCGCGATCGGCGACGATTTCGACGCGCTTGTCGGCCAGCAGCAAATAGATCAGCACGCCGCTGTTGTGCTCCGTATCCCACACGCGCAACTGGCCGAACAACTCCACCGCCCGGCTGCGCGCATTCTGGCCGTGCCACAAGTGGAGTAAAGGCAGCGCGGCCTCGACCGCGAAGCGCAACTCGCCGCCATGCCGCCTTTCCTGCTCGCCAATCTTGTCGCGAATCGCGCGCATCGCCGCCGGCGGAAACGCGCGCCGCACCGACCAGTGATCCGTAAACAGATGCCGCAAAACGCGTTTCCATTGCATCAATTGTTCCCCCAGCTACCCGAGGCCCCGCCGCCGCCGAAGCCCCCACCCCCGCCGCCGAAGCCGCCGCCACCACCTCCACCACCACCCAATCCGCCACCGCCGAAGCCGCCCGGGTAGTAGCCTCGGCCGCCGCCCAAGAGCGCAATCAAAAAAGCGACGACGCCGGCAATGACGGCCGCGCCGAGCGCACCTGCGATCGCCCAGGCGATGAACCCCGCCGCCACGCCGGTAGCCGCGGAACCGGGCACGCGCCCGAATACCGCCTTCAGCACCCCGCCCGCGACCACAACCACGATCAGCAGCACAATAAACAAAGATTGATAATCGTCGATGGTCGAACCTTGCGCCTTCGCGGGCGGCGGCAGCTTTTCGCCCTCGATCAGCTTCATCAGCGTTTGCGCGCCGTCGCGGATGCCGCCGTAGAAGTCGTTGGCGAGCAAATGCGGCGCGATCACCTCGCGGATAATGCGCTTCGCCACCACGTCGGGAATCGCGCCCTCGATCCCGTAGCCCACTTCGATGCGCAGGCGTTGATCGTTCTTGGCGATGACCAGGATCACCCCGTCGTCGACTTTGGCGCGGCCGATTTTCCAGCGTTCGGCGACGCGCAGCGAATACTGCTCTATGGTTTCGGGCTGGGTGCTCGGCAGCATCAGCACCGCGATCTGGCTGCCTTTTCTCTGCTCGAAGGCGCGCAGTTCGGCTTCGAGCGAGACGAGCTGGCCTGAGTCGAGCGTGCCGGTGAGGTCGGTGATCCGCGCCTTGAGCGGCGGCACTGCAACTTCGTCCGCCGCGCCAGCAGCCGACGCAAAGACCAGGGCCAGAATGCCGAACAGCCGAATCAGGGCACGCAGCCCTGAGCGGCTGCGCATAAGCTTGGACCACGCAAGCGCACCCGCCCGCAATCGATCAACGCTCATGCGCGCCGGCGGGCTTGTCGAAGCTCACCGTCGGCGGCTTGGCGATGGCCTTCTCGTCTTCGACTGAAAAATTGGGTTTCACCTGATAGCTGAACAGCATAGCCGTCAGGTTGTTGGGAAAAGTGCGGATCAGAATATTGTATTCCTGCACCGACTTGATGTAGCGATTGCGCGCCACGACGATGCGGTTCTCGGTGCCTTCGAGTTGCGCCTGCAGATCGCGGAAATTCGCATCCGATTTCAACTGCGGATAGTTTTCGGAAACCACCAGCAGCCGCGAGAGCGCGCTGGAAAGGCCGGCCTGCGCCTGCTGGAACTTGGCGAAAGCCGCAGGATCGTTGATCAGTTCGGGCGTGGCCTGGATACTGCCGACGCGCGAACGCGCCTCGGTCACCTGGATCAGGATCTGCTGCTCCTGTGCCGCAAATCCCTTCACGGTGTTGACCAGGTTCGGCACCAGATCGGCGCGGCGCTGGTACTGGTTCAGCACTTCGGACCAGCTCGCCTTGATCTGTTCGTCGCCGCGCTGCATGTCGTTGTAACCGCAGCCGGAAAGACCCAGCGTTATTGCAGCCAGCACCATCACCCATATTCTGCGCATGTGGATTCTCCTCGATATGACCCGCTGCTTAGTTGGGGGCGCGAGCGCGGATTTCAAGCCGCCGCCGCGCGGCTTCAGGCCTGAGCGACCAAACCGGCCATGGTGCGGCGGGCGAAGCAAAGATCTTCCCATGCCTTTGCCTTGTCCGGCAGGCTGCGCAACAGGTAGGCCGGATGATAGGTGACGATGAGGGGCACGCCCTGATAACGGTGCAGGCGGCCGCGCAGCGAAGCGATGCTCGCATCGGTGTCGAGCAAGGTCTGGCAGGCGAAGCGCCCCATGGCGAGGATCAGCCTGGGCCGGATCAGTTCGACCTGACGCACCAGAAACGGTGAGCATTGCGCCATTTCCGCGTGCTCGGGATTGCGGTTTCCCGGCGGCCGGCACTTGAGCACATTGGCGATGTAGACATCCTCGCCGCGCTTCAAGCCGATGCCGGCGAGCATGGCGTCGAGCAATTTTCCCGCCTGGCCGACGAAGGGCGCGCCGCGCGCGTCTTCTTCCGCGCCCGGCGCCTCGCCCACCAGCAACCAGTCGGCTCGCTCGTCGCCGACGCCGAACACGGTCTGAGTACAGCTCTTGCGCAGGCCGCAGGCCGTACAAGCGGCGACGGTCGCCTTGAGTTCGGCCCAGCCCATGCGCGCAATGCGCCCGGAACGATCGTCCGCGTCAATCGCGGGTTGCGCCGAAGCCGGCCTCGCGAGGTCGGCTGGAACCGCGGCGACGGACGCGCTCCGATCTTCCTCCTCCCCCCTCCCTCCTCCCACCTCCCTGCTTTTCAGCCGCCATAGCGGCGTCAACCCGATTTCCTCGAGGAATAATTCCCGGCGCGACATCATAGCCGCAGGCCAAGAACCAGCGCGTCCTCGCGCCCGGCCTGCGCAGGATAGTATTCGCGCCTCAGACCTACCCGCTGGAAAGCATGGCGCTCATACAGCCGCAGCCCGGCAGTATTGGACGGCCGCACTTCCAGCAACATCAGCCGCGCGCCCTGCCCGCGCGCGACTTCGCACAGGCGCTGCAGCAACTGGCCGCCGTAGCCCTGCCTTTGGCAGCCCGCGGCAATGCTGAGGTTGAGCAAATGCGCCTCGTCTGACGCCAGCATCACCACGGCATAGCCGATCAGCTCGCCATTGCGCATATAGGCTGAACAGTCGTAGCCGGCAGCGAGGGAATCGCGGAAATTTCCCGGCGTCCAGGGAAACGCGTAGATTGCGTTTTCGATCGCCATCACCGCCGGCAGACCGGCCTCGGTCATGGGGCGCAGCTCGATCACGGGTTTGAGTACGGCGCTCATCGTTCGCTCATCTTCAGCGCCACCTTGTCGCGCACGTAGAGCGGCGCCGCCGCGGCCGCATCGACGCCCCGCCCGGCAGCGAACACCTCAAGCGCAAGACGCAGCATCGCCGTCGCATTCGGAATGGCGTCGGCATCGGTGCGCGCGATTCTGCCGCGGTAACACTGCGCCAGCACCGCGCCATGCACGCGAAAACCGCTGCCGCAAGCGATCCAATCGCTGCCTTCGACCTGCGGCACGGCGTCCGGTTGGTAAAGCGCAGGCGCATGCATTTCGATCCATTTGCCACCGTTCTTGCGATAGGCGGCATGATACACCTCGCCCATGCGCGCATCGAGGCATGCGATCACCTTGTCGGCGCCGCAATCCTCGGCCAACGCGAGCAGGGTGCCGATTCCCGCTGTCGGCAAATTGCGCGCCAGCGCCAAGCCTTGCGCGATGCCGCAGGCGATGCGCAAGCCCGTGAACGATCCGGGCCCCGCGCCATAGGCGATGCCGTCGACGGCCTGCATGTCCAGCCCGGCTTGCAGCAGCAACTCGCGCAGTACGGGCAATGCGAGTTCCGAGTGCCGTTGCCCGGCATGAAAGCTGCGCCCGAATACCTGCGCGCCGCGCGACACGGCGAGCGAACAGTATTCGGTGGAGGATTCGAGCGCGACGAGATTCACGGCAGATGCTGGAATGCGATGCTGCATTTTAACGTATCCGGCGCGGACCGCGCCCCGCCGCTCGCGCTGATCGCGGCCGATCCCACCGTGCCGGCGGTGCGCACCGACAGCCCGTGGAACAGCGTGAAGGACCTGATTTCTGCGACAATGGCAAAACGCGACCGGGAGAGCCGTCCCCAAAGGAGCCGCCATGAGCACCGTAACCCTGCCGCTGTGGCTGGTCGTACTCGCCGGCCTGCTCGCGCTGATCGGCTTGCTCGACCGGCTGCTCGTGCCGAGCGTGCGCTGGTTCATTCGCAGCCGCGCCACCAAGGTGCTGGACGAAGTTGGTTCGCGCCTCAGGATCGAAATCCGCCCGTTTCAGCAGACCCGCCGCGAGGTGCTGATCGACAGGCTGCTGTACGACGAGAAAGTGCAGCAGGCAGCCGCGGCCTATGCGCGCGGGCAAGACATGCCGCGCGAAGTGGTCATGACGCGGATCCGGGGCTACGCGCGCGAAATCGTGCCGGCATTCAACGCCTACTTCTACTTCCGCGTAGGCTACTGGCTGGGGCGGAAAATCGCCCGCCTGCTGTACCGCGTGCGCGTCGGCTACACCGACAACGAAGGCCTCGCGCGCGTGCCGCCCGATGCGACGGTGGTGTTCGTGATGAACCACCGCAGCAACATGGACTACATCCTCGCCGCCTACCTGGTTGCGGACCAGGCGGCGCTGTCCTACGCCGTGGGCGAATGGGCGCGTATCTGGCCGCTGCGGCAACTGATCCGTTCCATGGGCGCGTACTTCGTGCGGCGCAACTCGCGCGACGAGCTCTACCGCAAAGTGCTGGAGCGCTACATCGTCATGGCCACGGAAGCCGGCGTGACCCAGGCGGTTTACCCCGAAGGCGGCCTCACGCGCGACGGCAGGATGCGCGCGCCCAAGCTCGGCGCGCTCGACTACATGGTGCGCGGCTTCAACCCCGAGGGCGAGCGCGACCTGGTGTTCATCCCCCTCGGCATCAACTACGACCGCACGCTGGAGGACCGCTCGCTGCTGCTTGGACTGGACGAAAACGCGAAGAAGACCGGCGCTGTTCGAGCGGCATGGAACACGCTCGCGTTCGCCGCGCGTCAGGTCCGCCTGATGAGCAAAAACGAATGGCACCGCTTCGGCTACGCCTGCGTCAACTTCGGCACGCCGGTATCGATGCGCGAATTCGTGCGGGTGCGCGGCTTAGATTTCCGCAAGCTGGCAAAGGAAGAGCGCTACGCGCGCATCGCCGAACTGGGCGACCATCTGATGGGGAGCGTCGGCAAGCTCATCCCCGTCCTTCCGGTACCCCTGGTGGCGCTGGTATTCGAGCGCAACGCGGGCAAAGCCCTGTCCGAACTCGAGCTCAAGTCGGAGGTGGAGATCTTGATCGAACGCATGGAAGCGGCGGGCGCCCATGTCTATATCCCGCGCCGCGACCGCGATTACGCCATCACCGCGGGACTGCGCATGATGCTGCTGCGGCACATCGTGGAAGAGCGTGACGGCTTGTACGCCGCCGATCCTGCCGAAGCCACGCTGTTGCGCTACTACGCGAATTCCATCGCGCACCTGATTTAAGAATGCTCCGATTGTGTCACGGACTTAAGCTTTGCGCGGCAGTGGCCCGCAACGGAAACGCTCCCGCGCCGAGCGCTTATAATGCTTGCATGGCTGAACAAATTCCCGAGGATCTACAGCGCCGGGCGAGCGCCTGGAGCGTCGCCAGCGCATATCTGTCCGAGGAGCGCGCCGCGTGGCTACGTGCCATGACCGATGACCACGCACGGGAAATCATCGCACGCATTTTCAACGGCCCGGTACCGAAGCCGATTGAGCGCGAGTGCGGACTGGTCGCGCAGCAGCGTCTGTTTCGCAAGCTGAAATGAACGCCCCCGCCGGGCTGATCGGCGCCGCATGGGAGACGCAGGAGCAATTGTCGCGCGCCGGGTTCCGCTTTTGCTTCATCGGCGGCCTTGCGCTGCTGCGCTGGGGCGAGCCGCGCTATACGCAGGACATTGATCTGAGCGTTCTATGCCCTTACGGAGAAGAACTCGCTACGGCGCGGCGCCTGGCGCGATTGTTTCAGCCCCGCTTCGCGGGGGCGATCGAATTTAGCCTCGAGTCGCGCGTGTTTCTTGCCCGCACGGCGGACGGCACACCCGTCGATATCGCCTTCGGTGCCATCGATTTCGAACTGCGCTGTATCGAACGTGCCTCGGCGTTCGACTTTGGCGGCAATATGCGCCTGTTCACCTGTTCGGCCGAAGACCTGATCGTGATGAAGGTGTTCGCGAATCGCGAGCGTGACTGGCCCGACGTCGAGGCCATTATCACCCACCGCGCCACCGCGCTCGATTGGGAACTCATCGAGCGCGAGCTAAAACCCTTGCTGCCGCTGCAGGGTGGCCAGCCCGCATGGGAGCGTCTAAGCGAATTGCGTCGCCGGCTTTGCTGAGGCCGCAATTGGAGATATTGTCGAAGCTGCCCGCCCGCGGCGGGATTCGACATCTCTTTGCGCCAAGCCGCAGCAATTGTTGTAATGTCCGAAAACGGCGAGACAAGCCTGGCATGCGCGTCTACACTGCGTACATGGAACTCGATCCCCGCCGTTGCTACTCCGCCCTGAAGGCACGCGATGCGCGTTTCGACGGCCGTTTCTTCGTCGCCGTTTCCACCACCGGCATCTACTGCCGCCCGGTGTGCACCGCGCGCACCCCGGGACAGGACCGCTGCAGCTTTTTCGCGAACGCCGCCGCGGCGGAGCGCGCGGGCTACCGCCCCTGCCTGCGCTGCCGGCCCGAACTCGCGCCGGGTCAGGCACCGACGGACGCGGTGCGCACCGCGGCGCACTGGGCGGTCGCGCGCATCGATGCCGGTGCCATGAACGAGGGCGACCTGGAGCGCCTCGCGGCGGAATACGGCCTTTCCTCGCGCCAACTGCGGCGCGTGGTCGAGACCGAGTTCGGCGTGACGCCGGTCGAGCTGGCGCAGACGCGCCGGCTGCTGCTGGCGAAGCAGTTGCTCACGGATTCGGCGCTCGGCATGACCGAGGTCGCCTACGCCAGCGGCTTTTCCAGCGTGCGCCGCTTCAATCACCTGTTCAAGACGCGTTATGGCCTGAATCCGACGGCGTTGCGCCGCCAGGGCGAGCCGGTGGCGCATGCGGACGTGATCACGCTCAAGCTCGCCTACCGCCCGCCGCTCGACTGGCCGCGCCTGCTTGCGTTCCTCGCGAGCCGCGGCGCGGCCGGCGTGGAACGTGCGGAAGGTCAGCGCTACCTACGCACGGCCAGCCTCGAAGTCGGGGGCAAAACGCACCACGGCTGGATTGCCGCTGAACCGCTGCCGCAGCAGAACGCGTTGTGCCTGGAAATCTCCTCCACCCTGATGCCGGCGCTGGCGCCGCTGCTAGCGCGCGTGCGCCGGCTGTTCGACCTCGACGCGAATCCACGCGTAATCGAGGAGCAGCTCTCACGCGATACGCGGTTGAAACCCATCGTGCGCCGCCAGGCGGGCCTGCGCGTGCCGGGCGCCTTCGACGGATTCGAGTTGACGCTACGCGCGGTGCTGGGGCAGCAGGTAAGCGTGAAAGCGGCAAGCACGCTGTTCGGGCGTTGCGCGGCAGCATTCGGGGAACCCGCGGCCGGCACGTCCACCGTGGCTGGGCCCGCCAATATGCCGGACGAACGACTGAAGTTCTACGCTCCCACGGCCGAGCGCGTCGCCGCGGCCAGCTTGGGCGAGCTTGCCGCACTGGGGTTGACAAAAAAACGCGCGGAGACGATCCGCGCCCTGGCATGCGCAATCGCCGATGGCGAACTCAGGCTCGAGCCCGGCGTAGATGTCGATCAGACGATGCAGGCGCTGCAGGCGCTTCCGGGGATAGGCGCGTGGACCGCGCATTACATCGCGATGCGCGCGCTCGGCTATCCCGACGCGTTCCCGCACGCCGACCTGGGCCTGATGAAAGCGCTGGGCTTGCGCAAGCCCGGTGACATGCTCGCCGCCGCCGAGCCCTGGCGCCCGTGGCGAAGCTACGCGGCGCACCATCTCTGGGCGAGCCTGAAATAGCGCGCACCATGAGGGTACCCACGAACACTGGAAGGAAGCTGACATGAACACGACGATTCTCTACAGCATCATCACGAGCCCGATCGGCGAACTGCTGCTGACCTCGGACGGCAAATCCGTCACCGGCGTTTCCATGCAAAACCAGAAACACGGACCCAAGCGGACCAAAGACTGGAAGCGCAACGATGCGGCGCTGAATGAGCCGCGAACGCAACTGCAGGCCTATTTCGCCGGCGAGTTGCGCGATTTCGAGCTGCCGCTCGCGGCCAAGGGCACGCCATTCCAGCAGCGAGTCTGGCGCGCGCTGTGCGCTATCCCTTACGGCGCGACCATCAGCTACGGCGAACTCGCGCGCCGCATCGGCCAGCCCACGGCCTCGCGCGCGGTGGGGCTCGCGAACGGCCGCAACCCGATTGCCATCGTCGTGCCCTGCCACCGCGTGATCGGCGCGAACGGTTCGCTCACCGGCTATGGCGGCGGCCTCGAGCGCAAACGCTGGCTGCTCGCGCACGAACGCAAGAGCAGCCTAGTCTGAGCCGCCGCGCTCGACTACTGGAACCTGCGGCCCGCCTTCACCGGCGTTGCTCGCGCCTGGGCGCCTGCCGGTCGCGGTGATAGATGTCCTTGCCTGCGTCCTGGATATCGCGGCGCAGTTGGCGCCGCTCGTCCGGGCTCATACGGCCGCGATCGGTTTCGCCGGGCGCGCGCGTTTCGCGCTGCGGCGCGGGCCTGTCCGCGTCGCGCTGCGGCTCGGGCCGAGGGCGCTGATCCTGGACAAAGGGCCGAAACCCCAGCCCCCGCTCGAACGGGTCTGCCGCTGCCGGCGTCGCGCTGGCGGCTGCGATCAGGCCGACGCAAAACATTGGTAGAAATTTCACCCCTTGCTCCTCGAAATGAAGCTGTGGACGCATACTAGCGCCGTGGTGCCGTGAAAGGGTGATCATCGGTCCGGAATTTGTAATAATTTGTTACCAAGGATGGAATTGACATGGTTTCTTACCTATCTGCACTTACAGGCCGGCGATATGAGTACAATACGCACATGACAAGCGCAAAAACCAGAATCCTCGTGGTTGACGACGACCTGCGGCTGCGCGATCTGCTGAATCGCTACCTGTCCGAGCAGGGCTTCAGCGTTCACGTCGCCCGGGACGCGCCCGCCATGGACAAACTGCTCGCGCGCGAGAGCTTCGACCTGATGGTGCTCGACCTGATGATGCCGGGCGAAGACGGCCTGTCGGTATGCAGGCGCCTGCGCGGCGTCAAGGACACGATCCCCATCATCATGCTGACCGCCAAGGGTGACGACGTCGACCGCATCGTCGGCCTGGAAATGGGTGCCGACGATTACCTGCCCAAACCGTTCAACCCGCGCGAACTGGTGGCGCGCATTCATGCCGTACTGCGCCGGCGCACCGCCCCCCTGCCGCCAGGTGCGCCCGCGATCGAGCAAGGCCGGATGAGCTTCGGCCAGGTCACGGTCGATCTTGCCACGCGCGCGCTGACCCGCGACGGCACCACCATCGCCCTCACCACGGGCGAATTCGCCCTGCTGAAAGTACTGCTCACCCATCCGCGCGTGCCGCTGTCGCGCGACAAACTGATGGAACTCGCGCGCGGGCGCGAATATGAGGTATTCGATCGCGCCATCGACGTGCAGATCTCGCGTCTGCGCAAACTGGTCGAGCCCGATCCGGCGCATCCGGTGCACATCCAGACCGTCTGGGGATTCGGCTACGTGTTCGTGCCGGATGACAAAGCGTGACCTTGCTGCCGCGCACGCTGCTGTGGCGCTCGTTTCTGCTGATCAGCCTGCTGATGATCATTTCCGTCACGGCCTGGTTTCAGATTCTGCGCAGCTACGAGCGCGAGCCGCGCGCAAAGCAATTGGCGCAAATGGTCGTGAGCGTGGTCAACCTCACCCGCACCGCGCTGGTCACCGCGCATGCCGATAAGCGGCGCACGCTGCTGACCGAGTTATCCGACCGCGAAGGCATACGCGTCTATCCGGCCGAAGCAGGCGAAAAATTGCTGCCGGCACGCGACACTGCGTTCGCACACATGCTGCATTCCGAGGTCCGGCGCCAACTGGGCGACGATACCCGTTTCGCCTCCGGCATCGGAGACCAACACGGCTTTTTCATCAGCTTTCACATCGACGACGACGAGTACTGGGTGGTGCTGCCGCGCGAACGCGTCGAACGGCAGTTTCCCTGGCAATCGCTGCGTTGGACCGCGCTCGCCCTGCTTTTATCCCTCATCGGCGCCTGGCTGATCGTGTCACGCGTCAACCGCCCGCTGAAGGCGCTGGCAGCGGCGGCGTCCGCCATCGGCAAGGGCAAGACCCCCGAGCCGCTGCCCGAGTCCGGGCCAATCGAGATCGAGACCCTGGCGCGCTCTTTTAACCAGATGTCGCAAGACCTGGCGCGGCTGGATGCCGACCGCGCCCTAATCCTCGCCGGCGTCTCGCACGACCTGCGCACGCCGCTCGCACGCCTGCGCCTGTCGACCGAAATGAGCGGCAGCGATGAAGCGCTCAAGCAGGGCATGATCGCCGACATCGGGGATATGGATGCCATCATCGGCCAGTTCCTGGACTTCGCGCGCAACCAGAGCGAGGAACCGCTCGTGCCCACCGACGTCGCCGCGCTGGCGCGCGAGGCGGTGGAGCACCAGCTGCGCCTCGGCCACGCCGTGCAGACGCGCATCGACCCGGTACCAGCGCAGACGCTGCGCCGCATGGGCATGAAGCGCCTCATCTCTAACCTGTTGGACAATGCCCTCGCCTACGGCGGGACGGAAGTATGCGTAGCCATCCGTACCGAAGGGGACAAGCTGATCCTGGAAGTGCTCGACCGCGGCCCCGGCATCCCGCCGCAGGAAGCCGAACGCCTGAAGCAGCCGTTCACGCGCCTGGAGCAAGCGCGCAGCGGCAAGGGCGGATCCGGGCTTGGCCTCGCCATCGTCGATCGCATCGCGCGCCATCACGGCGGCAGTCTGGAACTGCTGCCGCGCGAAGGAGGCGGCCTGATCGCACGCGTCAGTCTGCCGCTGCACGAAGGCGCTGCGTCACCTGGCAGCTAACGCACCCCCTCGGTCAAAGCAGCGGGCGCCTGCGCCGCAATTCTGCGTTCGCGTAAAATAGCAGCACCAAGGTAGTGCCATGGCAGCCCTGCCCCTTTAACTCGCCAAAGGAAAGCAAGCCATCAACAAGAAAGAGAACAATGTAACACCGCCGCTTACAATCGAGGCCATCGCCGGCCGCATCCTGCTATTGCGCGGTCAGCGCGTCATGCTCGATGCAGACCTCGCCACACTCTACGGCATTCCCACCGGACGGTTCAACGAGGCGGTGCGTCGCAACCTCGCCCGGTTTCCCGCGGATTTCATGTTTCAGTTAAAACCAATCAAGAGCTTGCCGCTTTGAGATCGCAAATTGCGATCTCAAACGCCGGTCGCGGCGGGCGCCGCTATGTTCCCTACGCCTTTACCGAGCACGGCGCAATCATGGCTGCCAACGTACTCGCCTCACCGCGAGCTATCGAGATGAGCGTGCACGTGGTGCGCGCCTTCGTGAGGCTGCGCGAGATGATCGGCACAAACAAGGAGCTCGCGCGCAAACTCGATGAACTGGAGAGGAAACTCACCACCCACGACCAAGCCATCGCCGGCCTGATCCATGCCATTCGCGAACTTATGAGCCCGCCCGAGTCCAAGCGCCGGCCTATCGGATTCATCACCCCGGAAGAGAAAGAACGCCGCTAAAACGCACATACAAAAGCGCCCGCGCAATGGCGGGCATTGGCAGGGGCTTCAGAAGCAAATCGGCCCCTTTAATCTTGCATCAGGGTTTGAGCGCATTTGCTGATAACTTACGGGGGGCGCATTCCGATGGAAGCCGCCTCCGATAACGATGCACTTTGGCCAGCTACCTGAGCGTGCAAATCGCAATCGGTCGGTCACCGCTATATGGAGAAAATATTTGTAGCTTCCACTTGCCACCGAAGCTACGCGTATGTTGCTCCAACAGACTTACGGTGCCGGCACAAATTTTCCGGGCCTCCGCACCATTGGTGTCGATTCTGACATCAACTGTGCGCCCATAACCTTTTAGGTCTCATAACAGAGCTCCTCAATCTAAGGTCCGTGGATCGGACTCTTGTCGTTCCGAGTCTTTTTCGGAACTAAAGGGAGTTAAAGCGGCGAAGCGCGATCTGTATTTCACCACTCCAGTTCCTTTTGCCCTCTCTTGCTATTGTAACCCGGGTCAGCGTGCAAGCGGTAGCATGATCGCCCGCGTCAACCTGTCTGCGCGGCAAAGCGCTGCAGCACCTGATAAGTAACGCGGCCCTCGACGCGCACCGAACTCACCAGCGCGAAATCCCTCGCTTCCCAGATGAGTGGAATCCAGGCTGGAACTGCGGAAAGTCCGGTCGCATTGCGCACCAGCGTCACATGCGACACGAACGGTTTGTGGTCGTAGCGTATGCCGGCCGCATTGAGGCACGCGCGCAAGCCTTCGAGCAGGTTGACGAGCGCCTGCGGCTCTTCGCCCGCTCCGCACCAAATGATTCGATTGTGCTTCCAGTAGCCGACGCGGTCGAGTGGCAGGCGGATCGGTGCGAAGCGCACGCCCGACGCAAGCGCAATCAGATCCGGTACGAGCGCGATCTCGGTGGCTCCGAGAAACGCCAGGGTGAGATGAATGTTCTCGCGCCGCATCGGTCTGCCCCTGCCTGCCGCCAGCTTGGCCCAGGCCGCCAGCTTTGCCTGCAGATCGCTATCGGGCCATAGCGCGAAGAATAGCCGCACCATTTCGGCGGCCTTGCTCATGCGTTCAGCCGGTCAGACGGCGAAACACGAGGCAGGCGTTGGTGCCGCCGAAGCCGAAGCTGTTGGACATGACCGTATTGAGGCCGGCATGGTCGACGCGCTCGCGCACGATCGGCATGCCCTCGGCCGCGGGATCGAGCGTCTCGATGTTCGCTGAAGCGCAGGCGAAGTCGTGCTCCAGCATCAACAGCGAATAGATCGCCTCGTTCACGCCGGCCGCGCCCAGCGCATGTCCGGTCAGCGACTTGGTCGAACTGATCAGCGGCAGTTTGTCCGGGAACACCGCGCGCACCGCTTCGAGCTCCTTCGTGTCGCCGATCGGCGTGCTGGTGCCGTGCGTATTCAAATAGTCGACCGGCGTGTCCACGCCGTTGAGCGCCAGGCGCATGCAGCGCACCGCGCCCTCGCCCGAGGGCTGCACCATGTCATAGCCGTCGGAGGTCGCGCCGTAACCGACGAGCTCGGCGTAGATCCTCGCGCCTCGCGCGCGCGCATGTTCGAGTTCCTCGAGCACCGCCACGCCGCCGCCGCCGGAAATCACGAAGCCGTCGCGCTCGGTGTCATAAGCGCGTGAAGCCTTCGCCGGCGTGTCGTTGTACTTCGAAGACAGCGCCCCCATCGCGTCGAACAGCACCGTCATGTAGGGATGCACTTCTTCGCCGCCGCCCGCGAAAATCACATCCTGCTTGCCCCACTGGATCAGCTCGAATGCATTGCCGATGCAGTGCGCGCTGGTGGCGCAGGCCGAACTGATCGAATAGTTCACGCCTCTGATGCGAAACGGCGTCGCCAGGCAGGCCGAGGTGGTGCTCGACATCGCGCGCGACACCATGTAGGGTCCGACCCGCCGCAAACCCTTGGTGCGCAGCAGATCGGCGGCTTCGACCTGGTTCTGCGGCGAACCGCCGCCCGAGCCGACGATCAGACCGGTGCGCTCGTGCGACACGTCGCCTTCGGGCAGGCCGGAATCGGCGATCGCCTGCGCCATCGCGAGATAATTGAACGCCGCGGCATCGCCCATGAAGCGCAGCAGCTTGCGGTCGATCAGTTCCTCGCGCTTCACCCGGACCGGGCCGTGCACCTGCGAGCGAAAACCCAGTGCCTGGTATTCCGGGGAAAACTCGATGCCGCTGCGGCCTTCGCGCAGCGAGACCAGCACCTCGGCTTTGTTGGTGCCGATGCTGGAGACGATGCCCATTCCAGTGACGACGACGCGACGCATGGCGCTATCCTCAGAATCCGTCGGTGGAGGTGAACAATCCCACCTGCAGGTCCTTGCCTGCATAGATATCGCGACCGTCGACCTCCATCACGGCGTCGGCGATACCCATCACCAGCTTGCGCAGGATCACGCGCTTCATGCTGATGCGGTAGGTAATTTTCTTTGCGCTCGGCAACACCTGGCCGCTGAACTTGACTTCGCCGCAGCCGAGCGCGCGTCCGCGGCCCTTGCCTCCCATCCAGCCCAGATAAAAACCGATCAGCTGCCACATCGCATCCAGCCCCAGGCAGCCCGGCATCACGGAGTCGCCCTGGAAATGGCAGGCGAAAAACCAGAGTTCGGGGTGCACGTCGAGCTCGGCGACGATCTCCCCCTTGCCAAAGGCTCCGCCCTTTTCGCTGATATAGATGATGCGATCGAACATCAACATGGGCGGCAAGGGTAACTGCGCATTGCCCGCGCCGAACGTCTCACCGCGCGCGCAGGCGAGCAGTTGCTCATAGGTAAAACTGGATCGTCTGGTCAAGGCGCTGCTGTCCTCAGAAAACACCGGAGTTTTGCGGGCGGCTAGCCCGGAGCCGGGCATAAGTATAAAGGCTTTTTGGCGCAAACCGGCTCAAACCGCCCAATTCAGCAATACCACCGCCTCGGCGGCGATGCCTTCGCCGCGGCCGGTGTAGCCTAGCCTCTCGGTGGTCGTCGCCTTGATGTTGACCTGCCCGCGCGACATGCCCAGGTCGGCAGCGATGTTGTTCACCATGGCGGGAATATGCGGCGCCATTTTCGGCGACTGCGCGATGATCGTGGCGTCGATATTGACGATGCGGTAGCCGGCTTCCTGCACCAGAGCGCTCACCTCGCGCAGCAACATGCGGCTGTCGGCGTCCTTGTAACGCGCATCGGTGTCGGGAAAATGCCGTCCGATATCGCCCATGGCCGCCGCGCCGAGCAAGGCATTGCACACGGAGTGCAGCAGCACGTCGGCGTCCGAGTGTCCGTCCAGGCCCTTCTCGTTTGGAATGTCCACGCCGCCGATGACTAGCTTGCGCCCCGACACCAAGGCGTGAACGTCGAATCCCTGCCCTATCCTCATGTTTGTCTCCCGAAACTCGCGAGGATGGTCTCCGCCAACTGCAGATCCTCCGCATAGGTCACCTTCAAATTCGTGGCGGAACCCTGCACCAGCTTCGGCTTCAGCCCCAGAGCCTCGATGGCGCCGGCCTCGTCGGTCATTTTGGCCGTCCGGCTCAAGGCATGCAGCAGCAGGCCATGGCGAAACATCTGCGGCGTCTGCGCCTGCCACAGGTGCTCGCGTCGCTCGGTCGTCTGGATCCGCCCGGCCGGGTCGGCGCGTTTGAGCGTGTCGGCGACCGGCACTGCGAGTATACCGCCGACCTCGTCCGTGGCGAGCGCGTCCAGCATGCGTTGCAATTCCTGCTGACCCAGGCAGGGCCGCGCCGCGTCGTGCACTAACATCCAGTCGTCAGGCTGCGCCGTGGAGGAGGCCGCAACCAAGCCATTCAACACGCTGTCGTGCCGCGTCGCGCCGCCGCAGTAAAGCGGCGCGACGCGCTCGCCGAACTCGCCCCAGGCATGCTGCCTAAATTCGCGATCCGCGGGGGCCAGCACGACGAACACGGTATCGATCCTGTCATTGGCGAGGAGCGCCTTCACGCTGTGGTAGAGCATCGGGCGTCCGCGCAGCATGAGGTATTGCTTGGGCGTGCCTGGGCCCATGCGCTCGCCCGCGCCCGCCGCCGGAATCAGGCCGAAAAACCGCTCGGACGTCATTGTTTTTTCGAAATAAATGGCTGCTGAAGCCGTTATAATACAACTTAGTCAAATTATGATGTCAGCTGAATCCCGTCTCCCTGGGCCGCACCCCCACCCCATCGGGCCGCGCCCGTGGACTCCTTTTTTCCCATGATTACCGCCTCGCCCCCGGCGCTGCAACAACGCTCCTACACCCAGTTGCATGGCTCCGGCGACGCTCTGGCGCTCGCACGCCTGGCGCGGGACGCGAAACCTTTGATCGTGCTTTGCGCCTCGGCGCTGGACGCGCAGCGCTTGTGCGAGGAAATTCCTTATTTCGCGCCCGGACTGGCGGTGAACCTGCTGCCCGATTGGGAAACGTTGCCCTACGACAGTTTCTCGCCGCACCATGACCTGATATCCGAGCGCCTGGCCACTTTATACGCTATCAACCGCGGCAGTTGCGACCTCACGCTGATTCCGGCGAGCACCGCGCTTTACCGCTTCGCGCCGCCGTCCTATCTGGCGGCCTACACCTTCTTCCTAAAGCAGGAGGAGAAGTTCAGCCTGCCGCAACTACGCGCGCAACTGGCGCTGGCCGGCTACAGCCACGTCACCCAGGTGGTCGCGCCGGGCGAGTATTGCGTGCGCGGCGGGCTCATCGATCTGTTCCCCATGGGCAGCGCCTTGCCCTACCGCATCGACTTGCTCGACGAGGAAATCGAATCCATCCGCACCTTCGACGTCGATACGCAACGCACCATTTATCGGGTGAAGGAAGTGCGCCTGCTGCCGGCGCGCGAGTTTCCGCTGGACGAAGCGGGCAGGACGCGCTTTCGCGCGCGCTTCCGCGAAACCTTCGAGGGCGATCCGTCCAGGAGCAATATCTACAAGGACGTGAGCAACGGCATCGCGCCGGGCGGAATCGAATATTACCTGCCTCTGTTCTTCGAGCACACCGCCACCATTTTCGATTACCTGCCCGAGCACGCCACCATCTGCCTGCACCGCGATGTCGCCGCAACCATAGACGCGTTCTGGAAAGACACGCAGTCGCGCTATAAACTGCTGCGTGGCGACCGCGCGCAGCCGCTGCTGCCGCCGGTGGATATGTTCCTGCCGGCCGAGGAATTCTTCATCGCGGCAAGAAAGTTCGCGCGCATCGACATCGGCGCCCCGCAGGATGCGGGCGCGGCAGCCGATGGCGGGATGGTCGCCGCCGGACTGCCGCCGCTCGCAGTCGAGCGCCGCGCCGCCGATCCGCTTACGCGGCTGAAAGCATTCCTCGCAAGCACGAGCGCGCGCGTGCTGCTCCTGGCGGAATCGCCGGGCCGGCGCGAAACCATGAGCCAGTACCTGGCCGAATACGGCCTCGCGCCTGCGCCCTGCGCGAGCTTCGCCGGGTTTCTCGCGGCCAGTGCACGTTGCATGCTCGGCACGGCGCCGCTATTCAACGGCTTTGCCCTGAGCGACGAGAATATTTGTATCGTCACCGAGGCTGAACTCTATGCCGGCACGGTGCGCGCCGGCAGACGCGCCGAGGTCCGTCCGACCTCGGTCGAGGGCATGGTGCGCGACCTGTCGGAGCTGCGCATCGGCGACCCGGTGGTGCATGCCCAGCACGGCATCGGCCGCTATCTCGGCCTCGCCAATCTCGACCTGGGCGAGGGCGAGACGGAATTTCTGCACCTGGAGTATGCCGGCCAGGACAAGCTTTACGTGCCGGTGGCGCAGTTGCACCTGATCAGCCGCTACAGCGGCGTGGCGCCGGATCAGTCGCCGCTGCACAAGCTCGGCAGCGGCGACTGGGACCGCGCCAAGCGCAAGGCGGCACAGCAGATTCGCGACACCGCCGCCGAGTTGCTCAATCTTTACGCCCGGCGCGCCTCCCGCCAGGGGCATCAGTTCGAAATCAAGCAGCACGATCTGGAGGCGTTTGCCGAGGGCTTCGGTTTCGAGGAAACCACCGACCAGGCGGCCGCGATCCGCGCTGTAGTCGAGGACATGTGCTCGGGCAAGCCGATGGATCGCCTGATCTGCGGCGACGTCGGCTTCGGCAAGACCGAAGTGGCCCTGCGCGCGGCGTTCGTCGCGGTCTGTGGCGGCAAGCAGGTCGCCGTCCTCACCCCGACCACCCTGCTCGCCGAGCAGCATTTCCAGACTTTCTCCGACCGCTTCGCGCAGATTGCGGACGAGTGGCCGATCAAAATTGCCCAGTTGTCGCGTTTTCGCACGGCCCGCGAGCAGACGCGAAATGTGAAGGCGCTGGCCGACGGCTCGGTCGATATCGCCATCGGCACGCACAAGCTGCTGCAGCGCGACATCCGTTTTCAGCGTCTGGGTCTGGTGATCATCGACGAGGAACATCGCTTCGGCGTGCGCCAGAAGGAAGCGTTGAAGGCGCTGCGCGCCGAAGTCGACGTGCTCACGCTCACGGCCACGCCGATCCCGCGCACCCTGGCCATGTCGCTCGAAGGCCTGCGCGATTTCTCCGTGATCGCCACCGCGCCGCAGAGGCGCCTCGCGATCAAAACCTTCGTCAGCCGCACAAGCCAGGGCGTGATCCGCGAAGCGGTGTTGCGCGAACTGAAGCGCGGCGGGCAAATTTATTTCCTGCACAACGAAGTCCAGACCATCGAGAACATGCACGTGAAGCTCGTACAACTGCTGCCCGAGGCGCGCATCGTGGTGGCGCACGGTCAGATGCGCGAACGCGAGCTCGAGCGCGCGATGCGCGAGTTCCACCAGCAGCGCTTCAACCTGCTCTTGTGCACCACCATTATCGAGACCGGCATCGACATTCCCACCGCCAACACCATCCTGGTCAACCGCGCCGACAAGTTCGGCCTGGCGCAACTGCACCAACTGCGCGGCCGCGTCGGCCGCTCGCATCATCAGGCCTACGCCTACCTGCTGATCCACGCCGAAGAGGCGCTCTCGACGCAGGCAAAAAAGCGCCTGGAAGCGATCCAGATGATGGACGAGCTGGGCTCCGGGTTCTTCCTCGCCATGCACGACCTGGAAATCCGCGGCGCGGGCGAAGTCCTGGGCGAATCGCAGTCGGGCGAAATGCAGGAAATCGGATTTAATCTCTATGCCGACATGCTCGATCACGCGGTGCGCTCGCTCAAAGCGGGAAAAGAGCCGGACCTGTCTTCGCCGCTCGCGATCACCACGGAAGTCAACCTGCACCTGCCGGCGCTGCTGCCCAGCGACTATTGCAGCGACGTGCACGAGCGGCTGACGCTGTACAAGCGCCTGGCAAACTGCGAAGCGGCGGACGAACTAGATGCAATGCAGGAGGAGTTGATCGACCGTTTCGGCCGCGCGCCGGAACCGGCGCAGACGCTGATCGAATCGCACCGTCTGCGCATCAGCGCACGTGAGCTGGGCGTGGCACGCATCGACGCGAGCGGCGATGCGATCCAACTGCAGTTCATCGACCAGCCGCACATAGACGGTGCGCGCATCATCGAACTACTGCAGCGGCAGCGCCACTGGAAGCTGTCGGGCCCGAGCAAGCTCAGGGTGCAAACGCCGAGCGAAGGCCTGGCGCCGCGGGTGCGGACGGTGAAAGAATTGCTCAAGACTTTGAGCGGAGCGATGCCATGCGTGCCCGCGCACGCAACCGGGCAGGATCGGTCGACGAGATAAGCATGCAGTTGGTGATCCAGGGCGCCGCAATCGCCGGGCGCGACCTCGAGCAGCTATCGCAACTGTCCGGCGCGGGGCAAGGCCGACTACGCGCTGGACCACGCCGGTCCGGATGGGGTGCTGAACTTGTTTGCCGGAGCTAGGAGCCTCTAACAATACGAGGGGACACGTCCCCTCGTGCTCCCCTAAGTCAGCCGCCTAACGGTAATTCTGTTAGGCGCTCAAAGTCCTAGTCAGCGAATTGACGACTCAGGCCGGCAACGAGACGGCCTTGCGCGCAGCCGCGCGACGCCGGTCCATCAGCACGCTCACATTCCCGTTTTTCGTCAGATGCTCGGTCACGAGGTCCTGCAGCGTCACGGAGTTAAGATATTCGTACAACTTCTCGTTTAGCGTGGCCCACAAATTATGCGTTATGCAGCGCTTGTCTTCCCGGCAGTTTTCCATGCCGCTGCAATGCGTCGCATCGAGCGGTTCGTCCACGGCGAGGATGATGTCGGCAACCGAAACTTTGTCGCTCGGGCGCGCCAGGCAGTAACCGCCGCCTGGACCGCGCACGCTCTCCACCAGCGCGTGCCGGCGCAGCTTGCCGAACAGTTGCTCCAGATACGAGAGCGAAATGCTCTGGCGCGCTCCGATGCCGGCCAGGGTTACCGGCCCGTGCTGGTGACGCAAGGCCAGGTCCAGCATGGCGGTCACGGCAAATCTGCCTTTGGTTGTCAGTCTCATATTCGTCTCCAGCTCTCAAGAAACAAAATCGCTAACTCTTTGTTTTTTCGTGAACACCGTCCACGCAATTTCGCGGGGTTGGGATGCTCAATACTCAATCAATACAACAAACTATACCTAAACTAGAGCATTTTTATCAACTATTTTTCCCCCGCCTGGCGCAACCGGCCCGGGTCGAAGCGCTCCGCGACCGCACGGTCGTCCTCGGTCCGCCCTCGCAAAGCCTGGATCTCTTGTTGCAAGCGCTCCAGCCGGCGGTCCTGCTCCATCGAGTGGTCCAGCAAGCCCTGCAGCGCCTTGGCCAGAGGATCGTCCGCGGCTTTGGCCGTGACGGCATAGGCAGAAAACCCAAGCTTGGCGGCTTTTTCCTCGCGCGATTTGTCCTGCTCATCGACAATGATGCGCGCCGGAATCCCGACCGCGGAGGCGCCGGGCGGAACGTCTCTCACCACCACGGCGTTGGAGCCGATCTTCGCCCCCTCCCCCACGACGATGGGTCCGAGCACCTTGGCGCCGGCGCCGATGACCACCCCATTCCTCAAGGTCGGATGGCGCTTGCCCTTGTTCCATGAGGTGCCGCCCAGGGTCACGCCGTGGTACAGGGTAACGTCGTCGCCGATTTCAGCAGTTTCACCTATGACCACCCCCATGCCGTGGTCGATGAAAAAGCGCCTGCCGATGCTTGCGCCGGGATGGATTTCGATGCCGGTCAGAAAGCGCCCGACATGCGATACCAGCCGTCCCAGCCAGCGCAGGTTCATACGCCACAACCAATTCGCGATGCGATGAATGCGCAGCGCGTGGAAACCGGGGTAACAGCTAATCACCTCCCAGGTCGAGCGCGCAGCCGGGTCGCGTTCGAATACGCTGGCGATGTCTTCACGGATGTACTTGAACATAGGCCTGTCTGGTAGCTCCCCCAGCTTCCTGCTCGATTTGCGCTCTGATACCATATTAAAGTAACTTGCTAACTTTATATCTTAATTAACTGTTTTAAATAAGTTAATAAAATATAACACCTTGTCGACCCTAGGCAGTAGTTTACTAATCCCCAGTGTTCTAGTCAACTACTTACGAAAAGAATTCAGTATTCCGCGCAGGATGTTAACCTCTTCCTGTTCCAGGCGCGCGCGGCCAAACAGGCGCCGCAGGCGCGGAATCAGGCGCCTGGGGTTTGCCGGATCGAGAAAACCGCTGGCACGCAGGCTTTGCTCGAGGTGGAGGTAGAAATTCTCGACGTCCTCGTGCCGCGCCGGTTTGGATTCAGCCGGAGGAAGCAGTTGCCCGCCCAGCGCCGCTACGCGCGCCTCATAGGCCATCACCTGCACCGCCGCGGCGAGATTGAGGGACGAGTAGTCCGGGTCGGCGGGAATATGCGCCATGGCCCGGCATTGCAGGATTTCCTCGTTGCTTAGGCCCGACATTTCGGTGCCGAAAACGATCGCGACCTCGCCCCCCTGCGCCGCGCTCACCAGCGCCTGCACCGCGATGCGCGCCTCGGCGGACGCGTACGCGAGTTCGCGCCGGCGCGCGCTCACCGCCAGAGCATACACTGTGCCTTGCAAGGCCTCGGCCAGGCTGGCGCAGACGCGGGCCTGATGCAGCACGTCCGACGCCCCGCTCGCCATGGCTTCGGCTTCGGCATCGGGAAATTTTTTCGGGTTGACCAAGTGGAGCGAGACGATGCCCATGGTCTTCATGGCGCGGGCCGCCGCGCCGATGTTGCCCGGATGCGAGGTGTGCGACAGCACGATACGAATGTGCGACAGCAGGTCTGCGCTCATATTAAAATCAGCCCTTCGGCGCAGGCCGCGAAACCAAGCAAAGACCCCACATCACATGCATCCCATGCTCAATATCGCGGTGAGAGCCGCGCGGCGCGCCGGCGCCATCATCAACCGCGCCGCGCAGGACATCGACGCCCTGACCGTATCGACCAAGCGCCACAATGATTTCGTCACCGAGGTGGACCAGGCGGCGGAGCAGGCGGTGATCCAGATCCTGATGAAAGCCTTCCCGGACCATGCGATTCTAGCAGAGGAGTCCGGGGCGCACGGAAAATCGGACTATGTGTGGATCATCGACCCACTGGACGGCACCACCAATTTCATTCACGGTTTTCCGCAGTATTGCGTCTCAATCGGACTCAAGCACAAGGGCACGGTGACGCAGGCGGTGGTCTACGATCCGGGACGCAATGAACTGTTCACGGCCACTCGCGGGCACGGCGCCTACCTCAACGACCGGCGCATGCGCGTGTCCAAACGCACGCAGCTGGACGACTCCCTCATCGGCACCGGCTTTCCGTTCCGCTCCGGCCAGCACATGGACGAATACGCGTCCGTCCTGCGCAAGGTGATGGAGCAGACCGCGGGTGTGCGCCGCGCCGGCGCCGCCGCGCTCGATCTCGCCTATGTCGCCGCGGGCAGGCTGGACGGCTTCTGGGAAATGGGCCTCTCGCCCTGGGACATGGCCGCCGGCAGCTTGCTGATCCAGGAGGCAGGCGGTCTGGTGAGCGATTTCGAGGGCGACGGCAATTACCTGGAATGCGGGAACATCGTCAGCGGTACGCCCAAAGTGTTCGCGCCGTTGCTGCAGATCGTAGCGGCACACCTTCCCAAGTAACTTATGCCCTTGTTGCAGTGGCTGCGGGCTTGCTTCGGCGGCAACAGGGCCGCGCGGCTGGAAGCGGCAATCCGGCTGCACGAAAGCGGCGATTTGCCCGGTGCCGAGCAACGCTACCGCGCGATGTTGCGCGCCGATGCCCGCGATGCCGATGCCACTCACCTGCTCGGGCTCATCGCCCACCAGCGCGGGGACCATGCAGCAGCCGTTGCGCAAATCGGTGCGGCCATCGCGCTCAAAGCCGACAAGCCGGTTTATCACTACAACCTGGGTAACGCGCAGGCCGCGCTTGACCAGCCGCAAGCGGCCGCTGGAAGTTTTCGCGCTGCGACTAGGCTGGATCCCGCACATATCCCCGCCCGTTCCAACCTTGCCCACGCCCTCACCCAAGCCCGCCGCTACCGGGAAGCGGCGGCGGAATTCCGCCAACTGCTGAGTCTGCAACCCTCGCCTGCGGCGCGCAACGCGCTCGCAAGCGCGCTGATACGCTATGCCGACGCCGAGCCCGCGGCGGCGGAGGGATACGACGAGGCAGCCGCCTTGCTGCAACAGGCGTGGCAGGATGCGGACGATCCGGCCGAAGCCAGGCTCGCGCTGGCCTACTGCCTGCAGCAGCGCAAGCGCTGGTCCGAAGCCGCGGAGCACTACCTGGCAGTACTCTCGCTCAAACCCGATAGCCCGGCAGCGCACAACAATCTCGCCAATTGCTACAACCAGCTCGGCAGAGTCGCCGAGGCGATCCTGCACTACCGCGAAACTTACCGGCTGGCGCCCGATTTTCCCGAAGCGCTGGCGAGCGTGCTCGCCTGCCTGAACTACGATCCGGACTGCTCACCCGCGCAATCGGCGGCAGAGCACCGGCACTGGGCCGAGCAGGTGGCTGCACCCTACTACCCCAAGTTTGCACACTTTGACCGCGACCGCGCGCCGGAGCGCCGTCTGCGCATCGGCTATGTCTCCCCCGATCTGCGCCGACATCCGGTGAGCGCGATTTTCGCCCCCATCCTGGCGGCACATGACCGCAGCCGGGTGGAAGTCAGTTGCTACTACAACTTTGCCAGCGAAGACGTCGTCAGCTTGCGGCTGAAGTCGCTGGCCGAGCACTGGCGCCCGGTCGTTGGCATCGATGACGACACCCTGTGCGCGCAGATCCGCGCCGACCGTATCGACATCCTGGTGGATCTTGCCGGCCATACGACCCACAACCGCCTGCTCGCCTTCGCCAGAAAACCCGCGCCCGTCCAGGTGAGCTGGCTCGGATACTTTAATACCACCGGCCTCGCCACCATGGACTATTTCCTCAGCGATCCCTGGTCCTCTCCTGCCGGCCAGGAGCGCTACTATGTCGAGCGCTTATTGCGGCTGCCGCACACGCGCTTTTGCTACGAGCCGCCGGAATACATGCCTGGGGTCGGCGCACTCCCCGCCGAGAGAAACGGCCATGTCACCTTCGGCTGCCTCAACAACCTGTCCAAGCTCAACGAAAAAGTGCTGGCGCTGTGGGGCGAGGTGCTGCGCGCAGTTCCCAATTCGCGCTTGCTGGTGCAGGCCGCCGCCCTCGACGACCTGCCCAATCGCGCGCGCTTTGGCGAGCTGTGCGCGAAGCACGGCATCGCGCCGGCCCGCTTGGAACTGCGCGGGTTTTCCCCGATCGACCAAGCCGCCGCCAGCTACGCCGCAATCGACATCGCGCTCGACCCCTTTCCCTTCTGCGGCGGCATGACCAGCCTGGAGGCGCTGTGGCTCGGCGTGCCGGTGATCACCCTGGCGGGCGAGACCATCGCCAGCCGCCAGAGCGCGAGCATGCTGATGAACCTGGGGTTGCCGGAGCTGATTGCAGAAAATGCCGCGCAGTACGTGAATAAAGCAGCCGAGCTGGCCCGGAACCTGCCGCGCCTGGCCGAAGTACGTGCCGGCTTGCGCCAGCGCTTCGCCACCTCGCCCCTGATGGACTACGCCGGCTTCGCGCGCGATCTCGAGGCGGCCTACCGCGACATGTGGCTCAGTTGGATTGCCTCAAGCTAGAACATGGCCTCGATCTACAGATAAGGGTCAATCGAAGACGCCATGCACCATGCCTGAACAAAATTGTACGCCATAGTTGACTAAAACCCTCAGGTATTGTATAGTAGTTGAGCGAATTACTCGTGTATTGTGTTTGTAGGCCGTAGCTATCTGATATTTAAGAGGGATTTCATATGAAACTGACGACGAAGGGGCGCTTTGCCGTGACGGCGATGGTAGATCTGGCGATAAGTGAGGGCAAACACCCGGTGACCCTCGCGGCGATCAGCCAGCGCCAGAAAATCTCCTTGTCTTATCTCGAGCAATTGTTCGGCAAGCTGCGCCGCCGCGCGCTGGTCGACAGCGTGCGCGGCCCCGGCGGCGGCTATCGCCTCGCCCAGGATATGACGCAGATATCGGTCGCCGATATCATTCTTGCGGTCGACGAGACGCTGGACTCGACGCAATGCGGCGGCAGGGAAAATTGCCTCGATGAGAAGAAATGCATCACTCACAACCTGTGGGCCAATCTCAACCAACATATTTTCAGTTATCTCGGTGCGGTAACGCTCAAACAGTTGGTTGACGAGCAGAAACCGAGACAAAACGGCGTGGCGCAGATCCGCGACATGCGCGCGACCCTGCAACAGCGCGAGCGTGCCGTAATCGCGATCTAATTCTTTATACAGGTGAAACCATGGCGATTTCAGTGACTGAAAATGCGGCAAAACAGATCCGGAACCAGCTCGCAAAGCGCGGCAAGGGCGTGGGCCTTCGCGTCGGCGTCAAGAAAGTCGGCTGTTCCGGCTTTGCCTATACATTCGACTACGCCGACGAAATGCGCGCCGGTGACAACTTGTTCGAGGCGCACAACGCGAAAATCGTGGTGGACCGTGATACGCTGTTGTTTTTGGACGGCTCGCGCCTCGATTTCGTCAAAGAAGGCTTCAAGCAGGTGTTCAAATTCGACAATCCCAATGTTGACAGCACTTGCGGCTGCGGCGAGAGCTTCAGCGTCAAGCAATCCGCCAAAGCTTAGCCGCAAAGATCTCGAAGGAATTGCAATGGCGCGAGCGTTTTTCCGGAGTCCCGGATATTCAACACTCAGGTTAATGAAACCGCAATGAGCAGCGTACTGCAAGATCTCGTCAACCAACCCTACCAGCACGGTTTTGTCACCGATATCGAAGCCGATGTCGCGCCCAAAGGGCTCAGCGAAGACACGATCCGCTTGATTTCTGGCAAGAAGAAGGAGCCCGAGTGGCTGCTCGAACTCAGGCTCAAGGCCTACCGGCAATGGCTCACCATGGAAGAGCCCCGCTGGCCAAACGTGAAATATCCGAAAATCGATTTCCAGACGATCAGCTATTACTCGGCGCCCAAGCCGAAGAACAAATTGGCCAGCATGGACGAAGTCGATCCCGAATTGCTGCGTACGTTCGAAAAACTCGGCGTGCCGATGAACGAGCGCGCGAAACTTGCCGGCGTCGCGGTCGACGTAATTTTCGACAGCGTGTCGGTGGCGACCACCTACAAAGCAAAGCTCGCCGAAGTCGGCATCATCTTCTGCTCGATCTCCGAGGCGGTGCATGAGCACCCCGACCTGGTGCGCAAGTATCTGGGCAGCGTGGTGCCGGTCGGCGACAATTACTATGCGGCGCTCAACTCGGCGGTGTTCACCGACGGCTCGTTCTGTTTCATTCCCAAGGGCGTCAAATGCCCGATGGATCTGTCGACCTATTTCCGCATCAATACGGAAAATACGGGGCAGTTCGAACGCACCCTGATCGTGGCCGAGGAAGGCGCTTCGGTGTCCTATCTCGAAGGTTGCACCGCGCCCAAGTTCGACACCAACCAGTTGCACGCCGCGGTAGTCGAGCTGGTTGCGCTCGATGACGCCGATATCAAGTATTCGACGGTGCAGAACTGGTACGCGGGCGACGAGAACGGATTGGGCGGCATTTACAATTTCGTCACCAAGCGCGGGCTGTGCAAGGGCGTGAATTCGCGCATCTCATGGACGCAGGTCGAGACCGGCTCCGCGATCACCTGGAAATATCCGAGCTGCGTGTTGCGCGGCGACAACTCGGTCGGCGAGTTCTATTCGGTGGCGCTCACCAATCATTACCAGCAGGCCGATACCGGCACCAAGATGATCCATCTGGGCAAGAACACGCGCAGCACCATCGTCAGCAAGGGCATTTCGGCAGGCCACTCCAACAACAGCTACCGCGGGCTGGTCAGGATCGCGCCCACCGCGGCCGGCGCGCGCAACTACTCGCAGTGCGATTCGATGCTGATCGGCGAGCGCTGCGGCGCGAACACGTTTCCCTACATCCAGGTGGGGAACCCCAGCGCCAAGGTCGAGCACGAAGCATCGACATCGAAGATCGGCGAAGACCAGTTGTTCTATTTTGCCCAGCGCGGCGTCGACGCCGAGGAAGCGGTGTCGATGATCATCAACGGGTTCTGCAAAGACGTTTTTCAACAATTGCCGATGGAGTTCGCGGTCGAGGCGACCAAACTGCTCGGCCTCAAGCTCGAGGGTAGCGTAGGATGATTTACCAGGACAGCAAGACTCTGCTCGCGGTGCGCGGCCTGCACGCGACGGTCAACGGCATCGAAATTCTCAAGGGCCTGGATCTCACCGTCAAGAGCGGCGAAGTACACGCGATCATGGGGCCGAACGGCTCGGGCAAGAGCACCTTCGCCAAGGTGCTAGCCGGCCATCCCGCCTACGAAGTCAGCGGCGGCGGGGTCGTGTTTGAAGGCGGCAATCTGTTCGAACTGAAACCCGAGGCGCGCGCGCGCGCGGGAGTTTTTCTCGGCTTCCAGTACCCGATCGAGATACCGGGGGTGGCCAACAGCCAGTTCCTGCGGCTGGCGTACAACACGGTGCAGGCCGGGCGCGGCAAGGACGAGCTCGATCCGCTCGAATTCGACGATTTCGTGCGCGAGAAAATGAAGTTGCTCGAGATGAATCCGGATTTCCTCGACCGCAGCGTCAATGAAGGCTTCTCCGGCGGCGAGAAAAAGCGCAACGAGATCCTGCAGATGGCCCTGCTCGAACCGAAGCTCGCGATTCTTGACGAAACCGATTCCGGTCTGGACATCGACGCCCTAAGGATCGTTGCCGGCGGCGTCAATCAACTGGCCAACAAAGACAATGCAATCGTGCTGGTCACGCACTACCAGCGCCTGCTCAATTACATCGTGCCCGACTACGTCCACGTCATGGATGCCGGCCGCATCGTCAAGACCGGAGGCAAAGAGCTCGCGCTTGAACTCGAAGCCCGCGGCTACGACTGGGTCGGCGCCGAAGTGAAAGCGAACACCTCCGAGAACCCATGAATACC
>Ga0082335_1001768_pt1 | contig 43673 bp, 38 predicted proteins | sample Subgrocontami58m_FD_72375 | JGI IMG/M metagenome (GOLD analysis project Ga0082335, IMG submission 72375) | Subsurface groundwater microbial communities from S. Glens Falls, New York, USA - GMW37 contaminated, 5.8 m (SPADES assembly) (version 2) ...
TGACGAATATGTAAAAAAAATTTTGGAGGCGGCACGCTGGGCCATGTCTGGCGCAAATGGACAGCCTTGGGAGTTCATTGTCATCAAGGAACAGGCGACAAAAGATAAAATTGCCGATCTCATTGCTCAGAGCAGGCAGCGTGCGTTTGAGATCGAAAGAACAAGGCTGGAAGAGGTGAGAATGCCAGCCTATCGGCAAAGACCCACTGAGTCTCCTTGCATGCAAGTGGCTCCTGTTGTGATAGCAGTAGTGGGGGATAGAAGAACATTGCAAGCTAGTGCACTTTATTGCAATTTTATCTTTGGCGAAGGTGGGCCAGGTGCACCGTATTTCAAAAACATGGGCAACGCCACTCAACTCTTATGCTTAGCGGCTGCATCATTAGGTCTCGGTGCTCAATGGTGCAGTGTGGTTAGCGGTTGGGAGGACTCACTGAAAAGGCTCTTGAATGTTCCCGAAGAGTTATCTATCCCTACTATTGTTCCCATTGGTTATCCGGATTACAAGCCGGCAGCACCATACCGCCGTAAACTTTCAGAGATTGTTCATAATGAGAAATATGATTGTTCGCGATTTAGGACGGGCGAGGATATTTACAATTTTCTTGAAGAACTACGCCGCCAAACTAATAAAGCCTACGTCCATGGCATATAAAATTTTTAAGTAGCAATATCATACACTTAAATCATGAATAGACAGAATCTACAAGGTCGCATAGGGGCTACCCTTTCTCGTGGCCCTACAGCGATATTATCTAGCCACATAAACCAACTCGGTGGTCTGTATCTATGGAAATCATCTTGACAAACGGGGCTACCCTATGTCATATGCGACACACAGAAAATAAGGATACTGTGAATTAAAAATCATGATCTCACAAGTCAATAATCCCGGATTGCGGCAAACCACTGTAGGGAAATTCGAAAGGCAGACCGCCTTTGGCCGGATCATTGCCCTAGGAATATTTTTGGGCGGTGCTGGTGGAGGTATTTTCCTCATAGGCTACTTCACCAAAATTCTCTATGGTTCTTACTTAAGCAAGATAGGCCTCACTATCGGTCCGCTTATCGCCATTGCCTGTATAATCTGTTTGTTCATCGACCTGGGCAAAAAGATGGGTACACAGCAGCTGTTTATAAATGTCTCTCGCTTATCTTCATCATGGATATCCAGGGGGGCATGGGCGTTATCGTCTTTCATTGTCGTTGGTCTGGCTTATGCGCTGACTTTATGGGATGCTTTCTCCGGTCTTCCGTGGGAGGATGCCGCAGGCTTTTTGGGTATTGTCGCCGCGTTGTCGGCGATGATGGTTCTATTGTACACAGGATTCCTCCTCGGGGTGATCAAAAGTATCCCTTTCTGGAATAATACCTTGCTTCCAGTGCTGTTTATCACGTCAGGGCTGAGTTGCGGTGCGTCGATCTTGCTAATAATTGCCCCTTTTGTTCCGGTAGACCAATCTCCCGTATTAGCAACTATAACGCGAGCCGAGGTAATATTTATTTTGATGCAGCTGATTATGTTATGGGCCTACCTAGGAGTAGCTTCGCACCGGGACATAGCCTCTACTGAATCCATTCGCTTGATAAAAGTACCTATTACCTTAATCATTGCTTTGGGCCTGTTATTACCACTTGGCTTGCTCGTTATAAGTCTGGCCTCGGACATGCCAGAAGCAACCTCTTCATTTGATTTCGCGGCGGCCATCATCGAATTGATAGGTGCATTATTTCTGAGATTCTCTATTCTGAATGCAGGCGTTACTCGGAGACTCTCTATACGATAAGCCCCGTCTCAAAGAATATTATGTAAGCACAATGGTTACGAGCCGATCAATTACCGAAGAAGGTCGGATTCCCAATCGCTTGTTATGCTTGCAACCACAGTCCAGAGCTCTTGGGGATTAACCGGGTCAAACCGTTCGAGTAATTTTTCACAGGATTTCCGAAAATGCTCGAAAGACCTCTTAGTTATTTATAAATTTTGCTTTAAGCAGTCTAAACTACGACGGATATCTGCCGGTATCCTGTGTGCCCGAAATCACGGGCATGGAGTTTAATTCATAACTCGGAAAACGTTACCCCTTACCGGTATACACCGTACTCGCGGGTAAAATCAGCCCATACCTTCACGAGTTCGGGATTGGCGTCATCCATACCTACCCGGGAGGACATAATGAAACCTCCCCCCTGACCAACAATATCGATGAGTTTCTTACTGTATGCCTTGACCTGGTCAGGCGTACCTGATTGCAGCAGCGAAAGAGGCATATTCCCGGCGATACAGGCCGTGTGGCCAACAATCTCTTTTGCTTTGACGAGATCGGTGGAATCGAACGACAGGACCACCTTCCCTCTGGGCAGATCGGTGAAATAAGGAAGCCGGGATGTAAAATCACCCTCCAGGAAGGGAAAGGGCGTCAACCCCTCAGCTATTAAATCCAGGATGAGCTTTCTTAAGCCCGGCCAATAGAAGGTTTCAAACTGTTTAGCGGACATAAACCCATCCGCCCCAAAATGAAGGGGGATATAGATGGCTGAAAGGCCATCGTTCTTCTTGACCCTGGCAAGGGCGTAACTCAGGTAGGAAGGATATATTCTTTCCATCAGCTCTAAAAGTTGATCCGGTTTTCGATACATATCCAGCATCGCCCCCCGCATCCCCCTCAGCAAATCGGCAACGATATCGAAGGGAACATTCATGTTCGGTCCCGCAAAGATCCTCGGAAAACCTAACTTCTTCATCCGCTTGTTAAACGCAGCCATCTTGGCCTGGGATTTCCTGGCCTCTATCCCGGCCTTGTAGAGGGACTTAATCGCGCCGGCTATTTCCGGCTCGGCAAACACTGCGCTTGAGGTGGCGCTTTTATAACCGCCAATGAATAAAGCTTGAAGCGAGGGAAGTTTTTGGAGGGGCTCCAGTGTTCCAAAGGCCCGGGGAAGATAAGTCCGGATGAGAAAATCCGAGGGATCAGCGAGAAAAGCATCATACTCGTTGGCCTCCATCCCGATCATACCCTCAACATATTGATAGGACGAATTCACCGGTCCCCCGTGTCCAGGCCAGGTTATCTGTTTACAGTCCAGCGCCTCAAATACCCGGCCGGGAAAGGCGGCAACGGAGTACATATCCGGTTCTAAATCCACAATCAACTTTTGATTGGCGGCCAGCCATCTGTCGGTGTGATAAAAAGCTGTTTCCGGGGTCAAGCCGGCATACCGGGCAGCGAAAAAGCCCAGGTGCGGAAAGAAAGGCACCTGATCCGGCACTTCTAATTGGATCGCATTTTCCAGGCGCTTCAGTCGCGCCTTGTACAGGTCGTCCGGTGTGTTGCTCATTCCTTATGTTTCCCCTTGCCCGCTGTTACACATCCGTCACGCGTTTGCTAAGACTATTGCAGAAGTTCTGCAAAGACTTCTTTGGCTTTGGCCGTATACTCATTATACTTCAGGACAAAGTCTTCATGCCCGAGAAGAAAATATTTCTTGGCCGGGTCGAAGCGGCGCGTTGGGGGAAGGTGGTCGGTCGCAACGTCCGTTTTGACGCTGGCCATGTTAACCGCTTTGGTCAGAATGGTCTGACCTTCTTTACCCAGAATCCAGTTAACAAACACTTTGGCCGCGTTGGGGTGTGGAGCCCTGTTGATCAGAAACAGGTTGTTTCCCCCGGCCACAGCGGCAACATCGTCCTTGGGCACAATTTCCATGATTGGTGCACCGGCCTTTATGAACGCCATGGTTTGGTCCCCTGCCGCGCCCAAGCTAATAGCATATTTCCCTTTCGCAACCCACTCTACCTCCAAGCGCTTGTCCCTGATGATGACCGGTTTCTGCGCTGCCAGTTTTTTAATATAATCCCAGCCCTTGACCGTCACGGCCGCACTGATAAAATTTATTCCCGGTCCCCCTACTGTGGGGTCATCCAGCACAATCTTATCCTTCCATTTCGGATTCAGAAAATCATCATAAACCCTGATTTCCTCCGGCTTCACCAGCGTGGTATTGATGATGCAGCTGCTGCTCATGGGCATGAGCATAATCATTATTCCCTTCCGATCATTGTCCTGCCATGCAATTTTACCGCCGACCCAGAGCTTCTTGTCTAACACTTCGGGTTGCATTAATACCGGCTCCAAGGGATCAAAGGCCCCCGCCGGCTTGAGGGTGATCGGGCCGGTAAAGGCCCCACTGATAAAAATGTCCTGGAGATAAAGCCCGGCGCGCCGCTCCGCAAGCAATTTATTAGCCGATTCGTCACTTCTGCCCCCAACGATGTATTCGATCTCGATGCCAAAGATTTCCTTGAATCTCTTGGCGACAGCCTGACGCGTCGCCGGTGTATAGGAAGTAGCAGAAATGACGAGCTTGCCTTCTTCTTTGGCTTGGGAAACCACGGCGTTCCAGGCGGTTATTGCGTCGGCGGCGGCTTTGGGACCGGAAGTTGAAGCAGGAAAAGGGGCGGGAGCGGCCAAGGTACAAAAAGGTTGCAACAGGAAAATAAACAAATAAAATATAACACTTAATAATACCGCCCGGTTAATTTTGTACATTGCTGTTACCTCCTCAAGGTCCCTTAAAGTTATTGAGGTGTCTGTAGCTTTGTATGGGACACCCCAATTAACCGAGAAAGTATAAAAAGCCGCAAAGTGTGTCAAGCTAATAATACCGAGAAAAATGGCGAGGGATCCTTTTCTTATGCAAGCCATGCGCGGGAGCGGGCAATCTCGCTACCGGTCAAAACAAGCCTTTCCGGACAGGGAAAATTATTGTCTGAATCCCGCTAATTGAGAACGTTGGGGGGAAATATACCGCAACATGTGCCAGTAAGATGTTGTAAATAAATCATTTGAATACTATTATAACAAAAAAAAGAGGGGCAGCTATGGATTTAGTTCAGGAAATTGAAGACATGCATTATGAAGGGAATTGTATCAGGCCACCGAGCGAATGGAACAGCATTCTGCTGCAAGTAACTCTCGGTTGCTCGCATAACCAGTGCACTTTTTGCGGCACCTATCGAGATAAACCTTTCCAGATCAAGGATGAAAAGATCATCTTAAATGATATCCTTTTTGCCGCAAAATATCTGGCGCACCAGGATCATCTCTTTTTGATGGATGGCGATGCCCTGATAATCCCCCAGAAAAAGCTGCTCTGGATTCTGGATAGCATCGGAAAGCATCTGCCCTGGGTGAAAAGAATCGGCACGTATGCCAACACTAAGTCAATTAAGATGAAATCACCGGCAGAATTGCGGCAACTGAGAGAAAAGAAGCTAAACATCCTCTATTATGGTGTGGAGACCGGTGATGACGAGATCCGCAGCGCGATCCATAAAGGTTCCACTGCCGAGACGTGCCTGGAAATGGGGCGTCGGGTCAAGGAAGCCGGCATGAGCCTCTCGGTGACGGTCATTCTGGGCATTGGCGGCTGTGCTAACTCACTCCACCATGCGCGGGTTACCGGCCAGCTACTGAGCGCCATGGACCCGGATTACGTGGGGGCCCTGAGTGTGATGTTCATACCGGGAACCCAGCTCTATCAGGATCAGGTGGACGGCAAATTTGTCTTGCCCGATGAAGCCGGGTTGCTCAGGGAACTGCGGGAAATGATCACCTATACGGATCTGACCGCCGGGTTGTTTTTTTCCAATCACGCCTGCAATTACCTGCCGGTCAAGGCAAGGTTGCCACAGGGCAAGCAGGAGGCCCTGGATTTGATCGATGCAGCGTTACGGGGGAATGTTGCTCTCCGGCCGGAATGGATGCGGGCGATGTAATGAAGTGCTTTCAATCCTGCTTAAAGGAGTAAACAGCAGCCATCAGTTCAAGTATTTTGCGGCCATTATTTCATTGACAGGCAAGGCAGTATTTCTTACACTTCCTCCAGGAAGAAGAAAGTTCTTCTCAATTCCATTTAGCATGAGGGAAATGACTATGAAAAAACTAATTGCCGTGACGTTCCTTTTTTCGTTTTTTCTTTCCTGTGCGACTGTTCACGAACATTCGGGGCCAGCGGATGAAAGAGGCGCACGCCGCACGTCGGGATGCTACGTTTGCAATGATGCGGAGGATTTGTGTTGCCCCGGCGAATGGCATTTCAAGTGAAATATCCGGCATTATAACCGTGAACCACCTATGCTTAAGATGATGGCTGTCGGCCCCTATCAGGCCAATTGTTATATCCTGGGATGTAAAAAGACCGGGGAAGGGGTTGTCATCGACCCTGGGGATGAGGCGTTGCGCATTGTGAAAGAGGTAGCCAATGCCGGCCTCAGGATCAAATATATCCTGATCACCCACGGCCATGTTGATCACGCCGGCGCGGCCAAGGAGCTAAAGGGTATTATAAAGGCCCCGGTATGGATACACCGGCTGGATTCTCCCGGACTGGGCTTTCCGCCCGATGGAACACTTTTTGACGGACAGGAAATTGAAGTCGGCACCTACCGAACAAAAGTGATCCATACACCCGGGCACTCTCCCGGCGGCATATGCCTCCACGCGCCCGGCGCCGTCTTTACCGGGGACACGCTTTTTTCCGGTTCCATAGGACGCACCGACTTTCCCGGAGGCGATCATAAGAAACTGATTCAGGGGGTAAGGGAAAAGATATTTCCCTTGGGAGACGATTTGCGCGTCTATCCGGGGCATGGGCCGGCCTCCACTATCGGTCAGGAAAGACTGCGAAATCCATTCTTCCGGTGACCACCGCTAACCGGCCGAATCACCGCCCGACCGTATCGCCCTTCTTAATCTCCTATTTCACTACCGGCAGCCCGGCTTTTACCCAATCGGCAAAGATTGCCTGATTGATCTTTGGATAATCAAGTTTCTGCAGCTTTCTATAGGCAGTATAGCTTCGTCCACCGGAGTTACAATAGACAACGATAAGCTTTTTCTTGTCCAATACGGCAGAACCGGCAGCAAATTTCTGTGAAGGAATATTGATGGCCCCGGGAATGTGCCCTGCGGAAAACTCCTGAGGATCGCGAACATCCACCAAGATGAATGACGAGTCTTTGCTTGCTATTAATTTCTGTAGTTCTTGCGGACTGATTTTTGCTGTTTCGATCTTCTTTTCGTAATTAGGCCCGGCAAAAACTGCGTATCCCTCCTCTTCCCAGACCGGCATCCCTTCCAGGAGAACATAAAGGTTCTTATATCCGAGTTCAGCAGCCAGCCTGGCCGCCTGGACGCTCTTTCCTCACTTGAAGCCGTTGCAATAAAAAGCGAGTTTTTTCTCTTTGGGGAAATTTAGCAAAGATTTATCTTTCTCCAGCTGTGGCCAGGGGATGCTAACGGCAGTTGGTATATGAACTTCCTGATATTCGCCCGGGGTACGGGCATCAATGACTATCAGGTCCGGATCCTGCCTGTCTATCATATCCTTCAGTTGCTTGCTGGTTATTAGTGTGTATGGTTCAGCCTTGCCTTTTTCGTCCGCCAAGCTGGGGAGCACGGTAACGAGCAGCAACAATGCTACGACGATTGTCCTTGTGATTTTGATTATTTTCAAGACACTTCTCCTTTCACGACTACCCTAAGTTGGAAACAAGCAATATGGTAAATAAATGATGATATTATTGAGCAATCTTTTTTATGAATCTAACCTTTTTATCCGTAAATGCAAATTCATAATAGGAACAAATAGATAACAATAATTCACAGATGGAATAGGTCAGTGATTATGCGAGATGAAAGCGGGGCACCCGCAACCAACTAAGCAAACGTCAAAACAGATTGGATTACGCGTCAGGTAGCTGAATAACCTTTTCCGTTTAAGGCCGCAACATCTCTTAACAAAGACACCTTGCCACCTTCCATTGAAGACTCCTGGCAAAAGCAGATCGGAAAAAACAATCCGGAGGGCCGTTGTCGCGGTCCCCCGGAATTTGAGGTTAGTTGGATATTTGAGGTTATATATTTACGGTATGCGTGTCTGCGGTCCGGCTCCGTCACCGATATCGGCCAACGGGAGAGCAAAGGACGGCTCGAAGAAGACCCCGTCAAAAGTCGGCAGGGGCATGTCTAAGAGCTTGGCCTTTTGCTGCCTCGAATCCCAGCGCATCAGCATGGCATGGTCCTCATGCATGGTGTTGTGGCAGTGCTGCACATACTCGCCGAGGAAGTCCCGGGCCTGGAAGGCGACCTCCAGTATGCCGGTGCTGTCGATCTCTGGACCTACCCGGAGCATGTCCTTGCGGGCCCACTTCTCCCACTCCGGCGGCGCCTTCCCTCCCCGCGTGAGGATGACTACTTCCTCGAAATGGATGTGGCCCGGATGGGTCCAGCCGCCGGGGCTGATAAATGTCCAGATCTCGATGTCGCCGCGCTCGAGGGCTGAAATCCGGTGGAGATCGGCACGATCGGACGTGCCGCCGTCCACCTTGATTGCCCATGGCGTCCCGTGGCCGCCTTCGGCGTTATCGCGGACAAACTCGATGGTGTGGTGCCGCGCGGTAAGGAGCGACGGATCATGGCGATCGATGGGCAGAGGAATCATCTTCATCTTGCCCGGCTCGAAGGCCGCCGGATTCATGGAAAGGTCCCTGCCGGCATAGGCCTGGACCCGGAGTTCCAGGAATTTTCCCACGGCCGGGTCGCCGTTGATCCAGCGGCCGTCCTTGACGATGGGATGGTATCTCTCGGAAAGGATATCTGTCAGCCGGACCATGCCCTTGCTGCCCTTTCCGTCCTGATGTTCCAGGGCATTGACAAAGTACAATTTGTCGCCGGGCAGGATGCCGCTTGCGCCGAAGTCAACGACGATGTCGTAGCGCTCGCCGATAGCCTGGGATGGGAGCTGTCCTTTCCAGTCGGCGGGTTCGCCGATACCAAGGTCCATTTTCCCGTCAAAAGGCACTGCGTGCTCCATAATGTTGCCATCGTTGGCGATCATGTGGAAGGGCACCCGGTTGAAGGAAACCCCCGAGCCCGGCGGGCCGGGCAGTTCGCCGCTGTTGCCCATCACCTCCTGTACCAGGGCAAGCGCCATGATGCGTGACACCGAGCCGTTCAGGATGCGGAAACGGTAACGGCGCGCCCGGACGTCGAGGTAGGGCTTGAACTGCCAGTTTGTCGTCATGACGTCGCCCAGGAATCCGTTGCGCTGGGCCGTATTCATCAAGAGTTGGCCTGCCTGGTCCGTGGCCTTGTCGGCGACCAAAAGATTTACGTCATAGTCCCGGTTGCCCCAATTGAGGGCGGTGCCGCTGGGAAAACGGAGGTTGTAGCCGTCCTTGGCGGATTCGTTACCGCGGTCGAGGGCGCTGTAGATGTTGATCATCGCGGCATTGCCCTTATAGACGTTTTCCGAGGTGTGATCGATCATGTGATCGTGGAACCAGAGGCTACTAGCCGTTTCACGGAAGTCTCCGGGGATGTTGATGCGCCCGTTTTGACACACCCTCATGGTTACCACACCGTTGACGGGGACGGGCAACGTTTCTCCCGCCTCACAGGGCGTAGCCGCCCTGGCGTCGGTCGCGGCATAGTTGATGGCGCCGGCGGCGTTATTGTTATTGCTGAAGCCGGCAAGCTGCTGCGGCCAGCTGTAGTCATAGAACTGGCCTGAGAAGAAGAAGGCGCCCGCAAAGCCGTCACTCTCGCCTGGCTGATGGCCGTTATGCAAGTGCGTGGTGATGGTGTGCCTGCCGAAACCGCTATTCGCCGCTTCGTCGATGGGCAGGGCGTTGTAATGGCGCATCAGGACACCTTCCCCGTGCCTCACCTGGAGCAGCTTGGGCGGCAGTGTGCCGTCGAAGGTCCAGACGGAATTCGGTTTCTGCACCGGCATGTTCGGGTGCATCCTTATCGCGATGCCCTTCGTCGTCCCTGCGGTGGACGGAATGCCTGCAGTGTTGTAATAGAGCCCTCCCGGCCCAAATTCTCCCATTTTGTACCCGTGCCGCTGTCTTGCGTCGCGGAGACCGCCGTTGACCCGGGCGCCGGCCTGAGCGGTCGTGAAGGACCTCTGGGGGAAGAGGGTGTCCCAATATTGATGTGCCCAGTCTTCTCCCGGCGGCCGGCCTTCGGCAGGTCCCGGTACGCCCATGGGGGGCTGAGCAAGCGGGTGTCCGAGGAAACCCTCGATATCAGGCTTCCAGGGGTTTGTCTCCATCACGTTCGCAAGCCGCATTGGAAAAGGTGCAAGCCCGGGTTGGGCCAGAAATGCCTCGAGTTGCATGGGATCGGGGCCACTCTGCGCATTCATGGGAGGAGGAAAGGGAGTGAAGACGCTGGCAGCGGCCATGGGCATCTTTTCAGTGCCAAACTCCTCGAAAAGCACCATTTGCTGGGTGAAAGGCTTGGCTCCAAATAGCGGGCTCGGCTTGCCTTCCGTCGGAATGTCCGACGTCCCCAACCATTCGATCTCATCAAGGGGGAAGGCGGCGGCTGTCTCGGGCAGCGAAGGATTAGTGGCGCACAAGGCTCTGCCCAGCTGGGAATCTATGGTTACCTGTCCGAGGTTAACGTCCGGGGATCCTTGTGGGAGACTGAAGGCGACCCGGCCCGTCTGTCTGTCTACGATCAGGGGACCAATGGTTTTACCCAGCGGGTTTCCGTCACGAAACAACATCATGTAAGAATGTCCCGCGGGCGCAACGAGGGTAAAATTCCCGTTGGCGGCGTCAACGGTCTGGCTGGTCGCCGTGTTCCCGGTTTCATCCACGAGAAGCACCGCCAGGGGACCGGTTAGGGGGACCATTGTGGGAGGAGGCCCGCCAGCCGGTACGGGCAGCGCTACCGTCAACGCGGCAGCTGTGTCGCCAATCAGATTGCCTCGCACCGTGACGGCCCCTGCCGCCCCTCGGCCTGCCGGCGTGCTATCCATTGGAATGTTCAAAGCCATCTTCTCTACGATCACATCTACAGGGAAGGCGACGGCAGACTGAGCCAAGGGAGGATCGGTCCTGCACCAGGCACTGCCCAGTTGGGAGTTGATGACCACCGACCCCAGGTTCACATCCGGGGACCCATTCGGAAAACTAAAGGCGACCCGGCGCGTCTGGCGGTTAACGACCAGGGGGCAGATGGTTTTGTCCGTTGTTGCGTCGCGGAACAACATCATGTAGGAGTGGCCCGAGGGTACGACGAGGGTAAAATTCCCGTTGGCAGGGGTAACGGTCTGGCTGGCTGCCACATTCGCCGTTTCATCCACCAGCACTATCGACACGGGACCGGGGAGAGCGGCCGCGTCCCCTGTCAGATTGCCCCGCACCGTGGCGGCGCCTGCCACTCCTGAGGCCGCCGGCCCCGGAGCGTCCGGTGCGCCGGCACGCATAGCCGATCCATATTTGCCTCCGCAGCCGGAAAGGAACAAGGCGGCAAACAATAGGGCGGTGAGCCACCAGTGGCTTTTCATTTGCAAACTTTTCATTGCACGACCTCTCGCCGTTTTATTTTTCGCCATTTGCTGCATGCCTGCTCCCTTCCTTCCGGTTTATCGCTCTGCTTCGCTTCTGGGGCCCTTCGTTCCCCTTAGCGACAGCAAAATATATTAGATCTCAATTTACGAAATGCGGCAGGGAATAACAATATTGATTAAATAGCAGCATAATAGCAGGTAAATATTACTGGATAGTATTACCTATTTATACCTAAAGGCAGCGACGTTTCTTTAATGTTTCCTTCTTCCCTTTCTTTGTCTAAGGGCAAATACAGCGTCCCTATCTATCTCATGTATTTCTCAAGAAAGTCCTTTACCCGAATGATCGAATCTTTTGCGGCTTCCGGTTGGTATTGTAAATGATGCATCCCCCTGGCACCTCTTACATTTCGATTTGCACCCACTATATCAAAGCCATGATAAGCGCCGGGATACACCTTTAGTATGACCTCAGGCGACGTTTCTTCTCTTGGCATCCTTGATACGCATTCACTGGCAGGGGTCCAATCGTCCGCATCGCCGATCAGAATCAACAGGGGTGCATTCATGTTGGTCAGCGGCATTTTGCAGGCAGGATAAAAGGCGACGGCAGCTTGAAATGGGTCCTCTTTTTCTTTATGAAGCGCCTGGAGTGTCGTCATGCCGCCATGGGACCATCCTATTACCGCAATTCTACTTCCATCAACAAACGGGAGGTTGGCAAGGTATCTTTTTGCATCATAAGCATCAGTCACTCGCTTCCGCAGAATATCGATGGCATCGGTGCCGGTATAGGTGCAAACACTCGATATTCCGCGAGGTCCGAAACTGTCAACCTGTAAAGCTGCATATCCCAGGCTTGATAGCTTCTCAATCACCCGATCATCTCGTTTCGGGCTTACACCTCCACATCCATGGAGCAAAACAACGGCGGGAAAGGGGCCATCTCCTTCCGGCTTTCTAAGCCTACCCGTCAACGTCAAGGGTTTTTCAAAGATGGTAGTGGCCGATCCCTGGAAATAAACCGTATTGGGGTCCAGAGACTTATTGTCCGCTGCCAGAGGTGTATTATGTGCACAGGAAACTAAGCATATGGTGAAAAATGCCAGGATGAAAATATATAACCGGGATGAATTTACCTTCACCAAAATCCCCTTAGCCCCAAAATATGCCCGTCCGGTCTCGATCCAGCTCTTTCAGTAAAGCGTCAAAATCAGCACTGGGATCTATTATGTCAAAAATGTGCCACCTGGAAGCACGGTCGAGGAAATAGAGAGCCCATTTCTTAGTCTTACTGTCAAACCGGAATTGAGCCACGGGGGTCTCCTTCCAAATTGAAGGATCCCGGTGATACGGCCTGGTCTCAATAAGGGTAACTCTATTCCCGGTGATTTTGAAAATAAGCCTGATTTGATCGCGGGCATCTTCCGGAATACGATTCAGGCAATATTCAGCGAGCTTTGTTTCAATCAATTTCCTGGTAAATTCCGGGAGAGCCATTTCTATGTTGATCCCTTAAAAGCTTTGCAAAATACGTCCCCTTGAGTCATTCCGGCGAAAGCCGGAATCTATAACAATCTAAAAGAACTGGATTCCGCGTCGAGCACGGAATGACAGGAAAACGAAAAAATTACATTATGCAAAGCTTTCCCCTTACCTAGATAATTCAAATAACTGTTTCAAAGAAGCAAGGTATGCGGATGACGATTCGGCACCTTCTTCAGGCGCCCAGGGTGCTCTTTCATCCCGGGTCAAGGGAACAAATGGTCCGGCTTTGGCTTCAAAAAACACACTTCCTTCTTCCAAGGAGATCATAGTATGAAACTTCCCATGAGGGAGATTGACCATCATTATGTTTCCCGTCGGTTCAAGAGACACGCGCTCTGCAACAGCCCCGTCACTATTAAACATGATCACTCCCATCTTCCCTCTTATGACAACCAGCGTCTCATCCTTATTGCTGTCCAAATGCCGGTGAGGCTGAATATAGGAATCCGGCTCCATGGCATTAAGAAGGCGATGGCAGACGTCTCCATCAGAAGTATGGAAATTATAATTCTTGCGTAAGCGGGATGATTGTTTTGCTTGCCCTGATATCCAGTCCAATGTTTCCCGGGTAATGAATTCGGCTTTGGTCAATTTCTTTTCATTTGCTACGCCCATCTTATCGATTATCTCCCTTCATTTCTCACAGAATGGTCCTTATGTTTCGTCCAGTTGTCGAGATCAAGATCGCCAATTCCTTACTCCAAAGGGGAAAAATTACGGCAAGACATAATAGTTGCTTTTCAAGATGGCCTCCGGGAATGATCAAAGATTTGCTCTTTATAAGGGATTGGATGGATAATATCAAGGTTTGCAGGCATAAGGTCAGGCAGATCGCTCCTATTGTTGGGATGCTGACACGGATTTTCTGTAAGGGGGGGGCCAGTGGGTGGAGAGGAGGGTATAAAGAACCACCCACCGGCTTTTGATTCTCTTTTATAACAAGGAGAAAAGAAATGATATTGGACCTTAGTCCCATAGGACGGCACAGGCCATCATGAGATCGTAATTATTAACCTGACCTGGCTTTGAGGTCATTTGAAGTGATTTAACAACAGCGATGATGACAATTAATGATCCTTAACACCGAAGCTACACCCTCATTGGCTTCGCATTCAATGCAAAGGTTCACCCGCCTCCCTTTGCTCAGCATCCGCAAAGTAACGATGAACCGATTCCACGAGGTCCACGAAATATTCAAAATCCTGTTTGGCCTTTTTATATTCCACGTATGCGACCATCTCCAGATTCTCCTGGTAAAACCGTTCGAGTAATTTTTCATAGGACTTCCGGAATGCCCGAAGGACCTCTTGGTCATTGGTAAGTTGGGAATTAAGCAGGCTAAACTCCCGTAAGATTTTTTTTATATCTTCTATGGACTCAAGTTTCGTCATTTTGTTTACAAGGGACTTGTTGCAACGGGAATACTACATTATCCGCCTCTATCCTGCCGCTATTTTGAAAGCTTAGGTCGGTAAGGAACATTAAAATCTAAATCTTAACAGTTCCATTTGCACCGTCTCGGAGGAATGCTCAGGAAGGCTCATTTTTAGTCCTTCGTCCTTCGTGAAATTAACGGAGGGGAATCCGATTGCCCAGCCATCCAGCCCTCGATTAAACAGGGCGCCGCTTTCGTTTTCCTGTTGCTGGAATAGAGATCCTCTGGACGTAAACCGGAAAAAAAAGAAAACACCGCCACAGACAGCGCCACCCACTGCAAAGGTAACCACAACCCTTGTGTCGGCCTGCGCCTTTGCTTCTAAAAGCGGCAATAAAATGGGTTGACTTAAAAGAACCGCCAATAGGAGGCTACAGATGCGGGTTTTCATATGCAGCAGTCCCTGTAAATATAAGCGGTCAGCCTGCGATGATGAATCATAATCATATCTGCGGGAAGCGCCGTTAGAGAAATGCCATGCCTGACAATCCAAATCTGGCTTGGGGGCGCTAATTGCCGATTCGCATCTGGTGATTAACGGTACTTATTAACTCCTCGTCCGGTATTGGGTATAGGTTGACATTCGATTTTTCACAATAGCATTGATAGGTGAGATTGCGGCAACTCATGGCACCTGCCATAACAATCTTCATGACAGCGTCATCACGATTTTCGGCATCAACATTTATTTTGTTAGTGCATGGAAATGGACATGTGAACGAATAATTTATCATTTTCTTCCCCCGCCTCCTGCTTATCCCTGATTTATTTAATTTTGGGACAGTTTATGCCGCATCTTATGGGAGGGCAATGATAATAAAATAGGAGAAGAATATGGGGGGCAATTAATAAGTCTGCATCCATCCGGCCTGCACCTGCGCGGGATCGAGATCAAGAGCATCTTTCATGGTTGGTTTTTGCCGGTGATTAGACTGCCATTCAACCCTTATTGCATTATCCTAAGAAACACCGTAATCTGACTGGGAAGATGGAAAGAGATGGAAAAATCTTTTTTGTAATCGTATCAAATATTGCCAGGAGGGGCAGTTATTGAGGTAATAGCATGATCGTCAAGGAAGCCTACCCCCATTTACGGGATCGCACCGATGCCGGGCAACGGTTAGCCGAAGAATTAAGGCGTTACCAGCGGGAAGACCCCCTTGTTTTTGCCATACCGCGGGGTGGCATTCCGGTAGCGGTTGAAGTAGCCAAGGCATTGGGATGTCGTCTCGATCTCATCATCACACGGAAGATCCCCATCCCTTCCAATCCGGAAGCGGGATACGGCGCCGTTACGGAAGACGGCGTCATTGTTCTCAACGAACCCCTGGTAAAGAGCCTGAACTACTCAGAAGTTCTGATAAAACGCCATGCCGAAGAGATAAAACAGGAAATAAAGCGCCGTAATTCCGTCTATCGGACTAAGCTTCCCATGCTGTCCGCAGAAGGAAAAACAGCCATTATTATCGATGACGGTTTGGCTTCCGGCTTTACCATGATGGCGGCCATCAAGTCGATCCGGGAGCGGAAGGCCGCCAAGGTTGTCGTGGCTGTCCCCGTTGCGTCTGCCAGCGCCTGGAACCTCATTAAACCGCTTGCAGATGACATCATCAGTCTCATCATTGCCGACACCCGTTATTTCGCCGTCGCCAGCTTCTATCAACGCTGGTATGATTTAGACGATGAAGAAGTGATGGAGCTGCTGGACAAATTCACAAAAGAACTATAGCGCCCATCGTGAGGCAAAATATTGTTTTATTGTCCCACAAAAATTTCTTTCGACCGTTCATTTCAGTGGTGACAATCAGACTTTTTTAGTCTGGCAATAATTTTTAGGTTCTTGCTATTCCTTATAGAAATGGGTACATAATATAATGAAGCTAAAGCGAGAAGGAATTAATCGAAGCATTTTAACGAGCATAATTATGGGAAAGAAGGAAATCCTTAACATTATCAGAAACAACAAAAAGGAAATGGAGGTGCGCTACGGCGTCAGGAGAGTCGGCCTTTTTGGCTCATATGTCAAGGAAAAGCAGCGAAAAAGGAGCGATATCGACATACTCGTTTCCTTCAGCCGAGATATTGACCTCTTCGATTTTCTCGACTTGCGCGAATACCTTGAAAGTCATCTCCACGGTAAAGTTGATCTGGTTATGGAATCAGCTCTTAAGCCGGTCATCGGCAAACGCATTCTGTCCGAGGTTGAGTATGCCTAAGGTGCAGGAAGTTGCCGATTACCTTAACGACATTATGACCGCCATTGCTGATATTGAGGAATTCACACGGGGCATGTCCTACGAAGTATTTTCAGTAGACAAAAAAACTATCAATGCAGTTATCAGGAGTCTTGAAATCCTGGGCGAAGCTACCAAGCATATTCCGCCATCCTTTAGGAAAAAACACTCCGACATACCTTGGAGCAAAATGGCAGGGATGAGGGATGTTCTCATCCATGATTATATGGGCGTAGACCTGATGACCGTCTGGAAAGTCATTCAGGAACGTTTACCAGAGATGAAACCTCTATTCGAAGGATTAAGCTTAACCGATAAAGTTTAATCTTACAGTTATTGTTAACCCAACAAAGTAATTCAGGATATCCCCTCCAAAAAAAATTTGATAGCGGCAATATGGCATAAATGAACAACTAATCATAAAATATCGCACTGGCTTTTTCATTAAATTTTTCGTTGTTTTTTCGCTGGGTCATCAGCCCGATTAATTTGAAAGCACTGGCTTGATCGTCTCAAGCATGGGTTTCTCCTGATCATGGTTATTTACGATATTGCGTTAACCGGTAGAAAATATGTCCGGTTTAGGCAGTAAGTGTCAAGGAGAATTGCCGGTTATCCTGAGCAGTGTCCTTATTATTGTCAGTAAATCACACTGGGGAACTTTTCGACCCGCAGGAGGGACCGGATGGTTTGTTCAGCTTGTCGAGGAATCATAATGTAACGCTTCATAACATCATGCAATTTGTCAATTGTCTTTACAATTAGCATAAAACTGACACAATTTAGGCAATTTCTCGCCATTATGCGCAGGGTCGCCTTCTTGCGCATGCAAATACGCTCATGAATGGATATAATTCACGCCATGAATGAAAATACATATCCACGTCACCTGATGGCCGCGGTGAGCCAACGCTTACGCGTGCCGCGGGCAGCGATATCGAAATGATACATGGAAGAAACAGGTTGAAAGAAACTAATTGACACACACTTGGAATTTGTTTTAGTTTTCTCCTAAGGGATAACACTGCTTATCAAATATGGAGGAAAAGTGATGAAAAAGTTGATTCCTGTATCCATAGTGATCGTGTTAGTAACTGCGCTGATTTATGGTCGCGGCATCAAATCAGCGGCCGCACAAACCACGGCACTAGCACAAACCTCTGTATCTTCAGGTGCATCTTCCATACCGTCCTGGCAGAATGAATGGAACCGAACAGTGGCTGCGGGGACAAAAGAGGGAAAAGTGGTTATTTACACAACCGCAATCCCTGCCACCAGAACATCCGTCGCTGATGTTTTCAAAAAAAGGTATAATATTACAGTTGAGTATATTGTGGGAAGGGGATCGGAATTACTTCCTAAACTAACTCAGGAACGAAAGGCCGGTCTTTATTTAGCCGACCTATACATAGCGGGCGCAACTACCCAAGTGAATGACATGAAGCCTAGAGGCATGTTAGACCCTTTGAAGCCTTTACTAATCTTGCCGGAAGTCACTGATCCTAAGGGATGGTGGGCAGGGAGATTATACTTTTGCGACAAAGAAGCCCAGTATGCTTTGGGCTTTTCCCTATACGCTGTAGGGAGTATGGCACAGAATACCGACTTAGTGAAGCCACAGGAAATAAAGTCTTACAAAGACTTCCTTAATCCAAAGTGGAAAGGCAAACTAGTTCTCGGCGACCCCACAGTCCCCGGGAGTGGGTTAAGATTATTCAGTACGGTAGGGGGTTATATAATGGGCATGGACTATATGCGCGAATTAGCCAAGCAGGAACCTTTGATTACTCGTGATCAGCGGCAGGCCACAGAATGGGTAGCCCGTGGGAAATATCCCATAGTGATTGGCATTGTGCAGGAGGTGATTGAAAGTTTCAAGAAGGTGGGAGCTCCTTTGAATTATATATCGCCCTCCGAAGGCACCTGGTTATCTTCCTCACCCGGCGTAATTTCACTAATCAACAAGTCTGCTCATCCGAACGCAGCTAAGGTCTTTCTGAACTGGCTGCTTACTAAAGAGGGCCAAACAGTTTACAGTCGAGCATCAGGTATCCAAAGCGCCCGCGTCGATGTTCCAACTGACCATTTGGACGCCGACTGGCTCAGAGATCCTGCGGCAAAATATTTATTTGCCGATGATGCGGATGTTCTCAGCAGGGAGGAGGAATTTACAAAATTAGCCAAGGACATCTTTAGATCTCTCTTAAAATAGACAAGCCAGAATGGCTTTGACGGCGAACCAATCTTAGTGGTGAAAAGTGAACTGGACTCACCTTTAGAATACATGCTTATTCTCAATGACAGAAAAACCATCACCTACCTCAAATCTTCGCTTGGCAATCAATAAGATGGCACCGTGATGTACGCCCCTTTTTTCTAAAATAATCTGACAAGAAAGCAAAGAGCGAAATTCATATATTACCCCAACTTCCCAGTAACAACAGGACTGAGGTTGATGAAAATGATCATTAGCATCATAATGCTGGGCTATCAAAACAGGAATGCCCCGCTCGATTTACGACCCCATGGAAAGCTCGCATTAATAAGTTCCGTGTGGATTTGGGGAGAGTCCCAGGCCCGAAAAATTCTAAAATAGGGGTGTGGTCCATTTGTACTGGTTGGGTGGACATCCCTGAGCTACTGACCGAGCTGCGGCATATCCCGCTATTTCTCCGGTTTGCATGCACCAGGGGAAGTTCCTCATGGCCCTGAAAATTGTCTCGTAGGCAAAAGAAAGAGACGCACCTGTCAGCAAGAGATTGTTCACTTTCCTTGGCAGGAAACATCGATAAGGGACTTCAAAGGTGTGGGGTTTTCCGCAGTCCCAATGAAAACTCCTGGTCATTGGCTTTGTCACTGCGTCGGGAAACCTTCTGCCGTTCAAGGCATCGTCCAGGGAGAACAAATATTCTCCTATGGGGTGGCGGCCGTCACGCACCCCGATATAATGGCTGATATTCGTGGTAAAAGCATTTTTAAACCCCGGAACATACTTCTTCAGAAATTTAGCCTCTGCATCAATAAAATCTCTCATTGCCACCTCTGCACGAAGCATATCGCCAGCGTCGTCATCGATATGAAGCGCCCACTCGTAAGGGACATTCTCCCAAAATATGAAAGTGTTAGGACCTTGGATTGGGCTCATGTCCAGAGTAGGATGCCCTATGTAAACATCGCCGTAAACGCAACCACCTGACAGTCTGGGTCTGAAGAGGTTAGCAGGAATATCTTTTGCCGCCACGGCAACAGAAATGAGTTTGCTCAGCATAGGGTCGTTATGGCTCTTCTGATACCAGACCGTTTTCTCAAAATCAATGCCGGTCATTATCCAGAGCAGTCCACCCGGAATGGGCCAGCTCTGTTTTTCACCCGCCAATGTCGGATGCTGTGGTCCGCCCCCCCGTACAAAAGGAGCGCCGGCCCGCGCAGCCACTTCAGCTGTTCCCGAACCGTCTACGAAAACTTTTCCTTTTATGGCCCGCATACCAGAGGCGTCTTTCATGATGACAGCTTGAATGGTGGTAACACCATTTCGGAGCTTTTTTGTAATCACGTCAATAAAGCTCGCATTATAAAACACTTTTACGCCTGCCTCACGCAACATGGCCAACATAACATTTCCGCCCCCTTCGGGATTGAAGGTGCTTCTTGACAGAGGGCTGCCTGGTTTAAGGCCCCAATCATAGTGAGAGAGCGGATTACCAGCGAAATCCGGATATGTTTTTTCCGTGGCAGTGTACACCTCGCCTTCATTACTGAGCCGCTGCATCAACTCGGTATGGATGCCGCCAACACCAGCATTGTACGCGCCCTGAAGACCTACTGTGTGGACGCCACCCGGCACGTCATACCTCTCTATGAGAACCGTCTGCGCACCCATCCGCGCCGCACGCAGAGCCGCGCCAAAGCCTCCCGGGCCGGCCCCGATAACAACGACATCGGCCTCGGCAGTCACCGGTATTTTCTCTTTGGGCGGTATCATTTCATTTCGGCCCGCGCCGTAAGCCAGTTGTCCGCCCATTAATGCGCCGTCCGCCACAACCGAGGTTCTGAGAACATTTTTTTGATCAATCTTCATGTCTGGATAGCCTCCTTACGGTAGATTCGTGACGTTTACGATCAGCCCTAGCGATAACGGTTTGTTTCGGTCAAGTCATTGCTTTAAACGTCTTCCAGAAACCCCAGCGGGGGTGACCGTCGATCATCGCATTAATGGCGTCAATAACATCGGCATCACCATCTCGGCTTTCTGGGGGGCTGTAAAACGCCGATCGAGATAAACCGACACAACGACAACCTTGCCGAATCGAAAGCTGCCATGATCAGCGTCATGAAAAGGTTGGGTCAAAGGTCTGAGAGAAATCTCCATCAATATCCGCAACGAAATGAGCTTCGAGGACATTGTAAATGAAAGAGGCGTCTGGTACTATCAACCGCCAAATTAGGATCAATCATATGCAAATCCTTAACCGGACATCATTGGAAATAACCGATAAAACAGTCCCGACGCCCTCTGTGGCAGGTTATTTTTCACTTACCCCCGAACTTCCGTGCCCATTCCTCGTACCAGGCCAAGCCGGTGATCTCATTGCGTCCCTTGAAGGAAACCATCTGATCCAGGATGTCGGCCGTAGAGCCCTGCCGGAGCAGATGCCCGTAAAAAGTCTGGAGCGTTTGCGCCACGACTCTGATGCAAGCCGTCGGATAGAGGGCGATTTTAAAGCCCAAGGCCTGGAGTTCGGCCAGTGTCAGCTGAGGGGTTTTGCCTCCTTCCACCATGTTGATGAGCAGCGGGGCCGGGATGGAACTCGTTACTTGCGCCATTTCCTCGGTAGATCGGGGGGCCTCGACGAAGACCACATCAGCCCCAGCCTCGGCATAGGCCCGGCCCCTTTGGATGGCATCGGCCAAGTTTGTGACGGCCCGGGCATCCGTGCGGCCGATGATGACGATATCCTGGCGGCGTGCGGTAACGGCCGCCCTGATCTTGCCTACCATTTCGTCGCTCGGGACGATCTCCTTACCCTCAAAATGTCCGCATTTTTTGGGAAATAACTGATCCTCGATCTGGACAGCGGCTATCCCCGCGGCTTCGGCTTCCCGAATGGTTCTCAGGACATTAACCGCGTTTCCGTATCCCGTGTCGATATCCACTACCACGGGCACGTCCACGGCCGCGGTGACCCGGCGCGCCTGTTCTATTACCTCGCTCATAGTCGGCAAACCGATGTCGGGATAAGCAAACTGGCTCATGGCAATGGCCGAACCGGACAGGTAAATGGCTTTAAAGCCCGCTGCTACGGCCAACTTGGCACTCAGGGCGTCATAAACTCCGGGCAGGAGAATCAGTCCCGGCTCGGTCAGCATTTTTCTCAAAATGGCAGTCTTTGTTTTCATTTCCTTCTTACCTCCTCAGTATCTCGATCAGGGGGGCCAAGTTATCCAACTGTTCCAGATGGTCGATAAGGGTAGCTAGCTTTTCCACATCCTCAGGCGGCAGGACTTTGCCGGCAAGCAGGGCAAATTTCCGCCTGACCTCTTCTTCCTTCATGGGCCGGTGGGGGCTTCCCCAGGCATGCCGTACTTCCGTGGCCCGGACCGTCCCATCAAGAAGCACAAACTTTAGCCGGATCGCATGCCGTCCGGCGTCTCCCGCCGCATCGAGCTTCGGGTCATGGATGACCTCTATCTGGTCGATCCAGGCCAGGATGGCGGGATCGGCCAGGCGTTCCGGCTGGAACTGATCGACAAAGATCTCCCCATCGGCGAGCAGGACCGCGACGCAGTAGTAAAGGTTCATCTGGGCCGTGGTGATGCTCTCCGGGACGTAGGGCCAACCCACATGCATTTTGGTCGCCCGGGTGGTATATATCCGTACTCGCGCGATCTGTGCGGGCTTCAGGTTGTACTTGGCCAGCAGTTCCTTCACCCCGTCCAGACTCGTATGATTGCTTCCGCAGCAACAATAGGGCTTGAAACCCACATTCATGGTCTCGTATGTTTCTCCCAAGCCCGCAGTCAGGCTGGCCAGGTCGGGTTTTTCGGCATAGGTAGTGCAGAAACCGCCGTACTGGGCTTCCAGGATATCCGTGATACCCGTGAAGCCGCGCTCTGCCAGCAGTGCTCCATATACGCCGCTCTGCCCGGCCCGGCCGGCATGCATCCGCTTAACCATGGAGGAGTACTGGGCAGCCATCAGGCCGGCCGCCTGGGTGCCGCCTATGCCTAGGGCCTGCACCGTCAGGCCTGGGGACAACCCCAAAATCTTGCTGGCTGCTGCCGCCGCCGCGAAGGTCCCTATCGTGCCGGTGGGATGAAAGCCGCGCCGTAAATGCTCGGCTCCCACGGCCATACCCGTGCGTGCCCCGACTTCGTACCCTGCAATCATGGCCGTCAGGGCGTCCCGGCCCGATATCCCGTCCTTGGCTTCCGCCAAGGCGATAACGACGGGCATGGTCACCGAGCCGGGGTGCAGGATGCTGCGCGGATGGAGATCATCCATCTCGAAACCGTGGATGAAGGTTCCGTTGGCCAGGACCGCTGCTTCTGCCGGGATTTTGGCCGTTCCGCCCCAGACCGAAGCCTCGGGGACCCCTCCCCGGCTGCGGACAAATTCCGCTAAAATTCCCCCCCAGGGCAGGGTGGAACCATAGATACCGCACCCGATGGTATCGAGCAGACAGAGCTTCATGTGCCGTATCACCTCGGGCGGCAGGTCTTGATATTTCAGGGCGGCAACAAACTCGGCAAGTCTCGCCGTAGGTGACATCTCCATGCTTTCTCCTTAAGATAGTTTCAGATGTCCGGTGAAATCCCGGATCTGAGAGATTTTCTCCAGGTTGTTTACCAACTCGATGATTTCCCGTATCTTTTCCGGAGAAATGACCCGGGCGGTGAGCTTGGCAAACTTGGCCTCCCGCTCCGGAGCGGTCATGGGGTTTTGGATCGAACCCTTCGGATAGTCCACCTGGGAGTAAAGGGACTTGCCCCCGGCCAACGTAATTTCCACCCGGCAGCATATGGTACTGGGCAGGCCGTCAGCAGGCGCTATGGTTACTTTTTCCATCAATGCGGATATTTTCGGCAGGAGCACCTCAAACTGCTCAAACTGTTCCAGGAAGGCATCGCCTTCCGTCAGGGCTACGGCGGCAGCATAGGGAAGACTCACCTGGGCTTCGTGGTAGGAGCGGGGCTGGTTGTTTACGTGATAATGCGCCCACATGGGATGGCGGTAAATGCGGATGCCTTCAACATCCGACAGGCGGGGATAAATCTGGGGGCGAAGGCTCAGCAGGGCATCGATGGCCGGGTGGATGGGACGGGCACAGGCATAGGCCTTGAACTCCACCTCCAGGCGATAGGGCTCGCTGGCCTGGGGAATCAGGGCAGCGGAATTGGCTTCACCACCGGCAAAGGCATTGAGAAATCCCCGTTCGCCCTCAAAAATAGTTTCGGCGCCCGTAAAACCAAGTTCGGCCAGACGGGCGGCGGTCACGCCATTCCGTGCCGCCGGACCGGGATTAAAACGCTTCTGCATATTACTGCCGTACATTTCCATGAGGCCCGAAGCCTGGGCCCCCGCCAACCCGAGGGCGCTGACGACCTGTTCGTCAGCGAGTTTCAGGAGTTTGGCGCTGGCCAGAGCGGCGCCGAACACGCCCGCCGCGGCTGTGGTGTGGAAACCGCGGTTACGCAGGGCCGGGTTAGCCGCCCGGCTCAAGCGCTCCATCATTTCGCAGCCGCAGAAAACGGCGGCGATCAACTCCGGCCCGGAACAGCCCCGCGCCTCGCCGATCGCCAAAGCGGCGGAAACCACCGGCGGACCGAAATGGAACAGCGCTTCCTGATCAACATCGTCCAGCTCCAGACTGTGCGCGGAGATGGCATTGGCAAAGGCCGCCCCGGCCGCCGGGACGGAACAATTGGCGCCGATGAGGGTTGCCTCCGGGATTCCCCCTTGGTCGAGCGACAGCCGGGATGCCAGCCGGCCGCTCTCCGTGCTGCTGCCGCAAAGAGCCACTCCGAGGTAGTCCAACAGGAGGGCCTTGGAGCCGGCAATAGCAGCGGCGTTTAAGGTTGAGTAATCGATGCGGCTGAAATGAGCCGCCAGTTGCTGCGAGAGCATGGATTCTCCCTTGCCTGAGATCGTCATTATCATTCGTCCTTTCCGGTAGCTAGTCCTGGTAAACGGGATAAGTAAGTTACCGAAATTTTCTTTGCCGAAAAAAAAAGCAAATAATAATTTCTAACTTACTAAAAAAATTGCGGCCATTTGGCCTTCACTATTTACGTCCAGTCCTGGCCCGACTTGGCCAGTGATGGCAACTCACTGTCCTTCCGGCCGGACCGCTTCCTGGGGCTGGCCGGTCTCATCTCATCCCCGCCGGTCATGAAGTATCCTCAATGCGTTCAACTCCTCCGTGTTGAACAGCGGCTTTCTCCCCGTGCAGATTAGGGCGTAGTCCGCAGAGAGAGGAGACTGTCGGATGTCAGTATCCGTTCCGACAGATGCACACCGAGCGGCAGCAAGGGTTCCGATCCCCAGGCTATAACCATGTTCCGGGCAGAGAGGCGCTCACGGCGGCCGTCAGGGGCGGTCAACTCGACCTCGCACGGGAAGAGAATCCGCCCCACACCACTTTTCACCTCCACGCCGCTCTCCTCAAGCGATTTCTGAACGCCCATCGCGGAGATTTTCATGATCTGATCCTGGTGCCGTTTCATCGCGGCATAATCGAAGGATGTATCCACCACGCGCACGCCCGCCCATCCGACCGAACTTCTTCAGTTCCGTGTAACGCCGGCTACACGCCAGGAGTGCCTTGGTGGGAATGCATCCCCGGTAAGTGCAGGTTCTGCCCCATCCCTGCCTCTCAATGATTGCCGACCGAGCCCCATGTCCTGCTGACCGAACCACTGCCGCATGGCCGCCCGGTCCCGCTCCAATCACCAGGATATCGAATGTCTCCGGCATAATGGTTTCCCTGTCGTGTATTTTAATATTTATACAAATATTATCAGATATTTTTCATTTAAACAGCAACATTTGAACATTATATTTGCAGACAAGTTCCTGACAAGCATTTTTGGGAAGTATATCATATGGTTAGGGTCGATCAATTGGGGAAATACCCCAATAATGAGGCTGTCAGAGTCTTAAACTGGTTCATGTGGTTCTCTTATCTTGACACCAAGCTGTTATTTTCTTATACTTCCCCTGGCTGAAAGCCGGTTATATCAAGGTAAATGGAGAAGGACATATGCGTATCGGGTTTATAGGCTTGGGGACCATGGGCAGTTCCATGGCGCTCAATGCTATCGCCGTTGGTCACGAACTAGTCGTTCACAGCCGTAGGCGTGACTCCGCCAAACCGCACCTCGACGCCGGGGCGACCTGGGCCGAAGACCCGTACCAGGTGGCCGTGGCATCAGAAATCGTTTTCACCTCGCTTCCCGGCCCGCCCGAAGTAGAGGCAGTCGCAGAAGGATTGTATCGAGGTATGCTGCCGGGCGCGGCATGGTTTGACCTCTCCACCAATTCGCCGACGGTCATTCGCCGTCTGCATGAGCGCTTTGCTGCCAAAGGCATTCCGGTGCTTGACGCGCCGGTGAGCGGCGGTCCGAAAGGTGCAAAAAGCCGTAAGCTCGCACTATGGGTCGGCGGTGAACGCGCGGTTTTCGACCGTTTCCGTCCCGTACTGGAGGCGCTCGGCGATCAGATCCTTTATATCGGACCCATTGGCACAGGTTCGATCGCTAAGCTTGTGCACAACTGCGCAGGCTACACGATGCTTTGCGCCGTGGCGGAAGTCTTCACACTGGGGGTGAAGGCCGGGGTCGATCCTCTTGAGCTCTGGTCGGCCATCCGCCAAGGTGCGCTGGGACGCATGCGGACCTTCGACCGTATCGCAGACCAGTTCCTGCCCGGTAAGTTTGATCCACCGGCCTTCGCCCTCAAGCTCGCCCATAAGGACGTCACGCTGGCCACGGAACTTGCGCGCGAACTGGGAGTACCTATGCGCCTTGCCAATCTAACCCATGCCGAAATGACCGAAGCGCTAAACCGCGACTGGGGTGAGCGTGATTCTCGCGTCTTTATGCTGCTGCAGGAGGAACGCGCCGGCGTCGACATCAAGGTGCCGGTCGAGGCGATCCGCGCCGAGCTGGAGCGTGACGTATAACAACCTTTATTTATTAACTAATGATGGTTTTGAACAGAGGCGAGTTGCAGCATTTCTCGCGGGGGCAAACTTCGCAATCCAACAAATAGATTTGCGGAAGGCGGGTGCCCTTGATTTGCGACAGCAGCGTTTCCGCCTTACGGATTTCTTCCCGGGTCCCCTTTAGGATAAATACCACACAACCTTCCGCACCGGCAACTCCGCCGGACGCTACGGGAATAGCCTCAACTCCGCAGAGCAGTTGGAATGCCTGAATTTCATGAATAACCCTTCCCTGTATGGGTATCACCCCGCAGGGGGTGCCGTGAGCGCCTGAAATAGCAGGCAGCGCGGCGGCTTTTGAACAATCCTTGATCTTGGTTGGTATGAACTTTTCCAATCCTACTGTGAGTAAAATATGGAAGCCTCTTTTTCTCTGTTCCCTTATGACAATGCCTACCGTCCCTGCGCCCTTCGCAGCAAACAGAATGCCTACCTTACCATCAGGATCAATGGCATTTGCTCCCTTGATGTAGACGCTGTTTGACCCCATACGTTCCAACGTTTCCGATAATGTAGACTGCGCAACGAGACTCCCTTTATCCAGCATCCAAGAGTGGGCATACTTATGCGGCTCAAAGCGGGCCCCCCTCGATTCATCCAATATTTGTCCGCTTGCACATAACCCACGCGGCTGAATGAGTCCGCAAATCCACCAGCTTGCGGGCCTGGCAATCCCCAGTTCCTCAAGCATAAAGACCGTAGTGCTGCTGGGATGAATAACTACAATATCCTCGGCCAGGGCCTCCTTCATTTCCTCCGTTTGGAGAACGGCCTTGGCAATTAATTTTTTGGATTCCGTCGGAGTCAATACGGCTTGGAATCGCATCAGTCTCACCCTCTTAAGTTCGATCAGTTTCGGAGCAAAATTACATTCCGATCTGGAAAATGCTTATTTCACTTCGTCAATCATTCCTTTATATTTCAAATACAGCGACGCAATCCCCAGAACATAATCTTTCGTTTCCTTGGGGGTGAGCGGCTTTACAAAATAATTAGCCTTCTGCATCTGGATCCCCAATTCCGGATCGTTAATGGCCTTCTGGACCGCTTTTTCCAAGCTGCCCTTAACTTCAGGTGAGAGGCCGGCGGGAGCAAGCACCACGTTGTGGGCAGCCATAACCGATATGACATCACGATCCAGCGCCAACCCTGCTTCCTTGGCGGTGGGAAGATTTGGTAACTCTGGCAGGCGTTTTTCCGAGGCTATGAAAATTGTCTTCAATTTCCCTTCACTCGCTTCCACATGTTTGATCCCGCTATCCCAGTTGAAAAAGGTTGCGTCCACATCTCCTCTCATGGCGGCCATGGACGCGTCGGGAAAACCGTCATAGGTCACAAATACCATCTTTGCACCCAGCTGTTGGGCTATCATCGCCGCCTGAAAGACAACGGACGTCGTTCCCCCGAATCTTACCCGCTGCCCTCTCATTTCGCTGATATTCTTGAATTGAGTTCGTGCGCTCAGCGTTAGCATATAGGGTGCATAGGTAGTTCTGCAAAGATACGCAAGGTCGGCAAGCTTTGTCTTTCCTATTTCGCCCTTGGCATTGAGTAATGCCACGGAATTGGGCGCCAGGATGCCGATGGTGTATCCGTCCGGCTTGGCACCGAATACCTTTAGGGCCCCGACTTTGCCGCCCGCAGTAGGTTGATTTTCTATGACCACATTGACCTGTTTGGGCAGGTACTTTTTAATAAAAGGAGCCAAAAGGCGCGCCTGCGTATCCAGTCCACCGCCGGGTCTGAACGGCACGACAAAGGTAATATCCTGTTCGGGATATGAAGCTGCTTCTGACAAACACGTCATATTCGTAAATAACACCGTGACTGCTAACAACGCAACATGCCAAACCAGCAGACTGCTCTTTTTTGTCGATGATTTCATTATATCCTCCTGTAATTAAGAAGCCCCGAATAGTCCCCATACAGATATCGGGATTCTCATGGCCCACGCTAAAAGATAGATAGTCCCTCCAACGCCAACAGATAAAGGCGCCAAGACAGTAATGCGCCGATAACCTGCTCTCCATCCCGTGCCTGCCACATAACCAGCCGTTGCCAGGGGGAATCCTATCAAGTAAATCATCAAGAGATAGGCAGCAAACCCAAAAAAAGAAACCCAAGGAGGCATGCAGACCTTGAGTGCTTCCTCTTTTAGCTCTTTTCGGTAGCCCATCCCCATCCTGGGCACCAGGATCAGCAAATGATAGATAGCCAGTATCATGCCAACAATGGAAACCCCTTTGGGAAACATCCCTGTATCCTTGCTGTAATGCCATGATTCCCATTGGATTAACCCAAAGAAAATAACAACGGCAATGAGCAAACCGAATTCGATAGCCACAAAATCAGTCGGCGATTCCCCTGACTCTGCTTCCTCCGCTTCCTCCGCTGAGGGGATATCGCTTTCCCCCCTCTTGAACAACGGTGAAACGAAAGGCCACGTCATGAAGGCGACTGTAATAAGCAAGATTCCCAGGGCAATGGGGCGGGTTACGAATATTGCGTAGGAATCAAGGCCTATCCGCAGGGAGCGGAAAAAATTTACCTCTACCAGGGGGCCCAATAGGATACCCAATAACATGGATACTACAGGATATCCGGCGCGAACAGACAAAAAACCAATGAACCCAAACGAGACCATGAGACCGACATCAAAGATCGTATTCCTGTCTGTGAAGGAACCCAGGAAACACAAGGATACAATCAAGGGAGCAAGTATAGCGTTCGGCACAAAGACGATTTTAGCGAAATACTTTGCCACCGACATACCCGTAATCAAGAGGCAGGCCTGTGTCATCAGTATCCCGGTAAACACCGCGTAAGGTAACACACCGGAGGTCATGAACCGCGGTCCGGGATCGATCCCATGAATTATCAAGGCCCCCATGATTATAGCCCCGGTGATCGACCCGGGAATGCCCAAGGTGAAAGTAGGGATGAGGTCACCTACGACACATGACCCCTTGCTAACTTCTGCGGCTACCAAACCTGCCGGCGCTCCATGCCCAAACTCTGCTTTCTCGGGAGAGTATTTTTGTTCAACTAAATACCCCGTTATCGAGGCAAGAGTTGTTCCGAGCGCTGGGAGCACCCCAACCCAGAGGCCCACCATGGAAGCTCTTAAGATCGTAAACGGACGTTTCAAGACCGCCCCGAATCCCGAAAGGACACTGTCTTTGACGGCCATGACCTGGACGATGTTTTCTCCTTCTTCCATCATTTTTGTTACCTGCGTCACGGCAAACAGGCCCAGCATGCAAACAACTATGGGTACTCCTCCTTCAAGCCACACAACACCAAAGGAAAATCGTGATGTCAAACCCGTAATCGGATCCCCTCCGACAAAGGAGATCGCCAAGCCGATACATGCCCAGAGCAGCCCTTTCAGGGTCTCTCCCTTTGAGGCGAGGGATATGAGCCCTAAAGCCATCACGCCGAGAGCAAAATACTCTGGTGCACCGATTTCTATGGCAAACTGGGTGATCGGCTTGGCAATAGCTATCAGGAACAACCACCCGATAAATCCTCCGACAAAAGAACCAAAAGCGGCTATCCCTAAAGCCATCCCCCCTTTTCCCTGTTGCGTGAGCGGAAAACCATCCCATGATGAAGGGACGGTCGCTGAACTTCCGGGGATTTTCATCAGAATCGATGTAACCGAGTCACCATAGGCGCACGTCGCATGGACTGCACACAGAAAGATAATTGCGGTTGCAGGTTCCATTCCGAATGTGAACGGCAACATCAGAGCCACTCCAAATGCGGGACCCACTGCAGGCAGGACGCCAAAGATCAGACCTATAAAGTTCCCCAGCATCAGGTAGAACAGATTTATTGGCTTCAGAACGACCAACAACCCTTCAAACCACATTTCTAGACCCCTTGTTCACTTCTTGATTGGAGTACCGATAACGGCAGCACGCACCCCGGTAGTCATGAGGGCAGAAGTAGCTATCTTCATGACGTGCCCCTCTTCCGTGGCCCGAATTGTTTCAACAACCTCATTAAAAAGGTTGGTCGTTTCTCCAATCACATCGCCTTTTTTGACGTTGGCGCCCATTTTGACGATCAGCCGGAAGATCCCGCCGCTCTTGGCCCGGAAGGCAACCAGACGGTCCAGGTAAAGCTGCTTATTTTTCTTGGCCGGTTTACCGGGAATCATCTTCAAATGCTTCAGAATGTTATCGATGCCATAGATAATCGAATCAACATCGTCGGTGGTCGGGGAAGCGCCTGTTTCCAGGATGATGGAAGGAATGCCGTATTTCGTCTCCAACATCGAGCCCGGAATAAAATACATACCCTTCCATTGCGGCTTGGATGGCCGGAAAACTAATTCAAAATTGCAGGCTACGCCCAGGGCATGGCATTTTGCGCGCAGCTCATTAGAGATTTTGATGCTATCGCCTACGACAATCGCCCTAGGGTAGTTAAAGGTACCAGGAGCCGAGGAATGGAGGTCGATCGCCACGTCGATCCTGGGAAAGATCTTTTCATGAAGGATATTTGCTATCACCTGGCTTTGGGGCCCATCCGCAATTTCCCCTTTTCTGATCATGACGCTCATGTCATTGCCGCCCGTAGGCTGCTCCATAAGATTGATCCGCGAATCCTGGACATAAGCAGGGATATTAGCGACGGGGATGCCGACGATTGTCCCTTTCACCTGTTTGGGATCTAAACTTGTTATAACCCGCTTAACGGCTTCAGTCCCCACCACTTCGTGGCCGTGGACTGCTGCCAGCATTAAGAGAACCGGCCCTTCGCCCGCTCCATTGAGGATCATGACCGGCATATTTACAGGACTATTGTCGCAAAATTCTCCAACTTTAATAAATCCTTTGCCGATAGTCCCCGGCGCCGCAGAAATACCCTCAATTTCAAACACCTTCTTAGCCATTTATTCACCTCTTGCTTGATTTTTTTGACAAATTATTATTTCGCGCCGGTGCAGTATTAGCATAATAAATTTGTATGTCAATGAGATATTGGCACCGAATTGAATCATAATAAATGTTACCCAAAGGGTGACTAGAAAGAGATCATTGACTCATAATTAGGTGTTACCGAACACCTAATTCCCAAGGAGGGAGAATTATTAGCCCGCGATCCAAAAGAGAGTATACGGAGGCAGTCCATTTACGCTATAAAAATGCCACCCGTCAGGAAAAAACCGCCATTCTGAATGAATACTGTGCCACTTGCGGATACCACATCAAACATGCCATTAGAGTTCTGAAGGGCTTCAAACGCTTTACAAAACCGAAAGCAAAGAAAAGAGGCAAGCCGCCTGTTTACCAGAGCGAGGCCATCCGTAGACCCCTCAAAGAAATCTGGCACAGCGCTCACATGCCCTGTTCTAAACGTTTGAAAGCCATCCTGCCGACGTGAAAATCACAAAGCTTGCAGATGGCGAACTGACGCGGCTTTCCGGGGATTATTCAGATTATTGACTTTTTCTTAAAAATATCGTGTTTTAATAAAATTTATGAGCGCCCCTTACACCCACCTAACGATTTTGAAATGTTTTGACATTGAGCATTACGCAAAGAAAGAGCGTAAAGATATTTGAAGGTGGATGCCTTCATTTGGTTTAATTGTATGTCCTGAATATTGACGCTGCACAAAGGTTTACTCTATCGGTATTGACATCATACTCACGATTTCCAACCTGTTAAGTGGAAGATAGATGTTGACCCCTGTACCCTGTCCCATGGGGTTGCTTACTTTTATCCTTAAATGATGCTGCTTAATGATGCGGTAAGCTATGGCGAGACGCACACCATTATCGTCTGTTCTTGTAATAAAGAAGGGCTCAAGTATTTTTTTCTTTAGCTTCTCATCACTTATATACATACTTACACCTGCAAGGTACATGAAAGCGCATGCGCCTATGATAGAGTCGTCGCCATTGAGCAGAGATTTAATTTTAAAATTGGCCTGATTGATAGCCAGTGAGAACTTGCCGTAAGCGGGCATTGTGCCCATTACATTGCTGACAAGAAGAGTCAAGGCTTCCTTCATAAGGGCAATGTCTTTAATTATCCGAAGGTTTTTTTCCAAGAGTGTTATTGTCACATCAATACCACCATCAACATGCGGTGACAAGGCACCCTGCACCGTTTGCACAACATCGTCAATATCCACCTTTTGCAATCTAAGCTTCTCATTTACGATTAAGGCGGGGAGAATCTTAATCTGGTGTTGTTTTTGAAGACTCTTTTGCATTTTGCACCTCCCTGAAGCTTACGCACTAGCATCAGGTACCTTCATTTGCGTGGTAATTACTAAATTACCAGTCTTTGCAATGGTAAAATATCAGGCTTTGCGCGACAACGTCAGCCGCCGGATCGGGTTCGAAACACCAGGTAGCCGACAATGATAATGGCCGCCAACAGCACTAGCCTTGCCATCCCCATCAATCTCGTGTGGGCGACGTGTCGCGTACCCTTCGGTTTGATGCCGGTGATTGCCGCAATGCCGGTGATGATTACTGCGAAACCGAGCCAGCCTAACCAATCCATATCGCTAAGTTCTCCATCAGCCCATGAAATCACCTCTGGGCCTTGTTCTTTCAGCACGCTGCAATCACGGCGTCTGGTGAATTATTTGTGGTCGATTTGGATGTTTCCCTTGGTGCCGCTGTGGGAGGCGGCCATCATGATGCCAAATCCAATCAATATTATGATTCCAATCACTGTCCATGTCAGGCCGATGCTGGCCAAAACTCCCATTTTCCAGAGAGCAGCCATAACACCACCGATCAACGCCACATAACCAATAAGATACATGCCTGTCCATTTCACGATGAATCTCCTTTGGATTACAAACTACACAATTTGTTCAAAAAAAGACGAGAGCCACCTATGCCGTCTTGTCCAGTACTGGAGTCCATCATTCAAGATCCGGTCTGTAAGGGTGGCAATCACCACGAAGACCCTATGATTCTCTTTTCGTTAACATCCAGTAGAATAGACTCAATACGCGCATCGCAGCATCTCGTCTGACTTCTATTATCTAATTATTTGCCAAAGAGCTTTATTATAACGGTAGTGGTAGTGAAAAATACCTTCACGTTAAAAGAACGATCCTGTGAATGAGCTTGCAAGTGCCTTGCCAATAAGCGATATGAAATTTAATTTTATAATAATATATTAATAACAGTTAGTTAGATAAAATAGAGAGAACGATATGGAAGTTTGAAATGATTGGTTTGGCCTCAATATTTGGTGAAACCTCAACATATTGAGGGATACGTTGGAGGGTGGCGAACATTCTAGTCGGGTTCTTTTATCCGTCCGGGCTGCGCCGATTTTATTGAGTACCTCGGTTTAACCTAACAAAAAGGGGTTAGCTAAATTGCTAACCCCTGGTAATTAATTGGTAGCGGGGACAGGATTCGAACCTGCGACCTTTGGGTTATGAGCCCAACGAGCTACCGGACTGCTCCACCCCGCGACATTCGTTGATTGAAGTTTGTACTTATAGAGGGGGACCGCAAATTTGTCAAGGTATTTTTCCGGAGCCTTGCTTTACAGCTCTCCCAAAACACTGTAAACATTGAGCGGGCGGTCTATCCCCTTGATAGCGGGCACGGCGATTTTCTCCGCTTTTATGCGATCCCGGACACGGCGATAGGTTTCTTCGCAGATCAGGATTTGATCCGCTTGGGCCAGTCGTTCCAGACGGGACGCAATGTTAACGACGGAACCTAAGACGGTATATTCTTTTTTTCTCAGCGAGCCGAAGATACCGGCCATGACCTCCCCCGTACAAATGCCGATCCCCACAAGGATCTGCCGGTCCGCAGCACCCGCGGTTCCGTTTATGCCCCTCATCGCGTCCCGCATCCGCAAAGCGCTCAGCACGGCCCTTTCGGCATCGTTGTCATAGGCGACCGGCGCCCCGAAGACCCCCATGATGTTGTCTCCGATATGCTTGTCCAAAGTCCCGTCAAACTCATGAATAACGTTATCGAGCGGGGTAAAATAACGGTAATTCAACATGTTCGCCAGCGCCTCCGGGTCCATCGTCTCCGCCATGGCCGTGAAGCCTCGAATATCGGAAAAAACGACGCTGACGATCTGCCGGCGCGGCTGAATACTATTCCCTCCCCGCTGCAACTCCTTGAGGATCTGCTCCGAGACGAACTGCTTAAGGCGCTTCTTGAGATTATACTCCCGTACCTTGGCCTTAAGTTCGTTATTTTCGAATGGTTTGGTCAGAAAGCCGTCGATCCCCTCGTTCACCGCCTCGATGGCGCTTTCCATTGTGGCATAGCCGGTCAGCATGATGCGGGTAATTTCGGGATTGATCCGGCCGATAGCCGTAAGCGTTTCCAGCCCGTCAATCCCCGGCATCCGGTAATCCGAAATCACCGTTTCGATCGCCCGACCGTTATTGCCCACAATGTCGATGGCCTGTTCGCCGTTTTCCGCCAGCAAGACATTGTAACCGTCGCCTTCGAGAACTTTGCGCAGGGACCTCCGGACGCCTTCCTCGTCATCTACAACTACCAGCCCGCTCATGTTTCGCTCCTTCTGCAGGGAAGTCCGATCGTCACCGCTGTGCCCCTGCCCTCTTCGCTCTTCACCTCGATGCTGCCGCCATGCAGTTTAATGATCTCGTGGGAAATATAAAGGCCCAGTCCCGTACCCTCTCCGACCCCCTTGGTAGTGAAAAACGGTTTGAAGATATCCTTTTGCTGCTCCGCCGGTATGCCCTTGCCCGTATCGCGGCATTCGATCGCCACGCAATCCCGCTGCCGATCATAACTCGTAGTGACAGTTATCCGGCCGCTACCGTTCGGCAAGGATTGGAGGGCGTTTTTCAGCACGTTGATGAAAACCTGTCCGAGATTGGCAAAATTTCCCTCAACCACCGGCAGGTTTTCGTCATATTGCTTTTCAATTTCCACCCGGAGATACTTATATTGATTGTATAAAATCCTCAGGGCGTCGTCGAGGGCCAGGTTGATCAGCACCGGTTCGATATAAACCTGTGTTTTTCGCGAAAGGTCCAGCAAACTTTTCACAATTTCGCTCATCCGCTTCAGTTCTCTCAAAGAGAACTTGAGATCGTCCGCCAGTTCATGCCCTCGCAATTCCGTTTGCGAGATGGCTTCCAAGCTCGTTTGAATGAGGCTGGAGGCACTGGCCAGCGGATTATTGAGTTCGTGAGCGGCGCCCGCCACCAGCTGCCCGATGGCGGCCAGGCTCTCCGATTGGACGAGCTGCTTTTGCGCCTTTTCCTTTTCCTCCAGGGTCTGGCGCAAAGAAGCGGTCCTTTGTGCCACTTTCCGTTCCAGTTCGAGGTTCAATTTTTCTATCTCTTCATAAGCATGGGCGTTTTCGATGGCCGTGACCGCCTGGTTGGCGATGGTCGTCAACAGCTCCATGTCTTCATGAACGAGCAGTTCTCCCGATTTCTTTTCTCCCAGGGCGATTACGCCCAGCAACTGTTTCTGGGAAATCATGGGAACGATCATCTGCACTTCCAGGTCATGAAATAATTGCAGGATCTTTTCGCGCCGCTCATGCCCCACCTTGATCCGCTCCGCCGCCAGTTTGCCGAGCGGTTCCCCCGAGGCCTCCAGGAAATCAACCAGCGGATGGGCGCGGTCGAAAAGCGCCGCCCCGTCTCCCACGCTCCCCGCGCCGCCCCGCGCGTGTACCCGGAAGCGCCCCTGACTGCTGTCATAAAGAAGGAGGCTGACCTGGTCTACCTGCAAGGCAGCAGCCAGGGTGTTCAGCAAAAGTTCCCTGATCTGGTCGATTTTCAAAAGGGAGGTCAATTCCCGGCTGATATCCTTGAGGAGCCGCTGGTAATCATACTTGCCCCGGAAGAAAAGGTTGTCGATGAATTTTTGCACCGCCTCCTTCATGGGATTGAAGAGCAGGACCATGAACAGGGCCAGAAGCAAGGGCAGCACCACCGTGCTCCGGCCCGGGACAACCAGGAAACTGTTCACGAAATAAATAATGAAGAAGTAGGAAACCACCAGCAGCATCGTGAGCAGGAAATACACAGTTCCCCGGCGGATGACGGCGCCGATGTCCAAAAGATCGAACTTAAGCACCCCGACGGCCAGGAAGATCGCCGGGATGAAGCTGAAATTACCCGGTGGATAGATGGGAACACCGAGGACGGGCAGGACGTCGCCAATCAGCAGGACACTGCTTAGCCCCATGCCTCCCAGGATGTACTTGATCCTGTTTTTCAACTGATTGTCCCTGGTTCTTCTCATGGCCAGGAATAACGTAAAAATGCAATAACTCACCGTAATCAACGTTACAATGGCAAAGGCGATGTAGAGGGGGCCGGCCTGGGCGATCGTGCCGTATTCGAAAGCCTTTAAGCCGCTGATGAAAAGCGAGGAAGGGGTAAAGAAAAGAAAAAACAGACTGCAAAAATAGGCCAGATATTCGAGCCAGGCCCGCCGCTTGATCCCGAGAAAGGTGTGGACGAACTGGATGAAGACGGGCAGGCTGAAGACGAAAAAGAAATAAGTGAACCGGTCAACCTTAAGGGCAAGGTTCTTATCGGGAATCAGGGACACCAGGGCGACATCGGCATTGATAATGGCGCCGAAAAAGCACAGACCGGCAAACAGCCCGTTGGTGGCATTTCTTTTACCCTTGAGCAGGGCAATCAGCGACAGGGAAAAGAGGACGAAGAAACCAAGGATGGGGGGGATGGCATAAGCATAAGAGGTGAACAGGTAGGTTAACATAGGCCCGCTTCTTCTCTAAAGAACCAAGACTGATGCTCTCACAAAAAGGACACCCGACCGCGCTCCCGGAACAAAGTGCAGGGTCGCTGACATTAGTAAGTAAGAAATTATTTTCTGCGCTTTTTTACCCCTCAAGGGGGTACTGAAAAGAGTGGCAAAAAATAATTTCGTAAACTTACTTATCCCGTTTATCGGGGTCAGGGGAGACAGATCCTTCGCTCCCTTCGGACCAGGGAGTTAATTATCCTGGCAACCCGCTTTGCTCAGAAAACGAATACAGCTACAGCAATTACCGTTGTGAAACCCTGATTCTTGACGATACTGGACTGCGTTATATTCCGCGTACTCACGATCTTGCCGCTTATCTTGAATATCTCTTTCTTTTCATCCCAGCTTTCATCGATATTGAAATCGATTCCCAGCGTCGAGGCCAGCATGGCCGCTGCCAGATCTTCCGCATAATCTCCCGCCTGCCGCTCCGTCTGGCCGAAGGAATGATGCTCGCTTATGTAACCATAGGCCTTCTTATCGGTGGGAATAGCGCATCCTACCGAAGCAGCCAGCAGCCGCCGCGGTTCATTGCTGCAGCAACGACTCAAAACGCAGTATGTGATGGCGCCGGGCAGCAGCGATTTCAGCCCCTGCGCCCGGGATATAACCTTGCAGTGGGGCGGCAGGATGCTGGATACCTGCACCAGGTTGCACTTTTCAATGCCGGCATCCCGGAGTGCCAATTCGAAAGAATGAAGTTCCTCCTTATGAGTACCCACCCCTTTGGTAAAAAACATCATTCTGGGAACCAATACACTCAATTTCTTTCATCTCCTTTTATATGAAAATAGTGTCACCCTGAGCTTGTCGAAGGGTGACGCCATGGTTCCCTTCGGCCTGCTCAGGGCAGGCTCAAGCTCACCATGACACTGTGATTTTCATCCTTCGTTGTGCCCGTGCCGGGCATGGACGTTAGTAAGTTAGAAATTGCTTTCCGGTAGACGGCAATTTCGTTACCTCACTTATCCCATTCATCGGGGTCAGCAAGTTTAGGAATTATTCTCCGTCAAATAGCCCATGAACCGATAGACCAGCTTGGCTGCCAGAAAATCAGGGGCCACCATGCCGGGAATCGGCGCCAGCTCCACCACGTCAAAGCCTCTGATACGGCAGCGACGGGACAGCTTCCTCAAAAGGCCGGTAACATTTCTCCAGCTAAGGCCGTCCGGCTCCGGTGTTCCTGTTGACGGCATGATCGCCGGATCAAAAACGTCAAGGTCAATCGTTACATACACATCGCCGGTCAACCGGCCGCAGATTTTATCCTGCCACTCCTCATCCCGGTGGATGGCATCGGCAGTAAAGGTGCACACCTGCCCTCCGGCCATAAAAGAGGCCTCCTCGGCACTCAGACTTCTGATGCCGGCCTGAACGAGGGGGCATATTTCCACGATCCGGCGGGCAACGGCGGCGTGGCTGTACGGACTGCCCTGATAGGCATCCCTCAGGTCTGCATGGGCGTCCAGTTGCAAGACCGAAAGCTGGGGAAACTTTTTTTTCAAGGCCTGCACGGCGCCTAAGGAGATACTGTGTTCACCGCCCAGCATGACCGGGATCTTCTCGCGGCTAAGGACAGAATCAATCTGCCGGTACACGGAAGCTATCATTTCCGCCGGTCCGCGGGCTTCGCTCGCCAGGGGCGCCAAGGTATGGATCCCGGCCTGGTAAGTTTCACGCCCCAATTCTTCGTCATAAAGTTCCATATTCGCCGAGGCTTCCAAGATAGCGCCCGGGCCCCGGCGGGAACCGGACTGATAAGTGGACGTCAGGTCATAGGGAACGGGGATGACTACAAAAGCAGCCTCCTCAAAGGACGAAAGGGTCTCCTCAATACCGCCATAATTCATCGCTTTACCTGTCAGGGGAAAAGCAAACTCCCGCTTACCATATCCCCGCTTTTCTGTCCAGCTGTCTCCCGGGACAGCCTGGTAATATTATTAAGGCTGCTCTCCTCAACTGCGGAAATTCGCCAGGGTAAATTCACCATTCTCATAGCAGAGATAAGAGTAATGCCGCACCCAATCGCCGAGTAGGGCCAGCGTTTTCTTACTGCCATTTACGTTGCACTCTTCAACCAGATGGTGGTGAGTATGTCCCAATATAACGGCATCAAAATCATCCCGGAACTTCCGGCGGGCAAAAAGTCGCATCTTTAAGGCCAGGGCGTCAGCGGTTTCTTCTGTCAACTCTTTGCTCAGATGAGAACTCACCCGGGCAACCCTCCAGAGAATGGCGACGGGCATCACCCGCTGCAACCTATAAAAAAAACTGCTTCTTAGCAACTTCCGCAGCAAGAGGTACTTTTTATTTCCGCTATCGACGGTATCACCGTGAGAAATAAGCACCCGCCTGCCATCCAGGTTAATAGTGGCCCAATCCCTGATCACTTCCAAGCCCAGGTGCCGGGCGAAATAGTCGGCCAGAAAGAAATCATGATTCCCTTCGCATAAATGGACGCGAATACCCCGTTCCTTCAGTTCCGCCAGGGCTGCAACGACATCTTTGAATTCGGGATAGATTGAGGTCCCTTCGGAAAACCAGAAATCAAAAAAATCTCCCAGAATATAAAGGTCATCGATCCCGGCGATCTGTCCTCCCCCCTGCCGGAAACCGTCCTCTTGGCCCTCGCTCTTACCCTGGCAAGTCCCTTTGCCTCTCAGGCAGCCGAGAAAGTCCATCAACATTCGGTACCCATGGTCATTACGGAAACGAAGATGGGCATCTGCTATGAATAACACCTTCATTACAAATAACCAGTTTATATTTATATGATTTCTACGATTGCTTCAGGAAACGGCCCTTCCTGTTTCGGCGTCTCTTAGCATAAAACGACCGGTACCAAAAGAAAAAATATCAACTTCCGGAGAAATCATCTTTCTTTCAAATTCCGGATACCGAGGCGCATGGGCACCACCACCGTTAAAACAGAGAGCAGTAAGACCAGACAAAAAGAACCGATAAACCACAGCCACTGGATAAGGTTCAGGACCCGGCCCCGCAATCCGGCCATAAAAAAAGTATATACGGGACCTGCTTCCAGCACTACGACCAGTCCGATATAACAGGCGCTGCAAAGCATGAAGAGCAGCCCCCCGAAACTTGTTACGGCCTGAGCCGGATTTTCCGACTTGAAATCGGGATAACTTGCGCCCAGGCCCAATCCCAGCGCCACAATCCCCGGCACCATCAAAAATATTGTCGTTGCCGACAACCACATCATGAAGGGCGTCACGTGCAAAAGCAGATTGGTGGCCACGATGAGGATTTCGGCTAAAACCAGCAGCGGGACATAATAGATGAAAAACTTGATCCAGAGGAACGTTCCGATAGATACGGGCGCAGACATGACGATCCAGAAGGCCTCGCCCTCGATGCTCACGGCGGGAAAAACAAACCGCGCCGCCACGGCCGTCAGGACAAAGGCCGCCAATCCCATGTTCAGAAAAGAAATGACATTCTGCAGGTAAATAGTCTTGATCGGTGACTTTTCCAGGGGCAAGACCGAAAAATTATAGACATAGACAACAATCAGCGCCATCAGCAGAAAAAGTTGCGGCCACTGGGTCTGGTCCCGGAAAAAGGTCTTGACCTCCTTGACGATGAAAGCCCGGACTGCTCCCGGAAATAGGCGGCCCCAGAGGGAAAAGGTTTTTTTCTTGCTGGCCGGACGCCGCGAAAAAAGCTTTTCCGGAGACGTTTGTGCTTTGGAAAAGCCGGCAAAGTAACAGAGTCCGGCGGTCCAGAAACACAAATAAATGGCGGCAATGGCAAAACTCCAGGCCAGGGAAAGGTGGAAAAGACTTGCCCTTATTTCCCCCGTCAGGGCGGTGCGCAAACCGTCATAGACCCAGGTCGTGGGAAGTAAAGGCGAGGCGGGCGTAGAAACTGATTTGAAGTAAAGCAGCAGGGAGGCAAAAGCCTCCGGGTCGACCAGCTGCTCCGGCCGCATGAGACGGAAGGCGACAATAAGAACCAAGAATAAGATCAGGCCGAGGAAAATGAGAACGGACCTTATCCGGCCGGCCGGCAGTACGATGGCAACGATCATCACCACGCAGGAACTAAGGGCCGAGGCGATCAGACAAAGAGGCAGCAGGGCCATGACGGCGGCGCCATAAAAGAAAAAACCCGCACGAAAGACGATCCCGTAGGACAAGAGTACCGGTAAACTATAGATGATGACCATCCAGGAACTGTCGAGTGTGCTTTCCGCAAAGCGAGCCAAGAAAACCTTGGCCGGTCTCACGGGCAGGGCATGAACCAGGATCAGGTCGCGACTCAAATAGAATTTGGCGAGCGACGTGACAATGCTGCTGAAAATCAGGAGGGCAAAGAAGGAAAGCAGCGTCATGGAAAGCAGTTTGTAGGCCAGGATATCACCAAACCCCTCCACGCTCTGAAAGTAGCGGAGGATACGATAAAATATGGCAAAAGCACCCATCCAGAAGGCCAGGCCAATGCTCCCCATGAGAAATAGCTGCGCCCGGCGGTTGCCGGCTGACTTACCGGTGCGATTATTCCGGAAGGCCAGGTATCGCGGCCGCAGCAGGGTAAGAAATTCCCTCATGCCGGTACCTGCTCTTCCACCAGCTTCAGAAAGACCTCTTCTAAATCCGCTTCTTTAAATCCCGTTGTCCGTTTCAGGTCGTTAGTCGTCCCCGTAGCGATCAGGGCACCGCGATGAATAACGCCGATGCGATCGCAGATGTCTTCGGCGACTCCCAGACTGTGCGTGGACATGAAGATCGTCTTTCCGGCCCGAGCCTGGCCTCTCAGGAGGTCTTTCACCATCCTGATGCCCATGGGATCCAGGCCCACCATCGGTTCGTCGACTATAATCACCGTGGGATCGTGAAGGAGGGCAGCGGCGATGATCAGGCGTTGTTTCATGCCGTGGGAATAGCTTTCCACCAATCCATCGGCCCATTCCCAAAGGGAAAACATCTTTAGCGACTCGGCACCCTTTTCATAGAACATATCCTCCGGCACGCCGTAGAGATCGGCGGAAAATTTCATAAATTCCCAACCTGTCAGTTTTTCGTAAAGAAAAGGCCGATCGGGGATAAAGCCGATCCGCCTCTTCGCCGCTTCCGGTTCCTGCGCCATATTGATTCCGTCAATAAATACCGTACCTTCCGTGGGCGCCAGAATACCGCCCATGATCCGGATGGTCGTGGTCTTGCCGGCGCCGTTCGGGCCAATAAAGCCGAATATCTCGCCCGGCGCCACGGAAAGGTTGAGACCGGCCACTGCCAGGGTACGGCCATACCGTTTCTTGAGATTTGTTAATTCTATCATCTCCTTGACTCCTTCATATTCCCGCTCCGCTTCATAAAACGTCAATAATCTCCAGGCGCAGCCGGCCGATCAGCCCCAATAGGTCCATTTGCCGCTCTGCTGCGCCGCGGTCGAATCTGATGTGCGTGACATCGGCGGGCATCTGTCCCAGCACGGCGTCGGCCGTCACCCACGTCCCCTTTAGATAGAGTGCGTTCCAGGCGTGGTAGTAAAATTTCCCTTTTGAATAGACGAGCCCGGCCTCCACCTCGGCCGGGATACCGGCGGCCCGGGCTAAAGCTGCGAGCAGCATGGCATGCTCGTTACAGTCACCAACCAGATTGGTCAGCGTTTCCAAGGCATTGGGAACGGAAAGCACCGGCCTTTTCTTTACCTGGCGGTACACCCAGTCCATAAGCTTACGGGCCTTTTCCTCTTCGGTGTCACCGGCAGCAATAATCTCTTCCGCCTTGCCGATGATCAGCGGATGGTCGCTCTGGATCAGGGGGCCGGGTTGCAGTGCCGGATTACCCTCTGTGATTTTCGTCTCTTGGCGGTTGGGAGCAGCTTTTTTGCGAATCCTGAGGACGCCCTTGGACCAGGTTTGCCGATCCCCGTCCAGAGAGAAAACCGCGGCATCCAGGTTCGACAGCCGCACTTGCAGTTCCTGCAACTCTTCGTGGTTCTCCAATACTCTATTAGCAGGAATAGCGGCCAGATCGGTCAGGTCGGCGCTGCCCAGCCGATCCAGACCCGCCAGCGCCTCCCGCCGGATGGGTTTTTTCAGGACAATGCCCAAA
>Ga0082335_1001769_pt1 | contig 43654 bp, 43 predicted proteins | sample Subgrocontami58m_FD_72375 | JGI IMG/M metagenome (GOLD analysis project Ga0082335, IMG submission 72375) | Subsurface groundwater microbial communities from S. Glens Falls, New York, USA - GMW37 contaminated, 5.8 m (SPADES assembly) (version 2) ...
TTTCAGCCGCGTCGAGGTGCCTGAGGACATCGTCGGCACGGCTCTTTTCCTGGCCAGCTCGGACAGCGACTTCATGACGGGCCAGCTGCTCGTGGTCGAAGGCGGCGGCATCATGCACTAGCAGGCCGAGGTCGAGTAGAGGAATTCAGTCGTTTGTGGTAACCTGACATTGTTTTCAGGGGATCGGATATGAACGCGAAAGTCGATGAGTTGGCAGCAGAGATTGCAGCGCTGGATGAAACTGAGCAGAAGACACTTTTTGAGCGAGCGGCTGAGTTAAGCTTCCGTCACGGTCTCGTTGAACTCTCAGAGAGTTATCGAAAACGCCTAGCGCAACAGGGAGAGCTCGATCGGACGGCGGAAGATATCTTGGCCAAGTTAAGGCAGATCCGCGAGGAGATTGCCGCTCGTGAGTATCCTGAATGAATGGATCGTTTTCGACACCAATATCTGGATCTTTGGCTTCAGACAGAGTCCCGCTATCCCGGCCTGTGCCCAACTTTTAGAGAATCTAGGACGACTCCGAGTAGTTCTCCCACGACAAATCCTGCAAGAGCTCCACGCCAATCTTTCCGAAGATGAGATAAGAGGCCTTTTTCGTTTGCTCACTCGATTTTCCGAAAGATTAAAAATTGATTGGGAAAAAACCAAACCAGAGATTATAACCAAATATCAACGTCTGGGCTGCAAACTTGGGGATGCAGTTGTAGCGGCCCATTTAGAAGAGTTAGACGTCAAAATCCTTGTTTCGGAGAATCGAGACTTTTTGGAAGAGGTAAGAGACCTGCCTTTTCGAAGGCTCAGCGCAGCCCAGGCATTGGCCGAACTGGAGCAAAGTGAGAAATAAGAACAAGGCGGGTTGAGATATCATGTATAGAGCAATTGTGTCGGCGAAAGGCCAGATAGTGATTCCGGCAGAACTTCGTCGGAAGTATAGTGCAGTGTTTGTCGGATTGGGATTTTTCTTGTTAAGTGGCGGAAAAGATTATAGGATTGCCCATAATTATGGAATCATCGATTGGGATAGGCTGACCGACTCACTTAGTAGTTAGGCGTCTTTTCGCGTGACCTGAACTCGGACCAATGAAAAAACACTTGTTCTACACGTTCCTCGCTATCTTCGCTGCTACGGCCATCGTCACCATGTTAGGCATCACTGGCGTTCTGCATATTCCCGGTGGCTATTTGACCGCATTAGTCACGGGCTTTCTCGTTGAATCGGCCGGCGCCGTGGTCGCGATTTTTCGCAGAGCGGACTTCTTCACGGACGATGAGCAGAAACACGCCGATGCGATAGCGCGCCTGCAGGAGGAGCACGCGCAAACGCACGAAAGACTTATGCAGGCTACCTCTGTAACTGTCCGCCTCCAAAGCGAAATCGACCGCATGACCGAGGAGAATCAGCACCTCCGTGACGAGCTCGCAAAACTGACTTCTCTTAGATTCAAGATCTTGGCTTTGCTCGGCGCCGATTCGGTCGATGCGCCGACGATCCTGAAGAAATTAGATCTTACCGATGATCCAATTGGCCGCAATGAGGCGATGAGCGTGATTGGCAAGTTGGTCGAGGATGGAACGATCGAACCTGATGTATCGAGGTCAGCTGGCCACTATCGACTTAGAAGATCGAGGTAGCCAGACATTCTGGAGTCTGAAAACGTCTAACACGGAGCTGGAGAGGGACGCCGCGAAGACGTGGCTCCCCGCTGCTTGAGTGTTAGGCGTTGAGTAATCGGGAGGTGAAGCAGTGGAACAAGATGTGCCCTACATGCCGTCAATTAAGAACCTCCATGGCATCCTAGACGCAGTCCAGCGGGCCGCTGTCCCCGAGGCGTTCACGGTCGACTTTTTGAAGGACCTCGGATTCACGAGCTCAAATGACCGGCCGATTACCAAGTTGCTCAAGTTCCTCGGGATGCTGGATTCGGCGAATCGTCCTCAGACATTTTATCGCGAGTTTCTCGATCACACTAAAGCAAAAAGCGTCCTGGCTAGCCGGATACGTGCGGCCTATGACGATTTGTTTACGGCGGACAAGAATGCACATACCAAGACTGCATCGGCACTGAAAGGGTGGTTCAGAACGAAGACTGGAGCAGGAGAAAAGGTCGCCGAAAAGATGGCAACGACGTTCCGTAGCTTGGCGCAGTATGCTGATTTCTCACGCGCCCCCCAAACGGAGTCCAAACCTGATTCGGACAAGAAACCCCCAGCACCTCCTCTGACGCCTCCGCCAACGACTAAGCCACTCGCTCTGGAGGCTTCACTCGGTCTGGTTTACCGTATTGAAGTTCATCTGCCCGATACTCAAAACATCGATACCTACCGTGCCATCTTTCGCGCTTTGCGAGAGGAGTTGGGCACATGAGCGTGAGGATTAACGAGTTTGTTTTCAAGGGAATTCGCGCGTCATATGCTAAGCGTGAATTGGAAGCTGCAGGCCTGCTCCGAACGCCAGTCATGACTATTGAGGAACGACAAGATCAGGACTTGTTTGCTGCAGTGTCCGCGAGTGTTCGCGGGGCCTCGATTCAGATGCAACGCTGCTACCGGCTTCTCTTCGTCTTCGAAAATCTGGTCCGGGAGTTCATTGTGGACCGCTTCCAAGAGACGGACGGACCGGATTGGTTTGATAAACGGGCCGCAGCGGCCATGAAGAGAAAGCACGAAGATCGGAAAGCCGCAGAAGACAAAAACCAGTGGCACATCGGACGCAATACTCATCCAATATTCTACCTCGATTTCGGCGATCTTACTTTGCTCATTATTAATAACTGGGGGGAGTTTAAAGACCTTCTCCCAAATCAGGCGTGGCTACAGAGTAGGATCCAAGAGGCAGAACGAACACGTAATGTGATCGCGCATACTAACACTCTTGCACCGGAAGAGGGTGATCGCCTTGAAATGTACTTGCGGGACTGGGTGAGACAGGTGGGGTAACCGGAACCCCTAACAACAGTATGCATCTGACGGCGCTTTGCGCCGCAGCTGATACTGAGCGTTAAAGCGCATGGGCTTTCTTGTTGTTCTTGTCCTCTCCTTTGCTGGATGGCAAAAAGAGGACAATCTGGTTTTCTAAGCTACGTTTCCCCCACCCAGGTGCCGTCGGCAACTTCGTGCCAGCGGGAACGGATTTTTTCGAATAGATCCTTCGGCAACGGACCTGCTTCCAGGATAGCAGCGTTCTCCTGGATTCTTTCCGGCTTTGTCGTTCCGACAATGGCTGTATGAACGCCCGTCGGCTCAGCCTTCGCGTTGGAGCTATCGAAACTCGCTGTCTTCTGTGGTAGCTTTAACCTGTGCGATTCTGGGAGCTGGAGCCGGAGTGGGACGACGACAACCTCGAACACATTGCCCGGCACGGTGTAGAGCCAGAAGAAGTCGAAGAGATCGTTTATGAGGACTGCCATCCATCATGGATTGTTCGCGCCCGGCGTCGTGGAATTCGAGAGAATCGATGGACGGTCTTCGGCCAGACGTGCGGGGGTCGCTACTTGGTGGCTGTAATTGCCCCTTATCCCCGTAGGGGAGTCTGGCGGGCCGTGACAGCACGGGACATGGAGCGGCATACCCGACGGAGGTATCAACAATGGCGCAAAAGTTGACCGCCGCCCAACGGCGGGCCTTGAAACAAGAAGCAGTCGGATGGGACGAGCTTTCCGACGAAGACTTTGCTCGGCTGTTCAGCGAAGGCCCGCCTGTGAGGGTGCGTGTTCGGCGGCCACCCCCGAAAGCACTGACGATCGCACTTGATGAGCAGACGCTAAACCGCTTGAAGCGTGTGGCTCGACACAAACAAGTGCGCGCCCGGCACCTGGTGGCCATGTGGATAGCTGAGCACCTCTCCCAAGAGCGTCCTGCCGAGAAATGATCGTTGGCTCTAACTTCGCGCTTCAGACCGATCGCTAGAAGCGCCGGCTGAGCGTAAGCGTTAATGGCAAAAAGGGGACATGCTTGTTTTCTATACGTTCTCAAGCTGGACCAGGCTTCCCTGCTATGTTTCCCCCACCCACGCGTCGTCAGCGACCTCACGCCAGCGTGAGCGGATTTTTTCGAATAGATCCTTTGGCAACGGACCTGCTTCCAGGATAGCAGCGTTCTCGTGAATCCTTTCTGGCTTCGTCGTTCCGACAATGGCTGTATGAACGCCCGGCACGCTCAGGGTGAAGCGCAGCGCGACGGCGATTGACTCGCTGAGCTCGCCATGCAGAAAATCGTAGTTCAGCTTTCGCAGCCGTTCCCAGTAGGGGTGGGCGTAGGAATCTGCCGGCTTCCGGTCGCCGGATTTCCAGGCGGCGTTGGCGATGGGACGTTTGGCGATCACGCCGATGTTTCGTTCCCTGGCCAGCGGCAGGGTGAGCTCGAGCGCTTCCTGATCGGCGAGGCTGACGGAGGTCTGCAAGGTATCGAACTCGCCGCATTCGATGGCATAGAGGGCGTCTCGACCGTCGCCGCTGTAACCGATGTAGCGCGTGTGGCCGCGCTCGCGGGCGCGCTTTAAGGCTTCGATCACATCGCCCTTTTTCAGCTCCTCCTCCGAGCAGCTATGGAGTTGGATCAGGTCCACGCAATCGGTTTTTAAACGGCGCAGGCTTCGCTCGATGCTCTTAAGCAGCGACGGAGGACGCCAATCCGGCTGGCCCCAGCCGGCGAAATGGCCGCATTTGGTAAAGAGGTAGTATTCCTTGCGCCGCCCGGCCACGGCCTGCCCGATCAGCTCCTCGCTGCTCACGTAACACTCGGCCGTGTCGATGACGTTAACCCCGGCATCGAGCGCGCTGTTGAGCATCTTCTTGACCGTAGAAGGCGCAACGCTCTGGTAGCCGATCTCGGAGCCGCCGAAGCCGAGGGCGCTCACCTGCATGTCGGTTTTGCCCAGTTTCCGCTTCTCCACGATTTACTTCACCTCTTTCTCCTTCTCCCTTCTGTCCTGAGCTTCCTTCTCTACCTTTTCTAATCCGGCCTTGGCGCCTTCGTACATCTTGAATTCCTTGGTCACCGCTTCCTTGACCGCCTGTTCCACCTTGCTCTTTTCCTCTGCTGCCTTGCGCTCATCTTTCTGCCCGCAGGCGAAAAAGAACGGGAAAAGCAATAAGCACAATATCCAACGAATCTTTGTTCCGGGCATAAATTAACCTCCTGGATTCATGCAACCATACCAGAATTTCGTCTAACCATCGAGTAAAAACATTTTAGCGAGCTTGACATAATGTGGGCGGTTGTCGGATATTTTTCCCCAACAAGACGCGGGGGGCTAAGCTGTTTCTCTCGATAGCCGTCCGGGATTTTCCTGCGGCGGCTGAATTCCAAAAGCAATCATGCTATGTGAGTCATAAATGGCAGCAAAGACATCTCTCGCGATTGTCATGATGGGCTTGTTATGTTTGGCAATCAGTTCCGGCTGTTCCGACGAATCGGCATGGTCACGCCACATGCGCACGGGAGAATCGGCTCTTGAGCGCGGCGATTATACTGGGGCGGTTAAGGCGATCGAGGCCGCGGTGAAAAAGGCGCAAGGTTTTGGCGAACGGGATTCGAGGTTCCTGGAAAGTCTTACGGCCCTGGCCATGCTCTACGATATTCAGGGCCGTCTTTCGGAGGCCGATGTGCTCTATGGGCGGGTCCGAAATACGGAAAAATCGGGGGACCCTAAGTATTCGAAGACAGCGGTCGGACCTTTCAAGCTGGGAGAACGCTTTAAAACCGAGGGCCGCTATTCAGCCGCCGAAGTGCTTTTAAAGCGCGCGCTCGCACTCGATCAAGAAACGCTGGGACGGGAGCACCCGGCCATCGCGACCGACCTTTATAACCTGGCCGAACTCTATAGAGACCAAGGCCGCTATGCTGAGGCCGAGGCGCTTTTGAAGCGCTCCCTTGCGATTGTGGAAAAGAAGTTGGGTCCTGAGGACTTTTATGTCGCGCGAAATCTCAGCGGTCTGGCGGCGCTCCATAGATCACGGGGCCGCTATGCGGAGTCGGAGGCGCTTTATGCCCGTTCGCTTGCAGTCTTCGAGAAACAGTTTGGCCCCGAGCACGCAAATGTCGGTATTGTGCTTAGCGCCATGGGAGAACTATTAGAACACCAACGTCGTTACTCAGATGCCGAGTCGGTTTTAAAACGCGCGCTCGTTATCCTGGAAAAAACGTTGGGGCCTGAGCACCCCTTCGCCGCGGGCGCACTGGAGACCCTGGCTGTGGTTTACGAGAGGCAGGGCCGCTACAGCGACGGGCTGAACTGGATTCGAAAAGCAACCGCCATCTACCGGGCGCGGGCGGCCCGGGCGTCGGGGGAGCGTTCAGCGGGCGCAGTGAGCGAGCAGCGCCGCCGCCGTCGGGAATTTGTCCGGCATGTCAGGCTGCTGAGTAATGTCGATGCGAGCAGCCTGGTGGAGCGGGATCGACTTGTCGCCGAGGTTTTTGAGGTCGGACAACTTGCCCGGACGAGCAACACCGCACATGCCCTGGCGAATATGGCGGCCCGGTTTGCGCGAGGGGACGACGAACTCGCGCAGCTGACCCGCACCCGGCAGGATGCGCTCACGCGCTGGCAGGTCATCGATGACGAGCTGGTGAAAGCGGCGACAAGACCTCTCCAGCAGCGCAATACGGAACAGGAAATACGCCTGCGCGAGGAACTCACGGGTTTGGAAAAACAACTCACCAACCTTGATGGAGAGCTGGAAAGACGCTTCCCGGAATACAAGGAGCTCACAAGTCCCCAGCCCCTTGCGCGGGAAGAGGCGCAGAAGCTCCTTGGCGATTACGAAGCGGTGGTCGGTTACCTGGTGGATGAGAAGGAGAGCTATCTCTGGATCCTGCGCAGGGGAAAGGCCGATTTCAGGCGGATCGAGATCGGCAGGCAAAAACTCGATAAGGCCGTGCAGCAGCTTCGCAGGGCGTTGGAGCCGGTTGAGGGGATGACGCTCTCGGAAATCCCGGCGTTTCCCGTCGAGCAGGCCTATGAGCTTTACCGACGCATCTTTGCGCCGGCCGAGCCGCTGCTCCAAGGGGCTACGCATGTCATGGTGGTGCCGGACGGTGCTTTGCAGAGCTTGCCGTTTGGAGTCTTGGTCACAGAAAGACCGAAGGAAGCGGTTACCGGTTTTTCCGGCTACCGGGAAGTGCCGTGGCTTGCCAGGAAATACGCGCTCTCAGTTTTGCCTTCGGAAGGTTCTCTTCGCGCGCTGCGACGCTTTGCCAAAGGGACGTTCGGCGATCAACCCTTCGCCGGTTTTGGCGACCCGTTGCTGGGGAGCAGGAAACGCGGCAGCAGGGGGTTGTCCGCGGCAGGCCTATTCTCGAGAGGCTCGGTCGCGGATGTGAACGAAGTGCGGAGCTTGCCGAGACTGCCAGAGACGGCGGAGGAGCTTTTTGCCATCGCAAGCGCGCTCGGCGCGGACAGGCAAAACATCCATTTACGGGAAGCCGCCACAGAGGCAAGGGTCAAGCGCCTGGATCTTTCGCGCTACCGGACATTGGCCTTTTCCACCCACGGGCTGATGGCGGGTGATTTCAAAGGGCTGGCTGAGCCAGCGCTCGTCTTGACGCCGCCTTCTGAAGGCACGGAACTCGATGACGGACTCCTCACTGCCAGCGAGGTGGCGAGGCTCAAGCTCAACGCCGACTGGGTGATACTGTCCGCGTGCAACACCGCGGCGGCGGATGGAACAGCGGGGGCGGAGGGGCTGTCGGGCCTGGCGCGGGCGTTTTTTTACGCTGGCAGCCGGGCGCTCCTTGTTTCCCACTGGGCGGTGAGTTCCGATGCCACGGTGGAGCTCACGACCAAGATGTTTAGGGTAGCCGCCGAAAATTCCGGCATAGGCAAGTCGGAGGCATTGCGCCGCTCCATGCTCCTGCTGATGAACAGCGAAGCTAAACCCTATTACGCCCATCCCATGTTCTGGGGCCCGTTCGTGGTGGTGGGGGAAGGAGGGCGGACGCGTTAGGGCTGCAGATCTAGAGAGAGGAAACTTTCCGGAACAGCAGCAGAGAGAACCACTGCTTCGGGTCGGTGAAATGGCCGACGGGTTTTAAACCGAAGAATTGAAGCTGTTTTTGCAGCCGGACAGGCTCGAACTTCCGGCTGATCTCGACGAGTATCCTGTCGTCTTTTTCCCAGACGAAGGAAGCGGCATGGGAAGGGAAGAGGATCTCCTGTGTGGCGATCGAGATGGCATACATCTCTATCTGCTGCCATTGCGGGTTGTACCAGGAGTGATAGCGCATTTTTCGCAGGTCAAAATTGCTCTTCATGAGCCGGTTGATGTTTCGAAAGACATTGAGGATAAAAACAGCCGTCACCCCCCGAGCATCGTCATAAGCCTTTTCCAAGACCTCTACATCTTTGACCCGGTCCACTCCCAGCAGCAGGTAGTCTTTTGGACCCATGGATTCGGATAGATGGCGGAAGAAGCGGACAAATTCGGAGCGGTTGAAGTTTCCCACCGTGCTGCCCAGAAAAACGAACAAAGTGGGCAGCTTTTTCTCGATGCCGGCGATACCTTCCTCATACCGAGAACAGAGCCCGTGGAAGTTCAGCAGGGGGAATTCTTCTTTGACTATATCCCTGGATGCGGCTAAACCCGAAAGACTCACATCAATGGGCGCGAACACTCCTCTTTTTCTTTGCCGGACCTGCTCGCTCAAGAGATGCAAGGTTTTTTTCGACGTTCCCGCGCCTAATTCGACAACGCACTCCACCGGAGCTGCGGCAATAATCTTGCCGGCTGTTTCAAACAGAATGGAGTTTTCCGTGCGGGTCAGATAATATTCCGGAAGCTTGCATATCTGCTCGAACAATTGAGAGCCTCTTTCATCGTACAGGTGGTAAGGTTCCAACCAGCGGGGCTGGTCGTGGAGCGTCCTCAATATTGATTGGGCCTGATTTTCGTGGGGATGATCGGAAGCCGGTGTCCAGATGGATGGCGCATTGGAGCGCCAGAGATTGCGCTGACTTGGGGATAATATGTGAAGCTCCTTTTGTCTTTGCATCAGCAGGCCGACTATAAAGGAAAAACATCTGGCATGTCCAGCGCCGCCCATGATATTGAACTGGTTGTGTATGAGTAGGGATAGTCGGAGAGCCATAGAATTTCGTAACGTGAGCTTCCGTCTTGCGAATGGGAAAACGCTCCTGTCCGGGCTGAATATCGAGATCTTCCAGGGCGAAACCTTGATTCTTCTCGGGCGCAGCGGCTGCGGCAAGACTACAACGCTGAAATTAATCAACCGCCTTCTTGACCCTACGGAAGGAGAGGTGATGGTGGAGGGGACGGCAACCACGCAGTGGGACCCCATCCGGCTCAGGCGGCGGATCGGATACGTTATTCAGGAGATAGGTCTCTTTCCCCATTGGACGGTCGAAGAGAATGTGGCGGTTGTTCCTCGGTTGGAAGGATGGGGAGCGGAAAAGACCAAAGCGCGGGCGCGGGAGCTGCTGGAAATGGTTGGATTGGAGCCGGCGCGCTTTGCCTCCCGCTATCCGCGCGAGCTTTCCGGAGGCCAGCGTCAGAGGGTCGGTGTGGCGCGCGCCTTGGCCGCCGATCCGCCTATTATCTTGCTCGACGAGCCCTTCGGCGCCCTGGACCCGATCACGCGCAGAGAAATCCAGCAGGAATTTCGCTCCTTGCAGGAGAGGCTGGGGAAGACCATGGTCTTTGTCACCCATGATGTGCGAGAGGCGTTTCTCCTTGCCTCGCGCATCGCTCTGCTTAAAGACGGAAAGATGATCCTGGCCGGGCAGCCGGCGGAGCTGCTGAAATCAGCAGATCCCGAGGCCAAGGCCTTTGCCGACTGCCTCCATGACCCTGAGCCTGCGGAGGGGAGATCATGAGCCTCTGGGATTTTTTCCTGAACAATCGTGCTGAAGTCCTTGGGCTGACAGTGGAGCACCTCATCCTGGTGGGGTTTTCGACGGGGATCGCGGTTCTCATCGGGGTCCCTCTCGGCATCATGCTCACGCGCTGGCCCGCGCTCAGCAAACCGGTTTTGGGCTTCGCCAATATCATGCAGACCGTGCCCAGCCTCGCGCTGTTCGGTTTTCTCATCCCGCTCAACATCTATTTGTTCCATGTACGCATCCTGGGCGGGATCGGGGCGCGCACCGCCGTAGTGGCGCTGGTGCTCTATTCCCTGCTCCCGATCATCCGCAACACGTTCACCGGCATCAACGGCGTCGATCCGGCGATCCGCGAGGCGGGACGCGGCATGGGAATGACGAATCGTCAGCTCCTCTTTCAGGTCGAGATCCCGCTCTCACTGGGCGTTATCATTGCCGGCGTGCGCGTAGCGACTGTTATTGCTGTCGGCACCGCTACCATCGCGGCGGCGATTGACGCGGGCGGCCTGGGTCGCTACATCTTTCGCGGCCTCAGGATGAATGACAACACGCTGATCCTGGCGGGGGCCGTGCCTGCCGCCTTGATGGCGCTGGCGGCGGATCTTGGTCTGGGATGGGTGGAGAAGATCTTTAAGACCGGTGTCGGCGGCTGGTTTAAAAACCCCAAAGCGGCCTGGGCCTCCCTGCTGGCAGCGTTAGGGCTGATTGTATGGGTCTCTGTCGCGCTCTATCCGGCCAAGATGGATAGACGGATTGCAGTGGGATCGAAGGACTTTACCGAGCAGATCATTCTGGGGGAGATCGTGGCTCAGGTCATCGAGTCAAAAACCGGCGTCCGCGTGGACCGGCGTTTCGATCTCGGCGGCAACCTCGCGCACGAGGCGCTGGTGGCCGGGGAGATTGATGCCTATGTGGAATACACCGGCACCGCCCTTACCGCCATCCTTAAACGTCCGCCGGTCAGCGATCCCGGAGAAGTGTACCGCTTGGTGAAGGAGGAATATGGCTCGAAATTCGCCATCGAGTGGACCGAGCCGCTGGGCTTTAATAACACCTTTGCGATCCTGGTTCGGGGCGAGGATGCGCGCCGGTTTAAATTGAAAACGATCAGCGATGCCGCATCGTACGCTGCGCAGTGGCGTGCCGGCTTCGGACAGGATTTTATGTCCCGGCCCGACGGCTATGCGGGATTTGTCCGAGCTTACGGACTCAAGTTCACGGAACTGCGCGAGATGGATCTCTCCCTGACCTACCGCGCGCTAGTCGATCGCCAGGTGGATCTGATCGCGGGAAATTCTACAGACGGGCTGATTGCCCGCCACGATCTCGTTCAGATGGCAGATGATCGTCACTACTTTCCACCCTATGATGCGGTCCCTATAGTCCGGCGCGAAACCCTGACGCGCTCTCCGGAGATCCGCATCGCCCTCAAGTCGCTTGGGGGCTTGATCTCGGTGGCGGAGATGAGGCAATTAAACTACCAGGTGGACGGCGAGCACCGCGTGGTAAAAGATCTGGTTCGGGAGTTCTTGCGGAAAAAGGGACTAAAGAACGGGGAATGAAAGGAGATGGCTCTTATGAATGTGCGGCGCCGGGTATTATTGTCAACGCTATTTCTCATGGCATCGCTGTCGGTTCGCGCGGAGGCGCAGGAAGCGGACCTCGTCTCCGGAGCGAAGGCCGAAGGGCGCGTCGTCTGGTATTCGGGCTCCAATCTGGGCATGGCCCAGGCGGTCTCCAGTGCCTTCGAGAAAAAATATCCCTTCATCAAGGTGGACCTCATTCGCTCTTCGGACGAGAGGATGCTCAACCGCATCTCGACGGAAAAGCAGGCGGGGAAAATTCTTTTCGATGTGGTCAACAGCCAGATTCTTCCGATGATGTACCGCATAAACGTTCTCACTCCATATCGCGTCCCTGGAGCAGGGGTTATGGATGCCAAATTTAAGGATCCCAGCGGATACTGGGTCGGACTCCATATCAACCATTTTGTGCTCGGATACAACACCAAAATGGTGCCAAGAGAGCAGCTGCCGCACGATTGGCCCGATTTGAGCGATCCGAAATGGAGAGGGAAAATAGGGATGGACCCCGAAGAGTTCGATTGGTTGGGTGCGATGATAGAATACTTCGGGGAGGAGAAGGCAAGAAAACTTCTCGGCGGTCTCGCCCGGCAGGAGATCCGCTGGGCCAAAGGACATACCCAGGTTACGCAGTTAATGGCCGCCGGCGAATTTGCGCTTTCCCTTACCTTCGGCCATCGGGCCGAAGCCATGAAAAAGAGCGGGGCGCCGATCGACTGGGTGCGCACCACCAGGCCGATCATCGTCAGTGTCTCAAAACTGGGATTTTCTGCCGCACCCCCGCATCCCAATGCAGCGCACTTACTGGCCAACTTCCTGATTTCGAAAGAGGGGCAGACCGAAGTTTATAAAAACGGCAATACTTCGGCCTTTCCGGGTATCCTGCCGAAAGATTCTCCTCTGGACCCCGCCCACCTTGTCGTCCACCCGATCTCCCCCAAGATCACTCTGGATCTTAACCGTTACGTCAAAGAGTTCGACGAGATCTTCGGCCCGAGGAGGTAAGATGTCACGATCAAGGAGAAGGGGCTATTATAAGCTCTTAGAAACCGCCTGAAACCGGTTACGGGGAGGAAATTCAAATGAAGCTGCGGAGTTTATGGAAAGTCTTGGGCGCGGGTCTTGCTTTATCTTCGCTTCTGTTCTTTCACCCGCTGGAATCGTGGGGACAAAAGAGCGAGCGGGCAATACTTGCCTTCGGCTCCTCAGGGGGAAATCTCACCGCCTTCTGGGTCGCGCGCGAGGCGGGGTTGTACCGCCAGCACGGGCTGGACGTCGATGTGGTTTTTCTGCGCGGGAGCACCACGGCGATCAACGCCCTGGCGGCACGGGAGGCCCAGTTCGCCGCCCTCGGGGCCAGCTCGTCGGTTCTAGCCCGCATCGGTGGCGCGGATACGGTGCTCATCGCCACTGCGGCGCCCGGCCTGTCCTTTTTTCTCGTGGCGAAAAAAGAGATCGCCCGGCCGTCCGACCTGAAGGGAAAAAAGGTCGCGATCAGCCGCCCGGGAACGGACTCGGACCTGGCGGCGCGCGTCGCCGTGCAGCGGCTCGGGCTCTCCGAGCGGGAGGTAAGCTTCATCACCATCGGCAGCGATACGGAGAGGATCACGGCCATGAAACAGAACGTGGTCGATGCCACGGTGGTCACGCCGGCCGCCTACGTGGCGGCGCAGAAGCTCGGTTTTCACGCGTTGCTGGATCTTTCCGAGCTCAACATTCCCTACGAGGCGGCATCTCTGATCACGACGCGAACGCTGATCCGTGAAAATCCCGAGATGGTCATGCGCTTCACCCGGGGTTTCATCGCGGGCATCCACTATGCCAAGAGTCAGCGGGATTTCACGTTAAAGGTGTTGAAGAAATACATGCGGACCGACGACCTCGATGTTCTCAACGTGAGCTACGACTACTACGTCGGACGGGTAATCCCGAAGGTCCCGTACGTGAGCGAGGCGGGATTGCAAACGGTCCTGGATGCCGTCAAAAAGAGCAACCCGCACGCGGCCGGCGCCAAGGTCCAGGATTTCATGGATAACAGATTCGTCAAGGAGCTGGAGGAGAAAGGGTTCATTCAATCCCTTTACGGGCGTTGAGCGCCGGGGAGAGAAAATGAAGAGGATGGAGAGAGAAGAGATGAGGCGAGATGGTTAGGGGATGGGAGGTCTTCCGTGCGCTCCGCTATCGTGACTTCTTCTGGTTCTGGTCGAGCTACTTTGTCTCCAACGTCGGCTCATGGCCGTCACTGATGCTTACCGTGGGCGGGTGATGGGAGTCTACGGCATAACCGCCAGCGGCATGAGGGAGTTTGGCGGTATGCAGGCCGGATTCCTGGCAGAGTGGAGCAGCGCTCCGTTTGCGCTTGAGGTGGGGGCTGTGGTCGTCGCATTGGTTGCCCTGTTCTTTTTGGCCCCTCGGTTGCGCCGGCTTGGTGAATCGTAGGCGCAGCGGTTTAGGAATCGAGTTTGCGCCGGTTGGCAAAGTCATCTACGATTGGGTCAGGGAAATGGGGCCGGGAGGGGCCGAGATGAGAAGATCGTTTTACGCCCTGTTTTTTTTGCTTGCGCTCTTGGTGGTTTTGCCGGCATACGCCGACGAGACCGCAAGCTGCAAAGTGAAGGCCTTGTTCCACAGCCAGGGAAGTATCGGCGCTGCGGTTATAGCGGAGATTCGTCAAGCGCGCTCGACCTTATTGCTGGCCCTTTACGGCTTCGATAACCGGGCGTTGGCGGAAGAGCTGGTGAAAATCGCCGCGCGCGGCGTCAGCGTGAGCGTCAAGATCGACGCGGCGAAGAACAAGGAGAAAAGGGAAAGTAAGATCGTGGAGTTTCTCACGGCTTCAGGCATCCGCGTCCAGCCCGTTGCTCCGGAGGGAAGAAACCACAACAAGTTTGCCGTCGTCGATCATGGCAAGGTGATTACCGGTTCCTATAACTGGACCCTAAAGGCTGAGAAGAACTGGGAGAACCTGCTGGTCCTGGATTGCCCGGAACTGGCCAAGATGTACGTTGGGGAATGGGAAAAAATTCAGTAAGAAAATTTCACCACGACCCTGGCTCGCCGTTTGACATAAAATATATCATCGAATAGTCTTGTTCATAATCGACGTTATTATTTTTCAGGAGGAGAGATGCAGGATTTTTATTCCACATGGCTGGAGAGATCGGAAAGTCTGGAGAAAACCGTGTCGGAGGCCCCGCGAGTGGCAAAAGGGAAAAACTTGAACTGGGTGCGCACGCGCCAGGACAGTAAGGCGGCGCTCATGATAGCGCCGGAGGTGGGATTTTCCACGGGCGGCAGCCTGCTGATGAAGGCGGAAATCCCGGTGGGCTGGCATACGGGCAAACACCTTCACGGCGAGGAGGCGATTTACATCGAGCGCGGCGATGGATGCATGGTGCTGGACGACAAGCGTTACTATTTCCACCGCGGAACGATATTCCACATTCCGTATCGTTCATCGCACCAGCTCTTCAATACCGGCAAGGAGCCGGTACTCTATATTTCAGGCCTGGCGTGGCCGCTCGAGGCATTCCTTTATATGGGAAGAATAGAGCAGATCGAAGACGCGGGGGCGAATGATGCGGCTGCGCTCGCCAAGGCGCCGCCGGAAGAGTCGCAATACTGGCCCACCGACGGCCGGCGGATCTCCATGCACGAGGAGCAATTCGAGCGCTCGGCCGAGACCAAGCACGGCGCCACCTATTTTCTGATGGGAAGGAGTGGAAAACAGAACGGCTTCAAGGCTACGGCAGCGGCGATCAGCTCGATTTTTATGGATTTGCCTCACTCCAAGAGCCACAGCCATGCGCACCCGGAGGCCTATCTCTATGCCCTGCAGGGGAGCGGCTATTCGGAGATCGGCGGCAAGAGGCATGAGTGGGAGCAGGGCGACGCGGTCCATGTTCCACCCGGCATGATGCACCACCAGCATTTCAACCCGAACGATACGGACATGAAAGAGCTCCGGTTCGAATTCGGTATCCGTTACTGGTTTGTGGACCAATGGAAAGGATACACGACGATCGACCGCCATATGAAGGCCACGCACCTGGAGGAGTAGGAGCATTGTTGAGCTTTCACTTCCTTAGAGATCGTTAGTAGAGAAGTATTCGATGACCGATTCGATGACACAGAACGGGAACGCTAGCAGGCTCATGCTCGGTTTTATTGTGCGCAGGTGCGCGCGCGAGATCGGCCATCCCCCCTCGCCCGAAGAATTTGCGGATTGGGCCAACAGCCAGGAGAAGAACGGACAGCGCTATAGCCTCTTTGGCCGGCCGATTTCTCCTTCGGCCGCTAGAATCATCCTGCGCCATCCCGGACGGCTGGTGACCGCACGCTTGGAATCCATAGTTAAAAGCTCGAGCTAATTCTCTATTTGTGGCTGGGGCCGGGCTCTTTTTGCGCGCACCAGGGCACCATGGAGCCCATATGGCACGGCGCGCCTACCTTGGCGAGCGCGGACTCGAAGATCTCGTGAATCTTTCGATCCTCGTCCTCGTATTCAATCTGTGCGCCGCCCTCTTTGAGGCTGACGTCCACCGGCGTGTCGCTGTTAATGACGGCGAAGCGATAGCGCCAGCTATTCCAACGCAGCGCCAGGTAGCGAGCGGGCTCGGCCCCGGAATTGAAATGCTGGTGAAACCACTGGCTTGGCGGAACCACAACGCTTCCCGGCTTCCAGTCCGCCCGAACCATCTCGCCGTGCTCGGGCCAAAGCAGCGAATAGCCTTGCCCACCCAGGATGGTCACATGGGCTCCGGGGCCGTGGCGATGGGCCTTTTTATATCGGCCGACGGGAAATTCCGAGATGTGAGCGCCCATGACGTTGCCGGCAAGATCGAAGTTGACGTGTTTTCCGCCGGCGCCGCGTTCTTTCCATTCGTAGAGCTGAAAGTCCCGCGTATTGGGAACGAAATTGACCGACATCTTGCGGCCCCAGAGCTGGCCTTTGCCGCTGAAGTATTCGTCGTCCTCGGGCAAAAAGCGGTCGGTAAAAACGAAATCGTTGTCGAAAATGAAATCGAGGTTATGAAAAACATTCATCATGAAAGGCGCGTTGGTCACGGCAAAATACCTCACCGGGGCGTTTCCCTGCCCGTTGAAGAGCTGGTACGAGCAATTCAACGGAACGGCGAACAGGCTTCCCGGATGCCACTCGAAGGTGTGCTTCTTGCCGCTTTTCTGCCATACCGAAGTAGCGCCGTGACCGTCGAGAATGAAGACCATCTCTTCGTAAAGATGTTTTTGGACCTTCAATTGTTTCCCCGGTGGGATCTCGCAAACATAGGCATCGTTGGTCTCTCCGGTCCCGTCCAGGTTGATAAATGCCCCCAGCCCGCCCTTGTGATCCCAGGGCGCGACCTCGATCTTCCTTACGTCTTCGATTAAAAAACCGGTGTTAATAGGGATTTTCTGCGACTGTTGCCACTTTCGGTACGTATCTATCCTTTCGTCGCTGGTGTATTTCATAACGGCTTTGTCCTTCCTATAAGCTGACTTTCAATTCCAGGTCGTATTACTTGAAGATCCCCGCGTCGATGCCGACGTAGGCGATAGCGGTCCCGACTTCCCATCCCGTATAGGCCAGCCGCACTTTCTTTAGGTTATCGGCGCCATCCGCGTAAGATACGCCGAGCAAGAACAGGCCGAGGAGCCAGCCGATGCTTACTGTCCGGGATTTTTTCATGGGTCAGGTGAACTTAGTATTTTGGCTGCCGGCTTGCAAGCTTGCCCCTCGGCAGAAGTCATGTTTGGTTCTCAAAGATTTCCTTGCCATTCCTTTCTCGTCGTGCCAACATAAAGGTGTCATAAGGGGCTCAGAATGAGTGAGTTTTTTGCGATTGTCTTGGGGCTTGCCCTTTTTGCAGCCGTTGGTTTTATTTTCTGGCAGATGTTCAAGGACATCCGGTAGACCTCATCCCTTCGTTTGTTGCGCCGCAGGAGTTGTTCCTCGTAGCCGGTAATTCCTTCCCTTCCGTCCGTTAGTTAGGTAAAGTCGCTGGAAATCGACTCTGACCCTATTTCCCCTCATAACGCGATGCCGCTAAGCTGCGGGAGCCGAAGGCAACCGTCAGCTTAAGTGGCTTGTTAGGGCGAGAGCTACTTCAGATTCTTCACCAAGTACGCGCTCAATGTTTGGAGCAGACGTCGGTACCGATCGCCGCCAATCTTACCGATACTTCCTGCCACGGCTTTGCGAGGTACAACAGCGAGAAATCCCAGTCGAATGACTGAATCGGCCATCAAGCCGCTTGCGGTAAAATCTCCGTCTCTGGATGTGATCAGTTCGTCAAAGCCCGGGACCAAATGTTGCACCTGAGTGCTGACGCCACATATCAGAAGGTCCCGGTAGGGAGGCAATTCGCGCAAAACGACGGCTGGCCGATTTTTAACCTGTCCATCAGCCTGCGCTATAGGAGTCAGAATTACCTCTCCTTCGTTCACGACCGAAACTCTGGATTGGGGGTTTTAATCAGGTCTGAGGAGTACTCAGGCTCGTTCGGTCCGTAGGCCGAAGCCAGCCTTTGAGTGGACATTTGAATCCACGCTTGATGTTCCTCCTCCATCAATTCGGGAACGCCTATAGCGACCAGTACTTTTGCTCCTGGTGGCACCTGAATTGGATGAGCGAGCTCTAAATGAGTGGGGTCCACGACCTGGGCCTCTCTAACCTCCATTTAACACCTCCTGAGATTTGCTTGCCTCTTATAGTAAACAGCTTACAGCTTGATGTCTATAGGTGCGGACCATGAGGGGTCTAACGAGGCTGTAGAAAAAGTCCCAAGGACTCAAAAAATAGACAAATTGAGGGTGCCTAAATAGGACCTCGATCCGAGATCGTCGCTTAAACGCTCAATACGGAGGTCGTTTTTCTTCTAAATTTTTCGCTCTACCTTTTTCTACAGCCTCAACGCGCCAGATCAGCGGCGGCGGAACGCCCGCCGCTGGAGCCGCTTGTTCGGCTGCCGACGATTTCCAGCTCCGTCTCTAGCCGATACTCTGGAGAGCGGCAGCGATATCGCTAAGCGAGAACACCTACACCGGCCAGCGCGTCGGCCTTGCGGCGATTTCTGCTTGTACCATTGCCCGCTCCTCATCGCTCGTGACCAGCAGCATCGTCTGAAGCTGTCCGAGAAACGTCCGTAGGGCGGCCATCGCCTGAGGATTCACCGCAGCGACGCCCAACCTGACACGTTCTGGTAGTGATCCGATCCTCTCCTGGATGAGGTCCTCCAGGGTGCGCAGCCGCCACAACACGGCCTCGGGTCGGAGGGCGGTGAAGTTCCCAAAATAAACGTAGCGCATACCGTCGAACGTTATCAGCAGGCTGTAACCCAGCGGCCTACCCATTTCGAAGAGATTGCGGTCTCCCTCGGCGGTAAGAGGAAGCACGAGCAGCCGCTTTGAGAGCAGAAACGCCTCCAGGACCTGATCGGGACTGAAGGGGGGCGTAGTATCTTGTTTCGTTGCAGTGATCGCGGCGTCGATCACGTCGGATGCCTTTCGCTCAAAGCTTTCGTTGGTGTATTTGACGGTATCGAGGCCGGCAACGTTGAACGGTAGCGTCTGCGATTCGCGCTGGAATGGAATCACATATTTGTTGAAGCCGAGCATCAGCCCGTATTCCATGTTGACATTCGCGTTGGGGACCTCGGTACCGTCTCTGACGTCGTTGTTCATGAGAATGATGCAGAACTGCGAGATGATAATCTTCGAGCAGATCTTCGCACAAAAGGCGTTCTGTCCCGGCGCGAGAGTGCCCCCGGCCTCAACCGCCTCGATCCCACGGCCGCTCAGGAGATTCCGCAGGATTGCCATCTCCAGAGCACTCTGAGCAAACCCGTAACCAATGAAACAGGTACGTGTAGATGAGAAGACGAAATCGCAGCGAGGTAGCCCGATTACACACAACTCGTTGCGGCGTATCCGCTTATCCATGAGAGCGTTCTAGACCTCCTGGTGATGTCCACTCTGCAGCCAAACTAGTGAGTATATGGACGGCTAGATAGCACGTCTAAGGCTACTTACCGAAAACCACAAAATCTGGCGTACCATCCACCACTTGCCCGCCGTCTGTCAAGTCCTGTCCTGCCGTGCTATCCCGCCCGCAGTATATCCAGGCTGACCAAGCATCCCTCAGAGCCGGTCCGCCGGGCTATAAACGCCACGTCCCCCTCGATTTAGAACGTGGGTGTAAATCATGTTTGCAGGGTCGTGGGCGGGATGAATAGCTACGTAACGAAAGAAAGCTGCCTTGATTGGATGGAAAAGAAAATACCCTTTACTCCTAGAAACTCGGCCATAGATCGTAGGGGCTTATCGGCAGAGAAAACAATTAGATTATCTCTCTTTGCAAGACTGACTAAATAGCAATCGATAAGTCCCGGGGCTGGCCCTCTCCGGAAAGTACGCATGTATGACTGCCGGGTGTAGCCGGCATCTCGAAACAGGCCAAGATCTTCAGAACAAAAGCGATAACCTTCAAAATCCTGTTCAAGTCTGTGTGCCTCTCTTCCATTTCTAGCCCCTGCAATAAGCTCGGCGATAATAAGGCGAGAGGTATAAATGGAGTCGGCTTCCGTGAGTTCACGGACAATAGGTATGATAGGATGGTCGACCAGTCGACGGCTGCTACGAAGGACCTCCACCCAAATCGAGGTGTCGACGAGGCAGCCTTTAGCGCCGGCCGCGATCTTGAGGTCGAACGTACTCAATATCTACTCGTCCTGCCTTGGCGAGAACCCTACGTCGCTTCTCAAGACGTCTCTTTTCGTCCAGCAGGAGGCGAAAGGCCTCGGTTTTGTTTTCCGCCCTTGTTAGAGAAACAGCTTCTTCTGCCTCTTCCTTGAGAATTTTTACGGTTGTAAACTTACCCATTTCTACTTCTCCCTTTGCATGGATAAAAAGAGTATACCAGAATCAGGTCAAAATTATACCATTGGCGATCCGTCGTCAAGCATGTGTAAGCTCCTTGCCCCTTCCGAGCTTCCCTGTTATTTTTTCATTGATGGTACGCCAAAGAAGAGAGGGTGAGTTTGGCTTAGTCTCTGGCTTTCAGCCCCAGGGTGACCAGCCGCAGGCCATAGAAAAGCTGGTTCAGGGGATTAACGAGGCCAAGAGGCACCAGGTCCTTCTGGGTGTGACCGGCTCCGGGAAGACCTTTACAATGGCGAACGTCATAGCCCAGGTGAAAAAACCCACTTTGGTGATCGCGCCGAACAAGACCTTGGCGGCCCAGCTCTATAACGAGTTTAAAGAATTTTTTCCTCATAACGCGGTTCGCTACTTCGTCAGCTATTATGATTATTACCAGCCTGAGGCCTATGTCCCTTCCACCGACACGTACATCGAGAAAGACGCCTCGATCAACGACGAGATCGACAAGATGCGCCACTCCGCAACCAAGGCGCTGTTGGAATGCCGGGATGTGATTATCGTGGCCAGCGTCTCTTGCATCTACGGCCTGGGTTCGCCGGAGACCTATTTTGAGATGATCGTTTACCTGGAAAAGGGGATGGAGGTGGAGCGGGACAAGATCCTCAGGAAACTCGTCGATATCCAGTACCAGAGGAGCGACTACGATTTTCACCGAGGGACATTTCGAGTTAGAGGGGACATCGTTGAAGTCTTTCCGGCCTACGAAGATGCCTCTGCCGTGCGCGTCGAATTTTTCGGCGATCGGGTCGAAGGGCTCTTCGAGATCGATCCTATACGGGGTAGGGTGGAGCGAAGGGTAGACAAGGTGGCGATCTATCCCGCGAGCCACTACGTGACCACCGAAGGGCGAATGAAACAGGCGGTGGGGGAGATTCGACTGGAGCTCAAGGAGAGGCTTCAAGAGCTGCGGGCGCAGAACAAGCTCCTGGAGGCCCAGAGGCTGGAGCAGAGGACTTTCTATGATCTGGAGTTGCTCCATGAGATGGGCTTCTGTCCCGGCATTGAGAACTATTCGCGACACCTCACCGGGAGAAAGCCCGGCGATCCCCCGCCGACCCTGCTGAACTATTTCCCTGATGATTTTCTGCTTTTTATCGATGAGAGCCACGTCAGCGTGCCGCAGATCGGCGGCATGTACCGTGGCGATCGGTCGCGCAAAGAAACTCTGGTGGAATTCGGCTTTCGCCTACCGTCTGCCCTGGACAACCGTCCATTGAACTTCGAAGAGTTCGAGCGAGTGGTGAATCAGACGATCTATGTGTCAGCCACTCCGGCAAATTATGAGCTGGAAAAGTGCGGCGGCGTCACCGTCGAGCAACTGATCCGTCCGACCGGGTTGATTGATCCGGAAATCATGGTGCGGCCGGCGCGGACCCAGGTAGATGACCTGCTCGAAGAGATCCGCAAGAGGACCGAGAAAAACGAGCGGGTATTGGTCACGACGCTTACCAAACGAATGGCCGAGGACTTGACGGACTACTACCAGGATTTGCATGTCAGGGTCCGCTATCTCCACTCCGATATAGAGACTCTTGAGAGGGTGGAGATCATTCGGGAGCTGAGAAAAGGGAGCTTCGATGTCCTGGTGGGGATCAATCTCCTGCGCGAGGGATTAGATTTGCCGGAGGTCTCGCTGGTGGGCATTCTGGATGCTGATAAAGAGGGATTCCTTCGCTCCGAACGTTCTCTTATCCAAACGATCGGCCGTGCGGCTCGGCATATCAACGGGACCGTAATTCTCTATGCGGATTCCGTAACCCAGTCGATGAAACGGGCCATCGACGAGACCAGCCGGCGCCGACGTATGCAGGCAGCCTTCAACAAGAAGCACGGGATTACGCCACAAACGGTCGTGAAGTCGTTGGGCGCTCGGTTAGTGGAGGTTTACGAAGCCGATTACGTTACCGTGCCGCTGGTAGCCGAGAAGGCGGGAAAGTACAAACCGGATGATATTCCACGCTTGGTTCAGCAGCTCAAGAAGGAGATGAAGCGGGCGGCGGAGAATCTGGAGTTTGAAAAGGCTGCGGAGTTGCGCGATCGCATTCGCGAGCTCGAGGAGCGGGAGATCGGGCTCAAAGAGCCGCTGCTGGCGCGTTAACTCCAAACCTATCGTTTGTAGAGCTGCTTGATGAAGCCGGAAGAGTCCAGCTCCTGGACGAAGCTCATGTCCACAAAGTTTTTCGGGTCCGCAGCCGCAGCCTTCGAGTTGCGGGGCGCCATGTCATCGAGCAACGTCTTAATCCCGGCAGAGACAGGGTAGGGCACCTCCGGGACAATCGCAGCGTAAGTCTTGTAGGTCCTCTCAAGCCCTTCCGGGTCGGTGATTTTCAGGATCTTGGTGATAATGGCTTTTGTCCCTTCCTTGTCGGTTTTTAGATAGTAAATCGCTTCGGTTATGGCGCGGGCAACCTTTGCTACCATGGGACGCCTGGCTTTGATGATGGACTCCCTGGTGACGAGGCCGTTCCAGTGAAGGGGAATTCTCAGGGATGCCATATCTAAAAGATCTCTAAATCCCATCTTCTCCGCCTCTCTCACAAACGGCTCGCTCAAAGTAGTATAGTGAACGATTCCTTTAGACAGGGCCGCAAGTCTGTCGGGATTCCCTCCCGCCGAAACGATCTTGGTATCCTTCTCGGGATCGATGCCCAGCCGTCTCAAGACGAGACGGAGTCCCATCTCAGAGATGCTGCCCTGGCGGTTGACCGCGCCGATTTTTCCTTTAAGTTGTTCCGTGCCCGGGATCGTCGCTACAGCGACGATGTGGTCGGTAAAGGTCGGGATCAATGACAGGATCATTACGGTATCCATTCCGGCGAGACGAGGATTGACCACGTTTGGGGCTGAAGTGAGAACGATATCCAGCTCGCCGGCAGCGAGGGCTTGAAGGGCAGTGGGGCCGTTACTGAAGAAGATGACTTCCGGGGCGATACCGTGCTTTTTCAGCAGCCCTTTTTCTTGGGCTACCCAGAGGGGGATGTGCGACGAGGAAAATGCCGCCCACGCAATCCGGGCGCGCTCCTGAGCGACCGCCGTTGGCTGATGGCAAAGCAAGAAGCCGGCTGCGAAGATTCCCGCAAAGAGTTTTCTAAACATAATGAAACCTGCGTCAGGCGTCGATAGTCTGTCCGCCGTCGATTACCAGGGCGTGCCCTGTGACAAAAGACGACTCGTCTGAGGCGAGGAAGAGGACTCCGTAAGCGATCTCTTCAGGTTGTCCCATTCGCAGCAGGGCTCGACTGCTGTTTGCCATCCTGGCGCGCTGCTCATCCGTAAACCCCGCTGCCGGCTGCGGCGGGAATCCTCTAAAACGCGCAGTCTCAATGCTGCCCGGGCAGACGCAGTTGACCCGTATGCCGTTAGGTCCGTAGTCAAGGGCCATCTGGCGGGTCAGGTTCACGATCGCCGCCTTGGTGGCGCAGTAGGCGGGATACCTCTCGCTGGCCAGAAGTCCGAAAGTCGAAGCCGTGTTGACGATGTTGCCACGCCCGTTCTTGAGAAAGTGGGGGATAGCGGCGCGCACCCCGCGAAAGATGCTGTTCAAATTCAAGTTCACCACAAAGTTCCACTCTTCGTCGGTAAACTCGTGGATTTTCTTGCGCACTCCGCCGCCGGCGTTGTTGAAGAGAATGTCCAGCCCTCCGAAGTGTTCCAGGGCGGTAGCTACCATCCGGTCGCAGTCGGCCTGAACCGTTACATCAATGCGGGAAAAGAGCGCCTGTCCGCCATCCTGTTGGATCAGGCTGTCCACCCTTGGATTTACCGTCTCCTGGATATCGCAGCACACGACCTTCGCCCCTTCGCGCGCAAAGAGGCGGGCCGTAGCGCGGCCGATGCCGCTGTTGGCGCCGGTGACGATCGCGACTCTCCCCGGTAACCTTCCAAGCCCCTTCCCGAGTCCAGGATGTTCGTTCATACGTATGTTTCTACCGCTTGTAGAGTTGTTTAATGAACCCCTCTTTCTCAAGTTCCTGGACGAAGCTCATGTCAACGAATGCTTTCGGGTCGGCTGCGGCGGCTTTGGGATTGCGTGGCGCAAGGTCATCTAAGAGCGTTTTGACCCCATCGGGGGTTGGATAGGGAGCTTCAGGGAAGACCACGCTGTAGGCGCGGTAAGCCCTCTCCAAACTTTCCGGATCCGTGATCCTTAGATTCTTGCTAAAAATCGCTTTGGATCCTTCCTTCTCCGTCCTCAAAAAATGAAGGGCTTCGGTCATTGCCCTCGAGAACTTGGCCACGATAGGCCGCTTTGACTTAATGATGGCCTCTCGGGTAAGAACCCCGTTCCACCAGAACGGTATCTTTAACGAGCCGATGTCGAGTAGATCCTTGAAGCCCAGCTTTTCGGCCTCCCGCACGAATGGCTCGGGCATGATGGTGAATTGGACCAACTCCTTTGAGAGCGCCGCGAATCTTTCCGGGTTGCCCCCGGCAGTAATAATCTTGGTGTCCTTTTCAGGATCGACCCCGACCCTTCTTAAGGCGAGACGAAGTCCGAGGTCCGAAGTGCTTCCCAGACGGTTGACGCCGCCGGTCTTACCCTTGAGCTGTTCCAGGCGCGTGATGGATGGGAGGGTGATGATGTGATCCACAAAGGTAGGGACCATACCTAAAATCATCACAATGTCAGCTCCAGCTAAGCGCGCACTCACCAGCGTTGTCACAGACGTTACGATGACGTCCAGTTCGCCAGCAAGGAGTGCCTGAAGAGCGGTGGGGCTATTAGTGATGCTGATGACTTCCGCATCGAGACCCTGTTTTTTTAGAAAGCCCTTTTCTTGAACCACCCAGATAGGACTGTTAGCCGGGCTGGCGCCGGCCCAGGCAATACGGATTCGTTCTTGGCCGACTGCCGGACGGACAAAAAGCAAAAGAGCCGTGATGGCGAAAATTCCTGCTAAAACACGCATGGTTTAGACCTCCTAGTTCCAGGCAAGACTAGCACTGTAGTCTTGAGGAGGTCAAGGCGGACTTGAAGCCTTCAGCCGTCGGCGCCGTATTCGGGCAAAAGAGTGCTCGCTTCCGGGAATTCAATTTATGCTATAATTTGATTAGTGATAGCTGACCGCTAAAAGCTACTTTTATGCTTCCCATCGAAGAAAAACTGGACAGCCTGCCGGCCCGGCCCGGCGTCTATCTGATGCGGGACGGGGCTGGAAAAGTCATTTATGTCGGCAAGGCAAAGGAGCTGAGGGCGCGGGTGCGGTCGTACTTCCGCAGCGGGGATGGCCGATCACAGATCCAGTTTTTGCTGCGGCGGGTCGAAGATATCGAGACCCTGATCACCAGCAACGAAAAAGAGGCCCTCGTCCTGGAAAACAATCTGATCAAGCAGTACAAACCGCGCTACAACCTCCGGCTTAAGGATGATAAGAGCTACCTCAGCATCAAAGTCAACGTCCGGCACCCCTGGCCGAGAATTATCGCTACGCGGAAGATCGTCAAGGACGGCGGCCGCTATTTCGGTCCTTACGCTTCGGCTTTGGCCGTGCGCGAAACTCTCGATATCATCGAAAAACACTTTTTACTGCGGAACTGTACGGAGCATAATTTTAAAAACCGCGCCCGTCCGTGTCTGCAGTATCAGATCAAGCGCTGCCTGGCCCCCTGCGTCCTGCCGGTGGACCCCAAGGGATACCAGGAGAATCTCAAGGGGGCGTTTTTCTTTATTGAGGGGAAACGCCAGGAGCTTGTGGACGAGCTTCGGCGCCGGATGCAAGAGAAGGCGGATGCGCTTGAATTTGAGGCGGCGGCAAAAATCAGGGATCAGATCCAGGCGGTGGAAAGGACTATTGAAAAGCAGCGCATGGTCTCCCATTGGGGCGCGGACCAGGACATCTTTGGACTTTACCGCGAGGGGGGATTCATCGAGCTCCAGGTCCTCTTCGTGCGCCAGGGGAAACTGACGGGCAATCAGTCTTACGCATTGGAGGATCTGGAATTTCCCGATGAGGAGGTGATGGAATCGCTGCTCACCCAATTCTATCAAGGGGATCGTTTTGTTCCCGATGAAATCCTGGTTCCCGTGGAGTTGGAGGGTGGAGGGACGCTGGAGGAATATCTTGGCGAGCGGAAAGGGAAAAAGATCGCCTTGCTTTGCCCGCAGAGAGGGGACCGGCGGCAGCTGGTGGAGATGGCGGCCGAAAACGCGCGTCAGGGCTTCTTTGAGCGCCACGATCAGGAGAAGAGAAGAGAGAAGATGCTCCTCGAACTGCAGCACAGGCTTAGGCTGAAGAACTATCCACAGAGGATTGAGTGCTTTGATATCTCGAACATCCACGGCTCGGACGCCGTAGGCTCGATGGTTACCTTCTTCAATGGAGAGCCGGACAAAAAGCGCTACCGCCACTTTCGTATCCGCACGGTGGCGGCCGATTCCGGGGGAGACGATTTCGCTATGATGCACGAAGTCCTCAAGCGGCGCTTGAGCCGCGCCGCCGAGGAAGGAGATTTTCCGGATCTGGTGGTCGTCGATGGCGGCAAAGGACAGCTGGGAATGGCTCTTGCCGCCGCCCGCGAGCTCGGGATCAAAGATGTGGATGTGGCGGCGCTGGCCAAGGAGCGCGTCCGGCCCTCGCCGCGCAGCCGCGAGATCCAACGAGTCGCAGAAAGGGTTTTCCTTCCCGGACAGAGCAATCCGGTAATTTTAAAGCGTAACTCCAATGCCCTTTTTCTCTTGCAGCGGGTGCGCGACGAGGCGCACCGCTTCGCCATCACCTATCACAAAAAATTGAGAACGCGACAGACCCTCACCTCGGCGTTGGACCGGATTCCGGGCATCGGCGGCGCGCGCAAGAGGGCGCTGCTGCGGCACTTCGGCAGCATCAAGCGCATCGAGGAAGCAACGTTGGAGGATCTTCTGAAAGTTCCATCCGTGAACGCGAAGATTGCGCAGGAGATTCTCCAGGCGCTGCGGCCACCCCCCATTGAAGGCCTTGCATGACCTCGGACGAACCCACTTCCGGGCGCAAGGAGTCTGCGGTCAAAAACCCTTTTCTTTGGCTGATTGTTCTGACCGTATTCCTCCTTGTCGGCCAAGCGGTCGCTGCTACACCGTGGGATATTCCTGCATCTGCCTTGCTGGTTTTTGTCTTCCCCTTCTTATCTCTCTTTTGGCGTGGGCAAAGGGGCTGGGCGTTGCTAGCCCTTCTCGCCGGGTTGTCCTTCTCTCTGGGTTACATCAGACACCATCACATGCTCCATCCTACGTTTGCGCCGGGTCATATTCGCTCCCTCGTGAGCGAGGGCGATCAACTCTATATAGAGGGGATACTTCACAAGGAGCCGGAAAAACTGCCGCAGCGCAGCCGTTGGATTATACGCGCCGAGCGCATCTGGCGCCCGACCGGCTCACAGGAAATCAGCGGAGACCTCTTGATCAGCGTCCGAAATGTACGGCGGGAATGGCGCTACGGAGACCGCGTCCGTTTCTGGCTGCGGCCCCTTATCCCGCGCGATAACGGGAATCCCGGCGGCTTCGATTACCCCTCCTACCTGGCCCGGCAGGAAATCTACATGACCGCTTTCTTAGAGAATGACGAGGGGGTGGAGCTGCTGGCGAGAAAAGCCGGGGGGCCGTGGAGTTCGATTGAGTACCTACGCAGAGAGATCCGTCGTTTTATAGAGCGTCATTTCTCCCAGGATAGCGGCGCTCTGATGAAGGCGTTGGTGGTAGGGGACATGGGTGAAATTTCCAAAAAAATCCGGGCGGACTTCACCGACGCGGGAGTGAATCATGTCCTATCCATTTCGGGTCTGCACGTGGGGATGCTCGGGCTGGTCGTCTTCTGGCTCGTCCGGTTTGGCTGCTCCTTATCCACCACGCTTTTGCTGCGCTGGAACCTGCTGAAAATAGCAACCTTCTGCTCATTCCTGGCGGTTCTTTTTTATACCGCCCTGGCCGGTGCGATGGTGCCCACCGTGCGTTCAGCAATTATGATCGGGGTCTATGAGCTGGCAGTGCTGCTGGATCGCGAGGAAGAGGTATTCACGAGCCTTGCCTTTGCCGCTCTCATTATCGGCCTTGTTTGGCCCGGGGTTATCATGGATATCTCTTTCCAGCTCTCTTTTCTTGCGGTCCTGTTCATTGTTTGGGGAATGAGGAAGATGCAGGAATGGCTTCCAGCCCGCCCAAAGGACGAACTACCTCAGGAACGGAGCTGGTTGCGGCCAAGGCTCCGCCGGGTTGGACTTCATCTGGCCGTTCCCATCCTGGCGACTGTGGGGACAGGACCGTTGATTGCCCACTACTTTGGCCGTCTTTCATTAGCTGGTTTTCTCTCCAATCCCGTTATTGTTCCTTTGGTGGGTTTTGTTGTTGTGCCATTAGGTCTTATCATCGGCTTTTTTTCGCTGCTGATTCCAGGCCCGGCTATTCCACTGGTCTGGGTGGCCGAGGGCCTATTGTCTCTGACCATTGGGATGGTGGGTTTCATTTCGGGTTTCCCCCTCGCAAGCGTCGCGGTGCCGATCCCTAACCTTGTTGAGGTGGCAGTTCTCTATCTGGTGATCCTGTCTCTTTTGCTTTTTCGTCGTAGCGCCTATTCCATTTTGCTGCTGCTTGCGGTCTCTCTGGGACTCATGGGAGATGGCATCTACTGGTGGCGGGAAAGATGGCAGCGGCGAGAGCTTAGGATTACGCATCTCAACGTGGGGCAGGGCGATGCGGCGGTGGTGGAATTTCCGGGTTCCAAAGTGCTTCTTATTGATGCCGGGGGAAGGGCGACTGGAGAATTTGATACCGGAGAATCGATCGTTGCGCCGTTCCTCCGCTCACGGAAGATCCTTAAGGTTGACTATCTGCTTGTGAGTCACCCGAGGGTGGACCATTACGGCGGCATGAAAAGTATCGCGGAGGAGTTTGCGCCGTCGGAGTTCTGGTCCGGACTCAGCAAGGGTCGCACCGTGCGCTACGAGGATCTGGAGGAAGCGGTCGAAAGGTCGGGAATAAAGAGGATCTTTCTCAGCAGCCACGATCCCTGCCGCACTATCGAGCGGGTGAGCGTCTGTGTCCTTTATCCTTCGGAGGAGAAAGGCGGCGACTCCTCGGTCGTGGTACGTCTGAGTTTTGGCCGGGTAAATTATCTCCTTGCCGGGGATATCGAGAAAAGGGAGGAGAAGACGCTGCTCGAGAACAAGATTAACTTGTCCAGTACGGTACTCAAGGTTCCCCGCCACGGCAGTCTCACGGCCAGCACAAAGGAGTTTATCGCCGCAGTGAAACCCAGGTTGGCGATCTTTTCCGTAGGCTATCGGAACCCCTTCGGCCTGCCGCGAGAAGAAGTCATCACGCGCTATAAGGAAACCGGAGCCGAGGTTCTGCGCACGGACCAGGACGGCGCGATCATCGTTGAGAGCGACGGAGAGAAAATTCGCTACCGTACCTATAAGAGCGGGAAGAGGGGAGAAATAGATTGAAGGTGCCTGGTGATCAAAATAGCCATATCACCCAACCGGCCATAAGATTATCCAACCCATAGGCAACGCATCCACGCACGGCAAAATATAGGCTGGCAGCCAATAGGACGGCGTTATCCTCCCATCCTACGTCATGGGAATGTATTGCCTGGCGCTCAAAGACTTTAAATTGACTTTTAGCCTCGTCGCGCGTAATGGACTCTCTGATAATTTTGGCGCTGGCAGGCAGAACTTGCAGCCAGTAGTAATGCAGCCTGAAAGTCGGGATCAAAAAGGCCACTAACATGACCGCAGCGATCGGGGTTTGAAATCCTAGCGTGACACCGGCTGCTCCCGCTACCAACAGCACGTTAGCGACGAGGGCGAAAAAATATGCGCCGTAGGGAAAGATAAGGCTGGCGGTTTGCGCGGCATTGGGCCATTTGAGAATATTACTGATGCCGCTTTTCAGAAAACGAAGACCCAGGATAATACGCAGGAGAGATTCGACGATAGGCAAAAGCGTGATTTGATCCAAGTTCGTGCTCCTTACTCCAGAATGATTAAAGCTGTGCGAGAATATATTCGGCGGCCAAGCCGCCGTCAATAGCTATCGGTGTTGGCCTCTGGTAAAAAGAAATGAAAGTGATAAGACGGAATACCAGAGATAAGAAAAAACTGGTTTCTTAAGGAGGCTGGAATGAAGATCGCGAGAGCGCTCATCTTAATTAGCATTATACTTCTCGTATTATCGCCCGCCACCTTATCGGCGCAAAAGCTCACCAGGCTCGTTGTCGGCTATAGCTCGATCAGCTCCTCCTTTCTACCATTGTGGATAGGGAAGGAGACGGGGATATTCAGCAAGAATGGGCTCGACGTACAGATGGTTTTCTTCACCACGGGAACAACCTCGGTCATGGCCCTGCTCTCCGGAGACAGCCCCATATCCCACACGGCCGGATCAGGCATTGTCAACAGCAGGCTCGGCGGCTCTGATGGGGTGATGATTGTCGGGGGAACCGTTACGCTGGATTGGTGGCTGATGAGTCGCCCTGAGATCAAAACCGCCGCGCAGCTCAAAGGTGGAAAAGTAGCGGTGAGCACGTTCGGGTCTTCGAGCGATTTCGTCGCGCGTTTTGCTCTTCAAAAGATGGGGCTCGTCCCGGACAAGGATGTCATCCTTGTGCAGGCCGGCAGCCCGATAACCCGTCAAGCCGCTATGGAGACCGGACAGGTGCAAGCGACCGTCCATGTTCATCCCAGCACTTTTGTGGCCCAGAAAAAGGGTTTCAATGTTTTGGCTGACGTGGCCGCGCTTGGGTTGGCCTATCAGCACACGGGAGTCGCGACTACTCGAAAGTATGCTCGAGAGCACCCCGATATCGTCAGGGCATATGTCAAGTCGCAAGTGGAGGCTGTCCACCGCCTCAAGACCGACCGTGAGACCGGGATTAGAGTTCTGGCAAAATACATGGGCGGATTGAAGGATCGGGAAATTCTTGAGAAGACTTATGATCTTGCCGTGGCCGACAATATGCTCTCGCGCAAGCAGTATCCGACGCTGGATGGCATCAAGACGATCTTGGATGGCTTTGCGGAAAAGGATCCGAGGGCAAGGAATGCCAAGCCCGAAGATTTTGCAGATATGCGCTTCATTAGAGAATTGGATCAGAGCGGTTTTATCGATAGTCTCTATTCAGGAAAAGTGGATCGTTAGCAGGAGTGGAGGGAATATAATCATGGCAACCAAAAAAGCGCCCATTGTTGTCCGCGGGGGCCGGCTCATAGATGGAAACGGAGGCAAGCCGGTTGATAATGCCACCGTCGTGATCGAGGGCAATCGTATCACGCGGGTGGATTCCGGCCAGGTGGATGTGCCGAAAGAAGCTCGGATCATCGACGCGCGCGGTAAGACGATTCTTCCCGGTCTGATCGATAACCATGTTCATTACCGTGTTTTCTGCGGAGAGTTATTCCTCGCTCACGGTGTCACCTCTGTCCGAGATCTTGGTAACCCCTTGGACTGGATCATGGCGCAAAGGGATGCCGTTGCCTTGGGCAAAGTTCCCGGTCCAAGGATTTTTTGCGCCGGCGGCGGTTTTTACGGTAAGTCTACCGCCGCGCACCATATGGTGCCTGCCGACCCGGCCGATGCGCGCAGGATGAGCAAGGGACTTGTCGAGATGGGAGTGGACTACCTGAAAATGCATCTCGGTGTGTCGGTCGATATTACCCGGGCGATTGCCGAGGTGGGCCGTGCCGCTGGGTTGAGGCTAACGGGCCATCTGGAGACCAGCATCGTGCCGTACGCTGAGGCCGGGGTTGACGGGGTAGAGCATGCTTCGGGGTGCGCCGAAGCGACGATCCGGAGCGAGAAGGGCAAAAAAGAGTTGGCCTCGATTAAACTCTGGCTGGCAAAATTTCTCGCTCCCTGGAGCTTGGCGGAAAAAGAGCACTATCCTGAGGTCACAGACTTCCTCGCTAAGAAAGGCACTTTTATCGAGCCGACCTCGGTCCTGTGGGGCGCCTCGCTGGGAGCCAGGGAGAGGTGGGAGAAAGAGGACTATGAGTTATTAAAGAATCCGGGGCTTTCCTATCTCTCGGTGAACGACCGGCTTATCTGGCTGGATCACTACTATATTGCATACGGGGCGCGGGCAAAACAGGAGCCGCAGCAGGATGTCTTCATAGGCAATCGTTACTCGATTTACGGGATCCATCCGGAGAGTCAGATGCGGGAGGGATTCAAACGCCTAGGGGAATTTCTCTGCCAACTGGTTAAGGCCGGGGGGAATGTCGTTACCGGCACGGATGCTCCCGCCGTGCTGCCCGGACTGAGCCTGCACCGGGATATGGAATGTTTGGTGGCGGCAGGTCTCACCCCCATGCAGGCGATTATGGCGGCAACCAAAGTGGGGGCCGATTATCTCGGCAAAAAGAAAGAGTTGGGGAGCATTGAAAAAGGAAAGCTTGCGGACCTGATTGTCGTGCGCGGGGATCCGCTTAAGGATATCACCCATACGCGGCAGATTGACACCGTTATCAAAGATGGAGAGATCATGGATATCTCCTATCATGCCGACTTTTTCAATCCGATAGCGCGTCCCCACAGTCAAGAGTTCTACGGCTACCCGACGCCGAGGCTGGATAACCTCTCTCCGAAGGTTGCATTTGCAAACGATGCGGAGCTGGAGATGGTTCTAAAGGGAAAAGATTTTTTTCCGGTCTCGGTAGTTTGTTTTGGCGGCAGCCCGGTCGCCACCCGCTTCGTCAACCAAAGCGAGGTTGTCGCCAGGGTCCCTTCCTACCTGCTAAGCGTGGGCACGGTCCCGGTATCGGTCGTAAATCCAAAACCTACGGAGTGGTCCGAGGGTGGTGGGACTTCCAATTCCGTCCCCTTTATTGTGCAGTTTCCACGGGCGGGCAAGGCCGTTTAAGCGGAAGTATTAGAAGAATCGAGAATGAAGAATCTTAGAACGCCGATCATTATTCAGGGAGGCCGGCTTGTAGATGGAACCGGAGGCAGGCCGATTGATAATGCGACTATTGTGATTAACGACAACCGCATCACAAGAGTGGCTCAGGGAAGGGTAGATTTTCCCAAAGAGGCGCGGATCATTGATGCCAGCGGCAAGACGGTTCTTCCCGGTCTCATTGATAACCACGTACACTACCGCAATCACAGTGGCGCGCTGTTTCTTGCCCACGGCATCACCACTGTTAGGGATCTCGGCAACCCCGTTGACTGGATCCTGGCTCAGAGGAGCGCGGTCGCCTTGGGAAAAGTCGCCGGACCGAGGATCTTTTGCGCCGGCGGCGGATTTTATGGCAGAGCTACGGCAGATTTTCATATGGTGCCGGCCAACCCGGAAGAGGCCAGGAGTATGACGAAGAGGCTCATCGAGCGGGGTATGGACTATGCGAAGCTCCATCTCGGTGTGCCACTCGACATCGCCCGCGCGGTGGCAGAGGAAGCCCATGCGGCGGGGTTCAGAGTAACGGATCATCTGGATGCGAGCATCTTGCCCTATGCCGAGGCCGGGGTCGATGGGGTGGAACATGCCACCGGGTGCGCCGAGGCGACCATCAGGAGTGCGGAGGGACGAAAAAAGTTGGCCTCAATTAAGCTCTGGCTGGCAAAGTTCTTAGGCCCCTGGACCTTGGCGGAAAGAGATCACTTTGCTGAAGTCACAGAATTTCTGGCCGGGAGGGGGACTTTTATCGAGCCGACCATGGTCCTGTGGGGGTCCTCGCTCGGAATGAGGGATAAGTGGGAGCGGGAGGACTATGAGCTGCTTAAAAATCCCGGCCTTTCCTACATCCCTGAAGATCAAAGGCTGCTCTGGCTGGATCACCACTACGTGGCTTACGGGGTAAGACCGAAAGAAGAACCGGAGCAGGACGTGGTGATTGCAAATCGTTATTCCATTTACGGCATCCTTCCCGAAGATCAACTTAGAGAAGGACATCGAAGGTTGCAGGAATTTCTCTGTCAATTAGTTAAGGCCGGAGGCAATGTGGTCACCGGCACGGATGCGGGGGCCGCGGTAATTCCCGGGATCAGCCTGCACCGAGAGCTCGAGCTGATGGTCAAGGCAGGTCTTAGTCCCATGCAGGCGATTCAGGCGGCGACCAAAGTCGGGGCAGATTACCTCGGAAAGCTAAATGAATTGGGAACTGTTGAAGAAGGGAAACTTGCCGACCTGATTGTCGTCAAAGGGAATCCGCTGGAGGATATCACGCACGCCCGCAGGATCGACGTTGTGATAAAAGACGGTGAGATCATAGACACCCATTTCCATGAGAGCTTTTCCAATCCAATCCCTCGAACGACAAGCCGCGAGTTTTACGGTTATCCGCTCCCCAAGCTTGAGGAGATGTCGCCCAAGGTAATCAGCGAGGGAGATGGGGATATGGAGTTGATATTCAAGGGAAAGGATTTCTTTCCTAATTCCTATGTCTGTTTTGGCGGGAGTCCTATTCCTACACACTTTATCAGTCAAGAAAAGCTCACGGCTACTCTCCCGTCTCATTTGGCGCGCGTGGGAACTTTCCCGGTTGTGGTGATCAATCCCAAGCCCAGAGAGCTCCCCGATCGGGAAGGAACTTCCAACACCCTTCCCTTTATCGTGAGGTTTTCGATGTTACCCAAGGCCGTTTAAGCGGAAGTATTAGAGGGAGGATAAAATCATGTACGCATGGAGAGGGTTAGTTGGGTTAGTAAAGCCGACCTACCGGGCCGGCTCTTTGGAGAGGTTTATTCGGCTCATGCCGGACGGGGTAGGGGTCATACCTCGGTACGTCGGGGTTAGTGCCGGGACCGAGCGAGAGTTTCAGGAGGCTTTGGCGGTCGCTGAAGAAAGAGTAGCCGAGCTGGCAAAACTTAAGGTGGATCTCGTTGTTATCCAGGGGGTCCCGCCGATTATGCTGCGGGGGTACAAATTTGATGCGGAGATAAGGAAAAGTCTCGAAGCCAAGTATGGGGTTTCTGTCCTGACCGCAACCCAGACCCAAGTCGAGGCCCTGAGGGCGCTGAAAATTAAGCGCCTGGTGGGGATTACTTACTTCAAAGATGACTTGAATCCCAAGTTCGGCAAGTTCTTTGAGGAGGGCGGCTTTGAGGTGGCCGCCATGACCGGATGCGCGAACGTACCTTTTTCCGACCTTGGAAAGATCCCGGCAGAGGAGATTTACACTCAGGCCAAGAGGGTCTTCCTCAAGGTAGGCGGCGGCGATTGTATTTACCTCCTGGGGGCTGGTTGGGATTGCCTTCCGGCCATTGAGCCATTGGAACGGGATCTGGGAGCGGCTGTTGTGACCAATGTCACCGCCGATGTCTGGGCTACCCAGAAGCGTCTTCATATACGCGAGCCCGTGAAAGGATTCGGGCGACTGCTGGCAGAGATGCCCTAAAGCCAGAGGATTTTCTAAAGTGTTCGGGCCGAACTAATTTAGAACGAGGTGGCGATGTACGGATGGAGAGCGAAGATGGGCCATATCTCCGGGTCGCGTGGAGATGCGCTGGTCTATGAGTTTTACAGAATGATGCCGGAGGGATTTTTCCTGTTGAACACGACCGGGAAGATCCGCCAATTGGCCGACGACCATATCCAAAGGCAGATAGACTTTATCGAAGAAGCAGCCATCGATCTTGAGCAGACCGGGGCGGACGTGGTGATTGCCAGCGGCTCTCCCATGTGGACCCTGATGGGATATGGGAGCGAGGTTGAGACGACGAATCGTATTCAGCCGAAATTAGGCATTCCGTTTGCTACCGCTATCGTTGCGGAAATGGAAGCCATGCGCAAGGTGGGCATACGAAAAGTTGTGGTTGCCACCCCGCACCGGGAGGATATGAATGAGCGGATGGCGCGGTTCCTGAACGCTGCCGGATTTGAGGTGCTGAATATCGGCGGGCTGGGATGCCTGCGCAATACCGAGATCGCCGCTCAACCTATCCATGCGGCCTACAAGCTCGCCAAAAAGCTTTACTTTGAGGCGCCGCAGGCTGACGGGGTTTTTATCCACTGTCCCCGCTGGCCCGCTATCGACGGCGTGCCTCTTCTTGAGAGGGAGATCGGCAAGCCGGTTGTCTGCAGCTCGCAGGCGATCATCTGGCTTGCCCTGAAGATGATCAAGGTCCGGGAGAAGATCCAGGGTTGGGGCCGATTGATGGAAACTTTGGAGGAGACGTCATGAAGAAGAAACGCGCGCTCATAGGGTTTCTAATAGCCTTTTTTCTGTTTGTTTTCCTCAGCGCTCCGCTCCATGCCCAGAAAAGTCAAAAGTTGAGGATTACCTACGCCTCGATCGGCGCGCAGACCCTTTATCTCTGGCTTGCCCAAAAGGAGGGAATCTTCCGCCGGCACGGGATCGAGGCCGAGATCGTTTATGTCCCCGGCAGCTCGGCCGCGGTCGTGGCCCTGCTTTCCGGCGACGTTCAGGCCGCAATTCTTGGCGGTCCATCTATTATCGGCGCCAACCGTAAACAGGTTGAGACGGTTGTGGTGGCCTCCTTCGTCAGCCGGCTGGTGATGAACTTATACGGCGCCAAGGAGATCACCTCTTTACCGCAGCTCAAGGGGAAAAAGATCGGTATTACACGCTTTGGCACGACGTCCGATTTTGCCGCGCGCTATGCCCTTAAAAAGGCGAACCTGTCCCCCGATACCGACGTCGCGCTCATTCAAATCGGCGATCAGGCCACGAGGGTAGCGGCTTTACGGAAAGGGGTTGTGCAGGCGACGTTGGTTCAGCCGCCCGTTACCCTGCTCATGGATCGCGAAGGGTTTCCCAAGCTCGTGGACATGACCGAAGAAAAACTGGCTTATCCGCTTTCCACGTTGGTTGTCAGCCAAGCTTTTTTGCGCAAGAACCCGGAGCCATTGAAAAATGTCATCGCTGCTTTGGCTGAAGCCATTCATCTGCTCAAAGAGAATAAGGAAACGGGGCTGCGTTCTCTTGCCGAAATGATGCGCCTGGATCTGAGGCGGCAGGATCATCGAGACGCTGTTGAGGAGAGCTATCGGGCCTACATCGATGCCATGGACCGGATTCCCTACCTGGCTCAAGAAGGGGTAAAGACACTGATCCAGCAGATGTCCATGCAAGATCCGGGCTGGGCGGGCTTGTCGCCGGACCGTCTGGGGATAGATATGCATTTGGTTCAGGAGCTGGAGCGCAGCGGCTTTTTCCGGAAACTTTCAGCGCAGTCAGAAAAAGGCGTCCGTTAAGAGGAGGAAAGTTATGTCACAAGTAATCATCGTCACGGGCGGCGCAGGCGGAATCGGCTCGACTATCTGTCGGGGGCTTGCCCGTGACGGCCATAGAGTTGTGGTTGCCGACTTTGACCGCGAGGGGGCTGCTCGGGTCGCCCAGGAGATCGGGGAGAAAGCCTTTGCCGTTCCGGTGGATGTCGGGAATAAAGAGAGCGTTGCCAAGATGATTGAGCAGGGACTCGCACATTTCAGTCCGATCGATGTTCTTCTCAACGGCGCCGGGATCATGCCGCGCCACCCGGTCAAGGATATATCCGAAGAGGAGTGGGACAGGGTGATCCGGATCAATCTCAAAGGAGTTTTTCTTTGCTCCCAGGCAGTCGCCCCGCATATGGTGGCGAGAAAGCGGGGGCGCATCATCAGTATCGCTTCGGGGCGAGGGGTCGCCGGTGCGCGGGGCGCGGCCCATTACGCTGCCTCTAAAGCGGGAGTGATCGCCTTCACCAAGTCCCTGGCCGATGAGCTGGCTCCCGACAATGTGCTGGTTAACGCTATTGCGCCTGGAGTGACGGATACTCCGATGTCCCGCGCCGGCTATTCCGAGGAAGAGCAGAAGAAGCGGAGGGCCCTCTCACCGCTTCTCGGCGGTTTTACTCCGGCTGAGGATATCGTCGGTCTTATTCGCTATCTAATCTCTGAGGCCACCCAGTATGTGACCGGGCAGTTGTTTTTCCTCAAGACCCCGTAATGCGGCGGCGGGCCTCGTCCTCGGCGACCGGTTTGCTCCCTTTGACTTGAGAGGGGTTATCGGATATTTTGGCGCTGTTTTTCCATCCGGGGCCACCCCATTCACTCCGGCAGATGCCTGGAGTTCTCGAAGCGGGGTTGGAGCGCGGTCAGACGGGGTGATTTGTAAGCTCCCAGCGGCTTAGATCCGGGGGAAATCCCTGAAATCGTTAATTCACAGGAGGAGAGAACATACCCATGGCTTATTCCGATCTGCATGAGCATCTGAAGAAGCTCGAAGAAAAGGGCTTTCTTCGCCGCATCCAAAGAGTAATTAACAAGGACACCGAACTCCATCCGCTGGTCCGCTGGCAGTACCGCGGCGGTATTCCGGATGAAGAGCGCAAGGCATGGCTGTTTGAGAACGTGACCGATGCCAAGGGCCGCCGCTACAAGTTCCCGGTGGTCGTCGGCGCGCTGGCGGGCAACAAGGCAATCTACTTTCTCGGTATGGACTGCAAGAGCGTCGAAGAGATGGATCAAAGATGGAAACATGCCCTGTCGAATCCGATCGCGCCGGTCATGGTAACGAACGCGCCGTGCCAGGAGGAGATCCACCTCGGCGACGAAGTGAATCGCGAGGGTCTTGGGCTGGAGGAATTCCCGGTGCCGATCTCGACGCCCGGTTTTGATAATGCTCCCTACACCACTTGCTCCCATTGGATAACCAAGGATCCCGAGACGGGAATTCAGAACTTGGGCAACTACCGCGGGCAGATCAAGTCGCGCACGCGCGTCGGAGTGTTCCCGTCGGGCCTGGGGCAGGATATCTTCCTCCATTGGAAAAAGGCGCAGGCGAAAGGCGAGCCGCTGCCGGCCGCGCTGGTTATCGGCGCCCCACCGGTGGTTTCTTACGTTTCGGTGCAGAAAGTCGCGTATGGGTTGGATGAAATAGCCGTTGCTGGTGGACTGGCGGGAGAGGCGATCCGCGTGGTCAAATGCAAGACCGTGGATCTCTATGTGCCGGCCGAGGCTGAGATCGTCGTCGAAGGGTTTCTGAACACGGAGTGGGTCGAGCCGGAGGGGCCGTTCGGCGAATCGCACGGCTACATGCACCCGAGACAGTTCAATCCATTCATGGACGTGACGGCGGTAACCCATCGCAAAGACGCGATCTATGTCTCCTGGCTCAGTCAGCTCACCCCGAGCGAATCATCGGTTATTCGAAAAATCGGCTACGATCGGTTGATGCTGGTGCACCTGCGCGACGAATGCCGCATCCAGAGCGTGCTGCGCGTGGAGATGCACGAGCCGCTGACGAATACCTATAAACTGGTCATCATCCAGATGCGGCGTCCGAGCGAAGCGGAGGTGTGGCGCGCGCTGCACGCGGCGTGCTCGTTTCATCCCGGAGTCGGCAAGATCGTCGTTGCCGTGGACGAGGATATCGATCCCTCGAACGAGGCGGCGATTTTCTGGGCGATGTGCTATCGCATGAAGCCGCACAAGGACGTGCACATCGTTCCCGGAATGGAGAAGGGGCACGCGCCGCCGTTTCTCTATAAGGATGATGTTTTCGGCACGGATGTAGTGTCGTATCATCTGCCCGCCGATGAATCCGCGATGCTGTGCAATGCGATTCTGAAGGAACCGTTTCCGCCGATCTCGCTGCCCAAGCGCGAGTATATGGAGCATGCGCGCAAGCTCTGGGAAGAACTTGGCCTGCCAAAGCTCAAACCCGAGATGCCGTGGTATGGCTATTCACTCGGCCAGTGGGACGATGAACTGGATGAGGAGGCGCGGCTCGCGGTGGAGGGACGCCATTATGAGACCGGCGAGAAGCTGGCATTACTCAGGGTGAAGGCGGCGGGGCTCGGAGTGTCGACGAAGTAGAAGAAAATTAAAGTGGCCTTCTTTTATCTTTCCGCCTTCATCCTTGATCCCGCAAATTATGAATTTCTGGCAAAAGATTGATAAGCCCATCATCGGTCTTTCACCCATGGATGGAGTTACCGATGCCTCTTTTCGATTTATCACGGCCAGGCACGGCGGCCCTGATGTTACCTTTACCGAGTTTGTCAACGTCGAGACCGCTTTCTTCGCGCCCCACACGCTGACCAAAGACCTCGCTTATTCCGAGATCGAACGTCCGGTTGTCGCACAGATCTACGGGCATACGCCCGAGATGTTCTACCAGGTCGCACACATCGTCTGCGAGCTCGGGTTTGATGGCCTGGATATCAATATGGGATGTCCCGCGAAAAAGGTTGCGGCCAATGGCAGTGGAGCCGCTCTGATCCTCAACCCCGAGTTGGCTCGCTCCATTATCCGAACCGCGGGTCAAGGCATCAAACACTGGTGCGAAGGACAAACTCTGTGCGACCTGAAGATTAACCCGGAGTTGATTGAAACAATCAGGATTTCGAATCGACTGAGGAGCGGGCTGGAGACTCCCCCCTGGCGGCGTCTCATCCCGGTGTCGGTCAAGACCCGGCTGGGATATGACCACGTTGTCGTGGAGGAGTGGATTCAAACTCTACTGGAGGAAAAACCCTCGGTCATCTCCCTCCATGGCCGAACGCTCAAACAAATGTACAAGGGAAACGCCGATTGGGAAGCCATAGCTCGGGCCGTCAAGATGGCAGAGAATTCCGGAACCTTGATTCTTGGCAACGGCGACCTGCAAAACATGCAGGATGTCTACCGTCGTGTGCGTGAAACGAACGTGGATGGGGTTCTCCTGGGGCGCTCTGCCCAGGGAAATCCGTGGATCTTTAGAACCAAGGAGCAAGTGAAACAGGCCCTGCGCTCAAAGGGCGCCGTATCTATTCCTCACGTTCCCATCAGCCTGGAGGAGCGCTTCAGGGTGATCCTGGAGCACAGCAACCATTTTGAGAAACAGCGGGGAAACCCAAGTTTTGTGGGGATGCGAAAACATCTAGCCTGGTATTGCAAGGGTTCCCGCGGGGCGGCGGAACTGCGATCTCAAATGGTTCGAACGAACAACATGAGCGAGGTGGTCGAGCGCCTCAGGAGTTATGCTTCCAGGTTTGAGCCCAGGGATCTCGCGTTCCACGAACACGATCACGATTCGCCCTTCGACTTTGCTCAGGGTGGTGAGCTTGCCGAACCACGAGCACGGCTTTTTGTATGAGACTCATCCTTGCCTCCACCTCCCCCCGCCGTCGTGAGATACTGGAACGTCTCGGCTTGCCCTTCGAGGTGATTGCTCCAGGATTCGATGAACTTGCGTCGTCCGATCGCCCCGTTGAAGACGAGGTACTGGACTTTGCTCTCGGAAAAGCCGCATCGGTCGCCAGGGACAATCCAAACAGCATTGTCATCGGGAGCGACACGATGATTCTCATAAATGCAAAAAAGGTCGGTAAACCTGACGGCATAGCCGACGCGAAACAAATCCTTCGCTCTCTCTCAGGCAAGACTCATCGGATTTTCACCAGTGTCGCAATCGTCGATGGTTCAGGCGGGCCGGGACTCAGGATCGTAGAAGAAGTTTCCGTAAGGATGCGCGACTACTCGGAAAAAGAGATTGAGGACTATCTTTCTTGTAACGAATCTCTCGATAAAGCGGGCGCCTATTCGATCCAGGGGCGGGGCCGCGCCCTGATCGAATCCATCGACGGCGATTACCTTACCGCAATGGGTTTGCCTTTAAAGCCGATTGCCGACTATTTGAAAAGCCGGGGCATATCCGTTTCGGTAAATATCGAGAAGCTCTAATGGTGCTCCGTGGCTGGTGCCCGACAAGGAAGTCCGGTAATGGTGCAGTTTCGTTTGGTTCTCTTCTGAACGAAACATCCAAGACTGTCATTCTGAGGCCGCAGGCCGAAGAATCTGACGGAGTGTCAGGGGGTTAGCGAGATTCTTCGCCTCCGCTTTGCTTCGGCTCAGAATGACACTCCCTCTCCTTTTTTTCCAAATTGAACCACTACCGGAAGTCCCTAGCATTATTATTTTTTCTGATCTACGATCGATTTAAGGGAGACAGATAGATGTTCAACGGACTCTTTCACATCCGCGAGCCGAATAACGAGCCGTTCATGGTGGAATCGTAGCAATGCTGATGCGTATTGCAGCGGTCGATCTCGTCAGCAATACCTGTTTCCCCGCGCTCGCCGCGGAGGAGCTAGGCTTCTACAAGGCCGAGGGTCTGGATGCCCACATTGAACTGGTCGCCACGCTTGGGGCGACTAAGGCGCTGCGAGACGGCACCGCGGATGCCATGATCGCCGGCTCGGTGCACGACCTGCTTACGGAGTTTCCCCGGTGGGAAGGGGCGAAGTTGATCGTGTGCCTCTCCCAGGGGACCCCTTGGCTGCTCGTTGTCCGCGCCGATCTCCCCGCAAAGCGCGGCGACATTCGCGCGCTGAAGGGGCTGCGTCTCACGGCAGCGGAGGGACCGGACCTGGCGCTCAGACAGCTGCTGATCGAGGCCAAGGTCGATCCCGACCGAGATCTTCGAATCGTGGAACTGCCGGGCGCCAAGGCGCGCGACGTCTCCTTCGGTGTGTTCGCGGCCCGGGCCCTGGAGGCAGGCCAGATCGATGGCTTCTGGGCCAACGCCATGGGCGCCGAGACTGCAGTCCGGCGTGGGGTGGGCAAGATTCTGGTCGATGTCCGGCGCGGCGATGACCCCGCTCAAGTCCGCCGCTTTACCTTTGCCGGGCTCGCCACGACCGAGGCGCTGATCGAGCGCGAACCGGAGTGCGCCGCGGCCGCTGTCCGGGCCATTGTGCAAACTCAAAAAGCCCTCCGGGCAGAGCCGGCACTGGCTCAAGAGGTGGGGCGGCGCCGGTTTCCCAAAGAGGCTGCGGAGCTGATCGCGACGATTGTTGAACGGGACTTGCCGTTCTACGACCCTGTCATCTACGAAGAGGCCATCGCCGGGCTCAACCGCTTCGCCCAATCCGTCGGCCACCTGCGCAGCCCGGTGCCCTACGATCAGGTGGTGGCTGTCCGCTTCCGCGACCTTTGGCGCTCCTGAGGGCGGTGAGGCAAGAAAAAGGTTCCTGACACCTTTTCTTCCCGCCGAAGTCAAGTCGAAGGGCGAGCACGAACACGTCTTTTGCCCATTGCTTGATGCCTGTTGCCTGTATTATAAATTGGCCAGTTTCGCGCCTTCGTCCGACTGCGTCTTTGCATAAGATCGAGTGACGAGATGAACATTCAAAGTCAGGCAATGTAATGTTGCAAGCCCTGATAATCATCTAGCAGGCTTCTCCGAGAGGCACTAAGATTGGCGATGAGCCAACCCCACAACTCAAAGGAGGAGACGAAGATGAAACTATACGGAGCGATCGATCTGCACTCAACCAATAACGTAACGGTGGTGATCGATGAACAAGATCGAGTTGTCTATCAGAAGCGTTTGCCCAACGATCTGGCATTGATCCTAAAGGAACTCTCAGTCTATCAATCCGAGCTTCAAGGCA